>Ga0208564_1000737_pt1 | contig 29338 bp, 27 predicted proteins | sample AD_UKC073_MetaG_FD_184439 | JGI IMG/M metagenome (GOLD analysis project Ga0208564, IMG submission 184439) | Active sludge microbial communities of municipal wastewater-treating anaerobic digesters from USA - AD_UKC073_MetaG (SPAdes) (version 2) | ecosystem: Engineered > Bioreactor > Anaerobic >... | reverse complement strand
CGAACGCGGGCAGCGTCGGGCCGAGGTAGATGTTCTTCACGCCGAGGCTGAGCAGCGACAGCAGGACGCACACCGCCTTCTGCTCGTACCAGGACAGGATTAGCGTCAGCGGCAGGTCGTTCACGCCCACGCCGAACGCGTCGGCGAGCGCCGAGGCCACCTTGACGGCCGAGTAGGCGTCGTTGCACTGGCCCATGTCGAGGATCCGGGGGAGCCCGCCCAGGGTGCCCAGGTTCATGTCGTTGAACCGGAACTTGCCGCAGGCCAGCGTCAGCACGAGGGTGTCGGGCGCCGTCTTCTCGACGAAGCGCGTGTAGTAGTTGCGTCCGTGCAGGGCGCCGTCGCAGCCGCCGACGAGGTAGATGTGCTTCAGGTCCCCGGCCTTCACGGCGTTGATCACGGTCTCGGCCGCACCGAGGACGGTGTTGTGCCCGAATCCGGTCGTCAGGGTCGACCCGCCGTTCATGCCGGTGAACATCCGCGGCTCGGACCAGCCGCCCAGGGCCTTCGCCTGGGCGATGGCGGCCGAGAAGTCCTTGTGGCCGTCGGCGTCCGCATCGACGTGCTTAAGGCCCGGGTAGGCCACCACCGAGGTCGTGTAGATGTTGTCGGCGTAGCTGTCGCGGGGCGGCATCAGGCAGTTGGTCGTGTAGAGGAACACGCCCGGGACGCCCGCGAACTCCTTTTGCTGGTTCTGCCAGGCGGTGCCGAAGTGGCCCTTCAGGCAGGTGTACTTGGCCAGCTCCGGGTAGCCGTGGCCGGGAAGCATCTCGCCGTGGGTGTAGACCGAGACGCCGGTGCCTTCGCACTGGTCGAGCAGCATGCCCATGTCGTGCAGGTCGTGGCCCGTGATGACGATGAAGGGGCCGGCGGCCACCTCCATGGTGACGTTGGTGGGCGCCGGGTGCCCGTAGGTGCCGGTGTTGGCCTCGTCGAGCACCTCCATGCAGCGGAAGTTGGCCATGCCGAAGTCCTGGATCAGCTGGAGCCAGTCGGCGACCTCGTGATGCTTGGACGCGTCCGCCATGCCCGAGATCAGCCAGGCGTCCACGGCCTCGTCGCGGCGTCCGAGCATGGAGGCGTGGTGGGCGTAGGCGGCCATCCCGCGCAGGCCCAGCACGAGGAGGGTCCGGCAGGACGCCTCGACGCCGGGCTGGCCGAAGATGTCCGCGGGGCTCGGGATGGCCTCCAGGGGCGTGTCGGCGCCTCCCGTGATCGCGAGGCGACGGGCCGCGATGTCGTCCGCCAGGGCGAGGCAGCCTGCCTCGTCAAAGCTGACGTTGGTGACCGTCGTGAACAGAGCCTCCATGAACAGGACCGGCAGATCGTCGTCGACCCGCTTGTCCTGGACCGCGACCGCCAGCTTCATCAGCTCGTACGTGATGCGGTCCTGCGCGTCCGACGTGCCGACCGACTTGCCGCACGCACCGATCTCGGTGCAGCCGGTGCCGTGCGCCGTCTGCTCGCACTGGAAGCAGAACATCCCCATGGGTGGGCTCCTCAATATCTCGTGGCTCCGTGCCGACGTGTGCGGCAACCTCGGCCAAGGTAGGGAGCCCTGCGCCCGTTGTCTGTTGCCGGGGCAACACTTCGTGCGCTGTCAGGAACGCCAGGTGGCAAGCAGAATGGCTACGGCGTCCTCGTAGGCGAGGACGGAGGAGAGCTTGTCGTTGCCGATGATCGCGAACGCGTAGGGTCGCCCGTCCGCGCCGGTCACGTAGCCGGCCAGCGACCGCGAAACGTTGAGCGTCCCCGTCTTCGCCCGCAGATTGCCGGCGGCCGGGGTGCCCACCAGCCGCTTGGCGAGGGTGCCCGCCACGTCCACGTCGTCGACCCCGGCGACGGGCAGGCCGTCGTAGAAAGCGTTGAACCAGGCCTGGCCGCGCGCGTATTGCAGGGCGCCGACGAGCGTCCGGGCGCTGACCCGATTGCCCCCCGAGAAGCCCGACCCGTCCAGCAGGACGATGCCGTCGGTGGGGATGCCGCTGCTGGAGAGCCAGTCGCGGACGCGGGCGGTGCCGCTCGCCCAGGAGCCCGGCGACGTGGGGGTACGGCCCAACGCCTTGACGAGGTGCTCGGCGTAGCCGTTGTTGGACTCCTTGAGCGTGTCGTGCACGATCTGCGACAACGGCGCCGACTGGTGGGCACCCAGCTGGGTGGCGTCGGCCGGCTTCGTCCCGCGGACCACGGCCCCCTTGACCGTGACTCCAGCGCTCGCGAGGGCGCTCTTGAAGACCGCCCCCGCATAGAGGGCCGGATTCTCGACCGTCATCGGCCAGCTCACCGCCGGATTGGCGACGGCCAACGAGCCCGTCACGGTGATCGTGTTCGAGCCCGGGGCTCGGGCAAGGCTGATGAGGTTCCTGCCGGCCTTGGTGGTCTTCGACTTGTTGTCGATCTTCACGTACGCGGACGCCGACGCAGGCTTGAGCGTGACGACGGCCGGCTTGCCCACGGTCGCGGCCCCGGCGTAGCTCACCTCGACCGAGCCGACATGACGGACCGAGCCGAGGCGACTCACGGTCGCCGGGGATACCGTCAGCGCTTCGACCGGGGGGCGCGACACATTCGGGAAGGGGCTGCCCCAGTTGTCGTTGTAGTCGACGTCGTCGAAGGCGCTCGCGTCCACGATGACCGAACCGGTGACCGTCTTGATGCCGACCGCGCTCACGGCGTTCGCGAGCGCCACGTAGTCGGTCTCGTCCGTGGTCGGATCCCCGTCTCCGTACAGATACAGGTCGCCGTTCAGGACGCCGCCCACCGGGGTAGCCGTGGCCGACACCGTGGTGCTGAAGCGGTACTGGGGCCCCAGGATCGACAGGGCGGCCATGGTCGTGAGCACCTTCTGCGTGGACGCCGGGATCAGGGCCGCCTCGGCGCCCTTCGCGTAGAGGGGTGCGCCGCCGGAGGCGTCCGCGACAACGACGGAAAGGACCGACGGGACCGGGGCCGGCTTGGGCGTCGCGGCCGTGGTCAGCAGACCGGCCAGCTTGGCCGCTAGCGCGGGATCGGCCGCCGCGAACGTCACGGTGGGGGAGGGCGCCGGGCTGCTCGGTTGAACCGAGACTGACGTCGCGACCGCGCTCGGCGTCCCTGGTGTCGATAGCGACGACGGGGGCGTCGACGGACCCGCGGACGGGCTGTAGCGCTGCACCGCGCAGCCCGCCAGCAGGCTCAGCGCCGCGCCGCCGATACCCAGGGCGGACACGCAGCGTTTCGAGCGGGGGTGATGGACCATCGTTCTCCTGTTGGCAATGGTGTCGCCACCTTACCGCGGGTCTCGATAGGGTCCGGGTCGCAGTCGGCGGACGGGAGAGCACGTGATGCAGGATGAAGGGGAGCTAGCCCGCCTCGTCTCGCAGCCGCTGACGCCGGATGAGCGACGCGTCCTCTTGGCGTCGGAGTTCGGCAGGGGACTGAGCCCCAAAGACCTCGCCGTCATGATGACCGCCGGCTACGCCCGGCTGGTCGACTGGAGCCGCGGATCGATCATCACCCTGGCCGGGTCTACCCAGAGCGAGTTTCTTGTCGTGTTGACCGGACGCCTCGACGTAGCCCGGACCCGTCCCGATGGGAGTCGCCAGATCGTCGATGTCGTCGGCGCCGGCGGCGCGTGCGGAGCCGTCACGGCTTTCGGCTCGTCGCCACGCTGGCCCGCGGACGTCCACGCCGTCTCGGACGTCCGGGCGCTTGCGGTCCGCGCCGCCGCCCTCGTCGCCGGGGGAGGTGCCGATGAGACCCGGCTGCGGCTCCTGCACAACTGCACACGGATCCTCGCCGAGCGGGCTCGGCACATGAGCGGGCGCGTGGAACTGCTGACCCGGAGGGGGCTGCGCGAGCGGCTCGCGTACTACCTGCTGCGCAACGCGGGTCCGGACGGGGTGGTCGTGCTCGGCCTCACGCGCCAGGAGTTGGCCGACGTCCTCGTGGTGTCGAGGGCCTCGATGACGCGCGAGCTTGGCCGGATGGCGGACGAAGGGCTGATCGGCGTCCGCGGACGTTCGTTCGTGATCTACGAGCCGGACGCCCTGCACGCGGCCTCGGGGTAGCCGCGGCGACAGCCCTGGCGGCTAGCTGAGGGTCCAGGTCTTGGGGCTGGCGTTCAGGCGCATGGGTCGTCCGGACTGGTCGATCGCCACGATGTCCTCGATCCGGACGCCGAAGCGCCCGGGCAGATAGACGCCCGGCTCGATGCTGAAGACCATGCCCGGCAGGAGCGGCTGATCGTTTCCGGTGACCAGGTAGGGCTCTTCGTGAACCTCAAGCCCGATGCCGTGGCCGGTGCGGGTGATGAAGTGCTCGCTGAGGCCCGCGTCCGCGATCACGCGGCGGGCTGCGGCGTCCACGGACGCGCAGGAGGCGCCCTCGACGGCGGCCTGGAAGCCCGCCTCCTGGGCCGCGACGACCAGCGCGTGCACGTCGGCGAAGTCGGGGTCGCGGGGGTCGCCGAGGCAGTAGGTGCGGGTGCTGTCCGAGTTGTAGCGGGACGGAGCCGGGCCTCCGATGTCGATCACGACCGGGTCGCCGTCGAGGATCACCGTGTCGGAGCAGCCGTGATGCGGGCTGGCCCCATGGGCTCCGGACGCCACGATGACGAAGTCCGCGTGGGCGTGCCCCTCGTGGACGAGGGCCGCGGCGATGTCTGAGGCGACCTCTGCCTCGGTGCGGCCGGGCCGCAGCCATTGCGATACCGCCTGCTGGACGCGGTCGTTGGCGCGGCCCACCGCGGCCAGGGCAGCGAGTTCCTCGGGCTCTTTGATGCGGCGCTGGGGCGCCGTGAGCACGCTCGCGAGCCGGACCTGACTCGGCTCGAGTGCCGCATTGAGCTTGAGCAGGTGCAGCGCTGGCACGTGATCGTCGACGGCGACCTTGGCGACTCGGGGCAGGGTACGAGCGATCAGCGCGTAGGGGTCCTCTCCGTCCGACCAGGCGGTGACCTCCAGCGCGCCAGCGAGCGGGGTTTGCGCCCAGCCGGGCGCCTCCAGCGCCGGGACCACCAGGAGGGGGTCCCGGCCAGGACGGATCACGAGGGCGGTGAGCCTCTCGTACGACCCTTGGTCGCGTCCCGCGTAGTACAGCAGGTCAGGGCCGGGGACCAGCACGACGGCGTCCAGTTGCTCGTTCGCCGCAGAGTCGGCGAGACGCCGAATCCGGGACAGATAGCGATCCAGATCAGGCGTCCAGGACAGGGCATACGCGTCGTCGGCGATCACGAGTCGAACGCTAGCGGAAGCGCCGCCCGGCAGCGCTTGTACGATCCCCGAGGGCGTGGACTGCGCCGCCGTGCAATGATCCTCCAAAGAGGGTGCGTCCAGGCTCATCATCCGGACTGCTGATCGCCCGCGACGCCAGTGCGTCAATGCTGGCTCCAAGACGTGGAGGTGCACCATGCAGGTAGGGATTGTCATCGGGTCGATCCGCGAGGGCCGAGTCGGGGCCGGCGTAGGGGAGTGGGTCGCCCAGCAGGCTGCCACCCACCCTGGAGGCATCGACTGGGTCGTCGTGGATCTGAAGGCTTTCGACGTGCCGCTGTTCGAAGGCGCCTACGTGCCGATGATGGCCGGCAAGAAGTACGCCTCGCCGGCCGTGCAGGCATGGTCCGGCGCACTGGACGCCTGCGACGCCTTCGTCTTCGTCACGCCGGAGTACAACCACTCCGTTCCTGGAGCCTTCAAGAACGCCATCGACTCCGTCGGTCCGGAGTTGGTGGGCAAGCCCGTTGGCCTCGTCGGCTACGGGGCCGTCGGAGGCGTCCGCGCCATCGAGCACTGGCGAGCGATCCTGTCCAACTTCTCGGCGCCCACCGTGCGCGCCGAAGTGAATTTGTCGCTGTTCACCGACATCGCGGACGGGGCGGTCAAGGAGTCCGACCTGAAGAACAAGAACCTCGCTGATCTGTTCAACCAGCTTGTCGATCTGGCCAGGAAGCTGAGCGCCGCGAGTTGAGCGTGGCGGGAGGAGTCCTCCTGTACGACCCGGACTGCGGCTTTTGCACTCGGGCCGCCGGCTGGGTCGGCATGTTGGGCTGCGAGTGCGCGGTCGTCCCCGGCCTTCCCGCGACCCTGAGGGCATCGGGCGTGGACCCGGACCGGGCGCGACGGGAGATCCCCTTCATCGATGAGCACGGAAGAGTCACCTGGGGCTCGGACGCCGTCGCCTCGGCCCTGGCCACGGGCCCGTTGCCGACTCGGCTCGCGGCTCGGGTGTTGATGGCGCGGGGCGTCAGGGAGGTGGCCCAGGTGGTCTATCGGCTTGTCGCCCGGCATCGGCATCGGCTACCAGGTGGCACGGCGGTGTGCGCGATGCCGCCCGCGCCCGACGCCTAGTCCGTCCGACGTGGCGGAGGAGGCCTGAAGGCGTTGCTTCAGTGTGACATAATGTCAATTATCGGTCATATGTGAAGCTGGCTCCAGGAGTTCGATGTCACGACGAATACTGAAACGTCACACTCAGCACCCTTGAGGTCGTCACATGCATCGTGCCTGCGTGGACGTCGTCGCCACCGAGCGCAACATAGACGTCAACCTTCTCGCTCATCCCCGCACCCGCTTGGGCACCGTTTGATCCGCACGTGCGCGTCCCAGATCCGACTCGTACGGATCCGTGGCCGTCACGATTTGTTCTCGGATGCCCAGAGCCGCCGCGACATTGAGCAGCGCCTCGAGGCCGACCCCGACGTCGCCGTTCTCTAACCGACTTAGTGTGCTTCTGGAGATGGCGGCCCGCTCGGCCACCACGGCCGCAGGCAGCCCGAGGAGGCGGCGCCACGTGGCCAGGTTCTCACCCAACGTCGCGGCAGCCGTCCGCGTGCCGTACGGGGTCGGTCGCGTAGCCATGACGTCATGGTAGTCATTACGTCGCGCATATGCTACCTAATACGCAGTTATGACGCGCATACGCGATCTAAAGTCAACGCTTCCGATACAGTTTCTTAGACTGATAGACCGGCTCACTCGTGACATGCACGCCCAGGCTGCGGAAGATCCCCTCGTCGACCGAGCCAAGAATCACCGTCGTGTGCACGTCGCAGCCCCGCAGCTCGTGCAGCTGCGCCAGGGCGGCTCGCGCGTTGGCGTCCGTCGTGGCACTCACCGACAGCGCGATCAGGACCTCGTCGGTGTGCAGCCGCGGGTTTCGGCTACCCAAGTGCTGCGTCTTCAGGGTCTGGATCGGCACGATCGACTCCTCGGCGAGCAGCTTCACCGCAGGATCGATCCCGGCGAGCGCCTTGAGGGCGTCCAGCAGCATGGCCGAGCAGCTGCCCAGCAGGGCCGACGTCTTGCCGGTCACGATGCGGCCGTCCGGAAGCTGGATGGCCGCCGCCGGCGCCTTCGTGCGCTTCTCCAGGTCCAGTGCCGGACGCACCACCGGACGGTCCTCCGGCTTGATCCCGAGCTTCCCCATCAGGATGGCCACCCGCTCGGACGCCGACGGCTCCAGTTCCTCGCGCCGCTCCTCCACCAGGGCCTTGTAATAGCGCCTGATGACCTCTTGTTTGGACGCCTCACGGCAGGCGTCGTCGTCGCTGATGCAGTAACCCGCCATGTTGACGCCCATGTCGGTGGGCGACTTGTAGGGCGACTGCCCCATCAGCCGCTCGAACAAGACGTTCAGCACCGGGAAGATCTCGACGTCGCGGTTGTAGTTGACCACCTGCTGGCCGTAGGCCGACAGATGGAACGGATCGATGATGTTGACGTCGTCGAGGTCGGCCGTGGCGGCTTCGTAGGCGACGTTGACCGGGTGATCCAGGGGCAGGTTCCAGATCGGGAACGTCTCGAACTTGGCATAGCCCGAAGCCAGACCGCGTTGGTGATCGTGGTAGAGCTGGCTCAGGCAGGTCGCCATCTTGCCGCTGCCCGGACCCGGCGCGGTGACGATGATCAGGTCGCGGGTCGTCTCGACGTACTCGTTGCGCCCGTACCCGTGCTCGCTGACGATCGTGGCCACGTCGTTCGGGTAGCCCTTGATCGGGTAGTGGCGATACACCTTGAGCCCCAGTCGCTCGAGCTTGCGCTTGAACGCCTTGGCGATGCGGTTGTCCTCGGTCATCTTCGTGATGACGACGCTGCCGACGAACAGCCCGTACGAGCGGAAGGCGTCGATCAGCCGCAGCACGTCCGCGTCGTAACCGATGCCGAGGTCGGCGCGCTCCTTGTTGCGGGCGAGGTCGGTCGCACTGATCGCGATGACGACCTCCACCTCGTCGGCGATCGTCTCGAGCATGGCGATCTTGTTGTCGGGCGTGAAGCCCGGCAGGACCCGAGACGCATGCATGTCGTCGAACAGCTTGCCCCCGAATTCCAGGTAGAGCTTGCCCCCGAACTGCTTGCGACGAGCCTCGATGTGCTCGGACTGAAGGCTGAGGTACTTCTCCCGGTCAAAGCCGATCTTCACGTCCGCACTCCCCTGCTTCGCTGTTCCCGCTGGATCATACGAGCAGCCGGACGCCGTCGCCGTTGGCTTGGCCGATTGGTGCGCTAGGACTTGGCCCGCAGTCTCAGGACCGTCACGACCGCCAAGGCGACGACGGTGAGGACGCCGTTCAGCGCGTACACCCCCGCATAGCCCAGCCCGGTGGCGGTGCCGCCCGCGATGATCGCACCGGAGAAGATGGATCCGAGCCGGCTGGCGTTCATGTAGAGACCCGTCGCCAGGCCGGGCCGATCGACGATGCCTTGAAAGTAGGTGAGGCCGATCCCGGCCACGACGGCGTAGAAGGCCGCGTTGAGCAGCTGGCCGGCCAGCAGGGGCACCAGTCCGTGGCCGAAGGCGACCAGCCCGTAGTAGGTCGCTCCGACGACGCAGCCCGCCATGAGCAGCGATAGGGCAGAGAAGCGATGCCCGAGGCGTCCGATCAGGATCAACGCCGGAACCTCGAGGCCGGCGGCCAGGCCTAGCGCGACTCCGGCCCAGGCGATGGACTCACCCATCGTCGTCATCAGCAGGTTCATGACAGCGACGCCGGCGGTGTTCGTGGCCTGCAGCACGGCGAACACGGCCATCACGGTCACCACGATCGCCCAGTGCACCCTGGCGGGCGGGGCGTCCGGGCTGACCTCGGGCCTCTCCCCCACCGGGACGCGTCCCCCGCGGGCTAGCAGCACCGCCAGCACCAGGTTGTAGAGGGCCACCCCGGCCAGCAGCGCGAACACCGAGCGAGGACCGGCTGCTGCCATGACGAACGAGGCGATCGGCGGGCCGGCCACCCACGCGAAGGAGACAGCCGCCCGCACATTCATGGTCTCAGCGGTCGTCGCCCCGCTGTGCCGGACGTGCGCGAACAGCAGGGCGTTGCCGACCCCGGCTGGCGCGCCGAGCACCACGAGGGCGACGGTGGCCCAGACGAGCGACGGGGCCAGGGACAGCGCTCCCGCCAGGACCAGCGTCAGGACGGCGCACAGGATCATGGGCCGTACGTAGTCCCGCGCCCGGTCGGCCAGGAGGGGCAGGACGATGGACGCCGCCAGTCCGGCCGCGTTGGCGATGGCCAACACCAGCCCGACCTGGGCGTCCGAGGCCCCGAAGACCGAGACGAGCACGAGGGCCAGCGCCGGTGAGAGAAACGCGAACTGCAGGCCCCAGCCGAGGCCTGCGGCCATGGTCAGGGAGCGGCGCACGGGCGGACTCTATCCTCGGCCGGCGCGCGGCCTTGATGTCGCCCACGGACGCCGGCTGTCGCCAGCCCAGGCCTCCATCGACTCAGCCGAGCCTGACGCAGACCCCCGGACCCGGACGACTAACCGACTCTCACCACTCCAGGATCGGCCAGCGGTTGCGCTTCGCCTCGGCGTAGAGCCCGAGGTCTGGGTCGACGGCATGCGGGTGCCCGAGCAACGACAGCCAGGTGACGTCGGCTTGGCTGTCGCCGTAGCCGTGGGACGCCGCGAGGTCCAGTCCCTTTTCGGCGGCGTAGCGCAGCAGCCAGGCCGCCCGCGCCTCGTCGACCACCGGCGGGCCCCCGAGGTAGCCGGTCAGCTCGCCATCTGTCGATTCCAGCGGCGTCGCCACGATCTCGTCGAACAGGTCGGCGAGCGGCGCGACGAAGGGCGCCGGCACACCGGTCACGAGCACCGTCCGATGCCCGGCCGCCCGGTGCGCCTCGATTCGCTTGAGCGCCTCAGGACGCAGCGTCTTGCGTAGCCAACGGGCATACCGGCCGGAGACGGCGTCCGACAGTTCTTGGACGCCGATGCCCGCGTAGCGCCGGGCGAACGTGCGCAGGAAGGTGCTGCGGGCGCGACGATCTGCGCTCAGGTAGGCGGGTGAGTTCCAGGCGATGGACGCCGCTTGCAGGCCCTGGCCCAGCGGACCGCGGAGCGCCCCCTGCAGGACCAGGAACTGCGTGACGACCGTGGCCGAGGAGACCGTGCCGTCCAGGTCGAAGACCGCCGCCGCGGTTGGCGTCACCTCGAGGTCCTCGACGCCTGCGCGGCGGGCGCGGTCGGCCTTCTTCTTGGCGGAGTAGTCCGAGGTGAGCTTGACCAGCTCCGGCAGATGGTGATCCGTGAAGTACGTCGGCCAGTTCACCGAGGCCACGTCGAAGGAGATCGGGGCGCGCTCCCCCAGCTCGGCGAGCAAGGCCCGCGTGTGCGCATCGTCGAACACCAGCTCGGTGCGCGTGTAGTTCTTGTACAGCTCGACGAACTTGCGCAGCGTCGTCAGGCCCGTGCGCTGCTTGTGCAGGGTGCCCGCCCAGCGGCGCGCATTGCGGCGCGGCACCACGGTCGCCACGCCCTCGGCCAGCCGGACGCCGGACTCCTGCAGGGCGATGATCGGCTCGACGAGGTGACCGCGGCGATAGGTCCAGCGGGGCACCTTGATCGGGCGACCCTTCTCGTCGGTCAGCGGGTTGACCGTGAAGTAGTCGTGGACGCTGTCGACCATCGTGTGGAACGGCAGCGGGTTCGTCGTGCCGGAGACCACCTGGTAGTAGGCGTCGGTGCCCGTGCGCTCGGTCAGGCCGAGGGCGAGCGCGACGATGACTCCCACCACCATGTCGACCGGGATGACGTCCAGCAACGAGTCCGGCAGCGCCGGGATCTCGGGCAGCATGCCGCGCGCGTAGGCCATGATCAGCGGATCAGCGACCTTGTAGCCGTCGATCCAGCCCGGGTAGGGCCACGACTGCGAGCTCTCGATGATGGACGGGCGAACGATCGACAGCCGATGACCTTGGCCCGCCCACTCGGTCTCGGCGACCCGCTCGGCCATCGCCTTGGTGAAGGTGTAGACGTCGGTCCAGCCGAGGGTCTGTGCGCGGAGGCGTCCGGCCTCGACCAGGCCGTCCTGCACGGACGCCCGACGCGCCTCTTCCGCTGCGGCGGCGACGGCGTTCGGGCCCTCCTTGCCGTGGACGAGAGCCGCACGGCGCAGGTGTCGCGCCAACGCGTCCGCGGAGCGCGAGGCGAGTTCTGCGTCGTTCCTGGACGCCGTGGCCCACGCTTGCTCGGAGCGCCAGTCGACGCGGTGCGCCAGCGGCCCCTCGGTGCGCAGGCCGCGCGCCGACCCGCCGACGTACGCGGTCGAGACGTGGACGACATGGGGGTCCTGGCCGGACGCCGCGAGGGCCCGATAGAGGCCCAACGCGCCGCCCACGTTGGTGTCGAAGGCTTCGTCGATCGCCAGGTCGAACGAGACGGCCGACGCGCAGTGCACGGCTGCGCTGAGGCGTCCGCCGTCGCGCAACTGGGCGACCGCTGCCGCGTCGGCGTCCAGGCCACTGAGGTCGGCGGGGATGACGGTGACCCTGCGCGCGAACTCGGCGCGTGCCGACCCGCCGCCCCGGGACTCGACGAACCGCGAGAAGGCCGGCTTGTCCAGCAATCCGGCGAGGCGCGCCGCGGCGTCCTCCCCCTTCTTGCCCCGGACGACGGCCACCACGTCAACGTCGGTGGACGTCTCGAGCAGGGCCAGGAGCACGGCCTGACCCACGAAGCCGGTGGCGCCGGTCAGCAGGATGCGGCGACGTTCGGGGGTGTCGGCAGGTGTCGAGCTGGACGGCACGCTGGCTCCCTTCGTGGAGGTTCGAGGTCGGCGTGTCTGAGCACCGAACGATCATTCGGTTACGGCACCGTAGTGTATCTTGCTCGCTCATGACCACCTCCTGCGTGACCGGCGGCACGTCCGGGATCGGCCTCGCCTTCGCCCGCGCGCTGGCGTCCCGAGGCGACGATCTGGTGCTGGTGGCCCGTGACGAGGCCCGCCTGCAGGCGGTCGCCGACGAGCTCGCCGCCGCCCACGGCGTCCAGGTTGAATGTTTGGTGGCGGACCTGGCGGAGCGTCCAGACGCGCAGCGCGTCGCCGATCGCGTCGGTGACTCGTCCCGGCCGGTCGATGTCTTGGTGAACAACGCGGGGTTCTCTGTCGGCGCCGGACTGCTGTCGTCCAGCATGGAGAAGCACGACCGCGCGGCCGAGGTGATGATGCGCACGGTGGTCCTGCTGCAGGGCGTCGCCGGACGCGCCATGCGGACCCGCGGACACGGAACCATCATCAACGTCGCCTCGATCGCAGGCTTCGTCACCCAGGGCCACTATTCGGCGATCAAGGCCTACGTCGTCACGCTCACCGAGTCGCTGGCGGTCGAGCTGCGCGGCTCGGGCGTCCGAGTATGCGCGCTGTGCCCCGGGTACGTCCGCACCGAGTTCCACGAGCGGGCGGGCATCAAGGGCAGCTCGATCCCCGGTCCGCTCTGGATGGACGCCGATCAGCTCGTCGCCGACTGCCTGCGCGATGTCGAGCGCGGCAAAGTGATCTCGGTGCCGCAGGCACGCTGGGGCTTCATCCACCGCGTGCTGCGCCACGCACCCCGTTCGCTCGTCCGCCGCCTGTCAGGCATGCTCAGTTCTGCCCGGCGCAACGAATCGGCTTGACCACCCAGGAAGGGACACGACCATGCCAGACGTGAAGCATCAAAAGTGGTGGGGCTGGGGCTACGACGGCATCCCGGACTTCCACTACGAGAACAAGCCCGGCTTCGCGCCCTTCGTGCTGGCCAACATCGGCCTGGATCTGGCCACGGCCAAGGTCGTGCGTCCGCCGGCCCTGTCGGAGCTCAACGTGCCCGCGACGAAGGCATCCGAGGGCGATGTCGCGGCGCTGGCCGCGATCGTCGGCGACGCGAACGCCCTGACCGACGACGAGGCGCGCATCGTCCACTGGGCCGGACGCAGCGTGCGCGACCTGATCCGGACGCGCGCTGGCAACTTCAGCCGTGTCACGGACGTGGTGGTCTACCCCGGCAGCGAGGACGAGGTCCAGCGTGTGCTGGCGCTGGCGTCCGAACGCGACTTCGTCGTCATCCCGTTCGGCGGCGGCACGTCCATCTCGGGCTCGCTGCAGGCCGAGGACCACGAGACGCGCGTCGTCGTCACCGTCGACCTGGGCCGCATGAACCGCCTGCTCGACGTCGACACCCACTCGGGGCTGGCGCGCGTACAGGCCGGCATCCTGGGCCCGGACCTCGAGGACGCCCTGACCGCCCGCGGACTCACCATGGGCCACGTCCCGGACTCGTTCACCTACTCGACCCTCGGCGGCTGGGTAGCGACGCGCTCGTCCGGCATGCAGAGCGACAAGTACGGCGACATCGCCGACATCGTGAAGGGGCTGCACCTGGTGCGTCCGTCCGGCGTCGTCACGCTGCGCGACCTGCCGTCGACGTCGACGGGCCCGTCGGTGCGCGAGATGATCATCGGGTCGGAGGGACGCCTCGGCATCATCACCGAGGTCACCATCCAGGTGCACAAGCTGCCGGCCAAGCGCGAAGTCGTGGCCTACATGTTCCCGACCTGGGAGGCCGGGCTGTTGGCGATGCACGAGATCTCCCGCTCGGAGGCACACCCGGTCTTCACGCGTATCTCGGACGCCGACGAGACGCGCTTCTCGTTGTCGACGCTGAAGGCGCCCACCACGCCCCTGAAGAAGGTGGCGTCCTTCGGTCAGGAGCGGCTCTGGGACTACCTGCGGCTGCGCGGCTGGGACACCAACGCGATGTGCATCAGCTACTGCTGCTTTGAGGGCTCGGCCAAGCACAACGACCGCGAGAAGGACGTCGTCAAGGCGATCGTCGGTCGGCACGGGGGCATCGTGCTGGGCGGCGGCCCGGGAGCCATGTACGACCAGAAGAAGTTCGACACCCCCTACATCCGCGACTTCCTGCTCGACCGCAACACGGTGGGTGACGTGTCCGAGACGGCCGCGCCGTGGTCGAAGCTGGCCGAGGTGCACCGCAAGGCCAAGGCGGCCGCTCACGCGGCGCTGGACCAGCTGGGACGCAAGGGCTTCGTGATGTGCCACATGTCGCACAGCTACCACGCCGGCGCCTGCCTCTACTTCACGTTCGCGTTCGTGGCGGACGAGGGCATCGGGGCGCTCAGCCAATACGACGCCGTCAAGTCGGCGATTCAGCAGTCCTTCATGGACTCGGGCGCGACCCTGTCGCACCATCACGGCGTGGGCGTGGAGCACCGTCCATGGATGGAGCAGGACCTCTCCGAAGAGGGTGTCGCGCTGATGGCCGGGCTGTTCGCGTCGGCCGATCCGGGGAACCGGCTCAACCCGGACAAGGTGCTGCCCAGCCCGCGATAGGGATCGGATCAAACCGTTCGCCCGCTCGCCCATCGGCGGGCGGGCGAGCGCAATTCCTACTCGGACGCCTTCGCGGCGGCCTTGGCGGCCTTCTTGGTCTCGCGGACCTTCTGAAGGGACGCGTCGTCGACGACGTCTGCCACGCTGCGGAAGCCGTCGAGGGAGTAGTCCCCGGCGGCCTGGCGCCAACCCGTGGGCGCGATCCCCCACTGCTTGGCGAGCAGGGCGACCATGATCTTCGACTTCTGGTCGCCGAAGCCGGGCAGGCTGCTGATGCGCTTCTTCAGCTCGGCACCCGTCGGCGCGTCGAACAGATTCGCCGCCGAGCCGCCCCACTCGTCCACCAGGACGCGACACACCGATTGGATGCGCTGGGCCATCGACGCCGGGAAGCGGTGCACCGCGGGCGTCCGGGAGCAGAGCTCGGTGAACGCCTCCGGGTCCATTCCGGCGATCTCGGCGACGTCGAGGCGACCGAGCCGCTCGGCGATGATCGCCGGACCCTGGAAAGCCCGTTCCATGGGGAACTGTTGGTCCAACAGCATGCCCAGAAGCAAGGCGTTGGCGTCGGATGCGAGCAGCTCGTCGGCGGCGGCGTCCCCGGTCAGGTGCATGGTGCGGGTCATGCCTTCAGCTTACGTGGGAGCCTCGGCGGGCCGACATGAGATAATGGGCCCATGACCAATCCGTACCTGTCCGTCTCGTCCGAGGTGGCCGAGGCCGTCGCGTCCGGACGCCCCGTAGTCGCGCTCGAATCGACGATCTTCACCCACGGGCTGCCGCGGCCGCGCAACGTCGAGGTGGCGCTGGAGGGCGAGCAGATCGTCCGGGACGCCGGAGCAGTTCCGGCGACCATCGGCGTCCATCGTGGGACGCCGACCGTCGGCCTGTCCGCCGACCAGATCAACGACCTGGCCCACGACGACGCCGTCATCAAGGCGGGCATCCGCGAGCTGTCCATCGCCTCGGTCACCGGCGCCAGCGCTGGCACCACGATCGCCGCGACCGCCTTCCTGGCCCGGGCCGCGGGCATCGACGTGTTCGCCACGGGCGGCCTGGGCGGCGTCCACCATGGTGCGTCGGAGAACTTCGACGAGTCCGCCGACCTGTACGCGCTGGCCACCACGTCCGTCGTGCTGATCTCGTCGGGCGCCAAGGCGATCCTGGACATCGGGGCCACCCTGGAGCGCTTCGAGTCCCTGTCGGTGCCCGTCGTCGGCTACCGCACGAACTCGTACCCGGGCTTCTATGTGGTCGACTCGGGCTACAGCGTCAGCGCGCGCGTCGAATCGCCCGAGCAAATCGCCCGGCTGCTGACCGTGCATCGCGGGCTCGGTGCCGCCGGAGGCGTCCTGGTGGCCAATCCCGTCCCGGCCGATCAACAACTCGATCCCCACGAGCTGGACGGCGTCATCCAGCGCGCGTGGTCGGACGCCGAACGCGACGGCGTCCACGGACAGCAACTGACGCCGTACCTGCTCGACTACATCCGCCGCGCCACCGACGGACGCAGCCTGGACGCCAACGTTGCCCTTTATCGCAACAACGTCGCCCTCGCCGCCCAGGTCGCCACCGCCCTGGTGGTCGGCGCCTGATGCTGGGCGTCATCGGCGACGTCGTCCAAGACGTCGTCGTCTGGCAGCGCGAGGAGCACCGCCCCGGTACCGACACGGCGTCCGACGTCTTCATGACCCGCGGCGGATCCGGCGCCAATGTGGCCGCCTTCGCGGCGTCCCGCTACCCAACGCGGTTCATCGGGTGCGTCGGCGACGACCTCGGCGGCTTCGTCCTGGGCCGCGAACTCACCGAGCGCGGCGTCGACGTTCGCCTGCAGACCCGCGGACGCACCGGCATGATCGTCGTCCTCATCGCCCCGGACGGCGAACGGACGATGTATCCCTCGCGCGGGGCGTCCGAACAACTCCAGACCATCGACCCGGACTGGCTCACGGGCCTTGATCTCGTCCACGTCACCGCCTACTCCTTCGCCTCCGGCAGCACGCCGGACGCCGTCGGCGCGGCCTTGACCGTGGTGCGGGCCGCTGGCGGTCGGCTCAGCTTCGACGTCTCGTCCGTGGGACTGATCCAGCACTACGGCGTCGACCGCTTCCTGGGTCTGGTCGAGAGCCTCCGCCCCGACATCGTCACCGCGAACGCGGACGAGTCCGAGCTGCTCGGCCTCACCGCTCAGGGGCAGCCGGGGCCAGCACTCCCCCGCCTCGGCGGTGCAACGCTCCTTGCCAGGGCTGGCTCTGAGCCGACCCGCGTGTTCCGAGCCGGACGCCTCCTCGCCACGATCCCTGTCCCGCCCGTGGCTGTCGTCCGCGACCTGACCGGTGCCGGGGACGCCTTCAACGCGGGCTACCTCACCGATCTGCTCGCCCACGGCGACGACCCCGAGCGCAATGTGGCCGCGGCGCACGCGCTAGCCGCCCGCGTCATCGGCCGGGCCGGCGCGACGGAGAAGTAGCAGCCAAGAACGCCACGACGGACGCCCCAGCCGGGGCGTCCGTCGTCGACATCAGGCGCTGATCAGAGGTTGATCATGTGCCCCGCGATGCCCTCCATGGCCTCCTTGATGGCCTCGGACAGCGTCGGGTGCGCGTGGATCGTGCGGCCGACCTCTTCGGCCGTCAGGTCCCACTTCTGGGCCAGGACGATTTCGGGCAGCAGTTCGGTGACCTCGGGGCCGATCATGGCGACGCCGACGATCTCGTTGTACTTGGCGTCCGCGATGACCTTGACGAAGCCAACGCCCTCGCCGAGCCCCCACGCCTTGCCATTCGCCGAGAACGGGAACTTCGCCGTCTTGACGTCGTAGCCCTTGTCTTTCGCCTGCTGCTCGGAGTAGCCCATCGACGCGATCTGCGGCTGGCAGTAGGTCGCACGCGGGATCATGTCGTAGTCGATCGGCTCGGTCGGATGACCGGCGATGGTCTCGGCGGCGACCACGCCCATGGCCTCGGCGGTGTGCGCGAGCATCATCTTCGCGGTGCAGTCGCCGATGGCGTAGATGCCAGGGACGTTCGTCCGCATGTAGTCGTCGATCGCGATCGCGCCGCGCTCGGTGAGCGCCACGCCGGTGTTCTCGAGCCCGAAGCCCTGCGTGCGCGGCGCGAAGCCCATGGCCTGCAGCATCTTCTCGGCCTCGAGGACCTGCGGCTCGCCGCCCTTGGCGGGCTCCACCGTCACCCGGACGCCGCTGCCAGTGTCCTCGACGGTCTTGACCGCGGTGCCGGTGAGCACCTTGATGCCCAGCTTCTTGTAGGCGCGCGCGAGTTCCTTGGACACGTCGGCGTCCTCGAGCGGGACGATGCGGTCGAGGTACTCGACGATCGTCACGTCCACACCGTACGAGTTGAGCACGTACGCGAACTCGGTGCCGATGGCGCCCGAGCCGCCGATGATGATGGACGCCGGCAGCGAATCGGCCAGGATCTGCTCCTTGTAGCTGACGACGTTGGCCGACAGCTGGGTGCCCGGCAGCAGCTTGACGGTCGCGCCGGCCGCGATGATGCAGTGATCGAACGTCACGTCGCTGGTCGAGCCGTCATCGGACGCCACCGCGATCGTCTTGGCGTCGCGGAACGTCCCCCAACCGTGGATCTCGGTGATCTTGTTCTTCTTCATCAGGAAATGGATGCCCTTGACCATGCGGTCGGACACCTCACGGCTGCGCGAGTAGGCCTTGCCGTAGTCATAGGTGAAGTCACCGGAGATGCCGAACATCTCGGCATCGTGGTTCAGGATGTTCACGATCTCCGCGTTGCGCAGGAGGGACTTCGTGGGAATGCAGCCCACGTTCAGGCAGACACCCCCCCAGTACTCCTTCTCGATGATGGCGGTCTTCAGACCCAGTTGGGCCGCCCGGATCGCGGCTACGTAGCCGCCCGGGCCAGCGCCGAGGACGACGACGTCGAAGTGAGAACTCATGGGTGTCACTCTAGCCACGCGGGCACCGGACGGGGTGAAGGTGTCCCTCGGGTAGACTCACGCAACGTGAGCGACACTCCCAGCAGCCTCGGCAGTCTGCTCCGCAACGTCCGGAACCAGCGCGGGCTGAGCAAGCAGAGCATCGCGCAGGCCCTCAATGTCGGCGTCCGAGCCATCGATCAGATCGAGATCGGCGAGCGAAATCCCGACCTCTCGTTGCTGAATCGGTATGCCAGCGCGCTGATGGATCCTGCCGACAACGGCAAGGTTCCGGCCGTCAACCTGAGCATCACCGGTCCCACGAAACTCAGCGGCTCGATCGTCGTGCGCTCCTCGAAGAACGCGGCCGTCGCGCTGCTGTGCGCATCGCTGCTCAACGAGGGCCGCACCGTCCTGCGCGGCATCGCCCGCATCGAAGAGGTGAACCGGATCCTGGAGGTGCTCGAGAGCATCGGCGTCCAGGCGACGTGGTCCGACGACCGAACCGAGCTGGAGTTGATCCGGCCCGTCGTGCTGGACCTGGAGTCCATGGACGTGGACGCCGCGCGGCGCACCCGCAGCGTGATCATGTTCCTCGGCCCGCTGCTGCACCTCTTCCCCGAGTTCCGGCTGCCGTACGCCGGCGGCTGTGACCTCGGGACGCGCACCGTCACGCCGCACCTTCAGGCCCTGCAGCGCTTCGGGCTTGAAGTGCACGCGACCGAGGGCTGGTACAAGGCGCAGGTCGCCGAGGTCGGCACCGGGCTCCGGACGATCACGCTCACCGAGCGCGGCGACACCGTCACCGAGAACGTCCTGATGGCCGCCGCCCTGTACCCGGGCACGACGATGATCCGCAACGCCTCCCCCAACTACATGGTTCAGGACGTCTGCTTCTTCCTGCAGCAGCTGGGCGTCACCGTCGAGGGCATCGGCACCACCACCCTGACGGTCACGGGACGCGAGCGCATCAACGCCGACGTCACGGCGTCCCCGTCGGAGGACCCCATCGAGGCCATGAGCTTGATCACGGCGGCGATCGTCACCGACTCCGAGTTGACGATCCAGCGGGCGCCGATCGAGTTCCTCGAGATCGAGCTCTCGGTGCTGGACGAGATGGGCCTCCGGTACACCCTGTCCCCCGAGTACGCGGCCGACAACGGTCACACCCGCCTGGTCGACATCACGATTCACCCCAGCAAGCTGCACGCGGCGTCCGACAAGATCCACCCGATGCCGTTCCCCGGGCTCAACATCGACAACCTGCCGTTCTTTGCCGTGATCGCGGCCATGGCTGAGGGACGCACCCTCATCCACGACTGGGTCTACGAGAATCGGGCGATCCACCTCGTCGAGCTCAACAAACTCGGGGCCCACACGCAGCTGCTTGATCCGCACCGCCTGCTGGTGCAGGGTCCGACCCGCTGGCGCAACCAAGACATCGTCTGCCCGCCCGCACTGCGCCCGGCGGTCTGCCTGCTGCTGGCCGCGCTGGCGGCGTCCGGGACGACGTTGCTACGCGACGTCTACGTCATCAACCGTGGCTACGAGGACCTGGCGAACCGGCTCAACAAGCTCGGCGCCAAGATCGAGACCTTCGTCGGCTGATCGGCCTCAGTCGGCTCAGTCGAGCCGGGTCACCGCGAAGTCGTGGCTCGGGCTGACGAACTCGTCCTGGGCGGCGACCAGCGCTAGCTCGCGGGTCCCGGCCTGGGTGGTCTTCTCCAACAGGCCAAACACGACGTCGGCCGTCGTCGCCAGGGCGTCCGGCACGCTCGCACCCCGCAGCGTCTCGGCGAGGAACACGGCCGACGTCACGTCGCCCGAGCCCGTGAACGACCGGTCGATGAGGGGCGTCGCCACGCGCCAGGCACCGTCCGCGCCAACTGCGAGCATGTGAATCTCGTCGGCTGGCGCGTCGGACGTCACCGCGGACGTGACCACCACGACACCCGGCCCACGCGCCGACAGCTCGCGGGCAGCCGCGATGATGTCGGCCGTCGTGGACGTCTCGCGTCCGACCAGGTAGTTCAACTCGAAGTGGTTCGGGATCAGGATGTCGGCGAACGGCACGACCTCGTCGCGCAGGAACTCGGGGATGCCGGGCAGGGCGTAGAAGCCGCGTTCGACATCGCCCATCACCGGATCGCAGCAGTACAGCGCCTTGGGGCTGCGCGCCTTGACGGTCCGGACCGACTCCAGGATGCGAGCTCCCATCGCCGGGGCGCCCTGGAAGCCGGACAGCACGGCGTCCACATCGGACAGGACGCCGAGGGCGTCCAGTCCGCCGACGACCGCCCCGACCTGGTCGGGCGTCAGCATCGGGCCGCTCGGCGGGCCGTAGACGGTGCTCGCCGCGAAATGGACGGTGTAGACGGGCAGCACCTCGCAGCCCATCCGCATCAGCGGGAAGGTGGCGGCGCTGTTGCCGACGTAGCCGTAGGCGACGGACGACTGGATGGAGACGATCTTGGTCACGAGGATGCATTCTGCCCTCCCCGACGGCGTGCCCCTAGTCTGTGGCCGTGCGCGCCCGCGACTTCTCCTACTTTCCGCCCGGCTTCTGCGCCCTGGCGCACCGGGGTGGCTGGGCCGCCGGCGAGGCCGCCGAGAACACGCTGGCGGCGTTCAGCGCGGCAGTCGAGATGGGCTACAGCCATCTCGAGACCGACGTCCACGTGACGTCCGACGGCGTGCTCGTCGCCTTCCACGACGACCTACTCGACCGCGTGACGGACGCCTCGGGCCCGATCGCTCAGCTGCCGTGGAGTGAGGTCCAGGCCGCTCGCATCGGCGGCGTCGAGCCGATCCCCACCTTTGACGAGCTGCTGGACGCCTTCCCCACGACGCGCTTCAACATCGATCTCAAGGCCGACGGGGCGGTGGCCCCGCTGGCGGAGACGCTGGCACGGCACGGCGCGGAGCGGAGGGTGTGCGTGGGCTCGTTCAGTACCCGCCGGATTCGGCGGTTCCGCCGCCTGGCCGGACCTTCCGTCGCCACGTCCGTCGACCCCTTGGGCGTGATCTGGTACGCCTTCGCTGCCGGCGGACGCCGCGTAGTGGCTCCCCCGGGTCAGGCGTTGCAGGTGCCGGTGCGGGACGAGAAGACGGGCGTCCTCATCGTGAAACCGTCACTCATCACGGCCGCACACCGGGCCGGACGCGTCGTCCACGTCTGGACCGTCAACGACGCCTCCGAGATGCATCGCCTGATCGACCTGGGTGTCGACGGCCTGGTCAGCGACGACATCGTCCTGCTCAAGGACGTCCTCGTCGAGCGCGGCCTCTGGACGGGCGCCTGACGGAACAAACGGCGTCCCGGCGACGTTGGCCCCAGTAGTTCTCACGCTAGGAGTTGATCATGGCCGACAAGGCGCTCAGGGGACGCGGGCTTGGCTCGAAGAGCCTCGCCGACTCATCCGGGGTCGAACTAGCCGCCCGCCAGGACCTGGACTTCGACTGCCCCAACGGGCATCACTTCTCGCGCACCTTCGCCGAGGAAGCCGAGCTCCCGCTCGAGTGGGAATGCCCCCGCTGCGGCCAGACCGCGTTGCGCTCCGACGGCAGCCGGGCCGAGGCCAAGGAGGCGAAGCACCAGCGCACGCACTGGGACATGCTGCGGGAGCGCCGCTCGATCCCCGAGCTTGAGGAAATCCTCGCCGAGCGGCTTCAGGAGCTCCGCGGCCAGCAGTAACGCTGTCAGGGCTCGATCTCGCCCTTGATGACCTCGGTCTCGTTCGGACGCCGACGCGCCGCTTCGTCGGTGGCGGACGCGTCCGCGACGGACCCCTCCACCACCGAACCCCGATCGACGCGAGTGGCCAGCAAGTCGGCCTGATCCCGATACTTCCTGGTCAGCGAGCGGAAGAGGCCCACAACGCCGGCCTTCGCGACGCCGCGGGTCGGCGGCAGTAAGAACAGCGCGCCGACGGCGTCCGAGATGAAACCGGGCAGCATGATCAACAGCGCTCCGACCAGAACCAGGGCCGCGTCGGTCAGTGCAGCACCGCGTCGGTCCGGATCGGCCTGCGCGGCTCGCAACGACGCCCACGCTTTGGAGCCCTCGTGGCGAACCAGCCAGCCGCCCAGGAGCGCCTCCGCCACCAAGATGCCGACCAGAGGCAGGGCCCCGATCCGCTGACCGACCGCGGCCAGCACCGCGACTTCGGCGATCGCGAGGCAGCCGAGTCCGACCAGCACCCAGGTGGAGCGCCTCATGCCTTGTCTCGCCCCGTTCGCGTGAGGTCCTGTGCCGCGTGGACGCCCGTCCGCAGCACCGCCCGACCCAACGACACCGCATCGCCCACCGCCCGCTTCGCGACCGGCAGCGCCTTCGCGGCGGCGTCCCGGAGCTGCCCGCCGCGATGGTCGAGGCCGAGCAGGGTCGTGCGCTTGAGGGCCTCGACCACGACGTCGCCGCCGAGCTTCGACTGGCCGCGCTCACGCTCGATGAACTCGATCGGCTCCTCGACGATGCGGAAGCCCTTGCGATGCGCCCACCACGTCAGGTCGCGCTGAATGCCATAGCCGCCGGCATGGATGTCGTCGATGATCGCTTCGAGGGTGGCTCGCCTGAACAGGTTCAGCCCGCCGGTGATGTCCTTGACCGGGATGCCCAGCATGACGCGCGTGTAAACGCTGCCCGCGCGGGACAGCAGCTCCCTCGACTTCGGCCAGTTCACGACGCTGCCGCCCTTGACCCACCGCGAGCCCTTCACCATGTCGGCGGTCTTCAGCCTCTCGAGCAGGCGGGGCAGTTGCTCGGGCTGGTGCGAGCCGTCCGCATCGAACTCCACGAAGACGCCGTAATCACGCTCGAGACCCCACCGGAAGGACGCCAGGTAGGCGGCGCTCAGCCCCTCCTTGCCCTGGCGGTGCAGCACGTGAAGGTGATCGTCGGCGGCGGCCAGCTCGTCCGCGCGGCGTCCGGTGCCGTCCGGCGAGTTGTCGTCGGTCACCAGGATGTGAGCCTGTGGGACTGCAGCGCGCAGCCGGGACGTCACGATGTCGATGTTCTCGATTTCGTTGTACGTCGGGACGATCACCAAGATCGTGCCCAGCGACCAGTCGTCACCCATGTGTGCTGTCCCCTTCTTGTGGCTCGGATCGCGCCGCCATTGTCTCACCCGCGCGGACGCGTCCGGCGACGGCCCCTGCGACCGCGGCGGCTAGGGCCAACGCAACCGCCACCCACTCGAAGACCCAGCCGCCGAGCACGTACGGGGTGCGAGAGTCGGAGCGCACGAGGCTGACCACGCCGGACGCCGCGTCCTGCAGCGGGGCGCGCATGGTGATCTCGCCGCGCTCGCCGATCAGGCCCGTCAGGCCCGAGACGGTCACGACGAGGATCTGGCGGCGCAGCTCGGCGGCGCGCACCCGGGTGATCGCGAACTGCTGCTCGATCTGCGGGCTGCCCTGGAACATGGCGTTGTTGCTGCCCACGACCATGACCTCGGCGCCGTGGGTGACGGCGTCGGCCATCGTGTCGGCGAAGGACACCTCGTAGCAGATCGCCACCCCGACCTTGAGCGGGTTGCCGGACGCGTCTTGGACGCTCAGCACCCCCGGCAGCGTGCCAGGGATGGCCTGATCGCCGATGACCTGAAGCGTCGGGATCAGGGGCAGCAGAACGTCACGGAACGGGATCCATTCGCCGAACGGCACGAGATTGCGCTTGTCGTAGCGGGCCCCGATGCCGGCGTTCGTCCACCACAGGTCCGTGGTCTGCCGCTCCCCCGGGCCGGGCCCGTTGGTCGGGACGCCGAGGAGCAGCGGGACGCCGGCGTCCGCCACCACGTCCGCGACGATCTTGTTGGTCGTCGGGTCCAGCAGCGGGTCGTTGTCGGTGCCGTTCTCGGGCCAGACGATGAAGGCGGGCTTCGCGACGCGTCCGGCGTCGGCATCCCCCAGCAAGACCCGCGTCTGGGCCGCGTGGCGGCGCGTGGTCTCCCCCGGCTCGCCCAGCCCGTAGAAGCCGCCCCCACCAGAACCGCCCTGCACCCAGCCCACGTCGATCGAGGGTCTGTTGGTGGGTGTCGTGGGGACGAGCGTGCCCAGAGCACCGAGGGCCAGGACGCTCACCGCCACGCCGGCCGCCATGAGGAACTCGCGCCTGCGGCGTCCGGACAGAGCCCAGACCGCCGTGTGCGCTACGAGCGCGACGGCGAAGGTGGCCAGCGCCGCCCCCGCCAGGGGGTAGAGGCCGGACAACGGCGTGTCGACGACGGCGTACCCGAGTCGAGTCCACGAGAAGCCGCCGAACGGGACGCGGGCCTGGAGCGCCTCGACCAGCACCCAGCAGCAGGCGGCTGCGAGCGGCGCCCACCTCAGCCGACGCACCAGCCACAACAAGCCGCCCAGGAGGGCGAAGAACAGCGCCTGGAGCAATGCCAGCCCGAGGTATGAGCCGACCTCGATGAGGATCTGCCAGCGGATCGTGACGAGGTTGAACGCCAAGCCGTAGGCCAGGCCGAGGCCGAGGGCAGCCCGCAGACGCGGGGCCGCGCCGATGACGACCGCCAGCACCCCCACCGCCACGAAGGCCGCCGGCCACCACGAGAACGGGGCGAAGGCGAGCGAGCCGCCCAAACCCCCGCCGAGGGCGAACGGCAACAGGACCCACCCGGACGGCGCCCTCGTCGCTGGCTCGCTCTTCACGTCGGCAAGGGTAACCGGCTCGGGCGCCGGGACGCCGTCTGGGCGTAGTGTCTTCGATCGTGACCTCGATTGCTGACGTGCGCGCCGCCGTAGCGCGCGAACTCCCCCAGGCCCTCGACGATCTGGCCAAGCTCGTCGCCATCCCGTCGGTCAGTATGGCGACCGACCATGCCGACGACGTGGCCGCCAGCGCGGAGGCCGTCGCCGGCCTCGTCCGCGAACTCGGCTGGGCCGACGTCCGCATCGTGTCGGTGCCGGGTGGCCGGCCCGCCGTGATCGCCAAGCGTCCGGCCGCGCCCGGAGCGCCCACGGTCTGCTTCTACGCCCACCACGACGTCCAGCCCACGGGCGAGGCGTCCAGCTGGACGTCGGATCCGTTCACCGTCACACGACGCGACGGCCGGCTGTACGGACGCGGCGTCGTCGACGACAAGGGGGCGATCGCCGTTCACCTGACTGCGCTGCGCGCCCTGGGCGACGAGCTCGGCGTGGGCGTCACGCTGCTGATCGAGGGCGAGGAGGAGGTCGGCTCGCCGACGATGGACGCCTTCCTCGACGAGTTCTCCGACGATCTGGACGCCGACGCCTTCGTCATCCTGGACTCGGGCAACTGGGCCGTGGGGCGTCCGGCCTTCACGTCGTCGCTGCGCGGACTCGTCGATCTCGTCGTGGAGGTCCGCACGCTCGATCACGCCCTGCACTCGGGGCAGTACGGCGGGGCCGTCCCGGATGCCCTCACGACGCTGTGCCGGCTGCTCGGCAGCCTCTGGGACGCCGACGGTGCCGTCGCCGTCGCGGGGCTCGACAGCACACCGGTCGCCGAGCTGGACTACCCCGAAGACCGACTGCGGGCCGAGTCCGGGCTGCTCCACGGCGTCGACTTCATCGGCCGGGGACGGCTCGTCCAGCGGCTGTGGGGCGAGCCCGCCGTGACCGTGATCGGCCTGGACGCCCCCAAGGTCGAGGGCGCCTCCAACACGCTGGTCCCCCGGGCGCGCGCGAAGGTGAGCATGCGCATCGCACCGACCCAGGACGCCTCGCAGGCCCTCGATGCCCTCAGGAAGCACCTCGTCGACCACGCGCCCTTCGGCACGCGGATCTCGTTCGAGGAGGAGTCCGGGGCGGCGGGCTGTCAGCTCAGGTTCGACGGCGACATCGCGCAGGCGGCCGTGGCGTGCCTGCGCGACAGTTGGGGCGTTGATCCGGTGTTCATGGGCATGGGTGGGTCGATTCCGCTGGCTGGCACCCTGATGCACCGGTTCCCGCGGGCGGCGGTGCTGCTCACCGGAATCGTCGATCCCGACTCACGCATGCATGGGCTGGACGAGTCCGTCGACCTGGACGACCTGGAGAAGGCGGCCGTGGCAGAGGCTCTCCTGCTGACCCGCCTCGCCCAGGCGGCCGACGCCTAGACCAAGGGCCGGTCGTGGAACGGGACCGAGAGCACCAGCGTGGTCTCGGTCGACACGTGCGCCGTCTGGCGGATCTGGGTCAGCAGGGCCTCCAGATCAGCGGGCGTGCCCACCTGCACCATCAGGAGGTGCGACGCCTGACCCGCGACCGAGTAGCACGAGATCACGCCCTTGAGCGGGGTGATGATGTCCGGCACCTGGTCGTCGCGGGTGGGATCCAGCGCGCGCAGCTGGACGAAGGCCGTCAGAAGCTTGCCCAGGGCGTCCGGATTGAGGATGGCGCGGTAGCCCGTGATGAGCCCACGCTGCTCGAGCCGACGCACCCGCTGTTGGGCGGCTGACGTGGAAAGCCCCGTCTCGCGGCCGATATCGGTGTAGGACATGCGGCCGTCCCGACACAAGAGCCCGAGGATCTGCTGGTCGATGCTTTCCATGGGGCGGATTGTGTCACGATGACGGCCATGACCGGTCAGCGTTCGCAACTATTTGATACAGCATCGCTATATTTCCGGGCTTTTTACGGTTTGCCCGAGTCTTTGACCGGTCGTGACGGGCGTCCGGTGAACGCGGTGCGGGGACTGTTGGACTTCCTAGCCCGGTTCATCACGGACTACCGCCCCGACCGGGTGGCGTGCTGCTGGGACAACGACTGGCGTCCGGCATGGCGGGTGGCCCTGGTGCCGTCCTACAAGGGCCACCGGGTGGCGCGGACCGTTGCCGGACCCGGAGGGACGGCGTCCTATGTCGAAGAGGTGCCGGACGCGCTGACCGCTCAGGTGCCCCTGATCCGGGCCGTCCTGGACGCGCTCGGCCTGCCCATCGTGGGCGCCGACGGCTTCGAGGCCGACGACGTCATGGCGACGCTGGCCGCCCGCGCGCCGGGTCCGGTCGACGTGGTCACCGGGGACCGCGACATGTTCCAGGTGGTCGACGACGACGCGGGCGTCCGGGTGCTGTACGTGGCGCGCGGCGTGGGCAAGCACGAGCGCGTGACCGACGGCTGGCTCGCCGCCAAGTACGGAATCACGGGCGCCCAGTACGTCGACTTCGCCACCCTGCGCGGCGACGCGTCCGACGGGCTGCCGGGCGTGAAGGGCATCGGCGAGAAGACCGCTGCATCCCTGCTGGCCACCTACGGCGACCTGGAGGGCATCGTCGAGAACGTCGGCTCCCTGGGTGCGGCGGTGCAGCGGGCTCTCATGGCCAACGCCGACTACCTGGCAGCGGCGTCCCAGGTCGTCGCCTGCGACCGCAACGTCACCCTGCCGGACGCCGACCTGGCACTCCCCCGGACGCCTCACGAGCCCGAGCTCTTCGACGCGCTCGCCGACGAGCTGAACCTCGGCGGGGCGGCCGAGCGGATCCTCAAGGCGATGGCTGGGTAACCCAGGATTCGACTCGCCCGCCGTCGAGCCCCCCTCGGGCGACCGAGCGGATCAGGGCCCGGTAGCGTCGTCTGGCCGTAACGCAGCGGATCAGCACCTTGGCCCGTTCGTCGGACGTCCTCCCATCGGCGGGGAGGTCAGCGCAATATCCAGCACGTTCCGGGTCAGCGCCATGACTGGTACGCCCTGGCGCATTGATCGTTGCGCTGACTTGTCTCCAGAGTTCACAAGGCGCAATGAATCACACGCCCTGACGTGCAGCGCATTGCGCTGAATCTCAATCTGACCTGAGCCCAAGGCCGAGAGCTACGACGTCCTCGGTCGCCCGCCTGGCCGCAGCACGTAGACCGCAGCTCCGGCCGTGAGGTTGGCGCGGGCGCCTTGCATGCGGAGGCGGCGGCCGTCCTCGGTGAAGGTGAATCGTTTGACCACCGTGAGCCCGAGCTTGTCGAACAGCGTCTCCAGATCGACCAGCGTGGTGTGGCGAATGTTCGGCGTGTCGTACCAGGAGTACGGCAGCTCCTTCGACATGGGCATGCGTCCGCGCAGGAGGCGCAGCCGGTGGCCCCACCAGCCGAAGTTCGGCACCGACACGATCAGCAGTCCGGCGATGCGGGCCATCTCCTCCAGCACGTGCTCCGGACGCTGGATGGTCTGGATGGTGCGCGACAGCACGCACACGTCGTACGAGGCGTCCGAGAACTCGCTCAGACTGCGGTCGACGTCCAGCTCGATGATCGGCACGCCCCGACGGATGGCCTTCAGGACCTTGTCCGGATCGATCTCGACTCCCGTGCCGCTGCAGCCGCGCTCGGCCATCAGGTAGCTCAGCAGCGTGGCCGAGCCGCAGCCGAGGTCGAGGACGCGCGAGGCGTCCGGAATCTGCGCGGCGACCAGCGCCAGGTCCGCGCGCAACGGCCCGCTCTGCCAGACCGACGCGTTCACACCCCCACCTCCAGCGCCCGGTCGAACCACGCGCGCAGCGTGTCGTGGTAGGCGTCGATGACCAACAGGAACGAGTCGTGCCCCCAGGGTGAGGTGATGTCCCGGAAGGTCACCGGGTAGCGAGCCGACTCGAGGCGCCGGACGATCCGCCGCGAGTGCGCGGACGAGAACCGCCAGTCGGTGTCGAACGAGACGACGAGGTAGTTCACCGGACGCCTCCGCGCGACTAGCTCGTGCGCGGCGAACGGGTCGAAGTAGTCCATGACCCGGCTGAGGTAGAGATACGAGAGGGCGTCGAACCGCTCCAGGAACACCTCGGCTTGGTGCCCCAGGTAGCTCTCGACGGCGAAGTCGACGCCGAACCCCGGACGCCGGCTCGCGTTCTGCGGGGCGCGCCCGAACTTCTCGGTGAAGGCGTTCTCGGACAGGTAGGTG
>Ga0208564_1000734_pt1 | contig 29405 bp, 24 predicted proteins | sample AD_UKC073_MetaG_FD_184439 | JGI IMG/M metagenome (GOLD analysis project Ga0208564, IMG submission 184439) | Active sludge microbial communities of municipal wastewater-treating anaerobic digesters from USA - AD_UKC073_MetaG (SPAdes) (version 2) | ecosystem: Engineered > Bioreactor > Anaerobic >... | reverse complement strand
CACCGCGTAGCCCGCGCCCAGCGTGCGGCACAGCTGGCGGAACGGCCGGTCGGTCACGCCCGCCATCGGCGCGACGAACAGCGTGTTCGCCAAGGGAATATGGCCGATCTGCATGGTGGGAGGGGGGAGAAAGGAAAACCGCGTGGTGCTGAAAAATCAGGCAAGATTGTAGCTGCTCAAATTTCAGCAATTGAAATCCTGGGACACGCGATGAAACGGGCCACATACCCTGCTTTCCTATACTGCCCACATGCAAGCCTGGCTCGATACCGCACTGAATCTGCTGGCCCTGCCGCAGTACGGCCTGGGCACCCTGTTCGTGGTGTCCTTCATCTCGGCCACGCTGCTGCCGCTGGGCTCGGAGCCGGCACTGTTCGGTCTGCTGCAGCTCAACCCCGGCCTGTTCTGGCCCGCCATCGGGGTGGCCACGCTGGGCAACACGCTGGGCGGCGCCACCTCGTGGTGGATAGGGTACGGCGCCTCGAAGGTGGCCGACAAATACAGCCACTCCAGCCACCATGTGCGGGCGCTCGAATGGCTGGAACGCCTGGGCCCCAAGGCCTGCCTGCTGAGCTGGCTGCCGCTGGTGGGCGACCCGCTGTGCGCCGTGGCCGGCTGGCTCAAGCTGCCGTTCTGGCCCTGCGTGGGCTACATGGCCATCGGCAAGTTCCTGCGCTACCTGGTGATGACCACGGTGCTGCTGCAGCTCTGGCCCGGTTGAACTCCGGTCCAGGCATTAGCTATCAAATAAATAGCTTCATGCGCTGGAAAAATGGGCGCGCAGAGGCTTTTCTCCTGAACATCAGCCCGGTGGCCGCGCCCCGTCGGGCTCCGTGACGCCACTGGACACCGCCCGGTACAGCGCCCGCACCAGGTCCGACTGCGTGATGATGCCCACCAGCCGTTGCTGGGCGTTGATGATCGGAATGTGGTGGTGGCCGGCGTCGGAGAACAGCGGCACCAGTTCCACCAGCTTGCGGCTTTCGCGCATCACCCGCACATGGCGGGACATGATCTGCGCCACCACCTCGGGGGTACCGGGTGTCCTGCCGCTCACAAAGGCTTTCAGCCGCTGGCCCAGGCCCTGGTGCTCGTGGGGGTCGGCCTGGCGCAGGAAGTCGGCCCGGGTGACGATGCCCACGATCTGCTGCGCCTGGTCCACCACGGGCAGCGCCTTGATGTCATGCGCACGCATCAGAGCCCAGGCCTCGGGCAGCGGCGTGCCCGGCGTGACGGTGACGGGCCTGGGCGTCATGATGTCGCTGCACAGCAGGCCACCGAAGGTGCGGCGGTAGGCCTCCACCTCGGCCTGGTGCAGCAGGTGCTGCAGCTCGTCCGGGCTGATGTCCAGCACCTGGTTGTAGTGGCGCATGGCCGCGTCCAGGTCGGCCGCGCTGAAGCGCGAGGTGGCATCCGGCTCGTGCACCCGCTGCGGATGCGGATAACGCCGGCCGGTGGCGTGGTGCCAGGCCACACCGGCGGCCACCAGCAGCAGCGAATTCAGCAGCACCGGCGAGAGCACAAACCCCGGCTCGGTGGTATGGGCCAGCACTGCCAGCAGGGCACAGGCACCACCCGGTGGATGCAGGCAGCGCAACGCCATCATCACCACCAAAGCCAGCCCGACGGCCAGCGGCCCCGCCCACAGCGGGTCAGGCACCATCCAGGCACAGAACACCCCCACCAGGGCCGACATGGTGTTGCCGCCCACCACCGGCCAGGGCTGGGCCAGCGGGCTGGTGGGCACGCCGAACACCAGCACCGCACTGGCCCCGAGCGGTGCCACCAGCCACAGTGCGCCTGGGGCGGCCCAGTGGGACAGCAGGTGCGGCGCCAGCCAGCGGGTCAGCACGGCCGTGAGCAGCAGGCCCAGCATGGCGCCCACGGCGATACGCAGCCGCTCGCGGGTATTGATGCGCAGGGGGTCGGGCCACAGTGCCCACAGCCAGGCCCTTGCCCGCGAGAGGCGCGAACCCGGCGTGTCCATGCCGGGTTCAGGGGGCGGGGTGCTGGGCATGCAAGGCCGGGTCAGGCGCGGTACGCTGGCGGCCCGTTGCCGGGCCTTCCGCGCCGGTGCAGGATCACACGTTGAACAGGAAGTTCATCACGTCGCCATCCTTGACGACATATTCCTTGCCTTCGGAGCGCATCTTGCCCGCGTCCTTGGCGCCCTGTTCACCCTTGTACTGGATGAAGTCGTCGAAGGCGATGGTCTGGGCGCGGATGTAGCCGCGCTCGAAGTCGCCGTGGATGACGCCGGCGGCCTGCGGGCCGGTGTCGCCGATGTGGATGGTCCAGGCACGCACTTCCTTCACGCCGGCGGTGAAGTAGGTCTGCAGGCCCAGCAGCTTGAAGGCGGCGCGGATCAGGCGGTTCAGGCCGGGCTCTTCCTGGCCGATCTCGGCGAGGAACATCTTCTTGTCTTCATCGTCCATCTCGGCCAGGTCGGCTTCGATCTTGGCGCAGATGGCGACCACGGGGGCGCCCTGCTTCTCGGCGTACTCGCGCAGGCGGTCGAGGTAGGGGTTGTTCTCGAAGCCGTCCTCGCTCACGTTGCCCACAAACATCGCGGGCTTGGCGGTGATCAGGCTGAAGGACTTGACCAGGGGCCGTTCTTCCTTGGTGAAGTCCAGCGCGCGCACGGGCTTGTTTTCGTTGAGCGCGGCCTGGCAGCGCTCCAGCAGGCCCACCAGCTTCTGCGCGTCCTTGTCGCCCGAGCGGGCGGTCTTGGTGTGGCGGTGCAGAGCTTTCTCCACGGTGGCCAGATCAGCCAGGCACAGCTCGGTCTGGATCACTTCGATGTCGGAGATCGGATCCACCCGGCCAGCCACGTGCACCACGTTGTCGTCGTCGAAGCAGCGCACCACGTTCACCGTGGCGTCGGTTTCGCGGATGTGGGCCAGGAACTTGTTGCCCAGGCCTTCACCGGTGCTGGCACCGGCCACCAAGCCGGCGATGTCGACAAATTCGACGATGGCCGGCACGATGCGTTCGGGCGAGATGATCTCGGCCAGCTGTTGCAGGCGCGGGTCGGGCACTTCCACCACGCCGGTGTTGGGCTCGATGGTGCAGAAGGGGTAGTTCTCGGCGGCGATGCCGGCCTTGGTCAGGGCGTTGAAAAGGGTGGACTTGCCGACGTTGGGCAGGCCCACGATGCCGCATTGGAGGCTCATGGCAGGGCTTTCGAATTCAAAGGGGAAAGCCGGACATTTTACCGGCCGGCCATGGCCTGCACTAATCGAAGCGGTAGTTCGCCCCCACCACCTGCCCCACCCGCAGCACCTGCCCGGCGCCTTCGCGCACGATGGCGTTCATGCCGAAGGTGATGGCGCCATTGACGCGCGCGTCCTGGCGGTAGCTGCGCAGGGTGTCGCCCACTTCGGGGCTGCTCTCGGCGGTGGCCGGGTCGATGTCGGGGATGGGGCAGCGGGCACAGGGTTTGACGGGCTGCAGCTGCACCACACCGTCGGCAGTGGTGATGTGCAGCATGTCCACCCGGTCTTCGTCGTGGGCCTCGCTGCCGGCCAGCACGATATTGGGCCGGAAACGCTCCACGCCCACTGCGCCGTGGCCTGCAGCGGCCAGCCGGGTATTGAGGTCGTCCACGGCGGCGGCGCTGGCCACCAGCACCGGGAAGCCGTCTGCAAACTGGGTGGTAGCCTCCGTGCCGCCGGTCCACTTCGGGCTGCAGACGCGGCGGTATTCGGGGTCGAAGCGCACCAGCCGCAGCGGCCGGCCCAGGAAGTCGGTGAACCACTGGGCCGCCACCTTCCCCATGTCGAAGGCCTGCACTGTGTCGCCCCACACCTGCACCTGCAGCGGCTGCTCGACCTCGTCCAGCGACACATGCAGGGCCAGCATGCCGGGGGCTCGCAGCACCATGTCGGACAGGCGCAGTTGGGGGCGCACCAGCGCCATACGCGGCAACTCACGCTGGCTGACGAAAACACCCTCCGCATCCACCACCATCCAGGCGCGGTCCAGGTCGAGGCCGGTGTCGGTCAGCAGGGCTTCCTGCACCTCGATGCCGGCGCAGGACTTGACCGGGTGCACGAACAAGCGGGCTATGGTGGCGGTGATGTCGAAGAAGTCCATGGCGAGAAAGCAGGAGATAAAGGAGGATGCGGGTGACCGGACCATGGATTCTGCCCGCCTCCTACAATCCCCGCATGGCCCAACCCTATGACGTTTGTATTCGCGGCTCCGGCATCGTCGGGCGCACGCTGGCCTTGCTGCTGGCGCGCGACCGGCTGCGCGTGGCACTGGTGCAGTCCCCCCAACCGCCCCAGGGCGCCAGCCCGGATGTGCGGGCCTATGCGCTGAATGCAGCCTCGCGCCAGTTGCTGGAGTCGGTGCGCTGCTGGCCCGAGGAAGACACCGCCACGCCCGTGCAGGCCATGCAGGTGAAGGGCGACCAGGACGGCGAGGTGCGTTTCGACGCGCCACCCGCGTCGGCACTGGCATGGATCGTGGACGTGCCCGTGCTGGAAGCCCGGTTGGCCGACGCGGTGCGCTACCAGCCCCTGGTGGACACCGTGGACAGCCCTGTGCCCGCCGCGCTGACGGTGGTGTGCGAAGGCCGCGCCAGCAGTTCGCGCGCCGAATTCGGCGTGGAATTCGACAGCACCCCCTACCCCCAGCAGGCCATTGCCGCCCGGCTGGTATGTGAAAAACCGCACAAACAGACCGCTTTGCAATGGTTCAGCCACGGAAATATCCTGGCTTTTCTGCCTTTGGGCGGCCCCACAGGGAACTCCGTGGCGCTGGTGTGGTCTGTAGAGACATCGCAGGCGCCAGTTTTGCTGGACCTGCCCGCTGCAGACTTTTGCCAGCGGCTGGAAGAAGCCAGCCACCAGGCCCTGGGCCAGCTCAGGCTGTCGAGCGAACGTGCCAGCTGGCCCCTGCAGCTGGCACGCGCCCGGCGCTGGAGTGGTGTGATGCCGTCGGCCGGTGCGCCCGCCAAGACCCTGCGCAGTTGGGTGCTGGCAGGTGATGCCGCCCATACGGTGCACCCCTTGTCGGGCCAGGGTTTGAACCTGGGGCTGGCCGATGTGCAGGCGCTGGCTTGGATTCTGCACAGCCGCGACTACTGGCGCAGTGTGGGCGACCCGCGCCTGCTGCGCCGCTACGAGCGGGAGCGCAAGGCCGGTGTACTACCCACCGGCTGGGCCACCGATGGCCTGCAGCAGCTGTTCTCCCCGCAGGCCGGGGCGCTGCAGTCGCTGCGCAACTGGGGCATGCGCCGCTTCGACCAGAGCGGCCCGCTGAAAGCCTGGGTGGCGCAGCAGGCAGCAGGGCTGTGAGTGCGTGTTCCGATTTTTGAATTTTGAAAGAGTAAGACAGCCATGAAGAATTTCTCTACCCCCTGGGGCCGTGCCCTGGTAGCCGCTGTGCTGGCACTGGCCGGCGCCAGCGCCTTCGCGCAGGAAGCCGCTATCCGCAAGAACCTGGGCAGCCGCCTGCCCGAGTTCCAGAAGATCGACGAAGTCACCAAAACCGAGATGCCCGGCATCTATGAAGTACGCGTGGACCACAGCCTGTTCTACACCGACGCCAACGGCAGCTACCTGATCCAGGGCGACATGATCGACGTGAACCAGCGCCGCAACGTGACCGCCGAGCGCATGGAAAAACTCACGGCCATTTCCTTCGACAGCCTGCCGCTGAAGGACGCCTTCACCATCGTGCGCGGCAATGGCAAACGCAAGATTGCGGTGTTTGAAGACCCCAACTGCGGCTACTGCAAACGCTTCGAGCGCGACCTGCAGAACGTGGACAACGTCACCATCCACATGTTCCTCTACCCTATTCTGGGTGGGGACTCCCCCGACAAGTCGCGCGCCGTGTGGTGCGCCAAGGACCGCGCCGCCACCTGGCAGGACCTGATGGTTCGCGACAAGCCCGCCGCAGCCGCCAGCGCCAAGTGCGACGTGGACGCCATTGCCCGCAACGTGGAGTTGGGCCGCAAGCTGCGCATCACCGGCACACCGACCCTGGTGTTTGCCGATGGCTCGCGGGTGCCCGGCGCCCTGACAGCGGCCCAGGTGGAACAGCGCCTGGCTGCGGTGAAATAACGTATCCCCGGGCTTGCGTATAGTCTTGCAGCATGCCTGCACGCACTGCCCCCAAAACCGCCTCCCTCTCCCCGCTGCACTACCGGATTGAACCGGCCGACCTGCACGCGCACCTGTTCCGCATCACCCTGACCATCCCCCGCCCCACTGCAGGGCAGGAGGTGGCCCTGCCGGTCTGGATTCCCGGCAGCTACCTGGTACGCGAATTCGCCAAGCACCTGCAGAAGCTGCACGCCCGCCAAGGCCGCCAGCCCGTATCCCTCCAGCAACTGGACAAGGCGCGCTGGCGGGCCGACTGTACCGACCGCCAGCCCCTGGTGCTGGAATACGAGGTGTATGCGCTGGACAACTCGGTGCGCACCGCCTGGCTGGACGCCGACCGGGGGTTCTTCAACGGCACCAGCCTGTGCCTGCAGGTGGTGGGGCAGGAGCACCAGCCCCACGAGCTGACGTTGGTATCCACCCGCGCCACCCGGGGCTGGAAAGTGGCGACGGGCCTGGCTGCCGTGGAGGTGGACGTGCGCGGATTTGGCCGCTACCGTGCGGCAGACTACGACAGCCTGGTGGACCACCCCTTCGAGCTGGGCACTTTCTGGAGCGGTGCATTCACCGCCTGCGGTGTGCCCCACCGCTTTGTGGTGGCCGGCGCCCTGCCCTCGTTCGACGGCGAGAAGCTGCTGGCAGACACCCGCAAGATCTGCGAGGCCGAGATCCGCTTCTGGCACTTGCGCGGCAAGCCGCCGCACAAGCAGTATGTCTTCATGCTCAACGCGGTGGACGACGGCTACGGCGGGCTGGAGCACCGCAACTCTACCGCCCTGATCTGCGCCCGCCGCGACCTGCCCCGACTGGAGGACAAGCGCCCTAACGAGGGCTACACCACGCTGCTGGGCCTAATCAGCCACGAGTATTTCCACACCTGGAACGTCAAGCGCCTGCGCCCTGCAGCCTTTGCGCAGTTTGACTACAGCCAGGAAAACTACACCCCGCAGCTCTGGTTCTTCGAGGGATTCACCAGCTACTACGACGACCTGCTGCTGCGCCGGGCCGGGCTGATCGACGACGCCACCTACCTGCGCCTGCTGAACAAGACCATCAACCAGGTGCTGCAGACCCCGGGCCGGCAGGTGCAGACGGTGGCCCAGGCCAGCTTCAACGCCTGGGTGAAGTACTACCGCCCGGACGAAAACACCCCCAATGCCACGGTGAGCTACTACACCAAGGGCGCCCTGGTGGCCCTGTGCCTGGACCTGACCCTGCGCAGCGAGGGCCGCACCACGCTGGACGTGGTGATGCGCGCCCTGTTTACCCGCTGCAAGGGCGGTCCGATGCAGGAGGTGGACCTGCGCGAGGTACTGCTGACATTGGCCGGCCGCAGCTTCGACGCCGAGCTGGACCACTGGGTACACAGCACCGACGAGCTTCCCTTGCAGCCGCTGCTGGAGCACCACGGCATCACCGTCCACGACGACCCCGCGCAGCTTGCGCAGCGCCTGGGCCTGCGGGTGACAGAAAGCGCCGGCATCGTGGTCAAGTCCGTGCTGCGCGGCAGCGCTGCAGAGCAGGCCGGCTTTTGCGCCAATGACGAATGGCTGGGCGTGGAGGTCGGTGGCACCCACTGGCGCCTGCACAAGCTGGACGAACTGACACTGGTGGCCGGCCCCGAGCGACAGATGTGGGCCTGGGTCGCCCGCGACAAGCGGATGCTGCGCTTGCCGCTGACGTTACCGCAGGACGTGCACACCTGGCGGCTGGCGGTGCGCGATGCGGCGGTGCTAGGAGCATGGCTGGCACCCGCTCCCGGGCGCTGAGGGTCACCGGTTACCGCAGGCTATTGTCCTTTGGACACCGGGCTGCGCCTGCAAGCCCCGGGTAATGCCGTCGCGCAGCAGCTGGCGGGTGAAGCGGTTGAGCGACTGGGGACGATTCAGCGTGATGCGGGCCACGCCGGCTTCCATTGCATCGCTCACGCTGGCTTCAGCCATGCGAATGTCCCCGGTTTTTTGAAAATGAAACGTCCAGGCGACCCCTTATTGGCGCACACCCGCCATCGGTGCCGACGTGCCGGCTTCGTTATAGTGAAGGTTCAACAACGCATACCCAACGGAGATTTCCATGGCATTCGAGACCATCGACGTACGCATTGAAGCCGAGAAGGTCGGCATCATCACGCTGAACCGTCCCAAACAACTCAACGCACTGAACGGCCAGCTCATGGACGAGCTGGGCGCGGCGCTGAAGGCTTTCGATGCCGACGCCAAGATCGGCTGCACCATCATCACCGGCAGCGAAAAAGCCTTCGCGGCGGGTGCCGACATCGGCGCCATGGCCAAGTACAGTTTTGCCGACGCCTACGGTGGCGACTACATCACCCGCAACTGGGAAACCATCCGCAGCATTCGCAAGCCGGTGATCGCCGCCGTGAGCGGTTTCGCGCTGGGTGGTGGCTGCGAGTTGGCCATGATGTGTGACTTCATCATCGCCGCCGACAACGCCAAGTTCGGCCAGCCCGAAATCAAGCTGGGCGTCATCCCCGGTGCCGGTGGAACCCAGCGCCTGCCGCGCGCCGTGGGCAAGAGCAAAGCCATGGACATGGCCCTGACCGGCCGCATGATGGACGCCGACGAGGCCGAACGTGCCGGGCTGGTGAGCCGCGTGGTGCCCTACGACAAGCTGATGGACGAAGCTTTGGGCGCCGCCCTCATCATCAGCGACTTCTCGCAGCTGGCCGTGATGGCCGCCAAGGAATCGGTCAACCGCGCCTTCGAGAGTGGCCTGTCCGACGGCGTGATGTTCGAGCGCCGCCTGTTCCACGCGCTGTTCGCCACCAACGACCAGAAGGAAGGCATGGATGCCTTCGTGAACAAGCGCAAGGCCGTGTTCACCCACTCCTGAGCGTCCAGCGCCCACCCTGTCCCAGGGCCCCGGGCGCTCCAGCGCAGACAGCAGTACCCGGGCCTCGGCCTCTTCCAGCAGGCGCTGGCTGGCGCCAAGGCCACTGCCCTGTGGCGGCACGAAACGCCAGCGTTGCCCTTCCAGCTCCAGGCCACCAACCGCTGGCCGGCACGCAGCAAGTCGGCGCGCCGCACGGCTGCTGGCGCTTTCTCTTTCTCAGCATCCCCTGTGGCCCAGTTGCCCAGCCAGCCCGACCTGTGCGTGCGGCTGGTAGGTGAAGAGTTGGCGCCGCTGCAGCGCCGAGGTTTGGCAATGCGGCGAAATCCGCTATAATGCGAGGCTTGCTGGTGGTATAGCTCAGTTGGTTAGAGCGCAGCATTCATAATGCTGATGTCCCAGGTTCAAGTCCCGGTACCACCACCATCTCTTCCAAACCCGCACTGCCCAGGCGCTGCGGGTTTTGTTTTTGGCGGCCACTTTCGCGCATACTTCGCGTTATCCCCACAGCCTCTGGATGAACACCATGAACCGCTGCATCTCTCCCACACCACCCGCCCCCCGCCGCCGCGTCCTGGCCGCCCTGCTGCTGGCCAGCCTGGCCGGTGCCGCCAGCGCCCAGCAGGTGCGCGACTTCCCACCCAATGCACTGCGTGGCCGGCTGGTGGTCACTGCGCCGCCGCAGGTCACGCTGGACGGCAAGGCCGACCAGCTGTCGCCCGGCGCGCGCATCCGCAGCCCGCAGAACATGTTCGTCATGTCCGGTTCGCTGGTCGGCCAGAACCTGGTGGTGAACTATGTGCGCGAAGGCAGCGGGCTGATCCACGAGGTGTGGCTGCTCACCCCCGCCGAGGCGGCGCTCAAGCGGCCCGGGGCCAAGGACAGTAGCCTGTTCGTGGGCAGTGATGGCAAGACCATCACCTTCGGCGTGGACAACAAGGCGCCCTGACGCTCGCCGCTGGCTGTGCCGGCCCGCGCCACCAGCCGGCCGCACTCCACTTTCAGCACCAGAAGTGCTTCACGCGGCCGTTTTTCCGCCGCACATAGCTATGAAACATATAGCAAACAGAATAGTGACCCCATGACCAAAAAAGTCTTCATCAAAACCTTCGGCTGCCAGATGAACGAGTACGACTCGGACAAGATGGTCGATGTGCTGCATGCCGCCCAGGGCTACGAGGCGACGCAGGACGTGGAAGAGGCTGACCTGATTTTGTTCAACACCTGCTCGGTGCGCGAGAAGGCGCAGGAGAAGGTGTTCAGCGACCTGGGCCGCATCAAGCACCTGAAGAAGAAGGGCGTGCAGATCGGTGTGGGCGGCTGTGTGGCCAGCCAGGAAGGCGCCGAGATCATCAAACGCGCGCCCTATGTGGACGTGGTGTTCGGCCCGCAGACCTTGCACCGCCTGCCCGAGCTGCTGGCCCAGCGCAGCCGCCTGGAACGCCCGCAGGTGGACATCAGCTTCCCCGAGATCGAGAAGTTCGACCACCTGCCGCCCGCGCGGGTCGAGGGCGCGTCGGCCTTCGTGAGCATCATGGAAGGCTGCTCCAAATACTGCAGCTACTGCGTGGTGCCCTACACCCGGGGCGACGAGGTGTCGCGCCCGTTCGAGGACGTGCTGGTGGAAGTCGCCGGCCTGGCCGACCAGGGCGTGCGCGAAGTCACCCTGCTGGGCCAGAACGTCAACGCCTACCGCGGCAAGATGGGCGACACAGCGGAAATTGCCGACTTCGCCCTGCTGCTCGAATACGTGGCCGAGATCCCTGGCATTGAGCGCATTCGCTACACCACCAGCCACCCCAACGAGTTCACCCAGCGCCTGATCGAAGCCTACGACAAGGTGCCCCAACTGGTAAGCCACCTGCACCTGCCGGTGCAGCACGGCTCGGACCGCATCCTGATGGCGATGAAGCGTGGCTACACCGCGATGGAATACAAAAGCACCATCCGCAAGCTGCGCGCCATCCGCCCGAACCTGGCCATGAGCAGCGACTTCATCGTCGGTTTCCCCGGCGAGACGGAAGAAGACTTCCAGAAGATGATGAAACTGATCCACGACGTGGGTTACGACAACTCCTTCAGCTTCATCTTCAGCCCACGCCCCGGCACGCCGGCCGCCAACCTGGCCGACGACACCCCGCACGAGGTGAAGCTGCGCCGCCTGCAGGAACTGCAGGCCGTTATTGACGGCAACACCCGCCGCATCAGCGCCGGGCTGGTGGGCACGGTGCAGCGTGTGCTGGTGGAAGGTGCCTCGCGCAAGTCGTCCGAAGGCACGCCCGAGCTGATGGGCCGCACCGACTGCAACCGCGTGGTCAACTTCGCCGCCAGCCCTGCTGCGCTGCGGCTGGTGGGCCAGATGGCCGACGTGCGTATCACCGACTCCTATGGCTATTCGCTGCGCGGCGACATCTGCGTCCAGGAAACCCCGCAAGAGGCCGCCACCACCGCATGAACAGCCGCACACCCGTCTGGGGCTCGTTCCAGCAGTTGCTGCTGCTGGCCTTCCTGCTGATCGCCCTGCTGCTGGGCGGCATTGCGCTGCGCACGGTCTACACCTTCGACGAGCTGATCAACCAGAGCCGGGGCTTCTCGCAGCGCGCGCTGCAGCTCAACGCGGCCGCCCAGGCGCTGACCGAGCGTAGCGCCGACCTGGAACGCTCGGCCCGCCAGTCGCTGGTACTGGGCGACAGCGTGCTGCGCCGCCGCTTCAACGAAACCGCCGACGACGCCCGCAAGGTGCTGCAGGCTCTGGGCCCGCAGGACGTGCCGGCCGACGTGGCCAACCAGTGGCGCCGACAGTTGGCCCGCATCGATGCCCTGCTCGACGGCCCCGCTGACACCGCCCTGGACCGCGAACGGGTGGTGACCCAGGAGTTCCGCACCCTGGAGCGGCTGAACGCCGAGATCGCCCAGGCCGTGCAGCGCACCATCGGTGAACGCAACGACACCCTGCAGACCCAGCTGGACGCCAGTCGCCAGCGCGCGACCAGGGTGGTGGTGGCGGCAGTGGCGCTGGCGCTGGCGCTGGCTGTAGCCTTCGGTATCTGGCTGGGCCGCCCGTTCAAGCGGCTGGAGCGCGCCATCGTGGGCCTGGGCCAGAACCGGCTGCAGGAACCCATCCATATCCGCGGCCCGGCCGACGTCCGCCGGGTGGGCCAGCAGCTCGAATGGCTGCGCCTGCGCCTGACCGAGCTGGACGAGGACAAGGCGCGTTTCCTGCGCCACATCTCGCACGAGCTGAAAACCCCGCTGGCCGCCCTGCGTGAAGGCGTGGCCCTGCTGCAGGACGGCGTGGCCGGCCCGCTCACCGACAACCAGCGCGAGGTGGCCGGCATCCTGCACCAGAACACCCTGGTGCTGCAGAACCAGATCGAGGCGCTGCTGCGCTTCAACGCCGCCGCCTTCGAGGCCCGCCAGTTGCGCCGCCAGAAGACCGAGCTGCGCCAGCTGCTGAAAGACCAGGTGGACGCCCAGCGCCTGCAGTGGCAGGCCCATGCGCTGCAGGTGCGGGTGGAAGGCGAGCCTGTCACCCTGGCGGTAGACGCCGACAAGCTGGCCACGGCCGTGGCCAACCTGCTATCCAATGCCATCCGCTTCTCGCCGCACGGTGGCACCATCCGCGTGCAGCTCGAACGTATCCCGGGCGCCGTGCAGATCACCCTGCGCGACCAGGGCCCGGGGGTGGCGGCGGACGACCGCGAGCGCATCTTCGAGCCCTTCTTCCGGGGCCAGTTGCAGCCGCAAAACGCCGCCCGGGGCAGCGGCATTGGCCTGTCCATCGTGCAGGAGTACATTGCGGCCCATGGCGGACGGCTTTACCTGCTGCCCGACCGCCCCGGAGCCCATTTCCGGATCGAACTGCCTTATGCCTCCCCCCGCTGACCCTGTGTTGAAACCTGTTCGTGATACCGGCCATGCCGCCGCACTCGCCCTGGCCGCCCTGCTGCTGGGCGCCTGCACCACCGCCCCGCCGTCGCTGGAGCCCCCGGTGCAGATCCCCCACACCAACGAGCCGCCCATGACCACCCCCCTGGCGGCGTCGCCCGAGGCCGCCGCCGCACCGTCGCTGCTGCCGGCGCTGCCCGTGCTGCCACGCCCCCCCAAGCCCCGCACGACGGATGCCACCACCACCGTGCTGGCCTGGGCCGACCGCGCCCACACACTGGGCAACACCGAGCTGATCCAGGAGATCAGCCGCCTGAACGACCTGTCCGACAGCCAGCGCAGCGCCACCACCGACCTGCAGCTGGCCATCGCCCTGGGCCTGACCAAGGTGCCCTCCGACCTGCCCCGCGCCCAGGCGCTGGTGCAGAAGGTGCAGGCCGCCAGCACCGACGAAGCCCAGGCACTGCAGCCCCTGGCGCGCCTCATCGGCGCCCGGCTGGCCGAGCAGAAGCGGCTGGAAGATCTGCTGGACAAACAGGCCACCCAGATGCGTGACCAACAACGCCGCCTGGACCAGCTCAACGAGCGACTGGAAGCCATGCGTGCCATCGAACGCAGCCTGACGGCCCCCCGCCCCCACGGCGGCGCCAATGGCGTCCCCGCGCCAACCCCGCGCCATCCCGCTCCTTGACTCCCCTGTAGCGCCCCATGAGCACCACCGACACCCCCACCGGCCCCTGCCTCCTGGTGGTGGACGACGACCCCGACATGCTGCGCCTGCTGTCCATGCGGCTCACGGCGGCGGGCTACCGCGTGCTGGCGGTCACTTCGGCCGAGTCGGCACTGGCCCAGCTGGCGCTGGAACGGCCTGCCCTGGTGCTGAGCGATGTGCAGTTGCCGGGCAAGGACGGGCTGGCCCTGTTCGACTCCGTGCGGGCCCAGCACCCGTCGCTGCCGGTCATCCTGCTCACCGCCCACGGCACCATTCCGGATGCGGTGGAAGCCACGGCGCGCGGCGTGTTCGGCTACCTCACCAAACCTTTCGACGGCAAAGCCCTGCTGGAGAAGATCAGCCAGGCACTGGCCGTGAGTGCACCGCCCCACCTGCCCAGCAGCCGCGGCGAGGAAAGCTGGCGCAGCGAGATCATCAGCCGCTCGGCGCGCATGGAAGAGGTGCTGGCCGAGGCACGTATGGTGGCCCAGTCCGATGCCAGCGTGCTGCTGCGCGGCGACAGCGGCGCCGGCAAGGAGCTGCTGGCCCGCGCCATCCACAAGGCCAGCCCACGCGCCAAAAAACCCTTTGTGGCGGTGAACTGCGGCGCCATCCCCGAGGCGCTGCTGGAATCCGAGCTGTTCGGCCACATGAAGGGCGCCTTCACCGACGCCAGCAGCAACCACAAGGGCCTGTTCCAGGCCGCGGACGGCGGCACCCTGCTGCTCGACGAGATCGGCGACATGCCGCCCGCCCTGCAGGTGAAGCTGCTGCGGGTGCTGCAGGAGCGCGCGGTGCGGCCGCTGGGGTCCAGCCAGTCGATCCCGGTGGACGTGCGCATCATCTCGGCCACCCACCGCGACCTGGAGGCCGCCATGGCCGCCGGCCAGTTCCGCGAAGACCTGTACTACCGCCTCAACGTGGTCACCCTGCACCTGCCCACGCTGGGCGAGCGGCGCGAGGACATCGCCCTGCTGGCCAACCATTTCCTGAACCGCCTGGCCGGCAAATACGGCAAACGCCTGAGCGGCTTCGCGCCCGAGGCGCTGAAGGCGCTGACCACCGCCAGCTGGCCCGGCAATGTGCGCCAGCTGTTCAATGTGGTGGAGCAGGTGTGTGCCCTGTCCACCACCCCGCTGATCCCGCTGGCGCTGGTGCAGCGGGCGCTGCGCACGCCGTCGATCGAGGTGCTGAACTACGCCGACGCCAAGCAGAAGTTCGAGCGCGAATACCTGGTGGGCCTGCTCAAGCTCACCGATGGCAATGTGGCCGACGCCGCCCGCCTGGCCGACCGCAACCGCACCGAGTTCTACCGGCTGCTGCAAAAGCATGCGCTCACCCCCGGTCAGTTCAAGGCCGACCTGCCGGGTGGCGCCGCAGACCCTGTCGCCGGCGAGCGACACGAATAAGTCTTTGATTTTTAAAGCATTCCTGGTTTATCCCCGACGGCCTGTCGCCACACAGCGACAAAAACAAGGGAAAACCCGGGCCATGACAGGCAACTTCGGACAAAACACCTCCAGAAACACGCCAAGTTGTTGATGTATATGGTTTTTTTGACATGGCACAGGGTTTGCACTAATCCCTGCCATGAACACCCAGCCATCCTCCATTTCCGCACGCAGCACGCTGCGTGAAGAACGGCATCCCAACGCGGTAACCGCTCCCCCCGTCAACCGGGGCTCGATGGTGCCCGTGCCCTGGCGAGGCTTCTGGAACAGCATCGGCACCGCCGCCCTGATGGGCCTCACCGGCAAGGGCAAGGCCACCCGTGCAGCCCCCACCGCCCAGGCGGCCTGGGAACGCGCCGCCAGCCGCCGCCGCGCGGTGTTTTTGCTGATCACCCTGTTCACCACCGCCGTGGCCACCATGCTGTTTGCGGGTGTGCAGCCGCAGTACGACAACGCCTGGCTGGAATACGGCCAGCTCGGCCTGTTTGCGCTGCTGTCGGCCTGGGTGGTAACGGGCTTCACCACCGCGCTGATGGGTTTCTATGTGTCCCTGCGCGGCGACCCCCATGCACTGACGGCCCGCGAGGTGCAAGGCCATGCCATGAACCCCGAGGCACGCACCGCCATCATCATGCCAATCTGCAACGAGGACGTGGCCACGGTGTTTGCCGGCCTGCGCGCCACCTGCGAATCGGTGGCCAACACCGGCCACGCGCAGCAGTTCGACGTGTTCATCCTGTCCGACAGCTACACCCCGGAGATCGCCAAAGCCGAACGCGCTGCCTGGGAAGACCTGCGCGCGGCCCTGGCCGAGCATCCTAATCAGCCCCAGGTGGAGGTGTACTACCGCCTGCGCACCCGCCGCAGCCACCGCAAGGCCGGCAACGTGGCCGACTTCTGCCGCCGCTGGGGCAAGGACTACCGCTACATGGTGGTGCTGGACGCCGACAGCGTGATGAGCGGCGACTGCCTGACCAACATGGTCAAGCTGATGGAAGCCCACCCCCAGGCCGGCATCATCCAGACGGCCACCCAGGCCATCGGCCACGTGACCCTGCACGCCCGCGCACAGCAGTTCGCCAGCCGCATGACCGGCCGCCTGTTCACGCTCGGCATGCAGTACTGGCAGCTGGGCGAGTCCCACTACTGGGGCCACAACGCCATCATCCGCGTGCAGGCCTTCATGGACCACTGCGCGCTGGCGCCCATCCAGGGCACGGGCGGCATGTCCGGCGGCATCATGAGCCACGACTTCGTGGAAGCCGCGCTGATGCGCCGCGCCGGTTTCGAGGTGTGGCTGGCGTCCGACCTGGTGGGCAGCTACGAGCAGCAACCGCCGGATCTGCTGAGCGAACTGCAGCGCGACCGCCGCTGGTGCCAGGGCAACCTGCAGAACAGCCGCCTGATGGCCGAGCCCGGCATCAGCCGCGTGCACCGCGCCATGTTTGTCACCGGCGCCATGTCCTACCTGTCGGCCCCGCTGTGGCTGGCCTTCATGACCCTGGGCACCGCCCTGTGGCTGTCGGGCCAGACCGTGGTGCCCGACGCCTGGCATGTGCTGCCCGGCGAGCTGATGGCCCTGTGGGCCTGGACGCTGAGCATGCTCTTCCTGCCCCGCGTGCTGGGCATCGCCGCCGTGCTGCTGAAGGGTGAACAACGCCTGTTCGGCGGCACCTTCAACCTGCTCAAGAGCGCCGTGTTCGAGAGCGGCCTGGCCATGCTGCAATCGCCCGTGCGCATGCTGGCCCATTCGCTGTTCGTGCTGGTGGCCGTGACCGGCATCAAGCTCGACTGGAAGTCGCCCCCCCGCGAAGCCACCGCGCTGAGCTGGAAACATGCCGCCGCCAGCCTGGCCCCCATGACCGCCGTCATCGCCCTGCTGGGCCTGGGCATCATGGCCATCGACGCCCGCGCCCTGGTGTGGCTGATCCCCGTGGGCCTGCCCCTGCTGCTGGCCATCCCCATGGCCGTACTGACCAGCCACATCGGCCTGGGCACCGCCATGCGCCACCAGGGTTTCCTGCTGATCCCCGAAGAGCGCTGGTCGCCCAAGGTATTGCGCCGGGCCTGGAAACACGCCCTGCGCCTGGCAGCCGCCTGACGCACCGCGCTGCCCACTCCAAAGCAAAGGCCGACAGCGATGTCGGCCTTTTTTGCTGCCAAATCGGAATCTGGATCAGGAACCTGGACTGGCGCCCGCCTGCCGCGATTGCGCAAAGGCAATGGCAGCCTGGATCGCAGAACGCGCTTGCGGACTGTTCTTCCAGCATGTCGAGCCGACAATGGCTGCCGCCTTGGACACAATGTCCAGAGCGTTCGCCTGGCTCAAATGTGCAAGCGATTCAATGCCCATCTGTTCAAGCCGGGCGACCACTGCAGGGCCAACGCCCTTCACCCCCAGCAATGCTCGGCGCTCTTCGATTGGAAATGGCATGGCGCTCTATTGCAGCTTATTGGCGCAGGCGCCCGTAACCGGGCTTTCTGTGCTGGTGCCTGACAACGATGATTCGGATGCTGGCATCCAGGCTTCGGTACACCACTGAACACGGAAACACCCGCAACGGGAATACGCGGCGCCCTTGGGTGGTGGGTGTGCCGAAGCCGGGGTTGTCTGCCAAAAGTTGCGCAACCCGTTCAAACTCACGAAGAAACCGGCTTGCCACGAGCAGCCCTGCGTGTTCGGCATAGAAGTCCAGGGCGTCCGCAATATCCTGCTCTGCACCCGGATGCAGGGAATACGTCACCGCGCAAGCCTGGCACGAAGACGGTTCATGGCATCGACTCCGGAGACCTCTGCCACGTCGGAGGATGCCAATTGCTCTTCTCTGCGGTCGGCTTCCTGCTCCCACGCCACCTCAACCTCGGGATCGGCATCCAGACTGGCAATGAGGCGCTCCAGAAGATGGGAGCGGTCAGCCGGTGCGAGCTTCAAAGCTTCTGCTTCCAGAATTTCGAGATGGGTGCCCATGGCTATCTCCTGAACAAATGTGCGGGAGTTTGTAGCTTGCCACAAATTCCATGAGCACCGGAGCGTGGTTTCTGGCTCAGAACGGCAGCTTCGGCCCGCCCCCGCCGCCCATCATGCCCTTCATGGCGCCCATCTTTTTCATCATCTTCATCAGGCCGCCGCCCTTCATCTTTTTCATCATGCCTTGCATCTGCTCAAACTCCTTGAGCAGGCGGTTCACCTCTTGCACCTGCACGCCGGCACCGGCGGCGATGCGCTTCTTGCGGGTGGCCTTGATGAGCTCGGGCTTGCGGCGCTCGAGCCTGGTCATGCTCTGGATGATGCCTTCCTTGCGGCGGATGTCTTTCTCGGCCTTGTCCATGTCCACCTGACCTGCCTTGGCGCTGAGCTGGGCGGGCAGTTTGTCCATCAGGCTGGACAGGCCGCCCATCTGTTTCATCTGCTGCAGCTGGCCCAGGAAGTCGTCCAGGTCAAAACCGTCGCCGCTTTTGACCTTGGCGGCCAGCTTCTGCGCGGCTTCCATGTCCACACCGGCGGTGACCTGCTCGACCAAGGCCACGATGTCGCCCATGCCCAGGATACGGCCCGCATGGCGTTCGGCGTCGAACACTTCCAGTCCGTCGATCTTTTCGCTGACGCCGGCAAACTTGATGGGCGCGCCGGTGATGGCGCGCACCGACAGGGCGGCGCCGCCGCGCGAGTCACCGTCGAGCTTGGTGAGCACGATGCCGGTGAGCGGCAGGGCTTCCTTGAAGGCCTTGGCGGTGTTCACGGCGTCCTGGCCCTGCATGGCATCGACCACGAAGAGCGTTTCCACCGGCTTGAGGGCAGCGTGCAGCTGCTTGATTTCAGCCATCAGCACTTCGTCGATGGCCAGACGGCCCGCGGTGTCGACCAGCAGCACATCGAAGTAGTGCTTTTTGGCGTAGTCGAGCGCGGCGTGGGCGATGTCCAGCGGTTTCTGGTCGGGGCTGCTGGGGAACCACTCGGCGCCGGCCTGTTTGGTCACGGTCTTGAGCTGTTCGATGGCCGCGGGGCGGTACACGTCGCCCGACACGGTGAGCACCTTCTTCTTGCGCTTCTCGATCAGGTGTTTGGCCAGCTTGGCGGTGGTGGTGGTTTTACCCGCGCCCTGCAGGCCGGCCATCAGGATGACGGCGGGCGGCTGGGCGGCGAGGTTGATATCGCTCACCCCCTCGCCCATGGTGGCGGCCAGCTCCTTGCTGACGATGCCCACCAGGGCCTGGCCGGGCTTGAGTGAGCCCAGCACCTCTTCGCCGAGCGCCTTTTCCTTGACCCGGGCGATGAAGTCGCGCACCACGGGCAGCGCCACATCGGCTTCGAGCAGGGCCATGCGCACCTCGCGCAGCATGTCCTGCACGTTGGACTCGGTAATACGGGCCTGGCCTCGCATTTCCTTGACGAGGCGGGTGAGTTTGTCGGTAAGGGCTGATGCCATGGGTGGTTTTCCAGGGGTCTGCGCGGAGCCAGGCCCGGCGGGGGAGCAAGAAGGGACAGCCCAGCGAAACGCTAAACTGTGGCCATGATTTTATCCAGTGCGTCTCCTGTGGGTCTGGTGCTGTGCCTGGCCACGGCGGTCGCCTATGCGCTGCAGGCCGTCGCAGGCTCGCGCCAGGACACCCGGTTGGCCCGCCCCTCCCTGCTGGTGGCCTGGTTGCTGCACGGCGCGGCGCTGGCCTGGAGCATGCTGGGCGGCACGCCGCATTTCGGCTTTGGCCCTGCCATTTCCATCACGGCCTGGCTGGTGCTGACGGTGTACCTGGTGGAAAGCCAGGTCTATCCGCTGCTGAATGCACGCTGGGCGTTGGCGCTGCTGGGCGCCTGTGCAGTGTTGCTGGCGCTGCTGTTTCCAGGTAAGCCGCTGCATGTAAGCGCCTCGGCCTGGCTGCCGCTGCACCTGGCGCTGGGCATTGCGTCCTATGGCCTGTTCGCGGCGGCGGTGGTGCATGCCTGGCTGATGATGCGCTCCGAGCGCCAGATGCGTATGGCCGAGACGCCCAGCAGCGGCATCCCGCTGCTGACCATGGAACGGCTGACCTTCCGCTTCGTCACCGCCGGCTTCGTGCTGCTGACGGCCACGCTGCTGGCCGGCTGGCTGTTTGGCGAGACGCTGTACGGCCACGCCTGGAAGTGGGACCACAAGACGGTGTTCTCGCTGCTGGCCTGGCTGGTGTTTGCCACGCTGCTGCTGGGCCGCTCGCGCTTTGGCTGGCGGGGCCGCACGGCCGTGCGGGTGCTCTACATGGGCTCGCTGCTGTTGCTGATGGCCTATGTGGGCTCGCGCTTCGTGCTGGAAGTCATTCTGGTCCGCCCAAGCTGAAAATCCTGCCTTCCCATGAAATACCTGCTCATCCTGCTGGCCGTGCTGGCTGGCGTCTGGCTCTGGCGCAAACAGCGCATCCAACAGGAACAGGACACCCCGCGACGCCCGCCCCCTCCCCAACTGCAAGACATGGTGCGCTGCCAGGTCTGTGACCTGCACCTGCCCGCCCGCGACGCGGTGCACACCAGCGCGGGGATTTTCTGCAGTGAAGAACACGCCCGCCGCGCAGTCAGCGGGCGGTGATGCGGCCCCTGGCACAGACTTCCATGCCCAGCCCCATCCAGATACTGCCCACCGCATGGAACCGCTCCAACAGCGCCACCTACGCACGCCTGTGGTACGGCTTCATGACGGCGCGGGTCATTCTGGCGCTGGCCATCGTGGCGCTGCAGGGCGTGGCCTACACCATGGGCCAGAGCAGCGCGCTGTTCGCAGGCCTGTGCACCGGTTACCTCGCCGCCACGGTGCTGATGCGCTGGCTGGTCCGGCCCGACACCACCCATGGCATGCTGGGCGCGCAGTGGCTGCCCACCATCGGACTGGACCTGCTGGCCTTCTCGGCCTTGCAGGTGCTGCAGTCCGGCAGCTTCAACTACACCCCGCTGTTTGGTCTGCCTCTGCTGCTGGCGTCGGTGCTGGGCTCGCTGCTGGCAGCCCTGGGCACGGCGGCCGCCATCACCTTGCTGCTGCTGGCCGACGCCTGGTGGCTGGCGCAGACCCTGGCGGGTGACGGCGCACCCCGCTTCCTGCAGGCGGGACTGACAGGCACGGGGTATTTCCTGCTGGCGTTCCTGATGCACCAGCTGGCGTCCCGGCTGGCACGCGAAGAGCAGCTGGCCGTGCGCAACGAGCTGGCCGCCACCGTGCAGGGCCAGGTCAACGAGCTGGTGATCGAAACCCTGGGCGACGGTGTGCTGGTGGTGGACAGCGACGGCACCGTGCGGGCCGCCAACCCGTCGGCACGGGCCCTGCTGGGCGCCGAGAGCCCGGTGGCCGCGCCGCCGTTTCCGCTGGCCAGCAACACGGCCTGGCTAGAGCTGCACGAGCTGGCCCGGCGCACCTTTGCGGGCGACCGCGGCCGCCGCTCCAACCTCACCATCAACCACGCCGACCAAAACCCTCGCACGCTGCACGTCACCACCCGCCTGACCGACCACCGCACCGACAAGGCCCCTGGCCTGTGCGTGATGTTCATGCACGACCTGCGCGAGATGGAGGCCCGCCTGCGCACCGAAAAACTGGCTGCCATGGGCCGCATGTCGGCCGCCGTGGCCCACGAGATCCGCAACCCGCTGGCCGCCATCACGCAGGCCAATGCGTTGCTGGAGGAAGACCTGACCGACCCAGCACACAAGCAGCTGACCCAAATGGTGGCGCAGAACGCCCGGCGGCTGGCCCGGATCACCGAAGAGGTGCTGGACATCGCCCGCGTGCGCCACCAGATCGACCATGTGTCCGACCACCTGCTGAGCCTGGACGAGACGGTGTCCGCCCTGCTGCAGGACTGGTCGCAGACCACCGGTGCGGCACCGTATGTACACACCTTCCTGCGAGCCGGCGAGGCCGAGGTGGCGTTTGACCCCGACCACCTGCGCCGGGTGCTGGTGAACCTGCTGGACAACGCGCTGCGCTACATCAACAAGCACCCGGATTCGCTGCAGATATCCACCGGCATTTCTGCTGCGGGCCAGATCGGCTTGCAGATCTGGAGCGACGGCGCTCCGCTGGAAAAAACCGTGGAGCAGCACCTGTTCGAGCCGTTTTTCTCATCCGAGAGTCGCTCCAGCGGCCTGGGCCTGTATATTTGCCGCGAACTGTGCGAACGGCATGGCGCCACCATCAGCTACCAGCGTGTGCCACGCCACACCGGGCGCGGCCTGGTGCAGGGCAATGCGTTTGTGGTGGCGTTCCGGTCGCAACGGCCTGTTGCCGGTGTCGAGAATGCCCTGGACACCCCTCTTGTATGACATCTTCCGCCGCCACCATTCTTGTTGTCGATGACGAACCCGACCTGCGCACGCTGTACGAGCTGACGCTGTTGCGCGAGGGCTACCAAGTCGAGGCCGCCGGCACGCTGGAGGAAGCCCACGCACAACTGCAGGCGCACCGGTTCGACGCGGTGATCACCGACATGCGCCTGCCGGATGGCCTGGGCCTGGAGTTGCTGCACACCTTGCGCCAGCAGCAGCGGCCCGAACGCTGTATCGTGATGACGGCCTATGGCTCGGCCGAAAACGCGGTCGAGTCGCTCAAGGCCGGCGCCTTTGACTACCTGACCAAGCCGGTGGACCTGAAGCAATTCCGCACCATCGTGGCTTCTGCCGTACAGCCCTCGGCCATACAAGCGCCCGCGCCATTCAGTACCCCGGCGCGTAACGGCCACACGGCACCGAGCGGGCGCCGGCAGGCCAGCGGTGAAGCCGCACTGGAGCGGCTGGTGGGGCCATCCGAGGCCATGTGCGCCGTCAAGCAGCGTATCGTGAAGGTGGCCAAGGGTATGGCGCCGGTGCTGGTGCGGGGTGAATCCGGCACCGGCAAGGAACTGGTGGCCCAGGCCCTGCACGCCAACAGCCAGCGCACCGACGGCCCGCTGGTGGCGGTGAACTGCGGCGCCATCCCCGAAAACCTGCTGGAGGCCGAATTCTTCGGCGCCAAGAAGGGCTCCTACACCGGCGCTCTGGCGGACCGGCTGGGCTACTTCCAGGCGGCACGGGGCGGCACCCTGTTTCTGGACGAGATCGGCGACCTGCCCCTGCCCATGCAGTCCAAGCTGCTGCGGGCCATCCAGGAGCGCATCGTGCGGCCGCTGGGCTCCACGGTGGAGGACACGGTGGATGTGCGCATCATCAGCGCCACCCACAAGGACCTGTCGGCCGAGGTGAAGGCCGGGCGCTTCCGGCAGGACCTGTACTACCGGCTGAACGTGATCGAGATCACCATTCCGCCCCTGCGCGAGCGTCGCAGTGACCTGCCCGCGCTGGCCGCTGCACTGCTGGCACGGATCGCCCAGGAGTCCGGGGTGCCTACACCCACCCTGTCGGCATCCCTGCTGGGCCAGCTGGCCCAGCACCCACTGCGCGGCAATGTGCGCGAGCTGGAAAATCTGCTGCACCGGGCCGTGGCACTCAGCGACGGGGACGAGTTACATGCCGACTTCACCCCTTCGTCCCCCATGGGCCTGTCGGACCTGTCGGACCGGGAAGTCGCACCACCGTCCGCCCCCGCCCCCGTGGTGATGGCGCCTGCGGCCGCACCGGCGGACCTGCAGAGCTACCTGGACCAGCTGGAACGAGACATCCTGGTGCAGGCGCTGCACGAAACCGGTTTCAACCGCACCGCCGCCGCCGCCAAGCTGGGCCTGAGCCTGCGCCAGATCCGCTACCGCATCGCCCGGCTCCACATCGCCACGCCCCAGGGCGCCCAGGATGACGACGCCCACGACGACACAGCCCACTGAGCCGCCCCACGGCCCCGCAGCGGATGCGCTGTGGGCGCAGGGCTGGTACCGGTTTGCCCGGCACGAGCCGTCCCCCAACTTCGGCCCGCGGCCGCCCCAGGCGGTGGTGGACCTGGTGGTGCTGCATTCGATCAGCCTGCCGCCCGGGCAGTACGGCGGCAACGCGGTGCAACAGCTGTTCACCAACCGGCTGGACTGGGACGCCCACCCCTACTACGGCACCATCCGGGGGCTGGAGGTGTCGGCCCATTTCTACATCTGCCGTGACGGCGCGCTGTGGCAGTTCGTGGGCTGTGATGCACGCGCCTGGCACGCGGGCCGCTCCCACTACCGGGGCCGCGACAACTGCAACGACGACTCCATCGGCATCGAGCTCGAAGGCCTGGAAGGCGACCGCTTTGAAGACGCGCAGTACGAAACCCTGCTGAGCCTGCTGGCCGCCATCGCGCAGCAGTACCCCATCCGCCACATCGCTGGACACGAGCATATTGCCCCCGGGCGCAAGGCCGATCCGGGCCCCGGGTTCGACTGGATGGCCCTGCGCAGCGCATTGCCATGGCCGGATGCGGCCTTTCCTCCTACCGCAGCCGCCTGACACGCGACAGATTTCCACATTTTTTTGCGCCCTCCGCACAGGCCTTGGGCGCAGGTGCACACACCAAGCCCAATGGGCTTTTGCGCGGTATTTGCGGCTGCAAGGCCCATGAATCCAGCGTCTGGCCCTTCAAACACACGTCCCACTTGGCCTGTACCGCAGCCACCCCGGGGTGGGTGAAAGATGGTTGGTAAAAAAAGTTGCGCCCGCTTGCACAAAAACACTACCGGTAGTGTCTAGAATGCAGCCCACACACCAGATATAGAGTTCCGCCCTGACACCGGCGGCACCCTGACAACCCTGCATTTCTGCCCCGGCCCCCACTGGCCGGGGTCGCCATCCAGAAGGAGAACCCATGCAATCAGCCCCATCCACGCCCATCTCCACCAGCCGCGGCATCCCTGCCGGCCCCAGCATCTCCGGCACCAGCCCCGCAGCGGCGCCCGGCATGCTGGCGCACTACCAGATCATCCGCCGAAATGGCGCTGTGGTGCCCTTCGAGCCCCAGAAAATCGCCGTGGCGATGATGAAGGCCTTCCTGGCCGTGCATGGCACCCAGGGGGCAGCCTCGGCCAGCGTGCGTGAGACGGTGGACGGACTGACCCAGACTGTGGTGCGCGCCCTGCAGCGTTCGCGCCCCGGCGGTGGCACCTTTCACATCGAGGACGTGCAGGACCAGGTCGAACTGGGCCTGATGCGCGGCGGCCACCACGAGATCGCCCGCGCCTATGTGCTGTACCGCGAACGCCGCACCCAGGAACGCGCCCGCCAGGTGGAGCAGGCGGCCCCTCCTGCACCGGTGCTGCACGTGGTGGATGGCGGCCAGCGCGTGGCGCTGGACCTGGGCCTGCTGCAGTCGCTCATCACCTCGGCCTGCAGCGGCCTGGGTGCCGACATCAAGCCCGAGCCCATCCTGGCAGAGACCATGCGCAACCTGTACGACGGTGTGCCCATGGACGAGGTCTACAAAGCCTCCATCCTGGCCGCACGCACGCTGATCGAGAAAGACCCCGACTACACCTTCGCCACCGCCCGTCTACTGCTGCACACCATCGTCAAGGAAGTGCTGGGCCGCGAAGTGGCACCAGCCGAGATGGGGCCGGTGTATGCCGATTATTTCCCGCAATTCATCCAGCGTGGGGTCGAGGCCGAGTTGCTGGACGAGCGCTTGCAGCAGTTTGACCTGCAGCGCCTGGGCGCAGCCCTGAAGGCCGAACGCGACCAACAGTTCGACTACCTGGGCCTGCAAACGCTGTATGACCGCTATTTCCTGCACATCAAGAAGACCCGCATCGAGCTGCCCCAGGCTTTTTTCATGCGCGTGGCCATGGGTCTGTCGCTCAATGAAGTGGATCGCGAGGCCCGTGCCATCGAGTTCTACGAGGTGCTGTCCTCATTCGATTTCATGTCCAGCACCCCCACGCTGTTCAACAGCGGCACCCTGCGCTCGCAGCTCTCCAGCTGCTACCTGACCACCGTGCCCGACCACCTGGACGGCATCTACGAATCGATCAAGGAAAACGCCTTGCTGTCCAAATTCGCTGGTGGCCTGGGCAACGACTGGACCCGCGTGCGGGCCCTGGGCAGCCACATCAAGGGCACCAATGGCGAGTCGCAGGGCGTCGTGCCCTTCCTGAAGGTGGTCAACGACACGGCCGTGGCCGTGAACCAGGGCGGCAAGCGCAAGGGCGCAGTCTGCACCTACCTGGAAACCTGGCACCTCGACATCGAGGAGTTCCTGGAGCTGCGCAAGAACACCGGCGACGACCGCCGCCGCACGCACGACATGAACACCGCGAACTGGATTCCTGACCTGTTCATGCGCCGCGTGATGGAAAAGGGCACCTGGACCCTGTTCTCCCCCAACAACGTGCCCGACCTGCACGACCTGTTCGGTGCCGACTTCGAGCGTGCCTACGTGGCCTACGAGGAAAAGGCCGCCCGCGGCGAGATCAAGCCCAGCCGCACGGTGCAGGCCACCGACCTGTGGCGCAAGATGCTCACCATGCTGTTCGAGACCGGCCACCCCTGGATCACGTTCAAGGACGCCTGCAACGTGCGCAGCCCGCAGCAGCATTCAGGCGTGGTGCACTCCAGCAACCTGTGCACCGAGATCACGCTCAACACCAGCGACACCGAGACCGCCGTCTGCAACCTGGGCTCGGTCAACCTGCTGCAGCACCTGAAAGATGGTGGCATCGATCATGAAAAGCTCAAGCGCACCGTCACCACAGCCATGCGCATGCTGGACAACGTGATCGACATCAACTACTACGCGGTCAAGAAAGCGCGCGACTCCAACCTGCGCCACCGCCCCGTGGGCCTGGGCCTGATGGGATTCCAGGACGCGCTGTATGCCCTGCGCACGCCCTATGCGTCGCAAGAGGCCGTGGAGTTCGCCGACCAGTCGATGGAAGCGATCTGCTACTACGCCTACTGGGCCTCCAGCGAACTGGCCCGTGAACGCGGCCAATACAGCAGCTACCGTGGTTCACTGTGGGACAAGGGTGTGCTGCCACTGGACACACTGGACATGCTGGCCCAGGCCCGTGGTGGTTATGTGGAAGTGGATCGCTCCGCCACCCTCGACTGGGACGCCCTGCGCAAGAAGATCGCCGCCGACGGCATGCGCAATTCCAACTGCGTGGCCATCGCCCCGACCGCCACCATCTCCAACATCATCGGTGTGGATGCCTCGATCGAGCCCTGCTTCGGCAACCTCTCGGTCAAGTCCAACCTGTCGGGTGAGTTCACTGTGATCAACGGTGCCCTGGTGCACGACTTGAAGCGCCTGGGCCTGTGGGACGACGTGATGGTGATGGACCTTAAGCATTTCGACGGCTCGCTGCGTCCGATCGACCGTGTGCCGCAGGACATCAAGGCGCTGTACGCCACCGCCTTCGAGGTGGAGACCACCTGGCTGGTGGAGGCCGCTGCGCGCCGCCAGAAGTGGATCGACCAAGCCCAGTCGCTGAACATCTACATGGCCGGCGCCTCGGGCAAGAAGCTCGATGACACCTACAAGCTGGCCTGGCTGCGTGGCCTCAAGACCACCTACTACCTGCGCACGCAGAGCGCGACACACGCCGAGAAATCCACCGTGCAATCGGGCCGGCTCAATGCAGTGTCGTCAGGCGCAGATGCTTCGCAAGGCCAGGCCGCTGCAGCCGCAGCACCGAGCGCACTGGAAGCCGCTGCTGCCGCCGCGCAGGCACAGGCGGCTGCACTGCCCGCGACCGATATCAAGTTCTGCGCCATCGACGACCCCACGTGTGAAGCGTGCCAATAAAAACCAGGCACGACAGACCCCGGGCCAACAACGGCAACCATTGCATTTGCGATGCCCGGGAACAACAAATTGCAGTGGCCATGTGCATGAACTCTTTTCATTTCACATGGCTGCTTTCATAATTCGCACACTGGAAAATCTATGTTGACCTGGGACGAAGAAGTCACTCCCTCCTTGCCGAAAATTCTGGACAGCGGTTTGCACCATGACCGCAAGGCAGAGCCAGCGCCGCAGCTGGCTGCCGTCGCGCAGTTCACCCCTGCGCACCAGAGCGCCCCACTCCGCACTGCAACCCCTGTCGCTGCGACTTCTGCGTCAGCGCACCGGCGCGTGAATGCCGCCGACAAGCGCATCATCAACGGCCAGACCGACGTCAACCAGCTGGTGCCTTTCAAGTACAAGTGGGCCTGGGAAAAGTACCTCGCCACCTGCGCCAACCACTGGATGCCGCAGGAAGTGAACATGACGCGCGACATCGCGCTGTGGAAAGACCCCAATGGCCTGACCGAGGACGAGCGCCGTATCGTCAAACGCAACCTCGGTTTCTTCGTCACCGCCGACTCGCTGGCCGCCAACAACATCGTGCTGGGCACCTACCGCCACATCACGGCGCCCGAGTGCCGGCAGTTCCTGCTGCGCCAGGCTTTCGAGGAAGCGATCCACACCCATGCCTACCAGTACATCGTGGAGTCGCTGGGCCTGGACGAGAGCGAGATCTTCAACGCCTACAACGAAGTCGAATCCATCCGCAACAAGGACGAGTTCCTGATCCCGTTCATCGAAGCGATCATGGACCCCGACTTCAAGACCGGCACGCCAGAAACCGACCAGACCCTGCTCAAGTCGCTGATCGTCTTCGCCTGCCTGATGGAAGGCCTGTTCTTCTACGTCGGCTTCACGCAGATCCTGGCGCTGGGCCGGCAGAACAAGATGACGGGTGCGGCCGAGCAGTACCAGTACATCCTGCGCGACGAGTCGATGCACTGCAACTTCGGCATCGACCTGATCAACCAGCTCAAGCTGGAGAACCCGCACCTGTGGACGGCCGAGTTCAAGGCCGAGATCAAGGCCCTTTTCATGAAGGCCGTCGAACTGGAATACCAGTACGCCGAAGACACCATGCCGCGTGGTGTGCTGGGCATGAATGCTTCGATGTTCAAGGGCTATCTGCGCTACATCGCCAACCGGCGCGCACAGCAGATCGGCCTGGACACCCTCTTCCCGAACGAGGAAAACCCGTTCCCGTGGATGAGTGAAATGATTGACCTGAAGAAAGAGCGCAATTTCTTTGAAACCCGCGTGATCGAATACCAGTCGGGTGGAGCGCTCTCATGGGATTGAGATCCCCTTGAACCCCATGGGCTTCAGAACCACACCCACCAGCTTCCACGCCACACGGCGTGGCTCTGGTGGGTTTTCCGCGTTCATGGTGTTGGGCCAATGGTCCAAGACCATGCACCGCTTCGCACCACCCAACAGGGGCGAAGTGCTCTTTGCAATGTATCAAGGAGAAAACTAATGGCAACTGCAAAAAAACCAGCCGCTAAAAAGGCTGCTGCTCCCGTGAAGAAGGCCGCTGCACCGGCGGCGAAGAAGGCTGCTGCTCCTGCGAAGAAGGCTGCTGCTCCTGCGAAGAAGGCTGCTGCTCCTGCGAAGAAGGCTGCTGCTCCTGCGAAGAAGGCTGCTGCTCCTGCGAAGAAGGCTGCTGCTCCTGCGAAGAAGGCCGCGGCTCCTG
>Ga0208564_1000731_pt1 | contig 29458 bp, 27 predicted proteins | sample AD_UKC073_MetaG_FD_184439 | JGI IMG/M metagenome (GOLD analysis project Ga0208564, IMG submission 184439) | Active sludge microbial communities of municipal wastewater-treating anaerobic digesters from USA - AD_UKC073_MetaG (SPAdes) (version 2) | ecosystem: Engineered > Bioreactor > Anaerobic >... | reverse complement strand
CTTAAAAAACTGGCATTAAGGGGTCATGTATCCCCTTGTTTTCAGCAAATTCTCGCTATATTTTCAATATTTCAAAGAAAACAGGCATTTTCACCCGCGTGAAAATGCCTGTTTATCGACAGTCTGAGGCGGCTTTTCAGCCGCCTTTCGCTTTTCAGCTTAATTTTGCTTTCAGGATTTCGAGCTGCTTTTTCAGCTCTGCGGGGACTTTGTTCCCGAACTTTTTATAAAACTCCTCGATATCCTTTATTTCCTGCAGCCACAAATCCCTGTCCACTTCAAGGATTGACTCCAAGGCATCCACCGAAAAATCAAACCCTTCAAGGTTGATGTCATCGGGTTTGGGCAGATAGCCAATCGGGGCTTCTACCGCGTCCGCCTTGCCTTCGCAGCGGTTGATAATCCATTCCAGCACCCGCAGGTTTTCGCCGAACCCCGGCCAGATGAATTTGCCGTTGTCGTCAAGCCTGAACCAGTTGACGTTAAAGATTTTGGGAGCCTTGTCCCCAAGCTTTTCGCCCATCTCAAGCCAGTGTGCCCAGTAATCGGCCATGTGGTAACCGCAGAACGGCAGCATCGCCATCGGGTCGCGGCGCACCACTCCGACCGCGCCGGTCGCGGCGGCGGTGGTTTCGGACGCCATAATCGAGCCTACGAATACCCCGTGGTTCCAGTCGAGGGACTGGTAAACCAGCGGCGCGGTTTTCGCGCGGCGGCCGCCGAACACAATCGCGTCAATCGGCACCCCTTTGCCGGAATCAAATTCCGGGGAAATACACGGGCAGTTTTTTGCCGGGGAGGTAAACCGCGAATTGGGGTGAGCGCCCTTTGAGCCGTCGGTGTAATCCCATTTCTCGCCCTTCCAGTTAAGCGCGTTTTTGGGCGGGTTGTCGTCCAGCCCTTCCCACCATACGGTGTTGTCGTCGAGGTTGTGGACAACGTTTGTAAAGATGGAATCCTTCATGGTCGAAATCAGCGCGTTGGGGTTGGATTTCATATTGGTGCCGGGCGCGACGCCGAAAAAGCCGTTTTCGGGATTTACCGCCCACAGGCGCCCGTCCTCGCCAATCCGCATCCACGCGATGTCATCCCCGACGCACCATGCTTTGTACCCCTTTTTCCTGTAAACTTCGGGCGGGATAAGCATTGCCAGATTGGTTTTTCCGCACGCCGACGGGAAGGCCGCGGCGATGTATTTAACTTCGCCCTGCGGGTTTTCGATACCGAGTATCAGCATGTGCTCGGCCATCCAGCCTTCCTTGCGGCCGAGGTGGGACGCAATCCGCAGCGCGAAACATTTCTTGCCCAAAAGAACGTTGCCGCCGTAGCCGGAGTTTACCGAAATGATGGTGTTGTCCTGCGGGAAGTGGCAGATATACCGCTTTTCCTCGTCAATATCGCATTTGCAGTGAAGTCCTCTGACCCAGTCGGCGCTGTCGCCGAGAGCCTCAAGCACGTCCTTTCCTATTCTGGTCATGATGGCCATGTTCAAAACCACATAGATGGAGTCGGTAACCTCAATCCCGTATTTCGCAAAAGGCGAGCCGACCGGGCCCATCGAATACGGGATTACGTACATGGTCCTGCCGCGGTAGCTGCCCCTTGCGATATCGTAAAGCATTTTATACGCCTTGGCCGGCTCCATCCAGTTGTTGGTGGGGCCTGCGTCCTCCTCTTTCTCCGAGCAGATGAAGGTGCGGTGCTCCACCCGCGCGACGTCGTTGACCGCGGTGCGGTGGAGGTAACAGCCGGGCAGCTTTTCCTGGTTCAGCTTAATCATCTCGCCGGTTTCGCAGGCTTCCGCGCGCAGGGCTTCAAGCTGTTCCTGCGAGCCATCTATCCACACAACCCTGTCGGGCTGTACCAGATTCTTTTGCTCCTCAAGCCATGAGAGGACAGATTGGTTTTTTGTCATTTTATTCACCTTTCCTGTCAATTAACATTTGTGATGTAAAAAAACGATATTGGGTTTATTATACTACATATGCAGTCGGGATTTCAATAATAAAATATGAACTTTTTGACAACTTTAAAACGGATTTGCATTTTTGAACAATCAATCCTGCAAATCCGCCCAAAATTTATATAAAACCATTGAAATCAGTTCAGCCTACCGGCAGAGAAGCGTACGCGTTCAAATCAAGCCCGGCAATATTTCCGGCTTTATACTCATAATAAGCCTGCGAGCCCACCATCGCCGCGTTGTCCGAACAAAATGACAGAGGAGGATAATAAAGCTGCAGCCCCAGCCTGCCGCATTCCTTTTCCATCCGCTCGCGCAGCGAGGAATTGGCGGAAACCCCGCCTGCCAGCACAACCTTGCCGGCCTTGCAGTCCTTAGCGGCCAGCAGGGTGTTTTCAACCAGCACGTCCACCGCGGTTTTTTGAAACGAGGCGCAAAGGTCGGCTGTATTCACAGTTTCCCCTTTTTGCTCCGCATTATGAAGAAGGTTGATTACCGCGGTTTTTAACCCCGAAAAGCTGAAATCGTACCTGCTGCCGTCAACCCTCGGGTGGGGCAGATGGTAAGCGTCGGGGTCGCCCTCCCTCGCTTTTTTGTCGAGGTAAACCCCGCCGGGATAGGGCATTCCGAGAAGCCGGGCGACCTTGTCGTAACATTCCCCGGCGGCGTCGTCCCTTGTTTTGCCCAAAACCTTAAAATCGGTGTAGTCCAACACATGGATGATATGGCTGTGCCCGCCCGACGCCACCAGCGACAGAAAAGGCGGCTCAAGCTCCGGAAAAGCGAGGTAATTCGCCGCGATATGGGATTTGAGGTGGTGTACCGGTATCAGCGGCAGGCCGGTGGACAGTACCAGCCCTTTCGCAAAATTGACCCCGACCAGCAACGCCCCGATAAGCCCGGGGGCATGAGTTACAGCGACGGCGTCAATCCCGCCGAGTGTCGCGCCGGCCTGTTCTAACGCCTGCCTTGTAATGCCGGCAATCGCTTCGGCATGGCGCCTGCTCGCAATCTCAGGCACCACCCCGCCGTATATCCTGTGCTCCTTCACCTGAGAGGCGACCACGTTCGATAAAGCTCTCCTGCCGTTCTCCACCACCGCGGCCGCGGTTTCGTCGCAGGACGTTTCTATCGCAAGTATTTTCATAATCCAGTTTCAAGCCCTTTCCAGCAAAAACAAACGGCGAACACGGATGTCCGCCGGCAGCAGTGAAATCAGCCTTCCAATTCCTCTTTGCTGTAACCGTACCCCGGTTTTTTATACAGTTTATCCGCCTTATCCACTATCTCAGGTTTGTAAACCGCTTTGGGCCACGCAGACGGCTCGATTTCCTCTATCGAGACGGTGATGGAGTTGTCGCTCGCGCCGAGGGTTTCCCTGACGGCGCTTACAATCCTGTCCGCCAGAGCCCGTTTTTGTTCTTCGGTGCGCCCCGGCCACATTTTTACGCTTACATGCGGCATAATCAATTCCTCCAAGCTTTGAAATTACAATTCCAGCGAATAAATCAGCCCGTCCTCTTTGGGCGAATCGTAAAACCCGCGGCGCACACCCTCTTTTTTAAAGCCCATATTCTCATAAAGCGCAATCGCCGGAGCGTTGGACGCCCTGACTTCCAGAGTCAGGCGCCTGATGTCGTGTTTTTTCGCGTATTCAATCACTTCGTTTACAAGCCGGGTGCCTATCCCCATCCTTCTGTATCCCGGGTGGACCACAATATTCGCAATCAGACCCTCATCAAGAATGTGGTGCATTCCGATATACCCCAGCGACCGCTCGGTCTCAACGTCCTCGGCCACAAAAAATACCGCCAGGGGGTTCTGAAGTTCCTCCGCCAGCGCGTCATACGACCACGGGCGCGAAAAAGCCATGCTTTCAAGCTGCGCCAAATCGTCGAGGTGGTCGACCGCCATGTGCGTAATCACAAGGTCCGGAGGTTTACAGTTCACTTCCATCCTTTAACCAAAGCCTTTCTTAAAGGAAATATCGTGTTTTATAATATTTATCGTTTTACTTGAAGTTTTATTCCTCGTTTTTGATGACGTCGTCGGCTAAATCCCTGACCGCCTTTTCAAGCTGGTCGCGGGTCTGCCTGTAAACATTGATATCCCCCATAAACGGGTCTTCTATCCCGTTACCGTCGCCCGCGAGCACCCGCACTCTTTCGGGGTCGGCGCCCAGTTCAATCACCGCTTTGGCGTGGGAATCGCTCATCACCGCAATAATGTCCGACTGCTCAAGCATTTCCCTTGTTACCGTAGACGATTTGTGTTCCTTTAAAATCTGCGAATACCCGCCGCCGAGCTCCTCGATTGCGGCGACTGCGTTCGGGCTTGCGGGCTGACCGAACGCCGCCAGTCCGGCGCTATCTATAATTATATTCCCCGCGCCGCGCTTGTCAAGTTCGCGGCGCATTAACGCCGCCGCCATCGGGCTGCGGCAGGTATTGCCGGTGCATACGAATAAAATCCTCATCCGGTTCACTCCCTATCCGCCGTTTGCCTATCGGGCTTAACCCTTTGCGTCATACCACGTCCTGCCGATATTGACGTCTGCGACCAGCTTAACCGACAAATCCGCCGCCGACTCCATCTCCTCCTTGAGTATCGCGGCGGCTTTTTCCGCCTCCTCTTCGGGTGCCTCCACAATCAGCTCGTCGTGCACCTGAAGGATTAGCCGCGCCCTCATACCTTCGTCAGCCAACCGCCTGTGGACTTTCACCATCGCGATTTTGATGATGTCCGCCGCGGTGCCCTGTATCGGCATATTCCTTGCTACCCTCTCGCCGAACGCGCGCACCGAGGCGTTGGACGACCTTATCTCCGGCACCGGCCTCCGGCGCCCGAACATTGTAACCGCGTACCCGTTCTCTTTCGCGAATTTTATCATATTCTCCATAAACCCTGCAATCCCGGAATAATGGGCAAGGTACTGGTCGATATAGTGTTTTGCCTCCCTGTACGATACCTTGATATCCTGCGACAGGGAATGCGCGCCGATACCGTAAACTATCCCGAAATTCACCGCTTTGGCGCGGGAGCGCATGATTGGGGTTACCATATCCTCAGGCACCCCGAAAACCTGCGCGGCGGTCGCGGTGTGAATGTCGGCGCCGGTATTAAACGCTTTGGTCATATTTTTGTCGCCCGACATGTGCGCGAGCACCCGCAGCTCAATCTGGGAGTAGTCGGCGTCGCACAGCAGCCAACCTTCTCTGGCATTGAAGAACCGCCTCATCTCCCGCCCCAGTTCCTGCCTTACCGGTATGTTCTGCAAATTCGGCTCGGTCGAGGAAATCCTGCCCGTGCGGGTTTCGGTCTGGTTGAACGAGCTGTGTATCCTGCCGTCGCCGCCTATTACTTTAAGCAATCCGTCGCAGTAGGTGGATTTCAGCTTTGAGAGCGTGCGGTAGTCAAGAACCATCTCGATTACGGGATGGGCGAACCTCAGCTCCTCCAGCACCTCGGCGTTTGTGGAGTACCCTGTCTTGGTCTTCTTCCTCGCGGGCAGCCCCAAATCCTCAAACAGCGCCTGCGCGAGCTGTTTCGGGCTGTTTAAATTGAACTCGTACCCGACCTGCGCGGTAATCTCGCGCTGTATGTCGGCAATCCGCGCGTCCAGCGCCGCGCCGAACTCCTCAATTCCCCGCCTGTCCACCTCAAACCCGTGGGTTTCCATATCGGCGAGCACAGCCGCAAGCGGGATTTCAACCTCGCGCAGCAGTTTTTCCTGCCCCTGCGCCGCAAGCTCCTTTTCCAGCCTGTCGGCGACCGCCGGCAGCGCCGCGACACCGAAATCCTCTCCCTCGACATTTGGGGCAAACACCCCGTATTCCTGCGCAAGCCTTGACAGCGAATAGTCGGATGCCAGCGGGTTGAGCAGGTACCCCGCGAGCGTCGCGTCAAACTCGACCGAACAGGGACGTTTCCCCTCTTTGAGCAGCGCGGAGCACAACGTCTTGGAGTCAGCCACCCGCTTTTTTATTTCGGGGTCGCAGATTAAACCTATCAGCTCGTCAAACCCATTAGCGTCGGCGGGGATAACCGCGACCCTGCCGTCAAACGCGGCGGCGACGGCGGCAAGCCTGACGTTTTCCACCTTCGCGGCTATGTCAAGCCGTTTTTGGCGTTTTGCCCATTCGATGACCGCGGGCAGGGCTTCCGCGCCCTCCGCCCGCACCGCCCCGGCCGGTTCCACCGGGCTTTCGGACGGGATTGGCGAGGCCCTGTCAAGCCCCAGCCTTTCAATCCACGAGAAAAACTCAAGCCTTGAAAACAAAGCCGCCAGCTCCCCGCTTTTGACCTGTTTTTGCGTATATGAGCCGATATCCCGCTCAATCGGCACGTCGCAGAATATGGTGCCCAGCCGCCGGCTTAAGTAGGCGCTGTCCCTGCCTGCCCTGAGCTTTTCGCGCAGGCTGTCTTTAATATCAAGGCTGTCGAGGTTTTGATAGATATTGTCAAGACTGCCGTATTCCTGCAAAAGCATGAGCGCGGTTTTTTCGCCCACGCCGGGGACGCCGGGTATATTGTCGCTCGCGTCCCCCATCAGCGCCTTTAAATCAATCAGTTGCGCGGGGGTCAGGCCGTATTTCTCACGTATCGCCCCGGTATCGCAGACCACTGTCTCGGCCCTGCCAAATCTGGTAGCCGCGAGCAGGACGGTTACGCAGTCGTTCACAAGCTGCAGGGTGTCCCTGTCGCCGGTCGCTATGAAACACTCGGCGTTCTGCCGGCAGGCGGCCGCCGATAGGGTGCCGAGTATGTCGTCGGCTTCGTACCCCTCCTTTTCCACAACATGGCAACCCAAAAGCTCCAGTATCTCCTTTAGAATCGGCACCTGCTGCCGGAGCTCGTCTGGCATAGGCTTTCTTTTAGCCTTGTATTCCGGGTATTCCCTATGGCGGAAGGTGGGATAGTGCAAATCAAAAGCCGCCACAATCCCGGACGGATTGAACTCCTCCCTTAATTTCTGCAGTATCAGCAAAAACCCGTACAGCCCGTTGGTATACAGCCCGTCCTTGGTGGACAGGAGCTTTATGCCGTAAAAGGCCCGGTTGATTATGCTGTTACCGTCAATCAGCAGCAAGCGCATATAAAAACCGCCTTTCGAAAAAACAATTCCGGTTTTTATAGTATAACACAAAATCCCAAAAAACTGGATACTAAAATAGATTTTAGATGTCAGATGTTAGACGTTAGACAATATGGGTAACAAAAATGCCCGGATTGGTGAAATCCGGGCAATACGATTTATGAGTATCAATACCAGCCTATATCCATTCCATGGCGCACCATTTCCTCGGCGGGGATGGGATTTGGACAATCCAGTTTTTCGCGGCGGTTTGCGGGAGCCGCCCAGCGCACCGCGTTGCGGATGATTTTCCGGACATAGGGATTGTTCAGCGAGTTATTGGTCTCGTGCCCGGGCTGGAAATAAAACACCTTTCCAAGCCCGCGCGTCCAGCAGCAACCCGACCTGAACACCTCGCCGCCCCTGAACCAGCCAAGGAAAACCAGGCTTTCGGGATGGGGAATATCGAAAAACTCACCGTACATTTCTTCACGTTCCAACTCAAAGAACGGCGGGATGCCTTCCGCTATCGGGTGGCCGGGATTTACGCACCAGACCCGCTCGTATTCTTTGTCCCGCCAGCGCAGCGAGCAGCTTGTGCCCATCAGCAGCTTGAACGGTTTTGAAAGATGGGCGGAATGCAGCGCAATAAAGCCCATTCCCTTGTTGACATGCTCCCTGACTTTCTGAGCAAGCTCGTCCGGTACCTCGCGGTGCGCCATGTGCCCCCACCATATCAAAACATCGGTGTTGTCAAGCACATCGTCGGGCAGACCGCACTCCGGCTGGTCCAAAGTGGCGATATGCATCTTAACGTCCTCAAGCTCCTTGACCGCGGCGGCAACCGCACCGTGGATACCATCGGGATAAACCGCTCTGACATAATCCTTTTTGTCGTGGATATTCTCATTCCATACCGTAACCCGGAGCATGCCGTTTCACCTCATTCTTTAGATACTGCATTTTACCACCGAGCGGGTACGGTGGGATTCAAACGCCGCCTCCATCACCCGCATCACCCGCATAGCCTCTTCGGGCTTGACCAGCAGTTCGGCGTTGCCGTCGAGATGGTCGGCCAGATTGCGGAAAAACCCGCCGTAATCCGGGTGCCATTGATTTCCGTCTATAGCGATTTCTTCTATGGTATTCTTTGCGCGGGGAGCCATGGTCTTTGTCGGGCCGGCTTTTGTATGGATTATCTCCTCTTCCCAGCGCACTTCGTGATTTGCGGCGCGGATGACTTTCCCGTTGCAGTCCCAGTTTGGGATAACCAGCGCTCCGAGGTCCCCGCACACATACCAGCGCGGCGCGCTTATGAAATGGCTTGTGCCGACCTCTATCATCACCGACGGCCCGGTTTCGAAATACATCATCAGCCTAAACCCGTCGTCGCACTCTTTATAGTTGACATGATAGAGCTCGCAGTAAATGTTGGTAACCTTTGCGGGGCTCATCATCATCACAATCTGGTCGATAAGATGGACGCCCCAGTCAAGCATCATGCCGCCGCCGGCCACCGCGTACTGGCGCCAGCCTTCGGGTATCCCTCTTGAGCCCGTAACCCGCGACTCTATCTGAAAAACACTGCCCAGAAGGCCTTTGTCCACCGCGTCGCGCATCGCGAGGTAATCGGCGTCCGCCCTGCGGTTTTGATGGACGGTGAAACCGATGCCCGTCCTTTTTGAGCAGTCCATCATTTCCTGCAGTTCCGCGCTTGACATTGCCACCGGTTTCTCAGACACCACGAACTTTCCGGCTTCCATCGCCTGACAGGCCTGAGGAAGGTGAAAATTGTTCGGCGTGGCGACAACCACAATGTCAATCTCATCGTCTGCGAGCAGGGCCTCATACGACGGATAAGTCTTAAGTCCGTCCTCGCGCGCCTTTTCCATGCGCTGCGGCTCAATGTCATAGGCTCCGGTAATAAGTACCCTTTGTTTTTCACTGACGTTCAACCTGTACCAGCGCCCCATGTTTCCGTAGCCGACAATTGCGGCTTTATACTGGTTCATAGCTTACAATCTTACCTTTCTAACCTTTTGATTAAGCCCACCACATTGCTTCGGGTTGTTCAGAGATTATGATTTCTTTAAGAAAAGCGACGGCTTTCTCCAAGCCTTCGCGCGGGGACATCAGCCCGTCCTCGTGCTCTATGCTGACCGCGCCGTCATAGCCGATAAGCATTAATGTGGAAATCATATCTTTCCACAGCTTGACGTCCGAGCCGTATCCGACCGTGCGGAACACCCAGCTGCGGTTATACATATCGGTGAACGAACGGGTATCCAGCACGCCGTTGACCGCGGTGTTGTGCCTGTCCACGCGGGTGTCCTTGGCGTGGAAATGGTAAACCGCGCCCTTGAGCTCGCGCAGCGCCGCGACCGGGTCAATCCCCTGCCAGATTAAATGGCTTGGGTCGAAGTTGGCGCCGATAATATCCCCGACCGCCTCGCGCAGGCGAAGCAGGGTCGCCGGGTTATACACGCAAAAGCCGGGGTGCATTTCAAACGCAATCTTTTTGACGCCGTAAGACTGCGCAATCTCCGCCGCCTTTTTCCAGTACGGGATAAGCACCTCGTTCCACTGCCATTCAAGGATTTCGCCGTACTCGTTCGGCCACGCGCAGGTAACCCAGTTCGGGCGCTTTGATTCCTCGCAGTCGCCCGGACAGCCTGAGAAGGTAATCACGGTATCCACGCCCAGCATCTGCGCAAGGCGGCAGGTGTCCACAAACACCTTGTGGTAACCCTCGGCTGTCTTTTTGTCGGGATGGACTGGGTTTCCGTGGCAGGACAGCGCGCTGATTTCGAGGTTGTACTCCTTCAGCATCGCCTTGTACTCCTCGATTTTAGCCGGATTGTCGAGGTATTCCGACGGTCTTAAGTGGTTGTCGTTCGTATACCCGCCGGTACCAAGTTCAACCGTCTCCACCCCAAGGCCGCTCAGATAAGCGAACGCCTCCCTTGCCGGCATTGCCTGCAAAGGCACTGTCAAAACGCCGAGTTTCATATCATCATTCCTCCTATCCGGTTTAATATAAACCTGTTTTTAGCACATTTTTTATACTTTACAAATATATCCACCAAATATTATACTTCAAAATCCAAGCATATCAGCAACTATCCTATCCAATTTATTAAACTATTTTCAACCGGCGCCGCTCTGGTTTTTGCGCCGGTAAGAGGCCGGAGTCCTTCCGGTAACCTTGTTGAACGCCTTATAGAAATTGGTGGCGTTGTTAAACCCGCACGCCATCGCGATTTCGGTGAGGTTCATGTCGGTGGTGCGTATAAGCTCGATTGCCCTTTGCACCCTTTTATGAACTATGTACTCAATCGGGGATACCCCGTTAAACCGTTTGAACAGTGTTGAAAAATAGGTGGGGCTTAAGTGCACCATCTCGGCGAGCTCGCCAAGCCTTAATTCGCTGTCGAGGTTTTTGTTGATGTGGTCTATAACCTTGTTGAGGTGGAATATATCGCTGCCGGACAGAGGTTTGACCACCTTCTCCCTGTCGATGTAATCAAAATTGCGCAGGATTTCGGCAAAAATGGTCTGGAGCTTGATTTTTATAATCAGCTCGTAGCACAGCTTCTTCTCTTTAAACTCCCGCTGAATATCCAGCATAAGCGAGAAAATCCTCGCGGTCGCGGGGTTGTCCCTATCCAGTCGGTTTGAAAAATTCGGGCCGCGCTCGTAAAAAACCAGCAGGAAGTTGTAATCAATGTCGTTTGCAAGGGAATTCCAGATGAACGACGGGTCAAAATGGATTACCAAATGCTTAAGAGAGCAGCCCTCCTGAACCCTGACCGCGTGCGTTTCGGTGTTACTCAGAATAATAACGTCGCCCGGCAAAAGGTCGTATGCCCGGCCTTCGATATAATACCGGCCTCTGCCCTCAAGGACGCAGGATACCTCAAGCGCGTGATGGGTATGTGGCGCAAGGTTGAACGCGCTGTCGAGGTCGTGCACGTCAAGGGTGAGCAGCATCGAGCCGTTTTTGTCTTTCAGGACCATAACAACCCTCCGTATTTGTCTAACCTACAGTATAATTAGGCAATATAATAAAGTCAAACAAATAATTCATAACAGGCCGGATTTTTGTTAATACAGCGATTTTGTGTAGGGTTAAAAAGTCCGGTTTTTGTCATTCGTCCGTTTCAAAATACCTGCGCACAGCCTCGGCGGCAGGCCGGGTCATCCCCCTGACGGCCGCAAGCTCGTCCACGCTTGCCGCCCTGACCGCCTTAATGGAGCCGAAATGCTTTAAGAGTGCCGCGGCCCTTTTCTCGCCCACGCCCTCGATTTTGGTCAGCGACGAGCCGGTACTGCCCTTTGCCCGCCGCCGGCGGTGGTACTCCACCGTAAACCTGTGCACTTCCTCCTGTATCGAGGATACCAGCGAAAACGCGGAACGCCTGCCGCTTATCGCGATTTCGCCGCCCTCGGAGGATATCGCGCGGGTCTTATGCCGCGAATCCTTGACCATCCCGAACACCGGAATGTCATGCCCTTTGGCTTTCAAAACCGAGCGTACCGCCGACACATGCCCCCTGCCGCCGTCCACCAGTATAAGGTCGGGCAGCCTGCCAAACCCGCTGTCTTCCCCTTTGCGCGCCTGATACTCGTCAAGCCGCCTTGCGACTGCCTCCTGCATTGCCGCGTAATCGTCCTGCCCGATTACGGTTTTGATTTTAAACCTTCGGTAGGCGGATTTAAGCGGCCGCGCGTTTTCAAACACCACCATGCCGGCGACGGTATCTGAGCCTGCGGTGTTTGAAACGTCGTAGCTTTCAATCACCTGAGGAGGCTTTTTCAGTCCGAGCAGCCGCGCAAGCTCGTCCAAAGCCGCCGCGTCCCTGCCGGCGATACCGTCATGCTGCGCGGCCCTCTCGGCCGCGTTGCTGCGGCACATCTGCACAAGCCGGGCCTGCTCGCCTTTCTGCGGATTGACAATCCGCACTTTTCTTCCTGCCTTTTCGCTGAGCCACCGCCCGGTTATCTGCTTGTCCTCAATCTCCCCGTCAATCGCTATCCGCGGCGGCACGTTATCCCGCATTGAATAATACCGCCGGATAAATTCCGCCCTCACGGCAGGAAGGCTCTGGTCCCCGTCCACCAAAAAGTCCTCCCTGTCGTATAGCGCGCCTTTTTTAAACCTGAAAATCTCAAAAAAGATACCCTTCCCGCTTCTGGCGAGCGCGATGACGTCCTGGTTCTTTACTTTTGAGCGCACAACCTTCTGCTTTTCGCCCAGCTTTTTAATCGCGTTTATCCGGTCGCGCAGCCTCGCCGCCTTTTCAAACTCCAGATTTTCGGCCGCCTCGTTCATCTGCCGCGTCAGCGAAGACAAAACCTCGACGCTTCCGCGGGTCAAAAACTCGATTGCCTGCTCCACCCGCTCGTTGTACTCTTCCTCAGATACCTTTCCGCTGCACGGCGCGCAGCACCTGTGGATGTAAAAATTCAGGCAGGGCCGCTCCTTCCTGCCGGCGCCGAGGGCCCTGCCGCATACCGGCAACTGAAAGATACGGTTCGCCTCGTCCACCGCCTCTTTCACCACATACCCGCTGATATACGGGCCGAGATACCGCGCCCCGTCCTCCCGCTTTTGGAGCGCCACCGATATTTGGGGGAACGGAGGGGGAGAAATCCTGATATAGCGGTAACCCTTGTCGTCCTTAAGCAGTATGTTGTATTTCGGGCTGTACTGTTTAATCAGCGAGCATTCGAGAACCAGCGCCTCAAACTCGTTGTCGGTAACGATGTACTCGAAACGGTCGACTTTGGGCACCATCCGGCGCACCTTCTCGCTCTGTCCCGCGTCCGAGCCGAAATACTGGCTGACGCGGTTTTTCAGCGCTTTGGCCTTTCCGATATATATAATGTTGTTCTGCGCATCTTTCATGATGTAAACGCCGGGCTGCCTCGGCAGCGCCAGCGCCTGCCTGCGCAGCTCATTCATTTTTTCGGGCTTTTTCACGATGCACCACCACAATTCGCCTGAATATAATATATAAAGTATACCATAATATTAGGGACATTAAAACGCGCAAATTCTTAATAATTATCGAATAAAGAATTCTTTTCCACCCGTCATATTGGGCTTGACGAAAGGGACGGTATTAAGTTAAAATAATACCGAAGGCAGAACCCGCTGCCGCCCCGCTTTAGCGGATTGAAAGGATGTTGCAATAGTGAATGACCAAGGCTTCGGGCCGGATATCGTAACTGTCATAGATGAGGAAGGTCTGGAACACGAGTTTGAGGTTCTGGACGCCATCGAAACAGAAGACGGACGCTTCGTCGCCCTGCTTCCGGTTTACGACAACCCTTCAGACACCCTGAACGATGACGGCGAACTGTTCATCCTCGCGGTACAGGAAGAAGACGGCGAGGAGATGCTGGTTACCATTGACGACGACCAGCTGTTTGACCAAATCGCGGATATTTTCGAAGAAAGGCTGTCCGAGCTTTACGAAATAGAGGAAATCGAACAGCCAGAAGAGTTAAACTGAAAGTATCCATCCCTGCCGTGCACGCGGACCACAGCACAAATAACCCTACTACATTATAGAATAGGGAGCCCAGCTCTGGTGCCGGATTGCAGACCTCCCCGCTTTTGCGGGACGAAGGGAGCGTGAACGCATCAGGCGGCGCCCACCTGCTGACGAGGTAGGCAGGTTATATTGGCTGTATACGGCACGGTGGGGCATAATTGAACAAAACTGCCGGCAAGCGCATACCGCTTGCCGGTTTTCGTGTAAACCTCCCGCTGCGCATATTTTTCCTGCCCCAGCAAATTATAATACATATCTGCATTAAAGGAGTGATGGCAGTGCAGGATATTAAAACCCGGCGCTTCGGCTTTGGCGCGGCAATCTGCCTTGTTTTTCTGGCGGCGGTGATTTTTGTGGCGGCAACCGGATGTAAAGAACAGGACGGCGGGCATTCCTCCGCCGCGACTTTTACCACGACTTCTGCCGCTACCGACCCCGCCACAACCGCGACCGCCCTGACAACAACTACCGGCACCACTGCGCCGGCTCCCGCAACGCCGGACAAGCTGCCCGCGTACGGCTGGTGCGTTGCCTCGTCCCTGCATGTCAGAAAGACGCCGAACACATATTACGAGGCTATCGGCGGGCTGCAATACGGCGAGCGGGTAACCATAACCGGGATTGAAGGGGACTGGTACAAAATCAAATTCAAAGACGGCGCGGCTTTCGTGAAAGCCGAGTATATTTCTTTGACCGAAGTCTTCCCGACCGAGCCCGCCGACACAGGCACCACCGCCGGCCCTGACGCCTGAACTCCCGCATTTAATGCCAGCGTTAGGGGGGCCGCATGTGCGTTTTTTTGCCGGCAAGGGAGCCAAAAAGGTGATAACCGTCTGGATATCGGCGCTGGGCATTGCCGCAACCGCGCTTGTTTCCGCGCTCGCGGGGCTCACCACCCCCCGGCTGCTGCCGCTTGCGTTTGTTTTCGGCGCCGCAACCGTCGCCGCCGCGTTCTGGTACCCCGCTCGCTATGTCGGGCGGTTTCGGGTCAGTTTTGACGGCCGCGCCGTCAGGGCGGTATCAGGCGTTTTTGTGAAAAAGGAGCTGTTTGTGCCGGCGGACGCAATCCGCGCCTTTGAGGTCTGCTCAACGCCGGCGCAAAGGCTGTTCGGCTGCCGCACCATCGTAATAAGGTTTGCCGGCGGCGCCGCCTTTCTGCCGCTGCTTTCAAAAGAGCAGGCGGAACAGCTTGCCGACGCGCTTGAAGAGCTTGAAGAATGAACCGGCGAAAACAAGAAGGTGGTTTTTTGCAGCGTCCCCACCCACTACACCTGTATTACGACATCAAAATATGGCTGCTGCTTTTACTGCTTCCGGTACTGCGCGCGGTTTTTTACAGCGGGGATACGGTATCGGTGATTTTATCTTCAATCAGGGACGTCGCCTTGGCCGCCGCTCTGACAGCCTATTCGGCGGTAAAATGGAGAAAATCCGGCTTTTTGCTGAAAAACGGCCTTATAATCAGCCGGGGCCTGATTATAAGGCGTTTAATCCGGGTGGCCGCAAAACACGCGGCGTCAATAGAGACCGAGCGAAGCCCGCTGATGTGGCTTGCCGGAGGCAGGCGGGTGCGGATTAACACCGCGGGGTTGAAACGGCGTGCGGACGCTACGGTATATATGCCGGCCGGGGCCGCAGAACTGCTGACGGAAAGCGGCGGCGGCAGCGCAAGACGGGTTTATTCGCGGGTGCTGCCGGTGCTCGCCCTGTCGGCGTCCAGCTCCAACGCGGCTATCGGGTTTCTGACGCTGGCGCCGGCTTTAAGGCAGGCGGGGCAAATCATCGGCAGGGAGGTCTCCGGGGAGGTCTACGGCCTGCTCAACCGGATTGTCTCGCTCGGCCTGCCTCCGCTGCTCAACGCCATCGCCAACCTGCTGGTGCTGGGCTGGTGTTTTTCGTTCGCGCGCACCTTCGCCCGCGCCGCCGGCTTTGCCGCTAGCAGGGAAGGAGCCCGTATCCACGTGGTGTCCGGACTGCTCAATGTCCGCGACACTTATATAGACTGCGCCCGCATAACGGCCGTCGAGTTAAGACAGACCCTTTTCATGCGGCTTTTCGGGCTTTACACGGTTACAATCACCGCCGCGGGGTGCAGGAGGGAAAAGGGCGCGCGCCCGGTCATTATTCCCGCCGCCCGCCGCGGCGAGCTTCGCGACGCCCTCGACACCCTGCTGCCCGGATACCCCGCCTGCGCCGCCGCGGCGCGCCCGCCGCTTAAGGCTCTCGCAGGCCGCGCATTCGCACCGCTGCTGCTTACGGCCGGCAGCCTTATCCCGCTTTACGCGGGCGGAGTATGGCGGACGTTCGCCGCAGTATGGTTTGCGGCGGGCGGCTGGTGGCTGGTAATAAGGATTATCGGCTCCCGCCGCGCCGGTTTCGGCGCAGACTCGGACGCCGTTACCGTCCGGTATTCCGCCGGCCTTGCGCTGTATGAACTCCATCTGCCGCGGCAGGCGGTGGATTTGGTGCGGATAATCCGGTTTCCATGGCAGCGGCGCAGCGGCACCTGCACGGTGGAAATCCGCTGTTTCGGCGAAAAGGGAAAGCGGCACAGGGTGCCGTCGCTGCCCTACAATAGGGCAAAAGAGCTTGTAGAGCGGGTTTGTAATGAATGATGAATAATTTGAAAAATTATGGGATTTTCTGCGGCGGGGGCTGTTATAAAACCGTCGCTGGCGGTCAGGGCGTACTGTTGACAAAATCGCCCTTAATGATATAATAATCTCCGTCAATTCAATCACAACCCTTATCAAGAGAGGCTGAGGGGACAGGCCCGACGAAGCCCGGCAACCTGCAAGCGGTTTGCAAGGTGCCAATTCCTGCGGTGAAAACCGGCAGATGAGGTGATTATGCGCGCCGTGTATTCTGCCACGGCGCGTTTTTTACCCGGTCGGGGCAGAGTAAATCAACCGGCTGATTAAATTTTGAAAGGACACGCGAAAATGAACAGACGCTTTTTCACTTCCGAATCAGTTACCGAGGGGCACCCCGACAAGGTCTGCGACCAGATTTCGGACGCAGTGCTGGACGAAATATTAAAGCTGGACCCGTACGCGCGGGTGGCCTGCGAATGCGTGGCGACCACCGGGCTTGTGCTGGTGATGGGCGAGATTTCGACCAGCTGCTATGTGGATATTCCTTCAATCGCAAGGCGGGTTATCCGTGAAATCGGGTACGACAACGCCGCGCAGAAATTTGACGGCAACACCTGCGCCGTGCTCACTTCGATTGACGAGCAGTCCCCGGATATTGCAAACGGGGTCAATCAGGCGCTGGAGGCGCGCGAAAAAAGCGGCTCCGAACTCGACCGGACAGGCGCCGGCGACCAGGGGCTGATGTTCGGCTATGCCTGCGACGAAACGCCGGAGCTTATGCCGCTGCCGATTTCGCTTGCGCACAGGCTCGCAAAAAGGCTTGCCGAAGTGCGGAGAAACGGCACTCTTTCGTATCTGCGCCCGGACGGGAAAACGCAGGTTACAGTGGAATACGACGGCAACACCCCGGTCAGGGTGGAGGCGATAGTGGTATCAGCCCAGCACTGCGAGGACGCGCAGCTTGAGACCATCCGCGAAGACGTAATCAATCATGTAATTCTGCCGGTCATTCCCGGTAATCTGATTGACGGCGACACAAAAATATTCGTTAACCCCACCGGACGGTTTGTAATCGGCGGCCCGCAGGGGGACAGCGGCCTTACCGGCAGGAAGATTATCGTGGACACCTACGGCGGGTACGCAAGGCACGGAGGCGGGGCATTCTCAGGCAAGGACCCGACCAAGGTTGACCGTTCCGCGAGCTATATGGCGCGGTACGCCGCCAAAAACATCGTGGCGGCGGGGCTTGCGAAACGCTGCGAGGTGCAGATTGCCTACGCTATCGGCGTCGCCCGCCCGGTCTCCGTTCTGGTGGACACCGAAGGCACCGGAACAGTGCCGGATTACAGGCTGGCGCAGGCGGTTTCTGCCGTATTCGATTTCAGGCCGGCCGCAATCATCAATCTGCTTGATTTGCGCCGCCCGATTTACCGGCAACTCGCCGCGTACGGGCATATCGGGCGGGAGGACCTCGGCGTCCCGTGGGAGAGAACGGATAAAACCGGCGAGCTTAAAAAGTATCTCGGCATATAACGCGGTTTACTAATAAAAATCGGGCAGCGCGGCCGCCCGGTTTTTTGGGGGCCGCATGTTTTACAAAATATCTTCGTCAAAGCCCCCGATAATTAACTATTATTCACCCTTGACACCGCAGTTTTCTAAAGGGTATAATTTCTTTGAGAGCGAAACCGCGCAGGGGGTCTGATAACATTGACGTTGTCTATGGCCCGGGTGGGGGCAAAAAACCGGATAAAAGCCGTCTGGGGGCACCGTGAGCTTAAAAACCACCTTGCGACCCTCGGTTTCACCGTCAACAGCGAAGTCTCGGTAATCTCAAAGGCGCGCGGCAACGTGGTTGTCAGCGTCAAAAACGCAAGGCTCGCAATCAGCCAAGAGCTCGCGAACAACATCATGGTGTAGCAGCGCGACGCAGTTTTGGAAGGGGTTTAAAGCCATGCCAACGCTCAGGGACGTGGACGTCGGACAATCCGCGACCGTGGTAAGGGTAAACGGTACCGGCGCAGTCGCCCGCAGGATTATGGACATGGGGATTACAAAAGGCGTTAAGGTTCTGGTCCGCAGAGTTGCCCCGTTAGGCGACCCGATTGAGATAACCGTCAGGGGTTACGAATTGTCGATAAGAAAATCCGACGCCGAAATGATTGAAGTAGAAATTAACAGGACTTGAAACGGAGATTTGTTTCTCCCGTTTTTTAGCCGCAGTAGTTAGCCGTCGCTAACTTTTTTAGCCCCGGTGGGTTAGCCGCCGCTAACTCATTCAAGCCGAGGGTTAACCGCCGCTGATTTTTTAAAGCGCACGGGTTAGCCTCCGCTAAACCCGATGTTCAAGGAGGATATTTATGCCGATTACCATCACCCTTGCCGGCAACCCCAATTCCGGCAAGACCACGCTGTTCAACGCCCTTACCGGTTCGACCCAGCGGGTCGGCAACTGGCCGGGGGTTACGATTGACAAAAAGGAAGGGAAGCTGAAAAAGCATAAAGATGCGCAGGTCATCGACCTGCCGGGCATTTATTCGCTTTCCCCGTATACCCAGGAGGAAGTCATCAGCCGCAACTATCTGGTAAACGAAAAACCCGACGTGATTATCAACCTTGTGGACGGCACAAACATTGAGCGCAATCTTTTCCTTACGACCCAGCTGCTGGACGTGGGGATTCCGGTGGTTATCGCGCTGAACATGATTGACGTGGTCAAAAAAAGCGGGGACAGGATAGACAGCAAAAAGCTCTCGCAGGTGCTCGGCTGCCCGGTGGTGGAGACCAGCGCGCTGAAGGGCGACGGGCTTGACGAGCTTTCAAATACAGCTGTGGAGCTTGCCAAGGCCGGAAGAAAGAGCTTTTTTTCCCGCCGGTTCTCAACGCCGGTGGAGTCGGCGCTGGCAAAAATCAGAGAGCTGATTAAAAACTACGTGCCGGCAAAAAACCTGCGATGGTACGCGATTAAATTTTTTGAGCGGGACGAAATAGTTCAAAAACAGACAGATATACCAAAGCGGGCTAAAGAGCAGATTGAGCGGATTATCCTTGAATGCGAGAGGGAATTTGACGAAAACAGCGCGTCAATCATCATACGCGAAAGCTACGACTTTGTCTCCGACGTGGTGAAAGCCTGCGTGAGGAAAACCAGTTCGGGCATGAACGTATCCGACAGGATAGACTCGGTTGTTACCAGCCGCTGGCTGGGTTTTCCGATTTTTGTCGCGGTGATGTTCTTTGTATATTTTGTGTCGGTGTCCACCGTCGGGGCTTTGGTAACCGAGTTTACCAACGAGATGTTCGTCGGCTCGTTTGTGCAGGAGCCGCTCAGGAACCTGCTCTCGTCCGCCGGCACAGCCGAGTGGCTGACCGGCCTTGTCGTGGACGGGATTATCGGCGGTATCGGCTCGATAGCCGGTTTTTTGCCCCAGATGCTGATACTCTTTTTCTTCCTTGCCCTGCTTGAAGACTGCGGTTACATGGCGCGCATTGCCTTTATGATGGACCGGATTTTCAGAAAATTCGGCATGTCCGGCAAGAGTTTCATCCCGCTGCTTATCGGCACCGGCTGCGGGGTGCCCGGCATAATGGCGGCGCGCACTATCGAACAGCAGAAAGACCGCCGCATGACCATCATGACCACCACCTTCATGCCCTGCGGGGCAAAGCTGCCGATTATCGCGCTGATTGCGGGCGCGGCTTTCGGCGGCGCATGGTGGGTGGCGCCTTCGGCATACTTCCTTGGGGTGGGCGCGGTGATTGTCTCCGGCATTATCCTTAAAAAAACCAGGCCGTTCGCCGGCGAGCCGTCCCCGTTTGTGATGGAGCTGCCCGCCTATCATTTTCCGTCGGCCGTCAATGTCGGCCGCAGCATGTACGAGCGCGCCACATCCTTTATAAAAAAGGCGTTCACCGTATATATGCTGGCAAGCATTCTGGTCTGGTTCGGCGCGAGCTTCGGGTTCTCAAACGGCGGTTTCGGGCTGGTGGACAGCCTTGACCAAAGCGTGCTTTATACAATCGGCAGCGCGGTGGCGTGGATTTTCTCCCCGCTGGGGTTCGGACGCTGGGAGACCACGGTGGCAACCTTCATGGGGCTGGCGGCAAAGGAACAGGTGGTCGGGGTGTTCGGCGTACTCACCTCGATTGGGGACGCCGACCTGGCACTCCAGCTGGTTGACTCCGCAAACCTTGAGGGGCTGGCGCCGGTAGCCGCGCTGTTCGCAAGCCCGGCCGCCGCATATTCCTTTCTCGCGTTCAACCTGCTCTGCGCGCCCTGCTTCGCCGCCATCAACACAATCCGCACCGAAATGAACAGCGCCAAATGGTCGCTGTTCGCAATCGGATACCAGTGCGCTTTCGCGTACGCCGTCGCGCTGATTATCTATCAGTTTTCCACGTTCTTGGCCGGCGGCGGCTTTGGGATTGGAACGGCGTCGGCATTCATTCTGCTTGCGGTGCTGCTGTTCATGCTGTTCCGTCCCACTCCAAACCAACCAAAGCTGAAAAGTTCCGGCCGGAAAATTTCGGCCGCAGTTTAGGAAACGGGGTGCTTTGTGATGTCATGGATTGCGGATAACGCCGCCACCATTATCGTCGGCGCAATCCTGCTGATTGCGGTCGCGCTTGCGATACGGTATATGATTAAAAATGCAAAAAAAGGACTGTGCATTGGCTGCGACCAATGCTGCAAGAACGGCTGCCGCGGCAGCGGCGACGACGGGAATACCGGCGGCGCTGCCGAATAGCCGCGAAAACCCGCCAATATAACCACACAAAACCCGCCGAGCCCTTTCGCATGGGTCGGCGGGTTTTTATACGCTTATATAAAAGGGTTTGGAATAATCACAGGTCGATTGAAAGACTGGCTATACCGGATTTTAAGATGATATGCCGTATGAAAGGGGTATATAAAAACGGGGATTTCAGCATTTTGCCCGCAAGCCGCAGCCTTATCCCTCTCACCGCGCTGTGATAGCGTCTGTTCGCCCCCTGCGGCTCCCCGCTGAGCACACCGGCAAGCAGCGCGCCGCTTTCAAGCGCCCAGCTGATACCTTCCAGAGAGCTCGGGCTGATAAACCCCGCCGCCTCCCCGATTAAGAATACGCCGTCTTTCCCGTCGCATACCGAGGAAATGCTTTTGGGCCTGCATACAAGGCAGCCCTCGCGCTTTACCGGATTTTCAAGCGGGATTCCGCGGCCTTTCAGCTTTTCCTTAAACGCCGAAAATCGTTGTGCTGCGCCATCGAGCGGAAAAGCGCCGCCCGCAACAAGATAACGGTCCTTGGAAATCAGCCAGCCGTAGCAGTCGGTAAGCTCCGCGTCGAATACCGCCCCGTAAAACGGGGAGAGGTCGCTCGCGCCGTACCACTCCTGAACCGCGGCGTACCTGTCAATCCCGTTATTGGGAAAGAACAGACGGCGAACCAGCGACTGCCCGCCGTCCGCGCCGACCAAAAGCCCTGCCGTAACGGTATTCCGCTGATTATTCTTAACGTATTCCACGGCAAACCCGCCGCTTTCCGGAATACGGCTTACCGACTTGACATACGCGCCTTTCAATATCCTTTCCGGCGGGCAGAGCGAACGCAGCCAGTTGTCGAACCTCAGCCTGCTCAGATTGATATACGACCGCTGGTAATACCTCTCCGGCAGCTTTGCCTGCCCGCCGCCCGCCATATCCATGGTGCGCACCGCGAAAATCTGGGGATCGACCAGTATATCCCGCGGGAGGGTAAGCCCCTGCAGGGCAAGTTGTTTTTGAGCGTCTGGGGCAAGCAGCCCGCCGCAGCATTTTCCGAATTCCAAATCCGCTGGCTTGCCGCCGCCATTCTGCTTTTCAAACACAATGACGCGGCGGTGGGGGCTTATAAGCCTTGCGAAGGTTGCTCCCGCTGGCCCGCAGCCTATCACCGCCACGTCATAATCAAAACGGGTCTTTTCAGCGTCAATGCCCATGCAGATAACCCCTTTTCCCGCATAATGAGAAAAGAATTTCACCGCTTTTATCGTTTGTCAATAATAAATTCATGTCAATCAATATACCGCGCGTTTGCCAAAAACGCGTTCTCCAGCCGATATGCAAAAATCCCGACAGCCCTGCCGTCAATAAAACACCTGCCGCCCAGCACGCAAAATGAGGAAGGCGGCAGCGTCATACCCTTGCCGCACAGCTTGAGCGCGCTTTCCTTGCACGCCCAAATCCGGCAAAACTGCTCCGCAAGGTCTTTTTGCTCAACACCTTCAAGCCACGCGCGCTCGTCGGGATGAAAGCGCGCGGCAATCCGCATTAATCTGTCCAAATCGGCGGGCAGAGCCTGAACGTCAGCACCGACCGGCTTATCGGAAACGGCGGCGGCGACATAGCCCCCGCTGTGTGATATGCTGACAAACTTGACTTTGCCGCTTACATCCGCGCCGTCGGGGAAGGGTTTGCCGTGATCCCCGACCGGCCACCCCGCTTTTTTGGCAAAACGCGACACGGCCGCCGCCTGCGAAAGCAGCCCGCTTTTATCGGGGTAAAAGAACCCGCCGCCGCTTTCACACAGCAGGGCATAATATCCAAGAAAGGCTCCGAGAATTGACTCCGCCCTCTTTTGGGGCGCCAAAATCCTGTCCGCCGCCTTTTTTTTGATATCCGGCAGCGCGGAATGCGCGTCGGCAATATCAGCGTCTGAAAAATCGCCCGTCCTGACAATATAATTTGTAACGTCCACTTTAAAACAACCCTGTAATCCTGCCGCTTTCGTCGATGTCAATCTTTTCGGCGGCAGGGACCTTCGGCAATCCGGGCATCGTCATGATATCCCCGGTAATTGCCACCACAAAACCGGCGCCGGCGGACAGCCGAACCTCTCTGACCGTGATTTTAAAGCCGGTCGGCCGCCCGGCAAGCTGCGGGTTGTCCGAAAAGGAATACTGTGTCTTTGCTATGCAGACCGGAAGACTGCCGTATCCGAGCGCGGTGAGCCTGTCCAGCTCCTTCGAGGCCGCGGGCAGGAAATCAACCCCGTCCGCGCCGTAGATTTCACGCGCGATTGTCATGATTTTCTCTTTCAGCGGCATCCGGTCGTCGTAAACCAGCCTGAAATCATTCGGCTGCGCGGCAATCCGTATCACTTCTTTCGCAAGCTCTATTCCGCCCTCGCCGCCCTTTGCCCACACCTCGGACAGCGCGACGTTTGCGCCCATCTCGGCGCAGCGGCGACGGACAATCTCAAGCTCGGCGTCGGTGTCCTGCGGAAAACGGTTGATTGCGACCACCGCGGGCAGCCCGAATTTCTGGGTGATGTTTTCGATGTGCTTTATCAGGTTCGGCAGTCCTTTTTCAAGGGCTTCAAGGTTTTCTTCGCTAAGCCTTGTTTTTTCAACCCCGCCGTGGGATTTCAGCGCGCGGACGGTGGCGACAATCACCACTGCGTCCGGCTTAAGCCCCGCTTTGCGGCATTTGATGTCAAAAAACTTCTCCGCGCCGAGGTCCCCGCCGAAGCCCGCCTCGGTAATCGCATATTCGCCGAGTTTAAGCGCCATCTTTGTCGCGACAATGCTGTTGCAGCCGTGGGCTATGTTCGCAAACGGCCCGCCGTGCACCAGAGCCGGTGTGTGTTCAAGGGTCTGCACAAGGTTGGGGTTGATTGCGTCCTTGAGCAGCACCGCCAGCGCGCCCTCGGCTTTCAGCTGACCGCAGGTAACCGGCTTTTGGTCGCGGGTATAGCCGACAACGATTTTAGAAAGGTTGTTTTTTAAATCGGCGATGTCCTTTGACAGGCAGAGCACCGCCATTATCTCGGTCGCGACCGTGATGTCAAATCCGTCCTCGCGCGGGACGCCGTAAGTCCTGCCACCAAGACCGTCTGCGATACGTCGGAGCTGGCGGTCGTTCATGTCGACGCACCGTCTCCACGTAATCCGGCGGGTGTCGATGCCGAGCTGGTTGCCGTGGAAGATGTGGTTGTCCACCATCGCGGCGAGCAGGTTGTTGGCCGCGCCGATTGCGTGAATATCCCCGGTAAAGTGGAGGTTGATATCCTCCATCGGGATAACCTGCGCCCAGCCCCCGCCTGCGGCGCCGCCCTTAATCCCGAAAACAGGCCCCAGCGACGGCTCCCTCAAGGCAATCACCGTTTTTTTGCCAAGCCGCCGCAGCGCGTCCCCAAGGCCGATAGTGGTGGTGGTCTTGCCCTCGCCCGCAGGGGTCGGGGTGATTGCGGTAACAAGCACCAGCTTGCCGTCCGGCTTGTCCTCCAGCCGCTTCAGCGCCGACAGCCTGATTTTCGCCTTGTAATCGCCGTAAAGCTCAATATCCTGCCGCGTAAGCCCCAGACTTTCCGCTATATCCCCGATATACCGCGGGGCAACGCTCTGGGCAATCTCAATATCGGATTTTACCGCCATACCGTCATCAACCGTCCTTTAAATTCAATTCGGATTGCTAATTTTTATACAATCTATATTATAGTTTGAGCCAAAAACTGTCAAGGCTCCGCGCGCCCCGTCCTTGCAAAAATTTTGAATAGACCAAGCGGCGCAAAGGCGAATCAAAAAGCGAAAGCTACGCTGCCGTACAGCAACTAAGCTTTCAAAATGTTATTAGCCGAGCAACAAATAAGACGTGTCAAATACTGGAACGCAAGCAAATCATAAAATAAAAACGCAGCCCCGCAGGGACTACCCGTCCTGCAAAGCTGTGCTAAAAAAACCGGCTCTTTGTCAACAGTTGGGGTAAGCCTGCAAAACGGAGATGAGGTGGCGATTAAGCATGAGGTGGCGATTAAGCCACCTCATTTTTCAGCCTTCGGCTTTTAACAGGCTCTGGGCGTTTTTTATATTTTCAAGATGGAAGAAATCCCTCAAATTCTCCATCGCCCTGCTTAAGATTTCGATTTCTTCGGGCGAAAGCCGCTCGGCCACAGCCCTCACCATCTTTCTGTGGAACCGCCTGTGGACATACGAAAGGGAACGGCCTCTGTCCGTAAGATATACCCGGACCACCCGCCTGTCGTCGCCGGCGCGCTCGCGTTTTACCAGTCCCTTTCTTTCCAGCCTGTTGATGGCGATTGTCATCGTGCTTACGGTAACCATCATCGCCGAGGCCAGTTCGGATACCGTGCCCGGCTCATACTTTCCGATGGCGTCGAGGGTGTGCACCTCGTTGACGGTAACATCGCTGCCGGCGACCAGCCTCAATGACCTTTCCTCGATTTTCAGTATTTCATTAAATGTTTCAACCAGAAGGTTGTTCAGGACCTCAAGATGTTTCTCCAAACAAATCCCCACTTCCGTCAAGCGAATTATATAAATCAGCGCTGATATTTAGCTTATCAAAGTATATCACATCTTTTTTCATTTTTAAAGCGGTAATAAACAAGAATATGCCGGTTTTTCGACAAAACCCGCGCGGTTTGGCCTGTTCACATTCCGGCAGATTGTGGTATAATGCTTTAAAACCAGTTCCCGCATTTAGCGGCGCGGCCGATGGGGGTTGTGTTTAATGGCTCAAAACCTGACACGGGGCATAAAGCGCGGGTTTGCCGGCGCGGCATGTACTGCCGCGCTTTCTTTCCTTGCCGCCGCCGCGGTATGGGGACTGGCGCTGTTTTTCTGCGGTTTTTATCCGTTCGGGGGGAAATCCGTGCTGATAACCGACCTTGGCCAGCAGTACATAGAGTTTCACGCCGCGCTTTATGATATGGTAACAGAGAAAAGCGGCCTTTTATTCACATGGAACGCCGGGCTCGGCATGAGTTTTGTGGGGCTTTTTGCCTATTACCTCGCAAGCCCGTTTACCCTGCTTATCTTCCTGTTTCCGCGTGGCCTGATTACGGACGCTGTGCTGGCGGTGATTTCCGCAAAGATTGCGGTTTCGGGCCTGACCTTTTCAATATACCTTAACCGCGGGCTTCGGGTAAAAGGGCCGCTGAACATAGCTTTTTCAATGATGTACGCGCTTTGCGGATATTCGGTAATCTATTTTTTCAACCTGATGTGGCTGGACGCGGTGGCGCTGCTGCCGCTGGTAATTCTCGCGCTGCGCCGGCTTATTACGGGGAAAAGCTCTGTGCCCCTTGTCGCGGTATATGCCCTTTTATTTTTCTCAAACTTTTATACGGCGTATATGGTCGGGGTGTTCAGTGCGCTTTATCTGATTGCGGCGTTGTGGATTGAGGGCAGGGCGTTTAAGGAAAACATTATGGTTGCGGCGAAGTTTTTAAAAGCCGCCGCTCTTGCCGCCGGGCTCACCGCTTTTTTGACCCTGCCGGCCGCCTTCGCGCTGGCGGACAGCCACGGCTCCCTTTCGCCCGACCATGTTTTCGTCGGGTTTATGACCGACCCGCTGACTCTGATTAAAAAAATGGCGTTCGGCGCCTATGATTCGGTAACCGATACGGGCACCCCTTTCATATACTGCGGGGCGCTGGCTTTGGGGCTTGCGCCGGTCTTTTTTTTGCACAGGGGAATTCCAAAACGGGAGAAAACGGGCTGTGCCCTCCTGATTGGGGCGGTGCTGGTCAGTATGATGTTCAGCCCGCTTGACTATTTGTGGCACGCGGCCGAAAACCCGGTCTGGTTTCCCTGCCGGTACAGTTTTGTCTTTGTCTTTTTGCTGCTGTCCTGCGCCGCGCGCGCGATAAGTACTTCGGAAGGCTTGAGCCGCAGGGCGGTAATCGCCGGATTTGCCGCCGCCGCGGGCTTGATAATTCTGTCAAAGCTGGCTGAACTGGCTTTTCCGCGGCTGTTTGACCCTATGTCGTACAGCCTTTTAATAACCCTTGCGGCCCTTGCGGTTTACGCCCTGCTTGCGCTGATGTCCGCAAGCCGCCGCGCTCTGGCCGCCAGGGCGGCCGCTTTGCTGCTTGCGCTGGCTGTCGGCGCGGAGCTTGTGGCCAATACCTGCGCGGCTTTCAACCACCTCGACCGGGAGCTTGGGTTTGAGGAGAGGGGAAGATATATAAGCCACTACCAGCGCGGGATTGAAATCCGAGGGGCAATAAAAAAAGCCGACAGCATTTACAATGCCGCAACCGGCGGGTTTTACCGGGTGGAAAACTCCAATGCCCGCAACCCCAACGACGGGCTGTCGGCAGGGTACCGCGCGGTCAGCCATTACAGCTCGTTTTCAAGGCGGGAAACCTTCAGCTTTTTGAAAAGCTGCGGTATGTTCTGCCTTTCGGGGCATAAGATTTTCCGCTATTACGGCTCCACCTCGGCGCTGGATTCCATCCTTGGGGTAAAATACGTGTTCGGCATGAGCGAAAGGCGGGCGGGTTATCTTCAGACCGGGATTTATGCGGACGGCCTGCCCTTGTGGCTGAACACAAACGCGCTGCCGCTCATCTTTTTTGCGGACAGCGGGGTTCTGAACGTCAGGGTCTCTCCGTCCCCGTTCGACACCCTTGACAGCCTGATGAACGGGCTGGGAGCGGACCACGATTTTTACTCCCCGCTTGAAGTGAGGGCGGAATTTGAAAACTGCGAAATCGAGCCAAACGGTGTTTACAACCTGATTAAAGCCGGCGAACAGGGCGTTGTCAGATTCATAATCAGCAATCCGGCAAGACAGCATGTGCTGCTCTACCTCAACAACAATTTTTCGGACTTCAAAGCGGTTTATCTGAACGGCGAGCAGCTGAACACGTACGGCGAGCGGTTAATCCGCGGTGTAATCGAGCTTTCGGAGCTTGAGCCGGGCGAACACACCGTTTCCCTGTACGTTTCGGGCAGCAAAAGCTGGTATTCAAACCTCCTTGCGGCGTCTTTCGACTCAGCGGAGTTCGAGCGGTTTGCCGCAAGCCTTAAAAAGGACGCGCCGGCGGACTTTAAGGTTATGAGCAATAGTTTTTTCGGGCCTGTGATTGAGGGCAGCGTTTCTGCGCCGCGGGACGGCGCGCTGTTCACCTCCATTCCGGCAGACGGCGGGTGGAGGGTTGAAGTGGACGGCAAGAGGGTAAAACCCCAAAAAACCGGGAACGCTTTTCTGGTTATCCCGGTCTTAAAGGGGGAACATTCATTCAGGCTGAGCTACAGGCCGCGCGGGCTGGTCGCCGGACTGTCAATATCGGCTCTGACGTTCGGCTTGTGCATATTCCTGTTAATCCGCAGACAGACCGCCGGAGATTTTTAAAACCTTCGCCCAGCCCCCAGCCGCCTAACTCCTAACACCTAGTTCCTAGCTCCTAATACGAAGGTATCGAGCTGTGAAGAAGGTTGATACCTCCGGTATCAAACCCGTTTTGCGCTTTATATCCCTTTTGCGCGCTGTCGTAGATAAAGTTTTTAAGCGCTGCGCCTGCGCTGGTTATCACCGCTGAGCTGATAACCGGCGCGTTGTTTTCCTGCCAGACCCCGAAATACAGGCTGCCAAGCTGAATACGGCTGTCAAACAGCGGGTAGTAATCGTCGCCGTCAATCACCACAAGCAGCCAGTCCTGCCCGTCGTCCCAGATGATTTTGCCGTCCTCCGCCCTTTCCGCCTGCGTGTATAGCTCGATTTTCTCATCGTCCCCGTCGCGGTCAAAATCAAACGAGAATTCCCCAAGCTTTGTCCTCATTCCGGTTCTGGGGTCTGAGCGGGTCGCGGTAATCACATCCCCCTGACCGTTTGTAAATATGCCGGTCTGCCTTTGGGTCGTCGTCGAGGCCGGCTGTCCGTTTTTGCTCGCTGTTTCGCTTGTTTCTCCCGACCTGCCGCAGCCGGCGGACAGAAAAACCAAAGCCGGCAACAGCGCCAGCGCCAGTTTTGCAGCTTTGATAAGCTCACGCCCTTTCGGATATGAATTATTTTTTGTTGTGGTTAACCCAGTCTCTGGCTTCCTCGACATTGAAATCGCTGGGTTTTGCCACATTTGTTTTTTCGTACCGCTCGGTTGTGTCCGTAACAGCAAGGGTTTTATATGCGCCGAGCAGTTTATACTTATCTTTTTTGTCAAAACTCCTTTTTGGCTTACCCTTTTTATCCACCTGTACCCACACCTTTTAATATTCCTTTTATACTATTTCCAAAATCAGAAGTTCAATAACTGAAAAAATATTGAAGTTTCATCAATAAACTTACAACTCCTCCGGGTGTTTTATTACCTGCCGGCTGGGATTTTATGGATATCTTTTCCAGTCAAAACATCAGCGGCCCGAAAAAGCAAAGAAAAATACAAAAAAGGCTTGCAATTTGGTAAGTTGTAAAATAAATTGCCCAAATAAATAAAAAAAAAGACCCATTACGGTCAAAACCAGTTATACTTAAGTTGAAGACAAAAGCAACTGGAGGGAAACC
>Ga0208564_1000718_pt1 | contig 29685 bp, 35 predicted proteins | sample AD_UKC073_MetaG_FD_184439 | JGI IMG/M metagenome (GOLD analysis project Ga0208564, IMG submission 184439) | Active sludge microbial communities of municipal wastewater-treating anaerobic digesters from USA - AD_UKC073_MetaG (SPAdes) (version 2) | ecosystem: Engineered > Bioreactor > Anaerobic >... | reverse complement strand
GTGGCGCTGAGGGCGACGTGCGAGGTGATCTGCACGCCCAGGCCGAGCATCAGCATCATGATGACCGGGGTGAAGGCGGCGGCGTGGAACCAGCGGAAGGCCTTCCAGAACCAGGACCGTCCACCCTCCCAGACCAGGCCGGCGGCGGCGATCGGGTTGGTGGACGCCAGGACGAGCAGGGCGGCGCCCCGGGTGAGCATGACGAGCAGGTGCCCGAAGGCGGCGAAGATGAGGAAGAAGCCCATGACGCCCAGGACGGTGGCGATGGTGCCGTCGGTGATGTCGGCGGTGGAGAACCCGGTCCAGGGTTGCCAGGCATCCATTGCGTTGACGTGCAGCAGAGCTTCCATCAGGGCGCGGGTCAGGCCTCCGGCGGCGGCTACCACGGCGACGCAGTAGACGATGCCGGCGACCCACACCATGACGAACTGTGCGGAGCCGATGAGCACACGGGCCAGCGACTGGCCGTCGCGGCGGAAGGCAGCGATCCCGAGTTGGATCATCAGCAGGGTCAGGATGATCGAGCCGGCGATCCAGAAGGTGTAGGGGTAGATCCCGCGCATCGGGCCGTTTTCGGATAGGTCCGGGGTGAGGAAGTCGTCCTCGATGCCCAGCACGAGCTTCAGCAGCCACAGGCCGGCGTTCCAGATCCCGAGCATGGCAGCCGTCCACCCGTCGGCGACGATCTTGCCCGCCGCGTTCCCGAGGTAGGTGAAGGGGTTGAGGTAGTCCCACCAGTTCATCGGCTTCTCTTCTCGTTCACTGGTCGATGCCCACGGTCACGGTCTTCCACCCGGCCTGGACGGCCAGGTCGGTGCCGGGCCAGGTGGAGGGGGCCCGAGCTGGCGCCGGTCCCGGCCCGAGCAGCCACCGGCCGCCCTCGTGTGGCGTCCACTGCATGCGTTCGCAGTGCCCGTAGGCGATGCGTGCCTGGGTGGCCAGGCGGGCCTTGACCTCGAGCAGGACGCAGGCCAGGACCCACTCGTCGCCGTCAACGCCCTTGATTTGCCCGGCCACGGGTGTGGCCACGACGGCCCCGCGGATGGTGTCGGCGTACTGCCCGGCGCCGCTGGACAGGAAGGCCGCGACGTTGCCGGTCAGCTCCCAGGACTCGGCCGGTCCCGCACCTGGTGCGGCCCAGCCGTCGTGGACCTGATGGGCCCGATCGATCGACATGCTCTGCAGGACGGTGGTCTCGATTGCCGCGAGCTGGGCTACGGCGCCCTCGGGGGTCTGCGGGAACCCGGTGGCCACCCCGGCGGGTCCGACCCGGCCCGCCGCAGGCAGGGTCATCGTCGGGACCTGCCGGGTGGAGGGGGTTCCTGATCGGCTGGCCTCCGGGGGGACGGCCAGCATGGGCGCGGCAGCGATGGCGTCGCGGCGGCCGGAGCCTGGGGGTAGGGCTTGCGCGGCGGCGGCCGCGGCGGCGGCCGCCGGCCCAGGCTTGGTGGATCCGATCGCGCTGTAGACGGCGTAGCCGAGCCCACCGAGCAGCAGCGCGGCCGCCGTCGCGACCGTGACCAGGGTGCGCACCAGTCGGCGGCGCCCCCACGGGTCGAGGGTGGCGGCTGCGGTAGCCATCAGACGCAGCCGGAGCCGGTGAGCCCGGAGAGCATGCCCGGCACGACCATGTAGGCGACGGCCGCCACGAACACCACAGCGACGCCGACGACGCCGGCCTTGCTGGCGTGCGGCATGGCGAAGACGCGCCCGCCGACCACGGCCCCGATGGACACCACGACGCCCACGAGCATCAGGGCGAGGACACCCCACAGGACGTATCCGGTGAGGGTGTTGGCGTAGGTCTGCGCGCCGGGCGGGGCGATCGGGCACACGGCGGTGATGCGGGAAGCGAGGGTGGTCGTCATGATTGGTGTCCCTTCTGGTGGTGGTTCCTGACAGCGGTGTGCTGCAGGAGGGTCTCCGCTGCCTGGAGCAGGGAAGTGGGCAGGGGGCTGGAACTGACGCCCCGGATGGCCAAGGACTTGTCGGTGGGGATGTGCACCAGGCGCTGGTCGGCGAGGGCAGCTGCTGTGAGCGGTCCGATGGATCCGGTGGTCAGCTGCGCCGGCCAGCGGCGGGCAGGTGCTCCGCGCATGGCGATCACCGGCTGGTCGGCGGGCAGCAGCGACAGCGCGATCTCCAGGCGCCGCAGCCCCGGGACCGTGGGGCTTGTCACTAGGACGGGCGTGGGCGCGGCGAGTAGCTGTTGGCGGATCCAGCCGTCGCAGGCCATCACCTGCCCGAGCTCCCACGCCACATCTAGGACGCTGAGGGACACCTGTTGGGCCAGCTCCCCGGGAAGCGGCGTTTCGCTGGGGTCGAGCAGGACCTCGCTGGCTCGGGCGAGCCAGACCCGGTCGCGTCGACCGAGCGTCCAGTGCTCATCCCGGCCGAGCTCTGCTGTGGCGGCCGCCGCCAGACCGGTAGCGGTCGCCGTGCCGCATTCGATCAGGCGCGTCGCGCCGGACACGGTGGCGATCGCGAGGGCGAGGGTGGTGGCTCCGGCCTGACCGATGCACCCCACGACGGGCAGGACCGGCTCGGCCGGATCCCAGCGCGGCGCGCAGACCCCGTCGTGGTTGGGTCGGGGGGGCGCGGTGGGTCGCGCGCGGAACTGTCCCTGTTGAAGGGCGTGCCAGGCTCGGCGTAGCTCCTCCACGCCGACCGGGCGGGTGACGGTGTCCTGGCTCATGCCGGGTCACCGTCCAGGTCGCGGCGGCGCATCTGTAGGACCGCGCGGAGCTGGTCGGCCGGCAGATGCGCCAGGGTCGTCTTGGCCTGCCGGGCTCGTTGCAGTCGCTGCAGGCAGCCCTCGAGGTCGGCGACGGCGGCGTCCTCGTCGTGGGCCTCGCGCACCAGTCGCTCCAGGTCGTTGTCGGTCACGGTCATCACCTCGGTCTCCATATGCAGAGCAGCTGGCCTTGGCGGATCACGCTGAGGCGGGAATCTCGGCAGCGGCGACGGCCTCGGCCAGCGCGCTGAGCGCGGCGGTCGCGCGGCGGCGGATGGTGATGGGCGAGACCCCCAGGAGGCCGGCGACAACGGTCGCGACGGTGTGGGAGCACAGGCCGCTGCGGCCGCGGCCGTTGTGGCTCACTCCCGCGCGGTCGGCGGTGTCGGCGAGGGTGAGCAGCAGGTCGCGGTCGGTCTCGTCGATCACGCTGCGCTCCAGCGCCCACGACAGGACGGCCGCCAGCTCAGCCGCAGACCTCGACTGCGGCTCCTGACGGGACTCCAGCACTGCCCAGACCGGCGAGTCGGGTTCGCACTGCAGGGAGCGGGCCCAGGTGGGGTCTGCCTCCCGGGCGCTTTGCCCAACGCCGAGCTCGCGAAGCACTCCCCGGCGGGTGTTCATCACGATGTTCGCCGCGACCTTGCGTTGCCGCTGCCACGGGAAGGACCTGATCTCCAGCCACAGCTGCGCGGCCACGACCTCGTCGATACGACTGGTCAGGGATCGCAGACGGTGGGCCATGAGGCATGCCCCGGGTAGCAGCAGCCAGGCCAGCGCGCCGGCGGCGACAACGTCGTCACCGGCGGCGGGGCTGGCCAGTTCGGCCAGGCGGTGCAGGACGGTGTCGCCCGCCTCGGGGTCCGCTGCCCGGAGCCAGGGGGCCAGATCGAGCAGGTCGTCGACGACGTTGAGGCATGGGTTGTGTGCGCACCAGGTCGGCCACATCGCTCGCGCCTGACCGAGCAGGTCGCCTTCTGGGTCGGCCAGGCCGAGTTGGGTTGCAACGCTCATCACGAGGTCCTTTCGCCGCTGTGACACGGCCGGAAAGGTCTCGCTCGTTCATCCCCGCACCCGTCCCCCCGCAGACGTGTCCCTCCCTCGTCCCCTCCCCCGCCGGCGAGATCGGCCAGCACCACATCCCCGCACCACCCGAGCGTTCTCGCAGGTCAGGGCACGTCCCCCCGGGCCCGAAGGGCCGCCTGGAGAACGTCCCCCAACTCACGGTTGTGTTTCGGCCCCGACACGCTGTTCACCCGGGGGATCGCGTGTGGGCGGCGAGGGCCACCGCCGGTACGCGCTGCCGGTGTCGGGGTGCCCGGTCATACTTCGGTGGGTGAGCACCCCTCCCCCACCCCGGCGCTCGGGGGTGCCTTTAGGGGAGCGCCCGGTCTTTCGCGGATCCGAGTCGGCGCGTTCCCTGCCGCCGCCGAGCGTGCGTCATGTGTGGGTTCGTGCCCCGGGGTCACCGACAGACGCCGCAGTGTGGGTGGCGGGCGTCCTATTGCGGTGGGAGTCCGGGCCGGCGGGAGTGATGGGCCAGGTGGCCTTCGTCGTGGATGAGGGCGGGTCGCCGGTCATGGTGACGCAGCTGTTACCTGCGGGCCTCATCCGGGCAGCGGCCTCTGAGGCGCCGGCGATCTAGATCTGATCGCAAGGCTGGACGTCACGCCCTGCGGCACCGGCCGGTAGTTCTCAACTGGCCTTGGTGTCGGTCCAGCCTTGGCGCCGGCGGAGGATTTCCTCGGTTCGGGAGGGTAGTTCTGGGGGTGCGTTGTCGTCGTCGGTGCGGTTGCAGATGTCGTCGCGGATGATCCGCTGGGCTTCGGCGTGGTGGCCTTCGGCGGCGGCGACGGCCGCGAGGTCGAGGCGGGGGATCTCCTCGTAGGGCGCGGCGAGGGCTGCGGTTTCGGCGGCCATCCGGGCGAGGCGGAGGTCTCCGGCGGCGAGGGCGTGGGTGGTGACGACGTGGGCGACGTCGACGATGGCGACGGTGAGGTGCTCGTCGATGCGGTCGCCCTCAAGCAGCCACGCCCATCCGCCGCCTTGCTCGCGTTCGACGGGGTAGTCGAAGGGGCGGCCTTGGACCAGGCTGAGGGCCGCGCGGAGGTCGGCGATGCCCTCCTGGCCCCCCCGTGCTTCGCCGCGGACGCGGAGCCTGCGGAACAGGTCGGCGTCGATGAGCAGGTCGAGGACTTGGTAGACGGGGACGTCTCGGATCGCGGCGGCGGGGGCCAGGCGGGCGTCGGGTAGGTGGTAGTCGTGGGTGCGGGGGTTGGTGCCCAGCCATTGCCGGATGGTCAGGACGTAGTCGCGTGCCTTGGCCTTGGTGATCCCGAAGGTGTCGGCGACCTCGTCGGTGGTGGCTCCGAGGCGGCGTAGGGCGATGAAGGCGAGCATCTCGGTCATGTAGGGCTTGCGTTTGGTCAGCGGCTTGCCGCGGGTGGTGGCTCTTACTGGACCGAGCAGGACCAGTTTGGGAAGGGCTGAGTCGTCGCGGCGCCACATGGCCAGGTCGTCGTCGAGCGTGGGGTCGGCGGCTTCGACATCCTCGCGGACGTTGTGGCTGACGCGGGGGGCCAGGGCCTGCAGGTCCTCGGCGGTCGTGGCGGCGGCCTCCAGGTAGGTCTCGTCGCTCTCGTCGAGCAGGGTGACCGTGGCGGGGTCGTCGGCGTGGTCGTGGCGCGCGAGGGTGTGGTCTGCTCGCAGCGCGCCGGCCTCGTCGGTGTAGGCGCGCCATCCTTGCGTGGCGGCCTCGTCGATGGGGACGGGGATGTGGGTGACGGTGTCGCCGTGGGCGAGCAGTGAGGCGCAGCCGAGGGCTTCGTCGCTGGTGAGTCCGACGGCGACCAGGTCAAGGCCTGCCTCTGGCAGGCTGATGCGTCCCTGGTCGGTGAGGTGCAGGATCACTCCGTCGGCGTTGGGCCGTGGGCCGGCGACGACGACCGAGGTTGCGGTTCGGCCGGTGTGGGCGTGCACGAGGTCGATGAGGTGGTCTAGGGCGGGGTTGGGGTTGGCGGCGTCGACGAGCAGGAGGCGGGCCGGCCAGGCGTCGGAGCCGACCTGGTGGGAGCGTGCGGTGGTGACGTCGGTGTCGGCGTCATCGACTCGGTCGACGGTGGCGACGGCGTCGGCGAGGAACTCCGCGATGGGATCACCGTCGGTGCCCGCTGGGTCGTAGACGTGGATGCGGTCTGGGTTGAGTGAGCCGAGCTCGGAGGCGACGCCGAGGCAGGCGACCTGCACTCCGGCTGACCACGGGTTGCAGGCGACCTCGGCGGCGAGGTAGCGGGCGAAGTCCTGCCCGTAGATGGGGTCTCCGGTGATCGTGACGTTGAGGTCCTCGATGTTCAGCAGCCACACCTGCTCGTGGTCGCCGAGCCCGATCGTGACCAGCAGTGGGTACGGGGCCGGCTGGTCGGGGGTGTGTGGCCCGATCAGGTCGAGTGGAGTCTCGGGTGCGATCTTCCAGTGCATCCCGTCGTCGGTGCCTTCCCATGGTGAGGGCAGCTGTGCCGGGGCGGCCAGGTGCAGCACGAGGTGGGTGGCGGTGAGCTCGACGGCGGCCAGGACCGGCATCGGCTGGCCGGTGGTGCAGCTGGTGGCCGCGAGCCGTCGAAGGATGTCGTCCATGTGCTCGACGGTGGGCGCGCTCTGGCCGCCGATCGTGGTGACGGTCTTCTCCACGGGAGCGAGCTCGGGTGCCGGCGCTGCCAGGGTTCGGCCTGGGCGGCGATTGCGGAACTGGGCGCGTCGCCGGCGGCGTAGCAGTGTCAGCAGCGAGCCGGCCAGGATGGCCCCGGCCCCGGTGAGACCGGCCAGTGCCCAGGGCGCCGGGGTGGCGGCCTCGATGACCTCGGCCGGGTCGGCAGCAGGTCGTGGGGATGTCTGAGCAGCGCCCGCCGGCACGGCTGGGACACTCCCGGCTGGCTCCCGGTCAGTGGGGTCGTGATCGGGTCGGGCAGGCCGCGGCGCCGGGGGCGGGGGTGCGGGGGTTGGCGTGGACGGTGCGGTGGCGCTGCCGGCAGGGGGTGGCGCGGGCGTGGTGGCTGGGATGGTGAGGATTTGGCCGACGTCGATCACGTCGGGGTCGACCAGGTGTCCCCCACCGGGTTGGACGGTGTTGCGGCTGGCCTCGAAGATGAGCGGGTACTTGTCGGCGTCACCGAGCTCGCGTTGGGCGATCTCGGAGAGGATGTCCCCGGCGCGAACGACATACGTGTGGCTGCCTGCGGCGGCTGGCGGGATCGAGGGCATCACCAGGACGGTGCCGACGTGGATGAGGTCGGGATGGGCAGCGACCGCCGGGTTGAGGTCGGCGATGTCATGCCAACGCTCGGAGTCGCCCAGCTCGCGTTCGGCGATCCCGGTGAGCGTGTCCCCAGGCCGGACGGTGTAGGTCGGCTTCGTGGTCGCTGCTGCTGGCGCGGCTGCAGGCGCGGCTGCAGGCGCCGGGGAGGTGGTGGGGGCGCGGTCGACGGTGGTCGATACGGCCGCCGGTGTGGCTGCGGATGCCGGGGACGGGGGCGCGGCCGTGGCGATGGTTGCCGAGGCGGGCGAGATCACGAACAGCAGCAGCGCGGCGGTGACGAGCCGGCGGGCTGCCCCTTGCGGCACTGACAGGCCCGGGATGCGAGGGGCTGGCAGGCGGCGCAGCCGGGCGGTGATCTCGAGCAGGATGCTGCCGGTGAGAGTGATCCAGGATGCCCACGCGATGACCTTGATGGCACCCAACGCGAGGGTGCCGTCGTCGGGGGTGGTGACAGCGGATCGGATCTGCTCGAGGGTGGGCAGGGATCGAGGGATGGGGTTGGCGCCGAGAGCCAGCAGGATGGCTGGGAGCCCGATCACGATGCCGAGCAGGATCAGGGTGGCCAGCAGGCCCACCAGGCGGGTGCGGGTTCTCATTGGGCGACTCCATCGACGGCGCGGTTCACTTGCACTTCGGCGTGGCCGGTGACGGTCAGGGTGGTGATGCCGATGATGCCGAGGAACTTGGTCGTGTAGGTGGTGGTGGTGTCGGTGACGACGCGGGTGCCGCCTTGGATCGTGGCGGTGCCGGTGACTCCGGGCGCGCCGGCGATGTAGGTGTTGGCGGCCGCGAGGGCAGCTGCGGGGTCGACGACGGCGCCCTGTCCGCGGACGGCTGCTGCTCCTTGGAGCTGCTGCCCGCCGGCACGGGCGGCTTCGGCGGCGATGTCCTGGGCTCGTTGCTTGGCGTAGACCCGGCCAGACAGGTCGACGGCCAATCCCACGATGAGGACGAGGGTGAGGGCGGTGGTGATCATCCACACCGTGACCGATCCTCGTTCGGGCTGTCCTTGGCGTACACGCAACCAACGCACGGGTCTCACCGCTCTCGGTAGGTGTCCAACGGCGACCTCACGGTGGCCGTGATGCTCATGGAGCTAGGCAAGCCCGGTAGCAGACCAGCAAGGTCGACCTGGCAGGTCACGGTGGCCCCGACCGAGGCGGGAGTGCCGACCGGCGTGGCGAAACCGCTCGTGTCGACGGTCACTGCGGTGCTGATGCATCGGGTTGTTTGGTTGGTCAGGCTGGCCGACGCAGCGGCTTCTGCAGAGGCTTGCGCTTGGCTCTGGGTGCGGGCGATGGAGGCGGCTCGGGCTGCTTCAGCGGCAGAGGCCTCGACGGCTTGGTGGGCGACGGCGACCCGGCCGCCGGCGATGATCAACGCCAGGAACAGTCCCAAGGCGGGGGCGAGGATGACGACCTCCACGACGGAGGAGCCGCGCTCGGACGGTCCTTGGCGGTGGCGCAGCCGTCGCAGGATCCCGCTCATCGCGTCAGCCTTTCCACGGGCGCTGATGCGCTCTGGGTGATGCTGGGTGTCCATCCCGGAATCACTGACAGGGTGGTTGCGGTGACGACCACGGTGGCGGTGGTGGCGGTCCGGTTGCTGGTGACGGTGACGCCTTGCAGGGTGCTCTCCCCGCCGGCGGCCGCGACGAAGGCGGTCGCGGCGCTCTGGCCGGCAATGGCGGTCCCGTTCTGGGCGGCGGCGGCGCGGGCCCCCTCTTGGGCGGCAGCGATGGCGACGGTGCGGCCGTGGTAGATGATCGCGGCTTGCATGCCGACGAACATGAGCAGGAATAGCACGGGCATCAGCACCACGATCTGGATCGAGGCGACGCCAGCCTCGCGGCCGCCCGCGTACGCGCGGCGGCGTAGGCGTGCGGTCGCGAGGTGGCGTCGGGGGCGCATGGTCAGCCGCTGATGCCGGGCAGCTTGCCCTGGATGTAGGCGTTGATCGCGGCGTAGACGATGCCGGCCAGGGCCAGCAGGGCCACGGCCCAGAACACGATCTCGAGGGTGCTGGCGCCGCGCTCACGGTCCTGGCCGCGCGCGGCGGCAGCCCGGTCGCGCAGGGTCGCCCCGAGGGTGTGCAGGGTTGCGTAGAGGTGGGTCACGGGCGTTGTCCTTTCGGTTGGCTGGTGGGAGTCAGGTTGGTGTGTGGCCGCTGGGATGTCAGTCCTCCTTCCGTGGCCCTCAGCTGGTGCCGAACAGCCGAAGCAGCGGAGGGGCCATGAGAAGAGCGAGGAAGACCACGCCGAGGAAGGAGGCGGGCAGATACATCCGCTCCTCGACGACGCCTGCCTGGGCGAGCTCGGCGGACAGCAGCGCACTGCGCGCGGAGGCGCTGCGGGCGCGCAACTGCCGGTAGACCTCCGAGGACTCGTCGTTGGCCAGGCGCATGATGTCTGCGACGTCGGCGAGCTCGGGCAGGCCGAGGTCCTCGGAGAGGACCTTGAGGGAGTCCCACGGGGGTTGACCGTTGTAGCGGGACCGGGCCAGCTCCTGCCCGATCTGGCGGAACACCCAGGAGTCGCCCACCTCGGCGGCGTTGGCGAGGGCGACCGTTGCGCCGGCGCCGCTGTTGCGTTCCAAGGCACACAGCTCGATGTAGGCCGACAGCGCCCGGGCGAAGTTCGACCGCGCCTTCTTGGCGTCGGCGCTGATGTCCCGCGAGGGCATCATGAACAGCACGCCGGACAGGATCACGGTGGCGCCGACCGGCACCACGAAGGGAATCCCGATGCCCAGCAGGGTGAAGAAGCCGGTCAACAGGGCGGGCAGGACCAGGCCAAGTAGTCCGTAGAGGACCTTGCGCCCGTAGAACTGGGCGGGGGTTTTGCGCAGCACGGCCAGGTCCCTGGCTGGCGGGACCCCGAGCAGGCGGGCCGGCAGGGTGCGCTCGGCCCAGATCCCGAGCCGTTCCTCGGTGTCTGGGTTGACCGACGGCACGGGTGCTCCGGGACGGTTGCGGGCTGGCGGGGACAGCCTGGTGAGCACGTCGTGCAGGTCGGGTTGGGCGGGCACGAGCGCGTAGAGCATGACGGCCACGCCGAGGCCGATGAGGGCACCGAAGGCCAGCGCCAGCTGCAGCCCGGTCATCGCGCACCCGCTCGAGCATCAGGGCCGAGGAAGCGCGGCAGGGGTTTGCCTTCGGCCATCTTGCGCATCCATAGCAAGCCACCGGCGTAGGCCAGGAGCAGGAACACCAGGACGATCTGGCCAATGGGGGTGCGGTACGGCGCGATGTAGTCGCCGGTGAAGGCGAGGATCGCCAGCACCACGAGGGAGAACGCGGTGACCAGGCGTGCGCTGCCTCGCGGCTTCGCTCGGCCGGCCTCGACCCGCCGGCGTGAGGCCACGTCCTCGGCGACCGACTCGGCCACGCCCTGCAGGACACTGGCCAGGCTGCGGTTGCGCCGCCGCGCGGCGAGGATGAGGTTTGCTGCCACGAGATCCCCGGTCACGTCGTCCAAGTCGTCGGCGAACGCCCGCAGCGCGACCTCGGTATCCCAGCGGGCCCGCAGCCGGGCGACCAGGGCGGTCACCTCCGGCTTGATCGGCTCGGGCGTCGAACGCAACGTGGCGGTCAACGCCTGCTCGATCCCGACACCCGCGCCCAGCACGCCGGCCAGGCTGCGCGTCCATTCCTCCATGGCTTCGACGCGCCGGATCCGGGCTTCCGCCGGCGGCGCGGACAACAGGTAGGGCAGGCCGAGCGCGGCAGCCGGAAGGATCACCACAGCCGCCAGCCACCCGGTCAGCAACGCCAGCAGCACCCCGACCCCCAGCGAGACCGCCAGCGCGACACGGCTGCGCGGGGACAACGCGGTCAAGCGCCGCTGTAGCGGCGAGGGAGCTCGGGGTGCCTTCGGTGCTGGCGTATGCGGGCGCAGAGCCAACCCCGCACCGATGATCCCGAGGACGGTCAGCGCGCCGAACACCGCCGGCAGCAGGGCGTTCATGGGCGCCAACCTCTGCCGTCGGCTTCGGCTTGGAACAGCTTGGGGTCGAACCCGAACTCGGTCAGGGCCATCAGCTGCGGTGGCAGGATGCCGCTGGCTTGGGCAGGTCCCTGCGAGCTCGGTCCGAACAGCGGCTCCAACGCGTAGCCGATCTCCCGCTCGCCGGGTTCGACCAGCACGACCTCACTGACCCACCGGCGCAGCCGCTGGGTGCCGTCGGGCAAGGTCTCGATGCGGCGGCTGAGCTGCACGATGAGGTTCAAGCACCCCGACAGCTTCTCGAGCGCCAGGTCGCGGGTGACATGGCTGCCCGCCTCCATCGCACAGGTGACGAGCTTGCGGACGCATGCCTGCGCGTTGGCGGCGTGGGTGGTCGACAAGGAGCCGGTCCCGGACTCCATCGCCTTGATCATCGTCCAGACCTCCGGGCCGCGGATCTCGCCGACGATCTGACGCGACAAGGCGAACCGGAACGAGTCCGAGAGGGCGTCCGAGAGCTCGAACGCACCCGCCGCCCGGCCGTCCGCGCCGATCTCCCCCACCCCTGGGCGGGACTCCCAGTCGATGACGATCTCGTGCTTGCCCGACTCGTTCAGGAACAGCTCGTATTCGCTCTCGAACGTGCCGATGGCTTCCTCACGGGGGATCTCCGCGCACAGTGCCCGCATCAGCGTGGTCTTCCCCGCCGACATGGGCCCGGCGACCGCGATGCTCCAGGCACCTTTCACGGCAGCGGCCAACAGGTTGGCGCACGCTGGGCTCATGCAGTCTCGCTCGACCCAGGCGGCCAGGGTGTCGATCTTGAGGCGGTGGCGCCGGATGACGACCGTGGGTCGGCTGACCACCCAGGCGGTCGCCGCCAGCCGCGACCCGCCGTCGAGCTTCATGTGCAACCGCGGGGTGGACTCGCTGAACGGTCGCGGGTTGGATTCGCTGCGGTTGGCTAGGAAGCGCAGGAAGTCGATCAGCTCCTCGTCGCTGTCGGCCACCGGTGGTCCTTGGATCCGGCTGCCGTCGGTCAGCTCGAGCAGCACCTGCCGACAGCCCAGGATGAAGATGTTCTCGACGCGATCGTCGTCGACCAACGGCTGGAGCCGACCAAGCCGGAAGACGGCGTCGAAGATGGCCTGGGCCATGAGGGCACGCTGCTGCGGGGTCCATGCCTCACTGGAACCGCTCTTCACCGTGTCGGCGGTGTGATCCCGCAGCAGGTCTTCGATCACCGACCAGCCCAACTGCTCCTGCGCGGACCGATCCATCGGGATCCGCCCGGCCTCGACCCGCTCGGGATCAGAGTCCGCGCGGTCGCGCCACCCCTCCCCCATAGCCGAGGCCAGGCGATTGGCGACCAGGGTGCGGAACGCGGCGACCAGCCCCCAGTCGATGCCCTGCTGCTCGGCCAGCCGATCGACAAACGGTGACGGGCGACCCACCGCGTGGCGGCGCCGGATCTGCTCCAGTGGTACCGGCGCTGGCGGCTCGTCCCCCCGAAGCGAGAACGTGCCACGGACCCGACCCGGCCTCGGCGACGGGCTCGTGAACAGCGGAGGCAGCGCCGCCGGATCGCCAGAGGCACCACTGGGCAGCAGCGGTTCGCTCGTCATGACGACGACCCCCGACCCGCAGCCTGCAGCTGCTCGTCATTGAGCCTGATCCGGCCCGTGATCGCGCTGCGCGCCCCTCGCAGGCTGCGCAGCAACGGCGTGTCCTCCCAGCCGCTGCGGCCCGCCAGCCGTTGCAGCAGACCCGCACGAGCCGGTTCTGCGCCGTTAGAGAGGACCTGCGCAGAGTCTGGATCCCACGCGAGGGTGGTCACGACCGGCAGTTGCAAGACTGAAGCGACTTCGCGGGCCCGGAACGGTCGTCCCTCCCCCACCAGGACCACGCCCAACGCCGAGGACGCCCCGGCCCGCGCAAAGCGGTCACGCAGCGTCTCGGCCCACGATCTCGCACCCGAGAGAGAGACCATGTCGGTGCGCGTCACCAGCAGCGCAAGGTCGGCCCCCAGCAGCAGAGGGTCAGGGCTGCCGAACAACCCCAACCGGCCGGCGTCGACGATCACGTCCTGACCGGTGGCATCCAGCGATCTCAAGGCTGCGGTCAGCGGCTCCCACAGCGGCACGAGGCTGCGCGCCTGTTCATGCGACCGAGTCCCGGGAACCCAGCGAGCTGACGACCCGGGTAGGTTCATCGACACCCGGGGCAGCGTCTCGAGGATGCCGTCGACGTGCTGGGCCAGGGCCAGCTCGATCATCGCCTCCGGAGGCACCACCGACCCACGCAGATAGCCCGCGGCGACAGCAGAGCCCCCAGTCGGGTCCGCCTCGACGAGCAAGGCCGGACGAGGCCACCCCAGGGCAAGCCCCAAGCCAGCGGTCGTCACACCGGGAGACCCTGACGCCGAGGCCAGCACGATCAAGCTCATGGCCGCCTCACCGGTCCCGCGAGTCCAGCACGACCGCGACCTTCCCGGAAGCGGCCATCGCCGCCAACTGCGCGGCGTCCCCGCTCGGGACGTCCACCGTGATGATCGTCTGCGCACCCTGCCCGGTCGTGTCCGTCCCGGTGAACGTGGACACCACCACCGCCGCGACAGACGTAGGTGCTCCCGGCGTTGCCGCCGGCACCCCCGTCTGGCTGGGCGTCGCAACGATGCGCACCCGGTCCCCCGCCATCAGCTTTGTCCCGGGCATCATCGCCGGCATCACCCCGACACCGACCAGCGAGTGACCAGACCCGGGGATCTGCTTGTCCGTCGTCGAATCGGTCGTCAACAACGAGCCGGCCGCGACGTCCACGGCCGCGCGTTTGCCGACCAGGTCAGCCAAGGCGCTGGCCGGCACGCTTCGCAGCGCAGGGTCGCTGCCGACCTGCACAGTCACCAGCTGGTCCCGGGTGATGATCGAGCCCCGCTCGATCATCGTGCGGGCCGCGACGACCTGCTTCGCGTTCGTGGTCGCCTGGTGCAGCCACACGTTGCCCAACGCCCCCAGACAGACCAGAGCCGCCATCGCAGCAAACAACCCCCACCGCCGCCGCGCCTTCGGCGGAGACGGCAGCAGAGGGCCCTCGGGACCGGCCGGTGTACCGGCACCGTTCAACGGCACCGAGACGCGTTCGGCCGTCATCGTCATCGCTGGCTTCCTTCCCGTCCTCATTGCTTGAGCACCTGGGCCTCACCGATGGTCACCGGCGCGGTCTGCGTGAGATCCATCGTGATCGTCCCCGTCTGGCCAATCCCCGACCAGGTGATCACCCAGTGCGAGGTGGCCCGAACTGTGTATTGGCCCTGCCGGGTGTACACGTGGCCGCAGGTGGGCGACGACTGACGGCCAAAAGAGTCCTCGTACGGAGTACCTGCGCCGCACGAGACGACCTGACCATCGCCCATGTTCCAGTCGACCTGCTGCACTTGTGCTGTCGCCGTAACCGTGAACCCGGCAGCTGACGCCGAGCGGGTGATTGGGCCCCACGTAGTGGCCGATGGGGCAGCGACCCACATCCAGTTCGGTATGCCAACCAGCCCGACGGAGCCGGGCTGCGGCTCAGGGACGAGCCCAATGTTGATCGCCCGCAGCTGCATACTCGCTACTGCTTGTTGAGCCAGAACCCTTGGGTTGGGTGGTGCGGCTGGGCCCGCTGGCGGAGATGCCGACCACAAGTCGTATGGCGCGAAGGCAGGTCCCGCGATGTAGGGCAGCGGCGGGTAACAGTGATAGATGCCGCCGTCGGTGTGCCCCTCCCACCGTGGATCCGAGAAGGGAGGCGGCGGGTTCAGGGGGGAGATATAGCACTGGTAGTAGTTCGAGTAGTAACCGTACGGCGAGGTGCACGGTACGTCAGTCGCGTAGATCCGCACGGTGTCCCACCTGCACGTGGCGGTCCCGCCGCCACCGCCACCACCGCCGCCACCACCACCACCACCGCCACCACCGCCACCGCCACCACCGCCACCACCGCCACCACCGACAACGATGATGCAGAGACCCGTGGTCGGGTCGGGGTGTTGGCCCGGTGGACACGTGATCGGTGGACCCCCAGCAGCAATCGCCGGCGCACCGGTACCGGCCATGGTGGCGGCAGCGACGAGGAGGCCGATCGCCAGTCTCTTCAGCATGGCGTCGCCTCCAACAAGTCCTCAACCACGTACCACTGGGCGCCGTCTTGCTGCACCTTGTAGGTGTATGCGGACTGCTCGGGCCGACCGGGCGGCACGTGCGATTTGCCCTCGGCATCAACGATGTTCACAGTCGACACGTTGACGCACGCGACCACCGAGTACTCACCGGGCTTGTCCGTGGACTTGACAGTCCCAGGCGTCACGGTGACGAAGCCGACCTGCTTCCATCCCTGAGCTGCCTGAGCGTTCAGACTCCGCCGGTGCACATCGAGGGCTTGGCCGCGCGCCACCTCTGCCAGCTTCGTAACACCCTGGCTTGGGTCACTCGCCAGCTGATCGCGGAGTTTCCAGAAGGCAACGACCGCCTGCGCCGCCTGAGCCTCCGGCGAGTCCGAAGGCGTGGCGGTGGCTGACATCGAGGACGAAGACGACGCCGAGGGAGACGGCGATGGCGTCTGGGGCTCTGCCCTAGTGCACCCGGTCATGACGAGCAGGGTTGCCAACAGCGAAGCAGTGGCTCCGGTTCGGATCATGTTGCGCACTCTCCTCGAGTTCGGTCAGTTCCCTAAGGTGGTCATTCCTCGTTGTGGGATCAGTATGTCCCAACTCGGTGTCATAGAGGGTAGCCCTTATGGGCTCACTGGGTTCGAGGGGTCGGTCAACGAACATCGGCGCCCCTGCCCTTCGATGTCTCGCGTGATGAGCTGCTGTGCCGTTCCATCACGCGTGTCTTGAGGGCTATCCGACCACATCGGGGTGACATTTGCCCGATCAGGCGCCCCCCTGTGGATGGCCCTCCCCCGGTTGGGGTGCTCAGCTAGACAAGGCGGACTGGACGGCCTCGGGGGTGGTGCAGAGGGCTGTCGCAAGGGCGGCGAGGATTCTGGGGCTGAGGGTTGCGCGGCCGTCGGCTTCCCAGCGTTTGACGGTCGAGACGCCGCTGTTGGTGGCTGCAGCGAGCTCCTCGACGGAGAGGCCCGCAGCGAACCTGAGCCAGCGAAGATTCGGTCCGCTCTCTGGGGGCAGGAGCAACCCGCGGGCGTCGACCCCCAGGGCGCGCGCGACGTCGTGAAGGGTCCTAGGACTGCGGGGCCGCGCCTCCCCTCTCTCCCAGCGGGAGATACGGTCGCCTGCGGCAAGACCAACTCGTCGGGCCAGTTCGTTCTGACTCAGGCCAGCGCGTTCGCGGGCGCGGCGCAGCGCCTCACCGTCGAGGGCGGGAGCGGTTTCCATAGCGGGACCCACCCTAGGGCTCAGCTGGACTCACTTCCCGGTGGTCTCCTGGGTGGACAGGTAACGCTGTAGGGCGGCCCCACACAACGCCGAACGGGAGGCAGCGCCGTGCTTTGTGACCAGGGCGTCGATCGCCTCGAGGTTCGTGGAGAGCAGACGCAGTGAGAGCGTGGACAGCGGATCGGGGGTCAGGGGCCGCGGCGTGCGCCGAACGAAGAGGCCGTCGCTGACCGGCCCGGGGGTTGCGTCTGCGAGCAGGGCGTCCAACTCGCTCTCCGTGGCGCTCAGGGCGTCCAGGAGGACCTCCGGCTGCGACGCACGCTCCTGTCGAGCTCGTTGCCTGATCTGTGCGACCAAGGAGGCCGGGAGAGACAGCGTGACGTTGCGCATGATCGTGGCGGCACTGCTGGCCGGGCGGGCCGCCGAATGCTCGCCTCTGGGCTTTGACGGTGCTTGGGCCGGGGGCCGGTCGCCGGCGGCCGCCGAGGCCGGCGCATCCGATGGGTCGCGTGGACGGCGCGCGGGAGGTGGCGGCAGCGCGGCCGTGCGTGAGAGGCCGGGGACAGCGGCCAGAGGGGTTCGTTCGCTGCTCATGCCGTCGCTCCTGCCGTTTGCGCTCGTTCGCGGGCATCGATGCTGGTCAGGATCTCTTGCGTGAGCAGCACGAAGTCTTCGGCGAGGGCCGGCGCTGACCCGGGGACCCGCTGTGGGCGGCGTCCTTCTTGTAGCGCTTTCCAGTAGGGCTCGGCCTTGTCGACGGTCTCGGCGACTTCGTGGATCAACATGCCCTTCTCTTCGGACTCGACGACCGGAGAAAGGGCGTGTCGGATGACCGTCTCGAACATGGGCGCCGCCCCGCCGAGGACCGTGACAACGTCTTCGGTGGCGTTCCTGCGAATGACGGTGGCGCCGGCCTCCACGTCGTAGAGCAGGGCGCCCAGGAGCTCCAGCTCCGGGTTGGTCTGACGGGCGACGGCGATCTCGCTCGCCAAGGCGCGCAGGCCCTCGATGCTGGTGCGGCCAGGGCGAGTGGGGACGATGATCCAGCGGGTCGCGGTCAAGGCCAGGCGAAGGAGCAGCGGACGAGTTGGTGGGGTGTCGATCACGACCAGGTCGTAGTCGGTGGCTGTGCGAGCCAGCGCGTCAGCGAACACGGACGCGACGCCCTGGCCGCGTTTGATCATGCCTGCCAGCACATCCTCGAGGGTGTCCAGCGACGGGCCTCCCGTGACGACATCGAGGTTGGGGCGAACGTCCTTCAAGGTCGGGGTGAGCGCGCCGCCTTGGATGAGGGTGTCGACGAAGTGTCGGCCGCCGTCAGACTCCCCCTTCCACGCGTAGCCGAGGATTTGGCCGGCGTTGGCCTGCGGGTCGAAGTCGACCAACAGGACTCGCCAGCCGGCGACGGCAGCCAACCCGGCCACGTTGCACGCCGTCGTGCTCTTCCCCACCCCGCCCTTGCCGTTGGCCACGGTCACAACGCGGGTCAGTTCCTCATGTAGTGCCATAGTGCACATCATGACGCGCGCGGTAGCGCAGATGGTGCCGCCACGCCGTGATGTGACGCATTGACGCACGCGTTACGGCGGGCGCTAGTGCTTTTCGTGCTGTCTGCGTTGGGGCGCGCGGCACTCCTTGCCCTAGCGCACGGTGGTAGCCGACGCGGTAACGCATGCGTTACCGCTAGCCGTAGCGTCTGCCGTCGTTGGACGAGATGGGAAGAGCCTGCTGGATCCAGAACGCGTCATCGCGCTCACGAACGCCGACCGGAAGCAGTGTGTGCTGCTCGAGGCGTATCGAGACCACACCCGTGCGGTAGGGGAGTTTGTAGTGGCTACGGTGACGGTTCCATGCGGCGACCAGGGCTTGCTGGAGCGGTGGAGCCAACGTCGCGAAATCGGCCGCCCGGGTGTAGCTGCGCCAGCCCAGTTCTTCGTCGCTGAGGCTGGCCAGCCACGCCCGGTACCTTGCCGCCTCATCGCCTCCGTGACGGATCCGCCGATCTGCCAGGGTTCGCTTCCGCTCCTCCTGCTGCACCACGGCGCTTGCCTGAAACCGCCTTGCCAAGCTCTCGCGTCGCGCTTCCCGTTCGTCGGCAGGAAGCCCCTCCCACCAGCTCACTTCGCGGGCACGCTGAGCCTTATGGGCCGCTGCTCGCGCAATGTTCCAAGCACTACTCCCGCCACTGCGGTAGGCCATCCGTTCGCCTTCGACCTGCACCCGGCTCGTATCGAACTCCCCCCGGGACTGCTCGACGTGCTTCCTCGTGGGTCGCGTCGACGCGACCCACGTGCCGTCCCCGCTACAGACGGCCAGGCCGGCCTCCGCGAGGGCGCGCAACGCACCGCGCGCCGCGCGAATCTGGTGCGGGCTTGGTGAGCTGCTCCGATGCTCGGTGAGGAGGGCTGCAACGGCCAGTTCCTCGGTGGTCACCGGCTGGGAGGACTTCCGGAGGGCCCGCCAGAGTTGGTGGCTGGGTCGGGGGAGGGCCGCCCAGCAACCGCGGGGGAGGGGGGTGTGAAGGCTAGGTGGGGGGATTTCACCCACCCCCTCCACGGGGGGGGCCTCGAATTCGAAGGATGAGGTGTCGCGTTTGTGGATCGGATCCCAGACATCGGTGTGCAGGGTCCCGAGAGGACCGTGGAGGAGGCGCAGCTGGGCGCGTATGGTCTTGCGGTCGCTCAGGCCGGTGTCGAGCACGAGGTCGCGTTCGGGGACGGGAACCCGCAGAGCACCGACCCGGCACATGCGGTCCAGTACGGCGTGCCCGACGAGCAGCAGCGCGGGGCGCTGGCGTGCTGGCAGCCGCCAGGCCAGGTCCTCCAGTGCGCCTCGGGCAGCGTGGACGGCGCCCGCCAGGGCCGGGTCGGTCTGAGCGGTGCCGACCGGGATGAAGGTGTCGTCGTCGGCCACGGCCTTGTTCCAGACGTACTTCACCCACCAGCTGTGGCCTTGCTTGCGGGTCTTGGTGAAGGCGCTCGGGTGGGCGGCTTGGATGGCTCTCCATGCCTCGTCCGCGTCGTAGCCGTGTCTGAGCAGGACTGCGGTGGCGGTGGCCTCGTAGTTGGAGCGTGGATGGTCGGGGTCATCGACTCGGATCAACGGCAAGGCGCCGTGGGCCAGGTAGTCCCGCCACGGACCGGGCAGGTCGGTGCGGGGGCGACGGCGGATCGGGGCGGCCGCCGTCGCGCTCACAGGGGCCCCTGAGCGCCTCTTACGCGGCCTGTGGGGCATCGTCGCCCACGAGTGCCTGCGCAGGCCCAGGAGAGCCTCTGAGAGGTTCCCGAAGGGCTTGGTGGCTGCCCCCGACCGGTGGGGGGAGGACAGCGGGCGGACGGTGTCACGCACGTCGAGAGCGCGGCGTGTGCCGCGCAGCTGCGTTCGTATCTGTGCCACGTGGTTCTCGAGCTCTGCGGCAAGCTCGTCGACGGCCACGAAGACGTGCGCCCGGCCGTGGCCACCACCGGAAGGACGCACCAGATGCCAGAGGTCCTGCTGCCGGCACCAGGCGGCCACCAACTCGACGGCCGCGTCCCCTTGAGCCCCTTCGAGGTCGACGTCGACCACGCGGACCTGGGGGCGAAGCCGGCCCACGATCGCCGTCACCGGGCCTTGTCCGATCAACCGCAGACCATCCCGCAGCGAGGACACGACGACGCCGGCGACACGCTCGTTGTGAGAGCCCAGCGCGAACCACCCGGCCTTCGCGAACAGGAGCTCATCGAGGTCGAGGACGACGCGGGGGACACGCCGACCTGCAACGGATAGCCAGATATCCGTCGCGTCGGGGTCCGGGCTTGCTACAGTAGGCAGCGCAAAGCCTCCCTTGGTTCGGGTACTTCCAGGGAAATCGCGGGACCTGCGCCAACAGGTCTTCCGCTCTACATCGACTTCGAGCCGCCACCGCCAAGTGGTGGCTCAGTCGTTTCGGGGCCATGCCCCGCGCCCGGGTCAGGCCGTCATGACCTCCTGGCGGTAGGGGCTTTCGACCGGGCGCACGATCCGGTGCTGTGCATCTGCGAGAACGAGCGCCTCGAGATAAGCGGCGATAGACATGCCCATCTCGTCCGCAGCCGCTCGTGCAGCTTCTCGGGCTTCGATGGACACGCGCCCTTGGAGGAGAACGGCTGGAGCAGCCGGGCCACTGGAGTGACGTTTCGACCGACCCTGGACCGCGCTCATGAGGCCATCTTGCCGACCCGAGTATGCATACCCTGGGATTTGGTGTACGTGTCGCAGGATCTTGTGCTCGCCTTAGCGTTCGCAGCCCCAGCCGGGCGGGGGCGTACTACTCGGCGGGGTGCGGTCTTCCTGGGCACGGCCGAAAGAGGGTGCGCCGGGCTGGTCTGTGCTCGGTTGGCGGCGCAGGCCCAGAGTGGCGGAGTCGGCTGTGACGCCGCAGCTGATGAGCTGTTCTGCTCGGTCGATGAGGGCCAAGCGGACGGGTTGCGGCAGGGGGATGTCCCGGTTGTGGTGAAGGCTGCCGGCTTCGACCCAGGCCGCGTTGGTGGCAGGTGCTGAGGCGTGCGTGGCCATGACGTGGGCGGCGCGGGCGCTGACGGTGAGGTCGGGGTCAGCCAGGGCGTCGCGGGTCACGTGGGCCAGGTCGACGCCGGCGGTGAGGTTGGCACGAAGGCTGCCGACGGTGAGGGCCAGGTCTGCGCGGGTGGCCATCGCTGCGGGCGTGGCGTAGCCAGCGTGCTGATGGGTGATCTGACGCAGGGCTGCCTGGACTTCACGGCCGGCCAGCAGCAGGGCGGGGTCGATGACGCGGTGACGACCGTGGAGTTGGGCCAGGTCGCCGGCGAGGGAGCCCCAGGCGTGCTCGAGGTCGACGAGGGCGGGTCGGGATCGGGCGACGTCGCTGGGGTCGAGCTGGCCCTGATGCGCGGCGGCGGCACCGACGACAGCGGTGGTGATGACGAGTCCTTGCTGGATGCGGGCGATCCACTCCAGGTTGGGGGTGGTCGGCGGGCCGGCCAGGGTTCGGTGGGCCTGCAGGTCCCATCTGGCCAAGGCTGCCGCCACGCGCGCCTGCTCCGGCTGGTCCCGGTGCTCTCCGGCGAGGGCTGCGGGCCAGCGGCCGTGCAGGTATGTCCCAGCGAGGCGTTCGGCTGAGTCGAGGCGGCGCATGGTGTCCCGGGCGTGCTGGATGGAGTCGCCGGCGGGGATGGCTTGGCGGGCGTCGAGACGTCGCTGCAGATCGGCGAGGTGGTTGCGCAGCGCGACGCCGACGCCGTGAGTGGCGACGTAGAGGGTGTGCATGATGCGGGTGCGGGCGCCGTCGGCGTCGAGGTTGCCCTCATGGGACAGGGGAGCGGTGGGGTGCCGGCGGGCTTGGACGAGTTCGGCCGCGCGGGCCAGGGAGGTGGCGATGGACTCCAGGTGGGGATCTCCGGGACCGGGGCCGGGCCAGCCGGCTCGCAGGTGGGTGCGGTGTAGCCCGCGGGCGAGCTCGGCGATCCGGCCCATGCTGGGGTCGGCGCTTGGGTCGGGGATGCTGGCCCAGAGGCCGGCGGCGGCTTCGGCGACCTCGCCCCAGCTGCGGGCCCGATCTTTGGCTCCCTCGGGGCTGGGATCCCACAGGCTGGCCCGGGCGGTGAGGTCGGCGTCCAGGAGCAGCTCGCCGACGCTGCGGCCATCGACCGGCAGCTCGGGGCCGCTCACGCTCCGAGCTCCCCGATCAGGTCGCAGACCGCGACGATGATCTCTGAGGCCCCGAGGGGCAGGTCCTCGATGGGGTGGCGCCTGGTCGCGGCCTCGGCGGCGCGGATCAGGACGATCGACGAGGTCACGCCCGCCGGCGGGGGAGTCTGGTCGACGCGGGCACGCTGCTCAACCGGGAGCAGCTCGAGCGCGGCGGCCGCCAGGGCGTGCGCGGCCAGGGCGGTGGAGTGCAGTGCCGGGTCGGTAGCGCTGTCGCGGTAGCCGCAGTTGGCGGCCTCGTCGAGCAGGACGATCACCTCGGCCCAGGTGTCGTAGGCCGCGGCCTGGGGGTGGGTGGTGCCGGTCATGGTCTTGGCTCCTTCGGGTTCGTGTCGTCCCCATCGAGCCGGATCCGGCGGGTGGCCCGCTCACGGAATCCGGCCGGTGTGGATAACCGGCGACGTGTCAGTGCCCGTGTGGACACTGGCCTCACCCACCGAAAGTGGGAGACCGGCCCTGGGCGGGTCACGAACACCGAGCAAGACTCCGGGCGCGATCCCGGGGCGTGGATGGAGGTGGCGGGTATGAGTCGCTGGATGAGCAAGGTCCTGGCGGTCACGCCGGGCGTGCTGATCAGCACGGCAGTGACCTGCATGGTCGGAGCGGTCCTGCCGGCGCCGGTCGCTCTGCTGGTGTTCGTCGGTGGCCTGCTGGCGGCGGCGGTGCTGTCCGTCGGGGCGGCCGAGGCGGCTGCTGCCAGGCTCCTGGTGTTCTCCCGGCCGGTCTCCCCGGTCGAGGTGGACTGCCTGGGCGGGGCACTCACGCTGCTGTGCCGGGCCGGACTCGGACCGCCGGTCGTGCAACTGCGGGTACGGACGGGGGAGAAGGCGATCGCCGCCGGAGGGTTCGGTCGGCACACAGTGGTGGTCTCCAGCGGGCTGCTGGAGGCGGTCGAAGATGGCAGCCTCCCGGACGAGCAGACGGCCGCCGTGATCGCGCACGCGGCCGGCCTGGTTCGGGGCGGGTTGGTGCGTCAGGACCCGGTGCTCGCCTTCTGGACCTTGCCGTGGCAGCTGCTCCGGGCGGTCTGCCAGGCGATCTCCTCCGCTGGTGCCCGTCTTCCGCTGACATCACTGGCCTGGCGTCTGCGGGTCGTCGTGATCGGCGTCGCCGTCGTGCAGTGCCTTGCCCAGCACCAGCTTGGGCTCGCGGTGACAATCGGATGCATCGGCGCCGTCAGCTACGCGATGCCGGTGTGGGAGCGGCGGTGGCAGACGATGCTGACCGACCGTGGCGACGACGCAGTCGACGCCGCCGGGCTGGGGCCCGCTCTGGCCCTGTTCCTGCGCCGCTGCCCACGCACAGTGTCGGTACGGCGCCGGCTGCACCGCCTGGAGCCAAGCTCACGCCCGGTCTCGGCGCTTGGGCTGGTCCGCTGACCCTGCGCCCCCAGAGGTACTTGATCCAGACCGTCCCACTGTGGGACAGTTAGGTGTCCCACAGTGGGACGGGATCACGAAAGGCCCCCAGATGCTGCACCAACCGAGCATGGATGCCACCCTCCTCGCCTACGAACGCGCCCGAGCTGCCGCTGCTGCCGCAGCCGAGGTCGAGGCGGAGTTGCGTTATGCGCTCGTCTATGACGCATTGCAAGCCGGACAGTCTGTCCGGGAGACCTCGGCCATGCTCCGCATTCCGAAGAGCACAGTTGCTCGGATCAAGCTGAATCAGGCCATCGGGCCTGCGCCGTGGCGTGGCCCCGCTACGACCGGTACGACATGGATGACCCCCGAGGCGTACGTCGAGGCGCACAACGCGGCGTGGGCGCACGACGAGACCCAGCAGATCCACCACGCACCGTTCGGGATCGAAACCCTCGACGATGGATCGCGCGTCGTAACCGCCGTTCCAATGACGAATCGGGGCGTAGCGCACTACCGCGACTGACCTGCCTCCCGAGGCCCACGCCCTTGACAGAGTGAATACGCTGTAGTCAGCCGAATACATCGCAGTCAAAGGGAGCACTGATGACCACGAGCGTGCGCATCCCCGAGGAGACACAGCGACGGCTCGATGCCCTTGCCGAGCGGACGCACCGCTCGCGTTCGTTCTATCTGCGCGAGGCGATCGAGCGCGGTCTGCCACAGGTCGAGTGGGAGTACGACGTCGCTGCGCGGGTCGGCGAGGTGCGCTCAGGAGCGGTGGCTACCGAAACCTTGGCCGAGGTGGTGGCCGAGCTTGGCCTGGACGATTGAGCTGCACCCGGACGCCGCCAAGTCGCTGCGCAGCCTGGCCCGCAAGGACCGGCCGATGGCCAAGCGGATCACCGACTACCTGGCCGATGTCGAACGGGCCGATGACCCCCGTTCACGCGGGAAGGGACTGACCGGTCCGCTGACCGGGTTGTGGCGCTACCGGATAGGGGACTGGCGAGTCGTGGTGGACATCTACGACGACCGCCTGGTCATCCTGGCCCTCGACATCGAGCACAGGTCGAGGGTGTACCGATGATCGCCTTGGGCTTGAACAGCCTCATCTGGTGAGGGTGCTGTCCTCGCCGGGCTGGTCATAGCCTGCGGCGTCAGTGGCTTCCTGCTCCCGTCGGGCCCGATCCATGCGGGCCAGGGCTTGCGCCTGGGCGTCTTGAGCCTGGACGAACTCGCACTCTGCGTCTGGCTGCGCAGCCGGGTCGGGGTCCATGTTCACGGTGCTCCTTTCGGGCAGGCTGACCACAGCCCGCGTTGCGCCTGCTGGGCGTCGGCAAGGGCCAGGTCGTACAGCGGAGCCCGGGTGCCGGGTCCGGCCGGCCAGAACGGGCGGGCAGCGCCCTGTCGTAGCAGGGCCTCTTGGATGTCGAGGCCGTCCTGGACTAGGTAGCGAAGCGGCCGGCCGTAGACGTCGCGGTCAGCCTGCGTGGGATCGGCGACGAGTTGCACGGTGGAACCGACCGGGACGATCCGGGAGAGGGCATCTCTGGCCTGGGCTGCCCAGCACTGCCCGGGCTGACCGTCGTGACCAAGTTCGGGAGCGTTGATGCCCAGGAGCCTGACCCTGCCCAGGTCCGTGCCGTCGCTGGTGGTGACCCGGACGGTGTCGCCGTCGCTGATCGCGGAGATCCTGCCGGTGCGCACGGGTGCCGAGTTCAGCGCTTTGGGCGCGACCGCGTGCGGCACGAGGGTGGCGGCGAGGCCAAGGCCGAGCAGTGTCATCGACAGCCGGTGGTTCATGGTCGGCCGCCGGTGATGAGTCGCAGGCGTGGTCCTGCCGGCTGGCATTGGTCCCCGAGTAGCTCGTCCAGCGTTGCCCCTGCTGCGACCAGGAACCGCTCGGCGGCCTCCCATGCGGCGCGAGAGGGGCGGGCACTCTGCACCGTGTCGGCGGCCGCCCGCAGGAGCTGGCTGACGACGGCGTAGTAGCGCCGGTTCTGCTCGTGTTCGCGATCTTCCCTGTTTTCGCAGCGACGGGGCGGGCAGCGGGTGGCAGTCAGCTGCTCCGCCAGAACGAGGGAGCCGTTCAGGTAGCCTGCGGGCGCGGTGGCGGGCCGGCCCGTGCAGACGGCGAGTTCCTCGCCGAGCTGCTCTCGTAGCTGCGCGGCAAGGGCTGCGGCGACCTCGGCAGTCGGGGTGGTGGCGTGCGCGGCAGCGCCGGTCATCTGGCCGGCCCACCCGCGTGGTTGCCGAACGGGCCTTTCGCGGGCTGCCCATCACCACCGGTGTGGGCGTGAGCGGCGGCAGCGACCGCGTCGGCGTGACCGAGGGATCGAGCCGCGCCGGCGCCGGCGTACTCCAGGGTCCGGTCGAGGTGGCGGACAGCCTCTTCACCACGCACGACCGACCGGCCCGCCACCTGGGTGCCCCGATCGAGCCGGAGGGCGACGTACTGGCGTTCCGTGTCGCTCAGGCTGGGGCTGGTCAAGGCGGCGGCGGTCTCGGCCGCTTCCTTCAGGTGAGTTCGCGCTGCTTTGGCCAGGGGGGCAGCCAGGTCCACCAGCACGGCGAGGTCCTCGACCTTGGCCGTCAGGCTGGAGACGTCCGCCCCGGCGGGCGTGGGGTGGTCGTCCTCGTAGCCGGCGAGATGGTGCCGGGCGCTGTCCAGGTGGCGCCGGGCTGACGTGAGCCGCTCCTCGATGTCGCCCGCCAGGCTGGACCCCACGGCGCAGCGTTGGCGCAGGATGTCCAGCTGGTCGCCGGCGTTGCGCAGATACGCGGCCGCGCGCGGGTCCTGCGGTGACAGTCGAACGCGGGAGGTCTCCGCCTCGACATCGTCGATGGTCCTCTCCGCGCTGCGGGCGTACCCGCGCAGTTCCTCCACGAGCCCCCAGACCTGGTGAAGGTTGCCGCGCACTGCGGCAAGGTCGGCGGTGACCTCGTCAGCGACGCGGGGGTCACTCATCGTGCTCACCAGTGTCCGGTGGTGGCGGCGGCTGAGGGTGCAGATGCTGCAGCGCGTCGATCGCGCGCAGCGCTTCCTCCAGGTGCGCCCGAATGCTCTCGAGTGTGGGCTGCTCAGCCACTGGGGTCCTGCTCTCTGGCCCTCAACCCACACGAGCTCCGCAACGATGCCCGTGCGTGAAGGCAGGTAGCCGGTCGCCGGCCGTTCCGGCGTCCTCCTACCTACCGAAAGCGAGACCGGCCTCGTGGAGGGTCAGTTTCCCGCTGGCGACTCCTCCGCCTGATCGGACTCCGGTGCCGTGAGTGGTTGCTCGCGCGCAGTTGGAGCGGGATCGGCGGTTGCACGCAGCCGGGTGAGGACATCGTCCAGGGCGCCGCTGAGGCGCTGAGGCGGCCGTTCAGCGTGCAGCTCGTCCAGAACTTCGGGGTCCTCGGCCCGGGGTTCGGTGAGGGTGGGTTGCAGGAAGGCTTGTCGGCGCAGCAGCGCGTTGACCATTCGGCGGTAGGCCTCGGTGTCGCGGGGCTCATGCAGCCAGGCTGCGGCAGCAGCGGCGACCTGGTGGTCGTGCCACTCCAGATCGCGGGGCGTGTAGGGGCCTGGGCTCACGGCTGGTGGTCCCAAGGTTGATGACCTGCCCAAGCCTGCGGACTCGCTTCGGCCGCCGTCGCTGCCCACCTGCCGTACTCGTCGGGGTTGAACCAGATGAGCCGTGCGGTCACCTTGCGGGCGCGCAGCCCATCGACGACACGCAGCTGGGCGATCGCGTGGGTGGGGGCCGGCCAAGACAGCCCGGTGACGGCCCTCAACGTGTCCTGGTCGCGAAAGCGCAGCAGGGTGACGGGACCGATCTCGGGGACCGCAAGCCGTGACTCGACGTGCTCTCGGACTGCGGCGGCGAGCTCGTCGAGGATGTTGGCGACGTCATCGGGGACGATCCCGTTGCCGCTCTCCCAGTGCCGCACGCTCCGCACCGTGACACCTCCCACCTCGGCCACCCACTCGCTGGACAGCCCCAACGCCTCGCGGGTGGTCTTCAGCTCTGCGGGGGTCACGCTCTCAGTCTGCACTGCCGGGCCGATCTGGGTCAGGCCCCTGCATCGCCAGGCAGGCTTCGAGCTCGTCGACGAAGCGGGGCCGGTCTACGGCGCACCACGACACGGCCGAGGAGTGGGGTGCGGGGATCCTGACGATCTCACCGGCGGCCGCCATAGCCCGCAGCGCGTGGTAGACCTCGCGCGCAAACCGGGCACGGACGTGGACGTGGTGATCGCCGCAGCAGGTCTCCTGGCGGGTGCGGGCGCTGCGGAGCTGGACGTGCCAGGACGGGAGGCACCCGTCGTAGACCTCGACCAGGGCCGGTGCAGCGCAGGCGATCTCGCCGGTCGTCATCGGCTGGGGGCAGTCCTGCAGGGTCGCCAGGAGCTGGTCGTACAGGGCCCTGGTCGCCGGTGTCATGGCGCGCCCCTGCTCGCGCAGGTAGAGCACACCCGGATCCCGTGATCGGTGACGACCCACCAGCAGCTGGGCCAGCAGGCCTGCTCGTCGGTGCACCCGCAGCCTGGGCAGCACGCTGGCTCCAGCGCCACGGGCGCCGGCCTGAGAGACCGAGGCAGTCGGAGGGGATGTCCGGGGTCCCCGCGCCGGGTCATGGCCAGCGCGTGCAGCTGCACACCGTGTCGCTGAGCGGCGGCAAGCAGACGCGCGACCTGCCGATCCTTCAGCGGGTGCTGGTGCGCGCCCCAGGCGGCGACGACAACGGCGCTGGTCGCGGCCGCAGTCCTGAGCGCGGTCTCGATGGTGTCTTCGTTGTTTACACCGATCGCGGCGATGTCTGAGGGCATCTGGTCGGGGTGGGTGGCACGCCACGCGAACAGGTTCCACACGTGCAAGCTGCTGGCATTCAAGGCGTGGGCATACCCAAGGCAACGGGTGATGGTCCGGTCGTCCTGGGCTGCGGTTGCCTGCGAGGGATTGAGCATGGCGAAGTGCAGCGCGGGACCAGCGCCTGGAAGGTCCCGCGTGAGGTAGTAGCGGTAGCGCCCGTCGGCCGAGAACAAGGCCGTCGCGGTCCCGTGATGTTGGCCCCAGAGCTCTTCGCGTGTCATGCCGCCGCCGCCTGATGCAGAGCGGCCCGGAGCCGGGTCCCGATCCATTCGCCCACCGGCGGGGAGACCGCGTTGCCGTAGCCGTCGACCTGGTCTCGGGCCGAGCCCCACACGATCCACGTGCCCTTGTGCCCTGGCCCGAAATCGACGTCAAAGCCGCACCCTCGCCCGATCTCGTGAGCGAACATCATCCGGAAGTAGCAGTCCTCGAGAGCCAGGTCGGCCAACGCAGCCTGCCACTGCGCCGAGATCAACGCCGTGGTGTCGCGGGCAGTGATGGCCCCGAAGGGATCCAGCAGCGGGTGCGGTGAGGTCTCCGACCCGGTCGAGCCGTTGAGTTTGGTCCAGCCGGAGAACAGCAGCCCCTGAGTGATCGCCGACCCGACCACGGTCCCCAACGGCCGGTCGAGGGGGTGGCTGCGGTAGCCCGCCTCGTGGATGGCGCCGTTGTTCTTGATCAGCCCTGCAGCGGTGACCAGAGCAGGAACCTGATCGGTGGTGACCGTCGGCATCGGTTCGACGTGACCAGACGGAGTGGTGTGCTTTCGGTAGGGCACGACGCCGGAGCACAGGATCCCCATGGTCTCCGAGCCGCCTTGGGTGGGCAGCGGCTGACCCGGTCCGCGGGCAATACCCTGATAGTTGGTCACGCCGACCGCGGACGGCCACGGGAAGGCGCCGGCCGACAGCACCGCGGTCTCTTGCTGGCTGGTTTGGGTGGTCAGTGGCTGCCCTGGGTGCCGTTCGGATCCGCGAATCGCCTTGGCCGGCATCAGGACCGCAGGGAACTCGCCGAATCGGCGGCGACAGCGCTCGGCCCGCGCCATGGTGGCGGCCGCCAGCGGCTTGTCACGGTCTCCGATCCGGGTGCCCAGGTCGCTCAGGTCGAGGGCGGCCAGTGAGGGCGTGTAGTGGGGCAGGACCAGGCCTCGGCAGGACGGGCACCGGTAGTCGTACTGCTTGCCGTAGCGGACCGTGCCCGAGGGCGGCACCCCGGTACGCCATGTCCACACGGCCTCGATCTGCTTGTCGCAGAGGGAGCACCAGCCGATCGGGCGATGATCGAGGTCAGGCGTCGGAATCCCCTTGTCCCAGAACACCTCGTACAGTCGGTCGCGGGATTGGCCGACGCCGAAGAACATGCTGTTCAGGTACAGAGTGCGATGCCGATAGCCAAGG
>Ga0208564_1000712_pt1 | contig 30004 bp, 25 predicted proteins | sample AD_UKC073_MetaG_FD_184439 | JGI IMG/M metagenome (GOLD analysis project Ga0208564, IMG submission 184439) | Active sludge microbial communities of municipal wastewater-treating anaerobic digesters from USA - AD_UKC073_MetaG (SPAdes) (version 2) | ecosystem: Engineered > Bioreactor > Anaerobic >... | reverse complement strand
TTTTTCCGTTGTCTTTTGCCCATGCTGTTATTTCGGCAAACAAAGCACACGCCGACACCGAGTCTTTGTCGCGTACAAAATCGCCGGCAAGAAAACCGTAACTTTCTTCTCCGCCACCAATGAATTGTTTCAATCCTTCGTTTTTTCGGATAACATCGGCGATCCATTTAAATCCGGTATAGCAATCGAACATTTCTACGCCGTAACGGTGTGCAATAGGTGCTACCAGTTCGGTAGAAACAATGGTTTTGACTATATAATCTTTGCCTGTAAGTTTGTTCAGTTCGTTTCTTCGTGTAATCAAGTAATGGAAGAAGATAAGCATAGCTTGATTTCCGTTCAGTAGTATGAAGTTTCCTTCAGCATCGCGAATAGCTGTTCCAATGCGGTCGGCATCGGGGTCGGTCCCCATAACGATTTCAGCACCGGTTTCGATGGCTTTTTTTATGGCCAAATCCAATGCTTCCGGTTCTTCGGGATTGGGCGAAACAACCGTAGGAAAGTCTCCACTTATCACATCTTGCTCAGGTACATGGATAATGTTTGTAAAACCTATAGCTTTTAGTGTGGGAGGGACAAGAGTAATTCCTGTTCCGTGGAGAGGGGTGTATACCATTTTCAGGTCTTTATGACGTTCTATGGCTTCGGGTGAAAGAACCAATTTTTTTACTTCTTCAATGAATGCCATATCGATATCTTTTCCTATGATTTTGATCAAATCTTTATTTCCCTCGAATTTGATTTCATCGATTCCTTTAATCCGGTTTACTTCGGCAATAATGTTTCTGTCGTGGGGGGCCAATACTTGCGCTCCATCGTCCCAATAGACTTTGTAACCATTGTATTCTTTTGGATTATGTGAGGCGGTAATCATAACTCCGCTTTGGCATCCCAATTTTCGGATAGCATAAGAAACCGCAGGTGTTGGCCTAAGGTCTTCAAAAAGATAAACTTTTATGCCGTTGGCACTAAGAATATTTGCGGTTATTTCGGCAAATTTGCGACTATTGTTGCGGCAGTCATATCCTACCGCAACTTTAATTTCGTTTTTGTCGGTAAATTCTTTCAACAAATAATTCGAAAGTCCTTGAGTTGCTGCTCCAACTGTATAAATGTTCATCCGGTTGGTGCCGGCACCCATAATGCCGCGTAACCCTCCTGTCCCAAATTCCAGATCTTTATAGAAAGCATCGATGAGTTGCGATTTGTCTTCGTTATCGAGCATTTTTTGCACTTCTGCCTTTGTTTCGGCGTCGTAATTGCCTTTGAGCCATTCTTCGGCTCTGGCAGTTACCAGTGATAATAATGTGTTGTCGTCCATAATTTTAAAATGTGTTTGGATTCTTACTTTTAGTTTATAGGGATAACTTTATAACGATTGCCTGTTTCTTTTATGATTCGGCGATAATGATCTTCAGGATAACCCGGTCTGTTGGGGAATGCCGGTTTTCCGTAGGGATTTCTTTTAAATACGCCGTTTTCTTCTTTTTTTATCACGCCGTCCATGTATTTAACGAGTAAATATTCACCTAATTTTTTCCATTGAGCAACACCATCTTTTACTACAGAATTGGTGTAATTAGTCAAATAATTTATAGCGTCGGTTTTTTTCTTTTTATATAAAGTCAGTGCTTCTTTTTCTACTTCCGCTTGATTATTTCTGAAACCGGTTTCGAGCATGTTTTGAAGTTTTTGCACATCTTTAATCATATCCTTGTATCGGCTGTACACCATATTTGAAACCCAATTGTGTATCCAGAAAGCCGATGTCCACGAAAATGTCAGTAAATCACCGTTGCCTACTTTCATTTCTTCCGGCACTTTTATATTACCGCAATAGATAGGATAGTAAACATTTTGAGCAGCATCGTCTACTCCGAACCATAGTATTCCGCCAATTTCGTTTGGCAGCCAGGAACGCATTTGTGCAACAAATGAAAATCCGGTTTGTTGTGTTGCAATGGGACGTTCATTGAAGTATTCAACTGAATCGACTTTCCATGTCAGAGGTGACCACCTATAAGGACAATTAAAGGGGCCTGCACCCACATCGAATCGCCAGTCGAGGTCGGTGTTTTCGTAATGGTCGCGCATGTATGCATGAGCATCTTCAACCGATAATTTTCGATCGGGCCGAATGTAAAGAGGCATAGGTTCTGTTGTTTCTCCTTTTGCATAGGTAACATATTGAGACATGTCTTTGTTCACATGGTTAAAAAATGACCATACCCGAGCTTCACAAAAACGCAGTGCGCCAAAATCAAGAGGAGCATATGCTTTTGAAAAACTAAATTCACTGTCGTTTCCATTAAAGTATCCTTTTTCACGTGCAAAAGAAATTACATCAGGAGCATAGAGGCAATTTTCGGGGTCGTTTAATGGAAATTGATGTATTCTTGCATGGTTGGCATGAGCACAAACACAATCGTCGGGAATGCGTATGGCAACCCACACGGCGCCTTTGTTTTCCGGCCCCTTTCCAATCATTTCCATGACCCAGATTTCATTGGGATCGGCGATTGAGAAAGATTCTCCCTCGCTACAGTAACCGTATTCTGCAACCAAGTTGGTCATTATTTTTATGGCTTCACGGGCTGTTTTTGATCGTTGTAAAGCAATATACATAAGGCTTCCGTAATCGATAATTCCAGTGGTGTCAACCAATTCGATTCTTCCCCCAAAGGTGGTTTCTCCAATTGCTACTTGATATTCGTTCATGTTCCCAATTACATTATAGGTTTGAGATGCCTGGGGTATTTTTCCAAGATATTTTCCCGTATCCCACTCGTATACGTCGAGCATTTCGCCGACACTATATGTTTTTGCCGGCCAATGATAGAGTTCGCCATATAAACTAAAAGAATCGGCAGCATATGAAATCAGGGTAGATCCATCTTTGGAGGCTTTTTTGCCAATAAGAAAATTGGTGCATGCAAATACGTGATAAATAGTAAAAAAGCAAACAAGGGTAGCAAGAAAAACTTTTTTTCTCATATGTATTTAAAGTAAAAAATTCCAATAGGGTTGTAAAGATAACCTATTTTATTGAAATTTCGCCGAAAAATTGGGGAATATCTTTTATTTTTCGGACGAAAATCGCATCAATACTTGAAAATATTGTTATTTTTGCAAGAGAAAAGAATTGCTCAGTATGGGTGGGAGCGAAAAAAATAAGCATAAGGTAAGAGCAGGATTAAATCGTTATCAATTTATCATTGTTGTAGCATTAATCGCTATGCTTTTTTTCTTCAGCGACAGTAGTCTCTTGAAAAGAGCGCAGTATGACAGACAAATAAAGGATTTGAAAAAGCAGATTGAATTTTATCGCACTCAGATTGATACGAATAAAACGAAATTAAATGAACTTCAATCGAACAAAGAAGACCTTGAAAAATTTGCCCGCGAAAATTATCTTATGAAAAAAGAAAACGAAGAAGTTTTCATTATCGAATAATGTGAAGATATAAAAGAATATTTATGAGCAAAGTAAAAGACGTTTTTTTTCGAGTTGCGGGAGTAATTATTTTATTTGCGGCAGCAGGTTATGGTTTTATGCCAACTGTTGTTCCTTGGATAATGGCTGTGGGTGTTGCAGCTTTTACCGTGATTACCATAATAACTCCATATCCGGGAAAAAGTATTCGGGGAAAACGATTATACAATTTCCAACTGCTATCTTGCATATTAATGGTTGTATCAACTTACTTGATGTTTCGTCAACGAAATGAGTGGGCAATGGTTATGCTTGTTGCAATGGTGTTTTTGCTGTATTCGGCATTGACTTTGCCGAAGGAATTTGAAAAAGAAAAAAGAGAAGAGCAGCAAAAATAATATGGCACGCGGGTCAATTATAGATAAATACAAACGGTACTTATTACTAGAGAAAAATTTATCGGGAAACACAATAAGCGCTTATTTGACCGATCTACAGAAATTTAATTCTTTTGTTGAAGCTCATCAGCTTACTTATCCGACCATAACCTATAATCATCTGGAAGAATTCGTGGCTGAGTTGTATGATCGAAAAATTGCTCCACGATCGGTAGCACGCATCATATCAGGAGTAAAATCTTTTTTTAGATTTCTTTTATTAAATGACTATATATCGGATAATCCGGCTGAATTATTGGAAGTTCCGAAAATTGGATTGAAATTGCCTGTGGTGCTTTCAGTAGAGGAAATCGATTCTATTTTGAGTGTAATTGATGTTTCAACCGCAGAGGGTACTCGAAATTATGCCATCATCGAAACACTTTACAGTTGCGGACTGCGTATTTCGGAACTGATTAATCTAAAGTTTTCGGATCTTTTTTTCGACGAGAGTTTTATCCGTGTAGAAGGAAAAGGGAGCAAACAGCGCCTGGTTCCCATTTCGGATATTGCTATTCAAAAAATAAACGATTATTTTCTTTATCGAAAACAGATGAAAGTAAAAAAAGGACACGAGGATATTGTTTTTTTAAGTTCGCGAGGATCGGCCATTTCACGAATAACGGTATACCATTATATTCAGCAATATGCCAAAGCTGCAAATTTGAAGAAAAAAATTAGTCCACATGTTTTTAGACATTCATTTGCCACTCATCTATTAGAAAGAGGAGCCAATATTCGTGTTATTCAAGAAATGCTTGGACACGAAAAAATTACCACAACAGAAATATATACTCATATCGATCGTAATTTCCTCAGACAAGAGATTATTGAACACCATCCGAGAAATAAAAAATCGGACAAACCTTCTCCCACTCAAAGATAATTTTATATATTTGCTCAACTGAATTAAAAAATATAAATCATTATAAAAAACATATCCTATGAAATTTGTAGTATCAAGTGCAGCTTTGTACGAACCTCTGCAAGCAATAAGCAGAGTTATTAATCCCAAAAGCAATCTCCCGATATTGGATTGTTTTTTACTTTCTTTGGAAGGAAATAAATTAATGCTTACAGCAGCGGATAATGAAGTGCGGTTGGAAACTTCTGTGGAAGTAAGCAATGTGGAAGGAACCGGGAAGGTGGCAATTAATGCCAAAAATTTGCTCGACCCATTGAGAGAATTACCCAATCAACCGTTAACGATTGATATAAACGATGAAACATTAGAAGTATATATTTATTATTATAACGGGAAATACAATTTTGTAGGATTAAAGGGAGATGAATATCCACAGCCGAAACCCTTAAGCGATTCAGCTGCTACCCTTGCTCTGGATGCACAAGTGTTGTTCGAAGGAATTAATCGTAGTTTGTTTGCTACAGCAGATGACGATTTTCGCCCGGTGATGAGCGGCATTTATTTTGACCTTACACCCGAAGATCTTACTTTTGTTGCCTCGGATGGACATAAATTGGTTCGCATAATAACTAAAGAAGCAAAAGGGGAAACAGACTCATCGTTCATTCTGCCTAAAAAGCCGGCGAATTTGCTAAAATCGTTGCTCCCAAGAGAATCGGGAGAAGTGGAGATTAAGTTCGATGAAAATAATGCATACATAACTACACCCAAATATGCTATGGTGTGTCGATTTGTAGAGGGACGTTATCCGAACTATAATTCTGTTATTCCACAAAATAATCCCAATCACGTTGTACTTGACCGGCTTGCTTTTTTGAGTGCGCTGAGGCGGGTGTCTGTTTTTTCCGATCCATCGAGCAGCCTTGTTAAACTGCAATTTTCACAAGATAAAATAGTGGCCTCAGCACAAAATATCGATTATCTTACGGCTGCAGAAGAAATTATTCCGTGCAATTACGAAGGGAGTGCAATGAATATCGGTTTCAAAGCGATTTTTTTGATCGATATTCTTAATAATATTCCTTCTGCTGATGTTCGTTTGGAACTTTCCGATCCCTCACGTGCATGTATCATTCTACCGGAAGAAAAAGAAGAAAATGAAGATATGTTGGTATTATTAATGCCGATGATGTTGAACGAGTAAACAATATGAAACTAAATTTAAAAAATCCATTGGTCTTTTTCGATTTGGAAACTACGGGAATCAATATCTCCAAGGACAGAATTGTGGAGGTGTCTTTTTTAAAAGTTGATCCTAACGGAAAAGAAGAAATAAAAACATACCGCATTAATCCTGAAATGCATATTCCCGAAGAATCTACCGCTATTCATGGGATTACTGATGAGGATGTGAAAGATTGTCCAACGTTTAAGCAATTGGCAAAAACACTTGCCGATTATTTGGAGGGGTGCGATATGGCGGGCTTTAATTCCAGTCGTTTTGATGTACCCATGCTTGCTGAGGAGTTTCTTCGGGCGGGCGTAGATTTCGATATGAACAAACGCAAGTTTGTGGACGTACAAATTATTTTTCACAGAAAAGAACAGCGCACATTGGAAGCAGCTTATCGGTTTTATTGCGACAAAGAATTGGATAATGCGCATTCGGCAGAAGCAGATGCTGTGGCAACGTATGAAGTGTTGAAATCGCAACTCGAAAGATATCCCGATTTGGTGAATGATATCAATGCACTATCAAAAGAATTTTCGAGTTTCAACAATAATGTTGATTTTGCAGGAAGAATTGTTTTGAATGAGAAAGGTGTAGAAGTTTTTAATTTTGGAAAACATAAAGGAAAAGCCGTTGTAGAGGTTTTTGAAAAAGAACCGAGTTATTATGCATGGATGATGAAGGGCGATTTTCCTTTAAACACCAAGCAGGTAATAACAAAGATCCGATTAAGGGAAATGAATAAATGATAATTGGAGTGAGATAAGCAGAGTTTATGAAGTATATCAAAGGGATAATAGGTTGCGTGTGCATTGCGTTATTTTTTATCGCTTGTAGTAAAGGGAAAGCGGAATCAGGTGAAAAAGCAGATAAAATTGTGCCGATAGCACGAGAGAGAAAGACCCGATTTACGGGGAATTACAACAGAGAATTCAACGATTTCCCCGATCTTCACCTGGCTTCGGCTATCAAGAACGGCATAAAACCAATGGAAACACGAGATGACACATTGTTGCTGAAAGATAAACTCGTGCGTTTACCTGATGAATTGGAACTTTACAAAACATATCGTCTTTCACATTCGGTCCCTTTTTTGGTGCCCTCGGCAGCCAAACTGTTAGTAGATATTGCTCAAAACTTTAGAGATTCGCTTTACAGCAAAGAGCTACCACTTTATAAACTTTATCTTACCAGTGTTACACGTACTGATGAAGATGCAGTAGATTTATTTGGTCGAAATATCAATGCCATTGATAATTCGGCACACCGATACGGCACAACTTTCGATATTTCATGGAAACGTTTTGACCCTATTGATGCCGATTCGGTAAATCAAGTATTGCCGGAGAGGCTGAAATTGGTTCTGGCACAAGTTTTATTTGATTTGAAAAACCAAAAACGTTGCTATGTGAAACACGAACGCAAACAGGCTTGTTTTCATATTACGGTAAGGGTCGATGAATGAAACGCTTCTTTATTACTCTTGCATATAACGGGAAAAATTATGTCGGTTGGCAGGTTCAACCGAATGGGATAAGTGTACAGCAAAAGATGCAGGAAGCCTTGAGTACTTTGCTGCGTAAACCCATTGGAATTGTTGGTGCCGGGCGTACCGACGCCGGAGTTCATGCTAAAAAAATGGTTGCCCATTTCGATTGGGAGGGAGACCCTTTTAATGTTAAAAATCTTATCGTAAAATTGAATGGTTTTTTGCCCAAAGATATTGCTGTTACCGACATCTACCAAGTTAAACCCGATATTCATGCCCGATTCAGTGCAATTTCACGCACTTATAGGTATTATGTGACAACCCAAAAAGATCCCTTTCTTTATGAGTTGAAACATAGAGTTTTCTTTGTTCCCGATATTGCTTTAATGAATAAGTTGTGCGAAATATTGAAAGAATACGAAGATTTTACCAGTTTCAGAAAGTTGCATTCGAATGCAAAAACCAACAATTGTCGGATTGATGCAGCTTTTTGGGAACAAATCGAAAACGATTACGTGTTTACAATTACTGCTGACCGTTTTCTTCGCAATATGGTAAGGGCGATTGTGGGGACATTGCTTGAAGCTGGTCGAAGGCGATTAGATGAAGAAGGTTTTCGCCGAATTATTGAGGCTAAAAATCGCAATTTAGCAGGGACATCTGCCCCTGCTAATGCTCTTTTTTTGGAGGATATCACTTACCCTCTTGATATCCGATTGGAAGAAAAGTAATGAATTTAATCGTTCATTGAGAGAAGAAATTCTTCGTTGTTTTTGGTACGCTTTAACTTTGTCAGTAAAAATTCCATGGCTTCGATTGAATTCATATCGGCCAAGAAATTTCGCAATATCCACATTCTGTTCAATGTTTCTTCCGGCAATAACAGGTCGTCGCGACGCGTGCTGGATGCATTAATATCCACTGCCGGGAAAATACGTTTATTGGAAAGTTTGCGATCGAGTTGAAGCTCCATGTTGCCGGTGCCTTTAAATTCTTCAAAAATAACTTCATCCATTTTCGACCCCGTGTCAATCAGTGCAGTGGCAATAATGGTGAGCGATCCGCCGTTTTCGATGTTGCGTGCTGCACCAAAAAATCGTTTGGGCTTATGAAGTGCGTTTGCATCTACACCTCCGGATAATACTTTTCCCGAGGCGGGTTGTACAGTGTTGTAGGCACGAGCAAGGCGTGTAATAGAGTCGAGCAGGATTACCACATCGTGTCCACATTCAACCATGCGTTGAGCCTTACTAAGAACGATTTCGGCAATTTTTACGTGTCGATCGGCCGGTTCATCGAAAGTGGAAGCAATAACTTCTGCATTCACACTTCGTTCCATATCGGTGACCTCTTCGGGACGTTCATCGATTAAAAGGATAATCATATACACTTCAGGATGATTTGCGGCAATGGCGTTGGCAATATCTTTCAATAGCATCGTTTTACCCGTTTTGGGTTGAGCTACGATTAAACCGCGCTGACCTTTTCCTATAGGGGTAAAAAGATCGACAACACGGCACGAGAGATTATCATTGTATCCTTTTGTAAGATTGAACTTTTCAGTGGGAAACAAAGGTTTTAGGTGGTGAAAAGGAACACGGTCACGTACTTCTTCGGGGTTGCGCCCGTTGATTCTGTCTACTTTTGCCAGCGGAAAATATTTTTCGCCTTCCTTTGGTGGACGAATAGGTCCTTCTACTACATCACCGGTTTTTAGTCCGAATAAACGTATTTGCGATTGCGATACATAAATATCGTCTGGTGACGACATGTAATTATAGTCAGGGGAACGCAAAAAACCATATCCTTCCGGCATAATTTCCAATACGCCCGATCCAATTAATATACCATCAAAGTCAAAAAGAGGTTCTTTCTCTTTCTCCTTTTGTATTTGTTCTTGCGGTTGAGCAGCGGATTGATTTTTAGATTGCGGTTGCTGACGTGGCTGTGTTGGCGAAGGGGCTATCAATTCTTCTAAAGATGGTTTTTCGGTAATTTTTGGTGCATCGACGTCTGCATTTGTTTGATCTTTACCTGTATTTTCTACTACTACCGGTGGAAGTTTTACTTCAGGTGTGTTAGATTTTTCCTCGTTGCGATGTTTTTTTGATCTAAAAACCAATTGTGTAGGTTTAGAAGCTGTTTTTTCGATATTTTCTTTTCCATTTTTTTTAGCTTCCACACTTGTTTTATTCGTCGTAGTGGGGGTTGGTTTTGAGCTTGCAATGTTATTTTGTGAATTTTTATCACTTTGTTTATCAGATGCTTTTTCTGGAGTAGTTGATGTAGCTAATTCCGGCTTTTTTACTTCTTTTTCGGCTGCAGGTTGAGTTGGTTTTGTTTCTTTGACTTCTTTTTTATCTGTCTCTTCCGTTTTTTTCCGTCTACTACTACGTGTAGAGGTTTTAACCTGCGGTTTTGTTTCTACTTTAGCCTGTTCTTGATTTCCTTGTTTTGCCGAATGATTCCCTTTTATTTTTTGTGTTTCGGCAATAGCTTGTTCGTCAAGAATTTTATAGATCAGTTCTTCTTTTTTGTATGCATCAGGACGTCGAATGCCCATTTCTCTGGCAAGGGTACGTAATTCTGTGATAAGCTTTTCGTTAAGCTCAATAATATTATAAGCCATTTAAATTGTATTGATTTTTTAGGGTTTAATAAATAAGAAAATTTCGAATGTGTATTTGTTTTATTTTTTGGTAATATGTTGTTTTTGAGCGGAACTCAATTTAACAACATGTAATAATGTAATAATTGAATATAAAATATAAAATTAGTATAAACTTGAATTAAAAGATGGAATTTATTTGGTTTTAAAATGAGAACAGAAGGATGTTTTCATTCTTTCCTTGAAGATTCTACGACAAAGGTAATATATTTTTTTTAATTTGCGAGCGAATGAATTATTTTTTTGATGAAAATATCGATAAAAAGTTATTCGCTGCTTCATCTATTTATCTGCATATTGAGTTTAACCGCATGATTTCTTCTTCTTTCTATTTCATTTTTGTATAATTCGGCTCGTTTTTTATCAAGAGAATTAGGCGAAACTGATTCTTCGAATAGATACAAAGACAGCATAATCCAGTCAAATGCTCTGTCCATTTCTCCCAACATTTCGTAAGCAAGGGCAATATTGCTCGCAGCTTTGGCTTTCTTCACCTTATTTTTCTCGGTATCGTAAAACGTTTGCCATTTGAGGATGGCTTTAGTCCAGTCGGCCGATTTTGCGTAAGTTTCGCCTTCACGCATTAGTTTGTTGTTGAGGGTGTAGTACCATCTGTTCTGCATTTCCCAATGAGGTACAAAAACATTTACCATTTTTCCTGCAGCATAAACAGCCAGTTGTTTCAACCCTTCCTCGGGAGTAGGTATAATCAAATCGGCATAAGCCATGTTGTCCCGTATGTCAAAGCCTTCCCAACGCAAACTATCGGTAAAATGTATTGCGGGAATTCTACCGTCCAGTGTGGGCATATAAACCCGTAGTATGGAATGGATTTTTCCCGTCATTGATGCATAAGTATAACCTTCTTGCATGAATAGGTCACTCCACTCGGTTTGCATAATTAATTTATCGAGAGAAACAATGGCATCGGTTTTAGTTTCTTTTCGTAATTCGTTCATTTTTTGGGGCATGATGGGTTTTTCTTTCCAAAAGTTGGTGTCGGTACGCAAGGGTTTATCGTAAAGAATTATGGTATCGAAATAGTGTTCTTCCGATAAAAATTGAGTTAAAGCTTCGGTATAGTAGATAGATATGCTGTCGGCACTTACCTTTGTAGGTTCGAATCCTTTTTTCCCTAAGGGTTTTTTTCTATGCCCCATTTCGTCGGGTTGTTGTACTACATTATTTACAATTAAAAGCGAACGTATATTCTCCGGCAATGTGAGCTGTGCGGGTTCTTGTGTTTCTACCGTTATATATTTAAGTCCTGTACAACTGCTCATGAAAAAAATAAGTTCAAAAACACAGAAAAAGGAGATAAAATGTTTTTTGTTCATTGAATGTTTTATTTTATATAGGATTTTTTGTTTTTTATTATCAAAAATAAGAAAAATATTGTATCACAGGTGAGATAGTGTTATTTTTCTCGATACAAAAATAAATACAATTTCGGGATTGCTTTTAAAAAGCACATAAAGATACTCTTTAAAATTGATAGACTGTTTATTTCTCGCAATGTTTAATATAAAAATAATATTTTTCTCGAATCGGATTCGGCTATGCATGATGAAATGCTATTCTTCAGCAACTTCTTATAAAAAATGTTGGCCAACCTGAATTCTTTCCTTATCTTTGTCGCTCCCAAAATACTTAAAAAATACATCAAAAATGACTTTTAATATTATTGTGTTGGCTAAGCAGGTTCCCGATACAAGAAATGTAGGGAAAGATGCAATGAAAGCCGATGGAACAGTGAATAGGGCTGCTTTGCCCGCTATTTTTAATCCGGAAGATCTGAATGCTTTGGAACAAGCATTGGGAATAAAAGATCAGTATCCCGGTTCAAAAATTACGGTAGTAACAATGGGTCCTGTACGTGCAGCCGAAATTTTGCGCGAAGGACTGTTTCGTGGTTCCGATGATGGTGTTCTGCTTACAGACAGGGCATTTGCCGGCTCCGATACATTGGCTACTTCATACGCTCTTTCTATGGCAATTCGAAAAATTGGAGATTTTGATCTTATCCTTGCCGGGCGCCAGGCTATCGATGGTGATACAGCGCAAGTGGGACCTCAGGTAGCTGAAAAAATGGGAATTTCACAGGTTACTTATGTTGAGGAGATTCAGAAAATCGATTCGAAGAAGATTAGAGTAAAACGCCGCTTAGATAATGGGGTTGAAATAGTGGAATCGCCGTTGCCTGCGTTAATAACGGTAAATAACTCTGCACGACCCTGTAGACCACGTAATGCCAAGTTGCTGCAGAAATATAAGCACGCTAAAACCATTACAGAGCGACAGGCAGAAAATATCGATTACATTGGTCTTTATAGCAGTCGTCCCTATCTTAACCTCACCGAATGGAGTGTAGTGGATGTAAATGCCGATCCGAAATTGTGTGGATTAGCGGGTTCACCTACGAAAGTTAAAAAGATAGAAAATGTTGTTTTTCAGGCAAAAGAAAGCAAGCGTTTGACCGATAGCGACGAAGAAATTGAAGAACTGATGAAAGAATTAATAAAAAATCACACAATAGGTTAAATAAACACGATATAAAAATGGACAATATATTTGTATATTTGGAAATAGAAGACGGCGTGGTTGCCGATGTAAGCCTTGAATTGTTAACCAAGGGACGTTCACTTGCCAATCAGCTTGGATGCCGACTCGAAGCTGTGGCGGTTGGCGATCATTTAGAAACGGTAGAAAAACAGGTTTTCCCATATGGCGTAGATGTTTTACATATTTTCAGCGATAAACGCTTATCTCCCTATACTACCTTGCCTCACGCTTCTATTCTGGTAAAACTTTTTAAAGAAGAAAAACCCCAAATTGCTCTGTTGGGTGCCACTGTTGTTGGACGTGATTTGGCTCCGCGTGTGTCTTCTGCTCTAAGGAGCGGACTTACGGCAGACTGTACTTCACTGGAAATAGGTGATCATGTGGACGTGAAGACGAAAAAAGTTTATAAGAACCTGTTGTATCAGATTCGTCCGGCTTTTGGTGGAAATATTGTAGCATGGATCATAAATCCCGAACATCGCCCACAGATGGCTACGGTACGTGAAGGAGTCATGAAAAAAGAAATTTATGATCCTCAATACAGAGGAGAAATAGTGAAACACAATGTCGATGAGTATGTTTCGGATCAAGATTTTGTGGTATCCATCATCGAACGGCATGTAGAGAAACCAAAAGTAAATATAAAAAATGCTTCTATTATTGTATCAGGAGGATACGGAGTAGGGTCAAAAGAAAATTTTCAGTTGCTTTACGAACTGGCCAATCTCCTCGGAGGTGAAGTAGGAGCATCGCGTGCTGCTGTTGATGCAGGCTTTGCCGAACATGATCGGCAGATAGGGCAAACCGGAGTAACGGTTCGTCCCAAACTGTATATCGCATGTGGAATTTCGGGACAGATTCAGCATATTGCAGGAATGCAAGATAGTTCAATCATTATTTCTATCAACAGTGATCCCAATGCACCTATACACAATATCGCCGATTATGTGATTGTTGGTGAAGTTGAGGATGTGATTCCCAAAATGATTAAATATTACAAGAAGAATACAAAATAACTTTTCTGAAGATAAAAACAGAGTACAATGGCTAATTTTTTTACTGATACACCACAATTTGAACATTATTTTCATCATCCTTTGATGAAGCGTATTGTTGAATTGAGAGAGAGAAATTATATTGACAAAGATACTTATGATTATGCTCCGCTTGATTTCGAAGATGCACTGGATAGTTACGAAAAAGTGCTTGAAGTAGTAGGCGAGATTTGTGGAGAAATCATCGAACCCAATGCCGAAGAAGTAGATAAAACCGGTCCTACACTCCATGATGGTCGGGTACAATACGCTCCTCAAACGCAAGAAAATTTGGATGCGCTCGTTAAGGCAGAATTGATGGGAATGACGTTTCCGCGCCGCTACGGTGGGTTGAATTTTTCGATGGTTCCTTATATGATGTCTGCCGAGATTGTAAGTCGTGCTGATGCCAGTTTTCAGAATATCTGGATGTTGCAGGATTGCGGCGAAACCATTTATGAGTTTGCAAGTGAAGAGCAGAAAAATAAATATTTGCCCCGTATTATAAAAGGCGAAACCATGTCGATGGACCTTACCGAACCCGATGCAGGATCGGATTTACAGGCTGTCATGTTGAAAGCAACCTACAACGAAACAGAGGGTCAATGGTATCTGAATGGTGTAAAACGATTCATTACAAATGGCGATTCTCATATTCACCTGGTGCTTGCACGTTCGGAGGAAGGTACGAAGGACGCACGTGGGTTGTCGTTATTTATTTACGACAAAAACAACGGTGGAGTTACGGTACGCCGCATCGAAAATAAAATGGGTATCAAGGGAGCTCCCACATGTGAGTTGGTTTTTAAAAATGCAAAAGCCGAATTGGTAGGGTCACGTCGTTTGGGTTTGATTAAATATGTAATGTCGCTGATGAACGGCGCTCGACTGGGAATCATGGCACAGTCGGTTGGTATATCAGAAGCGGCTTATCGCGAGGCCTATAATTACGCTATTGAACGGCGTCAGTTCGGGAAAGCAATTATCGAGTTTCCTCCCGTATACGAAATGATTGCTAATATACGTGCCAAAACCGATGCTTCGCGCTCATTGTTATACGAAACGTGTCGTTTTGTGGATATGTATAAAACGCTGGAAGATATTTCGAGAGAGCGGAAGTTGACCCCCGATGAACGAAACGAGTTGAAATATTATTCCCGCCTTGCCGATGCTTTCACACCGCTCGGCAAAGCCATGTCCAGCGAATTTGCCAATCAGAACACCTTTGATGCTGTTCAGGTACATGGAGGATCGGGTTATATGAAGGATTATAAGTGTGAACGATTGTATCGTGATGCTCGTATTACTAATATTTACGAAGGAACGACACAATTACAGGTCGTTGCGGCTATTCGTCATGTCACCACCGGTACCTATTTGCAACGAATTAAAGAATATGAGGCTATGCCGGTTATTCCTGAATTGGAACCTTTAAAACGTTCACTTTCGAAAATGACTCAAATGTATGAAAAACTGGTTGGAATTGTTACTTCGAAGAAAGACGAAGAATATTTCGATTTTCATGCGCGTCGTTTGGTGGAAAGTGCCGGACATATTATTATGGGTTATCTTTTGTTACAGGATGCCAATAAAAATCCTCAGCTATTCCGTCGTTCTGCTGAAGTGTATATTCATTACGGACAGGTAGAGGTCATCCAAAATTACAATTTTGTAACTAAATCGCGTATTGAAGATATAGGTTATTACAAACCTGTTATTCTTGACAAATAACAAGATAAACAACATACATGTTTTATTTTACATTCAGACGGTTCAGTGAAAGGGATCGTCTGTTTTTTTTATTCGAACTGAATGGATTTTGCCGGCGCAATTTTGGCAACCAAATACGAAGGTCCTATCATCATGAGTAAGGATACGATAAGTGTTCCCACGTTAAGCAGAATAAGATAAAGTACATTCATATCGATAGGAACGGCCGAAAGGTAATATACAGAAGGGTTTAGTTTAATAATGTGAAATTTGTTTTGAATGAAACAAAGAAACAAACCAATGATATTTCCCCACAACATACCTTGTCCGATGAGAAAAGCCGATAAATAAAGAAAAACTTTTCTGATACTAAAATCGCTAGCCCCTATTGCTTTAAGAATGCCAATCATATTGGTTCGCTCCAGAATAATGATGAGCAAACCCGAAATCATGGTAAATCCCGATACGACGATCATTAAAATAATAATGACCCATACGTTCATGTCAAGTAAGCTTAGCCAATTAAATATCATGGGGTTAATCTCTTTTATAGATCGTGCATACAACGTGTTGCCGAGTCGGTCCTCGTAGTGCGACATTTCAAAAAACAGGTCTTGAGCAATCTGATCGAGTTTATTGAAGTCTTTCACGAAAACTTCAATTCCACTTACCATATCGTCGTCCCAACCATTTAATTTAGTCAGAATATTTTTTTTGGTAATTACATATAATTTGTCGTATTCTTCGAAATTAGTTTGATAAATGCCTGTAATTTTGAATCGGCGGGCACGAACCGGATCTTGCACAAAATAAGTAGTAAAACTGTCTCCCAATTTCAATCGAAGTTTATCGGCAAGAGTTTTTGATATTATGGCGGGATTTCCTGTTGAAGTGTCATTAGGAATAAATACCTCGCCTTCGATGAGATTTTTTTTGAAAAAATCCCAATCGTAGTCGTCTCCAATTCCTTTAAGGACAATGCCTTGAAAATCATCGTCTGTTTTTATGATTCCTGCCTTAATGATGAACCCTTGAATATGCTGGATGTCGGGATAGCTTAGGAGGTGCTGAACAAGCGTATCGGAGAAAGAAATAGGATTATATTCATAAAAAACATTGTTGTCAAACGCGGTGATCTGAATATGAGCTTCAAATCCGGTTACTTTTTCACGGATCTCTTTTTTGAAACCGATAATAATACATACTGCGATAATCATCACTGCCAACCCCAATGCTATACCGGCAATAGCAATTTTGATGGCGGGAGAAGAGACGCGCTTTTCGTTTTTTTTATCGCCTTTATAAATCCGTTTTGCTATAAACAGCTCTGTATTCATCTTTCACAGAAAAGGCATTACTTTTTTTTGGGTAAGCCTCCAATGCTTTTTCTAAAATGGTAAGTGCTTTGTCGAGATCGGTTTTGTTCAATACATAGGCAATACGTACTTCATTTTTACCTAGTCCGGGTGTAACATAAAAGCCCGACGCAGGAGCCATAAAAATGGTTTCGCCTTCGTATTCGAAATCCGACAGACACCATGCACAGAATTCGTCGGCATCATCCACAGGCAGGCTAGCCAACGTATAGAATGCTCCCATTGGCATGGGTGAATATACTCCCGGAATTTTATTGAGTCGTTCAATCAAAAAATCTCTTCTGCTTCGGTATTCTTCAAAATTTTGGAGCATATAGGTTTCGCTTTCATCAAGTGATGCGTTGGCTGCAATTTGTCCGATAAGAGGCGGACTTAGTCGTGCCTGACAAAATTTCATTACCGTATCGTGCACCTCTTTATTTTTTGTGATGAGAGCACCAATGCGAATGCCGCATTCGCTGTATCTTTTAGAAACAGAATCTATCAGAATTACATTTTCTTCTATCCCTTTCAAGTGGCACGCAGAAACATACGGTATATCGGTGTAAATAAATTCACGATAGACTTCGTCGGAAAACAGGTATAAATTGTATTTTTTAGCCATTTCCCTGATCTGCTCCATTTCTTCAGGCGTATATACATATCCTGTGGGGTTATTCGGATTGCAGATCAGGATCCCTTTGGTGCGTGGATTGATCAGTTTCTCGAATTCTTTTATGGGAGGTAGAGCAAAACCTGTTTCCATGAAAGAAGGGATTGTTTTAATAACGGCTCCTGTTGATACGGCAAAAGCCATATAGTTGGCGTACGCCGGTTCGGGAATAATGATTTCGTCACCGGGATTTAAGCAAGCCAGAAATGCAAATAAAACCGCTTCTGAACCTCCTGCTGTAATAATAATATCATCGGGAGTAAGATCAATATGGTATTTTGCATAATATTTCACCAAATTTTCTCTGTAATACCGAAATCCATCGCTCGGACTGTATTCCAGAACCTTATTTTGGATATTTCGTATCGCATTTAGTGCACTTTCCGGAGTCGGTAAATCGGGTTGTCCAATATTGAGGTGATATACTTTTACGCCTCGTGCTTTTGCTGCGTCGGATAGTGGAGCTAATTTTCGGATGGGTGAAGCAGGCATCTGCATCCCTCTTTCGGAAATTTCAGGCATACGTTTTTTGATTTCTAGCTATAAAATAATGTTGTTTATTGTTTCAAAATATTGAATGGCAAAGGTAATAAAAAAATATGTTTTTCTACAGCTTATTATTTTATTTCCTATATTTGTGGAGTCATTAAAAACATAATTTTATGAAAAAAAGTAACATTTTATTTATTCTCCTTCTTGTGTTGTCTTTTGTGGCATGCTCAGATAAGAAAGAGGCCGGCAAGTGGACGTTGGTATGGGAAGATAATTTCAACCGGGACGGGTGGATGGATACTACCACTTGGTCGAAAATACCGCGTGGGAAAAGTGAATGGAACAGATACATGAGCGATTATGAGTCTGTTTGTGATGTTCGTGGTGGAAATTTGATTCTACGTGGAATACAAAATACGGTTTTGCCTAACGATACGGCACCTTATCTTACAGGTGGAGTTTACACAAAAGGGAAAAAAACATTCGATTTTGGTCGTCTTGAAATTAGAGCGAAATTAGTTGGGGCACAAGGTGCTCATCCTGGAATTTGGATGCTTCCTGCAGATGAGAGCCGAATAAAAGGAGGGGAAATCGACATTATGGAGCGATTAAATTATGATAAATATGTTTACCAAACTGTTCATTCCTATTATACGGATGTCCTTGGTATTAAAGATAAACCTGTCGCAAATAGTGTCGTTGTTACAATTGATGCGGACAATTATAATGTCTATGCACTTGAAAAATACCCAGACAGTTTGGTGTTTTTCGTGAATGATGTGCATACAAAAACCTATCCGCGTGTTGAAACAATAGAAGGTGGACAATTCCCTTTCAGTGATCGTGAATTTTATCTGCTCATAGCGATGCAATTGGATGGAAGTTGGGCAGGCTCTATAGATCCAACTACATTACCTGCCGAAATGTATATTGATTGGGTTCGGTATTATGAACCGAAGAATGAAAAGACAGAATAAAAACTCTTTGCTTTGGTTGAGTTTAATCATTCCATTATTATAATGGAAAGGAGTGATTAAATAATCGGTCGTGGGCTAGTTGTTCGTATTTTGTTCCCTTGCGTCCGTAATTGGTGTAGGGATAGATACTTATACCGCCTCGTGGTCTGAAAATGCCTGTCACTTCAATATATTTCGGATCCATTAGACGAATAAGATCTTTCATGATGATATTTACGCAATCTTCATGAAATGCTCCGTGGTTGCGGAAACTGAACAAATAGAGTTTTAAACTTTTGCTTTCCACCATCTTTGCATCGGGAATATAATCGATGCGGATGGTTGCAAAATCGGGTTGACCGGTTATGGGGCAAAGCGTGGTAAATTCGGGGCAGTCGAATGTTACCCAATAATCGTGATCCTGATGCTTATTTGTGAATGTTTCCAGAATCTCGGGAGCATAATTTGTTTTGTATTCGGTTTTTTTACCAAGAAGGTTTAGATTATCTTGTTCCATTTTTTTCAATTTAGGACGTTATTTTTTTGATCGATCGGTCTTTCTATTGCTTTTAGTTATTCCTTATTTCTTTGTTTCTTTAAATAAAAGGTATTCTTCCAATCCCTTATTTCGTAGTTTGCAGGCCGGACAATGACCGCAACCTTCTGCTTTTATGCCGTTGTAGCAAGTAAGTGTTTCGGTTCGTACCACATCGAACACACCCAGTTCGTCTGCCAATTGCCATACTTGTGCTTTAGTGCGCCACATCAGAGGTGTATGGATAATAAATTGTCTTTCCATAGCCAGATTGAGCGATACATTCAGCGAACGAATAAAAGTATCCCTGCAATCGGGGTATCCACTGTAATCGGCCTGTGAAACGCCCGTTACTAAATGTCGGATATTTTTTGCATAAGCAATGGCGGCTGCACACGTAAGAAACAGCATATTGCGTCCGGGAACAAACGTATTGGGGTAAGAATTTGTCGGTTTTTCTTCGTCCATTTCAATGGAAAAATCGGTAAGCGAGTTGGGGGCTAGTTGCGAAATAATTTGTGCGTCAAGCACTTGAAAGGGTGCTTGCGCCATTTCGGCAATACGTTGTGCATTTTCTACTTCCAATGAATGGCGCTGTCCGTAAAAGAAACAGAGCGTATATACGTTGCGGAAATGTTTTTTTGCCCAATAGAGACAAGTAGTGGAGTCTTGTCCGCCCGAGAATAACACGAGCGCATCTTCGTTTGCAAAATCGTTCATTTTTTTTCTTTGTTTTTTATGTGGTTACCTAAGATACACAGAAAAGCAATCCTTTTCGTCACAAAGATAAGCTATTTTTTTATTCATCCTTATACTCAATAATATCCATGGAAATTGTTTTTAACGTTTATTTGGTTGTCTTTTCAGTGAGAGTTACGTATTTTTGCATTCAAAAAATCTTAAGAATCTGAGAATGTTAAAACCCGATAGTTTAATTTTTGATAGAGACGGCACACTTTGGGATAATGTAGATACCTATGTTACTGCCTGGAACAAAGGTTTGGAAGCCAAGGGGTACGACTTACGTCTTCGCAGAGAAGATTTGGTTGGTTTGATGGGTAAAGAAATTGGGAAAATGCTCAATAAGTTTCTACCGGGAATTTCTCCCGAGGAAGAGAAAGAGCTGTTTTATGCTATTATTGAGGCCTATCAGTCATTAACGAAAACCATGACGCCCAAAATATTTCCGGGGGTACGTGAAGGATTGGAAAAATTGGCGACCAAATACAAGCTTTTTATGCTAAGCAATTGTGAAGAGGGAGGTATATTGAATTTTATGAATCATACCGGAACGCGCCATCTTTTTACGGATTATATGGAACATGGTCAGAATTTTCAGCCTAAAAGCTTCAATCTGAAACTATTAATGGAAAGAAATCATCTTCAATCACCTGTTTACATTGGGGATACCGATACTGATAGTCGCGAAGCGGCTAAAGCCGGAGTGCCATTTGTGTATGTAACTTATGGATTTGGAGAAACAGATAATTACGCATTAAAATTTGATTCTTTTCCCGAACTGACCGATTATTTTATGAATTTATAACAAGGAAGTATGCAGGGAGTTTTTATTCTGATTGTAATTGCCCTTTATTTGGGATTATTGATGCTGATCTCGTATTTGACGAGTCGAAAAGGTACCGATAACGATGCCTTTTTTCGTGCCAATAAACAATCCAAATGGTATGTAGTGGCTTTTGCCATGATTGGCACTTCCATTTCCGGAGTTACTTTCATATCGGTGCCCGGTATGGTAAGGAATCTGGACATGACCTATATGCAGATGGTTTTTGGCTTCTTTTTTGGATATTTGGTCATTGCCTATGTGTTGCTCCCTTTGTATTACAAGCTCAATCTGACTACTATTTATGGTTATCTCGATCAACGTTATGGCCCCAAATCCTATAAAACCGGAGCGTGGTTTTTTCTTATATCGAAAATAGTGGGTGCTGCCGCAAGGCTCTATCTGGTGGCATTTATTCTTCAGTCGCTGGTTTTTGATGCGTGGGGTGTTCCGTTTGTGGTAACCGTCATTGGGATCATTCTGGTCATATGGATGTATAGTCATAAAAGTGGCATTAAAACCATTATTTGGACCGATTGGTTGCAGACCCTGCTTTTTCTTACTGCACTGGTTCTTATTATTTTTGAAATCACGTCAAGGCTCAATTTTGGTTTGGGCGATACCGTCGCCGCAATCAAAAACAGTCCGCATTCACGTATTTTTGTTTTCGATGATTGGCGTAGTACGCAAAATTTCTTCAAACAATTTTTCAGCGGCATGTTCATCACCATTGTAATGACCGGCTTGGATCAGGATCAGATGCAGAAAAACCTCACGATCAAAAGTTTGAAAGATGCACAGAAAAATGTGGTTTCATATGGTTTGGCTTTTGCTCCCGTTAATTTTCTTTTTTTGTGTTTAGGAGTGCTCCTGCTTGTTTTTGCAGAGCAAAACGGAATTGTTCTTCCCGAAGTTTCCGATAACATATTGCCTCACATTGCCAGTCAATATTTAGGCGATACCGTCCTAGGTATTTTTATTGTAGGTATTGTGGCTGCAGCTTTTTCGAGTGCCGATTCGGCATTGACAGCTTTAACCACTTCTTTCTGCGTAGACATTCTAGGGATGAATAATAAGGAAAACGATCCGGAAGTGGAAAAAAGGAACATTGCCATTCGCAGGCGCGTACACTTGGGCATGAGTGCCGTTTTTGTTGCCATTATTCTGATTATCGAAGCCATTGGTTCCGACAGCATCATCACGGCTATCTATAAACTGGCATCCTATACCTACGGTCCGTTGTTAGGACTATATTTCTGCGGATTATATACTAAGGTAAAACCCGTAGACAAATATGTGCCTTATGTGGCGTTTGCGGCTCCTGTTTTGTGTTTTATCATTGAAATTGTCATGAAAACCGTTTTTCATTATACTGTGGGGTACGAATTGTTGTTAATAAACGGAGCTCTTACCGCTTTGGGGTTGTGGATTTTTTCGTCGAAAGATCGACAAATGCAACGTATTTAAAAATCTTGCTCTATGCTTGTTCGTGATGCCCGCTTTGTAGTCAGCAATATCAATTACCGTGACTGTCCGCAAGATAGGAAGCCCGAATATGCTTTTATCGGGCGTTCCAATGTGGGAAAATCTTCGTTGATTAATATGCTCACTAATCGGAAAGGACTTGCTATGACTTCTTCAACTCCGGGGAAAACATTGCTCATTAATCATTTTCTCATCAATAACGAATGGTATTTGGTAGATTTGCCGGGTTATGGTTATGCCCGAAGAGGGAAAAAAGAACGGAAGCAGTTGAAAAAAATGATTGAGGAATATATTCTTTGTCGCTCGCAGTTGACACTTCTTTTCGTATTGGTGGATAGCAGGCACGAACCTCAAAAAATCGATTTGCAGTTTATCGATTGGCTGGGCGAAAACGGCATCCCTTTTGCCGTCGTCTTTACAAAATCGGATAAATTGAGTTCGGCTAAGCTACAAGATCGGATCGAACATTACAAGCAAACACTTTATGAATCGTGGGAAAAACTTCCCCCCATTTTTGTTACTTCTTCAGAAAAGGGAACCGGCCGCGAAGAGCTGTTGGATTACATTGAGCAAATCAACAAAAGTTTGGAATAACAAAATTTTTACAAACCTACTGAATCGCGGTAAAAATCGAGCGCTTCAAAAATCAGTTTTTTGTCTGCAGTTTGATTAATTTTCACATTGCCGATATCCGATAAGAGGGTAAAATTAACGATATCTCCTTCGTTTTTCTTATCGTGCGTCATAATTTCATAGAGTGTTTCGTAGTCGTTGCACGTGATAGGGAAAGCCCTGTAATGTTTTTCGATAAAATGAATGGTTTTTAGCAATTTGTCTTTTGGGAAATCGCAAAGACGATGCGAAAGATAAAGTTCTGCTATTAATCCCCATGCAACAGCATAGCCGTGCAGTATTGGCTTTTTGTTGTCGATGGCAAAACTTTCGAAAGCATGACCAATGGTGTGCCCCAGATTCAGCGCCTTGCGGATATCTTTTTCGCAAGGATCTTTTTCAACGATGTGTTCTTTGATGGAAACCGAGCGGAAAACCAGTTCGTTCAGTTCTTCAAAATCGATGGGATTAAAGGGGAATGACAATAGCTTTTCCCAATCCGTTTGCGAGTGGATAAGGGAATGCTTGAGCATCTCGGCAAAGCCGGATAGGATATCTTTTTTGTCGAGTGTTCGAAAAAATTTTGACGAGATAAGAACATATTCTGCCGGATAGAACGCACCGATTTCGTTTTTATATCCTTCAAAATTGATTCCGGTTTTTCCACCTACAGCGGCATCCACTGCACCCAAAAGCGTAGTGGGGATATTGATATATTTAATTCCTCTTTTGAATGTTGCTGCAGCGAAGCCACCCAAATCGGTAACCATGCCTCCTCCCAGATTAATGAGCAGTGAGTGGCGTGTAGCACCATTCTCGGTGAGTTGTTTCCATACCCACGAAAGATTTTCGATATTTTTGTTGATATCCCCGGCGGGGATAATGATTTGTTTGGCTGTCCGAATCAATTCGGAAGAAGCTATCAATGGAAAACAATACGTTGAGGTGTGCTCATCGGTGAGAACAAAACGTTTGTCGTGATGAATGCCTTGAATTACTTTTTCCAAGTCGCTTACAATATGATTGCTTTTTATGATTTCTTGCATACGAATGAGAAATGAGTGAATGCGTTAGTTCTTTTTTAATGCATTATAAATTTCGTCTTGGATGCGCTCCCTGATTTCCAGCGATGAAAGTTTGTTTGGGGTGCGCGACGGGTAAACCCTGTTCGATAGAAAAATATAAATCAATTGATTGTCGGGATCAACCCAGAAACAGGTACCCGTGAAACCGGTATGTCCGTAAACCGAGGGGGGCGTTTGTTTGCCGCATGGACTTGCCTTGGGGTTTTGAGGGTCGGGTTTATCGAATCCCAACCCGCGACGACTAACGCTGCTTTTTGTTGTAGTAAACAACCGTACGGTTTCTTTTCCGAGAAAACGCTCACCTCCATATTCCCCTTCGTTTAGCCACATTTGATATATTTTAGCCATATCGTTGGCATTCGAAAACAGTCCGGCGTTTCCCGAAATACCGCCAAAAAGTGCAGCTCCTTCATCATGAACATAACCGTGCACCAGCTGTTTACGGAAAAAAGGGTCGTTCTCGGTGGGAGGTATATCGTTTATCGATAAGTAGCGGATGGGTTGAAAGGTGGTTGTGGATGCGCCGAGTTTACGATAGAAATTTTCTTGAACAAACGTATTCAGGTCTTCTCCGGAAACGTTTTCTACCGCTTCTTTCAGTAGCATGAAGTTCAAACAACTGTATGTATATTGTCCTCTTTTTCCCAATTTAGTATCAATGATATCTTTCAGCAATACATCGTGCATTTTTTTGCTTGCGTACATATCTTTTGCCACCGGCATGGAAAAAGTTTCCGATAATTGATTCGAAATCAGGTCGGAACGAAATCGATAATCGGTGCGTCCCCACGCTCCCGCATAGTAGGCACGATAGGTTTCCGATTTATTACCGAACAGGGGACCTGTGTAACTGTTTTTTTCGATGGCCGACGTGTAATAGGGGATGAAGGGTACGATTCCCGATTCGTGAAACAACAATTCACGGATAGTGATGTTGGCTTTGTTGCTTCCTCTCGTTTCGGGTACAAATTTACGGAGAGGATCTTGCAACTGCACCTTTTTTTGGTCGTACAATTTCATCACAGCCGGTAGGGTGGCTGTTGCTTTGGTTACCGATGCTAAATCGTAAACCGTTTCTTCGGTGACAGCTGAACTTATGCCGTATTCAAAATTTCCAAACGATTTTTCGTAAATTACCACACCCTCTTTGGCTATTAAAATTTGACAGCCGGGGTATGCCCGGTTTTTTATTCCTTCCCTTGCAATTTCTTCGATTCCGGCCAATGCTTCCGCCCCAATCCCTACCTCTTCGGGCAGGTTGTAGGCCAGTCTTATTTTGTTAGTTTCGATCCCTGTGTTGAGGGGAAAACTCGCTGCCGAAACTTGTAATTTTCCCTTCAGCGGGATTCCTCCAAAAATTCCTTGAGCGGCACTCTTGCCGGCAGAGGCACTGTTGTCTTGCGCCAGAACAACAGCTTGTGCGTTTTCGATGGAGGTTTTGTAGCCGTCTAATTCGTAAGGTGAAGTAAAAAACACAAGAACGGTATGCTTGTTTTTTGTCAGTTTTTGCAATGTTTCATCTTCGGTTTGCGTACCATGAATAGATAAGATCAGCAGATTATAATCGGCCACTTGTTTCTCGATTTCCGCCAGGCCCTTTGTATCGGCAAGCTGGAAAGTTTTTATGTTGTCGTATTTTTTCAGCATCCGTTGAAACTCGTTTGGCGCTGTTTCACCGATAGCTATCGAGGCAATGATTTTGGTGTCCAATTCTTTGATTGGAATAAGGTTAGATTTGTTTTTCAGCAGTGTAGCCGCATTGTCATACAGTTTGCGTTTTAGCCACTCGGCACCGGAGGTGTTTATGTTTTCGTATAGTTTTGCCGTATCGATGGGTTTGAAATTGTGCACTCCCAATATATATTTGTAGGAGAGAATTTTTCGTACTTTTTCTTCCAGCATCTGTTCAGAAATAATTTCTTTTTCGATGGCCCTCTTAACCGATGCCAATTCATCGGCCTGACGAGGAACCCCCAGAATAATATCGTTACCCGCAAGAAGAGCTTTCACGCTTTTGTCGGCCTGTTTGGCTACGCCACGCATTGCCATTCCGTCGGTAAAAATCAGTCCGTCAAATTTCATTTCTTTTTTCAGCAATTTTTCTCCGATGTTGGGCGATAGAGAAGCGGGCATGCCGCTTGTATTCAATGCCGGAACATTCAGGTGCCCGATCATGATGCCCGACAAACCGGCATCGATGTATTTGCGGAACGGTATAAGCTCCACTTGGTTCAATCGTTCGGGTGAATGCCTGATGGTGGGGAGGGTTTTATGGGAATCTTCTGAGGTATCGCCATGACCCGGAAAATGTTTGGCTACTGCCATCACGCCGTTATCCTCTAATCCTTTGGCATAAGCAATTCCTTTGCGGGCAACATTTTCGGGATCGGAACCAAAGGCACGTATGCCGATGACAGGGTTTTGCGGATTGCTGTTAACATCAATGGCCGGTGCAAAATTGATATGGATACCCATTTCGCGGCATTGACGAGCTACTTCTTTTCCGTAAAGGTAAAGCAATGTGTCGTCTGTAATGGCACCCAACACCATGTTCTTGGGAAAATCGGGGGCATCGCTTAGCCGCATCGAAAGCCCCCACTCGGCATCCATAGCAATAAAAAGAGGTGTTTTGGTTTTACTTTGTGCATAATTGGTAAGCTCGGCTTGTTGCGAAAGTGTTCCTTTGCTGAACAAAAGTCCGCCAACTTTCTGATTAAGTACGTAATCGTTTATTTTGGCTTTATTTCCATTATTGTTTTTGTTTTCTACGACAGGCATAAATAGTTGGCCTATTTTTTCGTCGAGGCTCATACTTTTATAAACCGAATCTACCCATGCATTCATTTTTTCCGAATCGACTTTCCGATACAGATTGGGCTGTTGCCCATATAACGAAATCAGGGAAAATAACGCTGAAATCAAGAAAAGAATTCTGTTCATTTTTAAGATTATTCCGGTGCCTTCAATGATGTTTTTGATCGTGTCAAAAGTACGCATTTTTCCGTAAGCAGCCAAACAGAAGAAAATCAAAAAATAAATATAAAAACCATTGATTATTGGAGTAATAAATAATTATTGCTATCTTTGCACCCGCTTTGCGCAATCTCTGTCGGAAAAAAATGCCGTTATATTGCGTTCTTATTCGTTAAATATTAACATAAAGCTTCATCAGTCATGGATTTAATTAAAATAGTGGAAGAATCTTTCACAGGAGAGAAGAAAGAGCACCCTAAATTTAAGAGTGGAGATACTGTTACGGTGGCCTATCGTATCGTAGAAGGGAACAAGGAACGTATTCAGCAGTATCGCGGCGTTGTGATCCGGATTTCGGGACATGGCGACAATAAACGTTTTACCGTTCGTAAGGTTTCCGACAACATTGGTGTTGAACGAATTTTTCCGCTGAATTCTCCGTTTATCGAGAGTATTGAAGTGAATAGTCAAGGTAAAGTTCGCAGGGCAAAACTGTATTACCTTCGTTCGCGTCGCGGAAAGAAAGCCCGTATCAAAAAGAAAGCTTTTTAATCCGGTTTTAAAAAAAATAACAAACGCTCTGAAGTTTTCAGGGCGTTTTTTTGTATTTTTGCTTTGCACTCGTTTGTTCTCTTGAAAGTAAAAATCGGAAGGGTATTTTATGCAATACAAAACACAAGGTGTTGTTTTATGTACATCGCGTTACAGCGATACGTTCTCTGTTGTCCATGTTTTTACGCGTGATTTTGGTCGTATGGCTTATCTTCTTCCAAAAAGTGGCGGAAAAAAATCAAAAGTAAGAGCTTCACTTTTTTTCCCCCTTTCGGTATTGAATATGGAGGTGGAACATTTGCCATTGCGTGAAATTCAGCGGCTGAAAGAGGTTGAAAGGGCATTTCCTTTATATGAAATATGTGCGGATGAAACCAAAATATCAATTTCTTTTTTTCTAGCGGAGTTTCTCTCGAAAGTATTGCGCGAAGCTCACGAAAACAAATCGCTTTTCGATTATCTGAAACACTCGGTGCATGTGTTGGAAGAATCGCATCGGGGACTTGGTAATTTTCATCTTGCATTTATGTTCGGATTGACCCGTTTTTTAGGGATTTATCCCAATCTGGACGATTACCGACCGGGGGCTTATTTTGATTTGCTTAACGGTATATTTGTGCAATACATGCCTCCCCACCATTATTACCTTACTCAAGCAAAAAGCACCTACCTCAGTGTTTTCAGCAGAATCAATTATGCCAATATGCATCTTTTTCGCATGTCGCGTGCCGAGCGCAATGCCCTTATCGATTATCTGTTGGTGTATTACCGTCTGCATATATACGATTTTCCTCCATTGAAATCGCTGGAGGTGCTTCGGGAGCTGTTTTGAGCACCTATCCGCGGCGGGCACATTGTAAAAATTACAGTATAACAACGTGCGTTGGCAACAGTGCTGAACACTTGCCTCGAATAGGATGCATTTTTGATCACCGTTCATGTGATACCGTTCATGTGATAATGAGCAGCGGTTTGTGGAGGAAGGAATACATTTGCATACATTTTGAGAATAAAAAGGCGACTATAATAATCGGATATAATACGAATGGCAAAACAACGAAAACGAAAAGTTGAAGGGGGATTGGTAGAAGGAAAACTTTCCGGTTCCATTTGGAAACTTGCTGCTCCAATGATGATTGGAGGGGCTTTGCAAGATCTTTTTTCTCTTGTGGATTTGTTTTTCGTCGGAAAACTGGGGCATGTCGAAGTTGCCGCACTTGCTATTGCGGGAACCACAATGGCAATATTGTCTATGCTGGTGCAGGGTATCGGTGTAGGAACAATGGCGCTTATTTCTCATTTTACCGGAGAAAAAAATTATAAGATGTCGGATGAGGTCTTGGGGCAAACGCTTGTCCTGAGCATTATTGGGTCGATGTTGATGCTGATCGTTTCTTTTTTTCTGGTAGAACCCTTGTTGATGCTTTTTGGAGCCAAAGGCGATGTGTTGTTTTATGCAGCCGAGTATCTCAAAATCAATTTCACTTTCTCCATCGTTATTTTTCTTTTTGCAGGTGTGACCAATGCATTGCAAGGTTCAGGCGATGCCAAGACTCCTCTGCATGCCCTTATCGTTGCCAATATCCTTAATATTATTCTTGACCCCATGCTCATTATGGGATACGGTCCTTTTCCCGCTATGGGGGTTGCCGGTTCTGCCGTGGCAACGGTGATAACGCGTGGCATTGGTGTTTTGTACCTTTTTGTTCATCTTTTCTTTGCCCATTCTACCCTGCATTTGAAGTGGAAATACCTCAAACCTTTGCCGTCTTTGATGAAGAGAATCGTAAACATCGGTTTTTTTGCTTCTCTTCAAGTGTTTATTCGCGAGATATCGTTTTTGTTTCTAATGCGGTTGGTGACATCTTTTGGCGATGCAACGCTTGCCGCCTATGGCATCGGTTCGCGACTGCGCACTTTTATTATGGTTCCCGGTTTTGGATTTGCAAGTGCTGCCGCGGTATTGGTTGGTCAAAATTTGGGGGCAGGGAAGCCGGAACGGGCAAAAAAATCGGCGTGGCGAGCCGTTATGTATTATGAAATCATTGCTATACCGTTGGCTGTTCTTTTTTTTATCTTTGCGCAGCCTTTGGTGGGGATTTTCAATGATCATCCCGAAGTAATTACCATTGGGAGCTCTTTTTTGCGCTATCTTGCCATTACTTTCCCTTTTCTTGCTTTTTCACTGGTGTTTTCGCAGGCGTTGAATGGTGCCGGCGATACCAAGACGGCTACCCTTATCAATGCTATCGGTCAACTTCTTTTTCGTGTACCCTTTGCTTATTTTTGTGCG
>Ga0208564_1000700_pt1 | contig 30207 bp, 32 predicted proteins | sample AD_UKC073_MetaG_FD_184439 | JGI IMG/M metagenome (GOLD analysis project Ga0208564, IMG submission 184439) | Active sludge microbial communities of municipal wastewater-treating anaerobic digesters from USA - AD_UKC073_MetaG (SPAdes) (version 2) | ecosystem: Engineered > Bioreactor > Anaerobic >... | reverse complement strand
CGCTGCTGGCGAAGGCGTTCGCCTCGGACGACCCGAGCCGGCTGCAGGCGGTGGAACCGGCGCCCGCCTGAACCCCGGCGCCCGGCCTGCATCACCTCAAGCTCCGCTTTCGCTCGCCGGCTGCGCAAACGCTTGCGACAGAAAGTCGACGAACGCCCGCACCCGCGCCGCCGACTGATGGCGCTGCGGATAGACGGCGTAGATGTCGGCGTCGGGGGTGTGGAACTGCGGCAGCACCTGCACCAGGCGGCCGCTGGCCAGGTGGGCGGCGACGTCCCACTCGGCGCGCATCAGGATGCCGTGGCCGTCCAGCGCCCAGCGCACCGCGATCTCGCCGTCGTTGGTGGCCAGGTTGCCGCGGGTCTTGACGGCCTGGGTCGACGCGGTCCGGCCACGGCCGCTGGTCAGGCGCCACAGGCCGTAGGCTTCCTCGCCCTGGCGGATGCCGATGCACTGGTGGCGCACCAGGTCGTTGGGCACCCTGGGCGTGCCGCGCCGGGCCAGGTAGGCGGGCGCGGCCACCAGCAGGCGGCGGTTGGGCGCCAGGCGGCGCGCCACCAGGCGTGAATCGGGCGGCGCGCCGAAGCGCACGCACACGTCGAAGCTGTCCTCGGTCAGCGGCGGCGGGTTCACCGACAGCTGCAGCTGCACCTGCACCTCGGGGTGCTGGTGCACGAAGCGCGAGATCAGCGGCGCCACATGGCTGCGGCCGAAGCCCAGCGTGGCATTGACCCGCAGCAGCCCGGTCGGCCGGCCCTTGGCCGCGCCCAGCAGCTGGCCCAGGTCGTCGATCTCGGCCAGGATGCGCCGCGCATGGTCCAGGTACAGCTCGCCCTCGGGCGTGAGGCTCATGCGCCGGGTGGTGCGCACCACCAGGGCGATGCCCAGCCGGGCCTCCATCAGCGCCAGGTGCTTGCTGACGGCGGGCGTGGTGATGCCCAGCTCGCGCGCGGCGGCGCTCAGGCTGCCGGCCGCGGCCAGCGCGCAGAAGAAGCCCAGGTCGGCGGGCTGGATGTCGTGGGCCATGCGGTTGCGCCTGCGGGATGGAGTGGGCGTCGCGCCCACTCTACCGGCGCCATCCACCGCCGCTCAGTCGAGCGTGACGTTCGCCTGCTTGACCAGCTTCGCGAACTTCTCGGTCTCGTCCTTGATCTGGCGCGCCATCTGCTCGGGCGTGTTGCCCACCGGCTCGGCGCCGATCTCGGCCATGCGCTTGCCGAACTCGGGCGAGCGGATGATCTTCTGCATCGCCTCGCTCAGCCTGGCGACCACCGGCTTGGGCGTGGCCACCGGCGCCAGCACGCCGAACCAGGTGCCGATGTCGAAGCCGGCCAGGCCAGCCTCGGCCAGCGTGGGCACGTTGGGCAGGGCCGACGAGCGCTTGCCCGTCGTCACCGCCAGCGCGCGCAGCTTGCCGGCCTGGATGTGCGGCAGCACCGGGGTGATGGTGTCGAAGCTCATCGTCACCTGGCCGCCGATCAGGTCGGTGGTCAGCGGGCCGCTGCCCTTGTAGGGGATGTGCAGCAGGGTGGTGGCGGTCTGGTTCTGGAACTGGGTGCCGATCAGGTGCTGGGCCGTGCCGTTGCCGTTGGAGCCGTAGCTCAGCTCGGGCTTGGCAGCCTTGGCCTGGGTGACCAGCTCGGCCACGGTCTTGGCCGGCGAGGTGGCGGCCACCGTCAGCACGTTGGGCACCATCGCGATCACCGTCAGCGGCGCGAAGTCCTTCTGGAAGTCGTAGCCCAGCTTCTTGTAGACGCTGGTGGCGATGGTGTGGTGCACCGCGCCCACCAGCAGGGTGTGGCCGTCGGCCTTGGCCTTGGCCACCATGTCGGCACCCAGGGTGGCGCCGGCGCCGGGCTTGTTCTCGACGATCACCGGCTGGCCCAGGGCGCCCTGCAGCTTCTCGGCCAGGGCACGGGCCAGCACGTCGGTGGTGCCGCCGGGTGGAAAGGGCACGACCAGGGTGACCGGGCGGTCGGGCGCCAGCTGGGCGAGGCTGGGGCCGGCGGCCAGCAGCAGGGCGGCAGCGGCGGCGGCGAGCAGGACGGGGCGGCGCATCGTGGGGCTCCTGCGCATGGCTCAGCGGGCGGCGGCGGCCAGCTGGCGGCACACGGCCTGCGTCACGTCGGCGGTGGTGGCGCAGCCCCCCAGGTCGCGGGTGTGCAGGGCCGCATCGGCGGTCACGGTCTCGATGGCCTGCATCAGCCGCTGCGCGGCCTGCGGCTCGCCGATGTGCTCCAGCAGCATCACGCAGCTCCAGAAGGTGCCCACCGGGTTCGCCAGGCCCTGGCCCATGATGTCGAAGGCCGAGCCGTGGATGGGCTCGAACATGCTGGGGTAGCGCCGCTCGGGGTCGATGTTGCCGGTGGGCGCGATGCCGAGGCTTCCGGCCAGCGCGGCGGCCAGGTCGCTCAGGATGTCGGCATGCAGGTTGGTGGCCACCACGGTGTCGATGCTGGCCGGGCGGTTGACCATGCGGGCGGTCATCGCGTCGACCAGCTCCTTGTCCCAGCGCACGTCGGGGAACTCGGCGGCCACCTGCACCGCGATCTCGTCCCACATCACCATCGCATGGCGCTGGGCATTGCTCTTGGTGACGACGGTCAGCAGCTTGCGCGGCCGGCGCTGCGCCAGCGCAAAGGCATAACGCATGATGCGGGTGACCCCAGCGCGGGTCATCATCGACAGGTCGGTCGCCACCTCGATCGGATGGCCCTGGTGGGCCCGGCCGCCGACGCCGGCGTACTCGCCCTCGCTGTTCTCGCGCACGATCACCCAGTCCAGGTCGGCCGGGGCGCAGCGCTTCAGCGGTGCGTCGATGCCGGGCAGGATGCGCGTGGGCCGCACATTGGCGTACTGGTCGAAGCCCTGGCAGATTTTCAGCCGCAGGCCCCACAGCGTGACGTGGTCGGGGATGTGCGGGTCGCCGGCCGATCCGAACAGGATCGCGTCCTGGCCGCGCAGGGCGTCCAGGCCGTCGGCGGGCATCATCTCGCCATGGGCGCGGTACCAGTCGCCGCCCCAGCCGAAGTCGGTGAAGGCAAAGCCGAAGCCGCCGCAGGCATCGGCCACGGCCTGCAGCACCTGGCGGCCGGCGGGCACCACCTCCTTGCCGATGCCGTCTCCGGGAATGGTGGCGATGCGATAGGTCTTCATGGCGGGCGCTGCAGGTGGTTGGTCAGAGGCTGCCCACTCTAGAAGCACCGTGCCGGGCCGGACCGCGCCGGCATTCAAGGCATTGTTTACTGCAGGTGAAGAGTGCTGGCGCTCACGCACCGCTCGATGCGCGACGGCTGCGCCTGGCGATGTATTGCTTGAGCACACCATCCATTCGCGACTGCCAGCCTTCACCCGTGGACCTGAAGTACGCGAGAACCTCGGGGCTGTAGCGGATGGAGACCAGCTGCTTTTTGGACTCCAGCGGCGGCCTGCCGCGCAGGGCGCGTGCGGGCACCATGGCCTTGAGTTGAGCTGGGGTCAGCGGCGGCGCGTCGGGATCAGCCTTGGCCGCCGCGGAGATGGCGCGGTCTTCCTCGACCGTTGGCATGACGATGCTGGCGCGCTTACTCGGCTTGGACATAGTGCTTCACCTCACGACGGTTGGCGCGACGCAGGCTGATGATTCTGCGCACGCGATTGCGATCGACGAACGCCACGTAGTAGAGGACACCCGTACGAGGAGCCAGGGCGATCATTCGACACTCACCGTACGCGAACCGATCGTCGACCCAGACGAGCGCATCATCCCAAGCGAGTTCAGCAGCCAACGTCAACGAGATGCCGTGCTTGGCTTGGTTGGATTGGTCTTTGAGCGGGTCGAATTCGATCAGCACGCTTTAATGTAGCTACATTAAAGAAAGCGATCAACCCGAGCGGTGCCCGCTCACTCCCCCGCCAGCCAATCCCCATGCCGCTGGCGGATCTCGTCGACCTGGCCCAGCGTGCCTGACAGGTGCTGGCGCACCGCCTGCTGGGCACCGGCGGCATCACCGGCCTCGATCGCGTCGACGATGGCCGCGTGGTCGCGCAGCACGGCCTGGGCCTTGCCCGCGCTGGGCAGGTGCAGCAGGCGCAGGCGGTCGACATGGCCGCTGCGGCGGCGCACCAGGTCGAACAACTCGGGCACGCCGGCGGCCGCGTACATCAGCTGGTGGAAGCGCCGGTCGGCGTCGATGAAGTCGTGGCGGGCGGCGTCGCCGGTCAGCGCGGCCAGCACGTCGATCTGCGCCCGCAGCCGTTGCACCAGGCCAGCCGGTGGTGCGCCGGCCAGGGTGTGGGCCACCTCGCATTCGATGGATCGCCGCAGGAAATGCGCCTCGCGGGCGGCGGCCAGGTCGATGCGGCTGACCACGGTGGCGTGCTGCGGAAAGATGTCGACCAGGCCCTCGTCGCCCAGGCGCAGCAGGGCGTCGCGGATCGGTGTCTGGCTCAGGCCATAGGCGGCTGCCAGGTCGGCGCGCGACAGCACGGTGCCGGGCGCCAGGTCCAGCCCGACGATGCGCTCGCGCAGGTGCTCGAAGACCTGGGGCGCGGCCTGGCGGGAGCGGTCGCGCTGCAGGGTGGGGACGGCCAGGTTCATGCCGCCATGCTAGCGATGCGGCGCATTGACGCACTAATACATTAGTGCTTTACTGCGGTCTGCCCACCAGAATCCACCGGAGACCCCCATGCAACGACGCCACCTGCTCGCCCTCGGCGCCTCGGCCGCCACCACCGGCCTGGGGCTGCCGCTGCCGTCCGCCGCACAAGCGGCCGCCCAGGGCAGTGACTGGCCCAAGGCCAAGACCATCACCTACGTGGTGCCGTTCACCGCGGGTGGCTCCACCGACGTGGTCGGCCGCACCCTGGCCGAGAAGCTGCAGGCCGCGCTGGGCCAGACGGTGGTGGTCGACAACAAGCCGGGGCAGGGCGGCGGCATCGGCGCGGCCTTCGTCGCCAAGGCGCCGGCCGACGGCTACACGCTGTTCGGCGGCACGATCAGCACGCACGCCATCAACGCCAGCCTGTACAAGCACCTGCCCTACGACCCGGTGAAGGACTTCGAGCTGGTGGCCCTGGTGGCCACGCTGCCCAATGTGCTGCTGGTCGACCCCAACCTGGGCGTCAACAGCGTGGCCGACCTGATCGCGCTGCTGAAGAAGGACGAGAAGCGGCGCACCTTCGCCTCGTCGGGCGCGGGCACGTCCACCCACCTGGCCGGCGAATTGTTCGCCGACCTGATCGGCGTGCCGCTGCAGCACATCCCGTACAAGGGCACGCCGCCGGCCATGGTCGACGTGTCGGCCGGCCAGGTCACCTTCATGTTCGACCAGATGACCGCCGCCGTGCCGCTGCTGCAGGCCGGCAAGCTGAAGCTGCTGGCCGTCACCACGGGCAAGCGCATCGCGCTGGCGCCGAACACGCCGACCATGATCGAGGCCGGCATCCCGGGCTTCGAGATGGCGTCGTGGCAGGCGGTGTACGCGCCCACGGGCACGCCCAAGGCCGTCGTCGAGCGCCTGCATGCCGAGATCGCCAAGGCGCTGAAGCTGCCCGACGTGCAGGCCAAGCTGGGCGGCCAGCTGGGCATGGAGCTGGTGGGCGGCTCGCCGGCCGAGCTGGCCGCGCTGATGGCGCGCGAGATCCCGCGCTGGGCGGCGCTGGTCAAGAAGTCGGGCGCCTCCGCGAACTGATGCCGACGGAGACGACGATGGCCCGCGACATCCGCATCACCGCCGTGCGCATCACGCCGATCGCCTTCCGCGACGGCCCGCTGCTCAACGCCGCCGGCATCCACGAGCCCTGGGCGCTGCGCAGCATCGTCGAGCTGGAGACCAGCGACGGCCGCGTCGGCATCAACGAGACCTATGGCGATGCACCGATGCTCGCTGCGCTGGAGCAGGCCCGGGCGCTGGTGATCGGCCTGTCGCCGTTCGACCTGAATGTGATGGAGCAGCGCGTGCGCGCCACGGTGAAGGCGGCGCCGGGCGCGGTGGAGTTCGAGCTGGCGCCGGGCTCGCACACCGCCAAGAACGCGGCCAAGGTGATCAGCACCTTCGAGGTGGCGATGCTCGACCTGCAGGGCCAGGTCGTCGGCGCGCCCATCGTCGACCTGCTGGGCGGCCAGGTGCGCGATGCCGTGCCGTACAGCGCCTACCTGTTCTTCAAGTACGCCGAGCACATCGACAAGCCCTACGCCGCTGACGCCTGGGGCGAGGCGGTGACACCCGAGCAGATCGTCGCCCAGGCCCGGCGCATGATCGCGCTCTACGGCTTTCGCAGCATCAAGCTCAAGGGCGGCGTCTTTGCGCCGGCGCACGAGATCGCCTGCATGCAGGCGCTGAAGGCCGCGCTGCCAGGCTGTCCGCTGCGGCTGGACCCGAACGCCAACTGGTCGCTGCAGACCAGCATTGCGGCGGCGCGCGAACTGGACGACGTGCTGGAGTACTACGAAGACCCCTGCCCGGGCCTGGACGGCATGGCCGAGCTGGCGCGCCACACCACGCTGCCCCTGGCCACCAACATGGTGATCACCACGCCCGAGGACTTCCGCCGCGGCGCGGCCAGCGGCGCGGTCAAGGTGCTGCTGAGCGACCACCACTACTGGGGCGGCCTGCGCTACACCCGCACGCTGGCCCGCATGTGCGCGCTGTGGGACCTGGGCATGTCCATGCACAGCAACTCGCACCTGGGCATCAGCCTGATGGCGATGACCCATGTGGCGGCCAGCATCCCGAACCTGACCTACGCCTGCGACACCCACTACCCCTGGCAGGAGGAGGAGGTGATCGAAGGCGGGCGCATCGCCTTCGACGGCGGCGCGGTGCGGGTGCCCAGCACCCCCGGCCTGGGTGTGACGCTGGACCGCACGAAGCTGGCCGACCTGCATGCCCAGTACCTGGCCTGCGGCGTGCGCCAGCGCGACGACCTGGCGCAGATGCGCAAGTACGACCCGGCCTTCACCGGCGCCACGCCGCGGTTCTGAGGACCGGTCGTCGGCCGCCGGGGCGCGGGCGCTGACCGGCGTTTGTCCCGAGCGCACCGGGGCGGGCGGCGGTTTCCAATGGTGGCCCTGCTGCCAACCCGCCGCCTTCGACCGCCATGGCCCTGACCCTCTCCCACGCCACCGGCCCCACCGACCCGCCGCTGCGCGACATCACCCTGGGCGCCCTGCTGGCCTGGGCCGCCGAGACCACGCCGCAGCGCACCGCCCTGGTCTGGGGCACGCCGGACCCGGCCGGTCGCCGCCAGTGGACCTATGCCGGTCTGTACGCGGAAGCACTGCGCACCGCCCGGGCGTTGCGCCAGCGCTTCCAGCCCGGCGAGCGCGTGGCCGTGTGGTCGGCCAACCGGCCCGAGTGGGTGATGCTGGAGTTCGGCTGTGCGCTGGCCGGCGTGGTGCTGGTGACCGTCAACCCGGCCTTCCGCCAGCACGAGGTGCAGTACGTGCTGCAGCAGTCGCGCGCAGCCGGCGTCTTCGTCGTCGAGCAGTTCCGTGGCAACCCGATGTGCGCCACGGTGCAGGCGGTCGCGCCGTCGTGCCCCGACCTGCGCGAGGTGCTGCATTTCGAGGACTGGGACGCCTTCATCGCCACCGGCGATGACGCCTCGGTCACGCTCCCCGAGGTGCAGCCGCGCGACCCGGTGATGATCCAGTACACCTCGGGCACCACCGGCTTCCCCAAGGGTGCGTTGCTGCACCACCAGGGCCTGGCCAACAACGGCGCCCACACGGCCGACCGCATGGGCGTGGACGACGGGTCGGTGTGGATCACCACCATGCCGCTGTTCCACACCGGCGGCTGCGTCTGCTGCGTGATCGGCGCGGTCTCGCGCCGCTGCACCAACGTGCTGCTGGAGGCTTTCGACCCCGGCCTGGTGCTGGAGCTGTTCGAGACCTGCAAGGGCAATGCCATGGTCGGCGTGCCCACCATGCTGATCTCGATGCTGGAGCACCCGCGCTTCGCCCAGACCGACCTGTCCAGCGTGCGCGCCATCTGCGCGGGCGGCTCCACCGTGCCGGCGGCCCTGGTCACGCGGCTGGAAGAGGCCCTGGGCGCGCCCTTCACCATCGTCTTCGGCCAGACCGAGTGCTCGCCGGTGGCGCAGATGACGCGGCCCGACGACAGCCTGCGCGACAAGGCCGAGACGCTGGGCGCGCCGATGCCGCACGTGGAGGTCAAGATCATCGACCCGGCCACGGGCGCCACCGTGCCGGTCGGCCAGATCGGCGAGTACTGCATCCGCGGCTACCACGTGATGCACGGCTACTTCGACATGCCCGAGGCCACCGCCGCGGCCATCGACGCCGACGGCTGGCTGCACACCGGCGACCTGTGCGCGATGGACGAACGCGGCTACTGCACGGTCGAGGGGCGGCTGAAGGACATGATCATCCGCGGCGGCGAGAACATCTACCCGCGCGAGCTGGAGGAGCTGCTGTTCCGCCACCCCAGCGTGGGCAGCGTGGCGGTGGTGGGCCTGCCCGATGCCAAGTGGGGCGAGGAGGTGGCTGCGGTGCTGCGGCCGGCACCGGGCGCGGTGATCGACAAGGCCCAGTTGATCGACGACATGCGCCAGCACCTGGCGCCGCACAAGACGCCGCGGCGGTGGTTCAGCGTGGCCGAATTCCCGCTGACCGGATCAGGAAAGATCCAGAAGTTCAAGCTGCGCGAGATGCAGCAGGCGGGGCAGTTGACGGAGCTGTAGCCGGCCGCCCCGGCAGGCTCAGTCCGCGTCGTCCGGGGCATAGTGCCCCATCCGTTGGGCTTTCGTCTGGATGTAGCCCAGGTTGTGCGGGTTGGGCGGCGTGTGCAGCGGCACGCGCGCCACCACGTCGATGCCCAGCGACCGCAGCGCGTCGACCTTGGCCGGGTTGTTGGTCAGCAGGCGCACCTGGCGCACGCCCAGCTGCTGCAGCATGCGCGCGGCGATGGCGTAGTCGCGAGCGTCGTCGGGCAGGCCCAGCAGGCGGTTGGCCATCACCGTGTCGGCGCCGGCCTGCTGCAGCGCATAGGCGCGGATCTTGTTGACCAGGCCGATGCCACGGCCTTCCTGGCGCAGGTAGAGCAGCACGCCCCGGCCGGCTTCGGCAATCGCCTTCAGGCCGGCTTCGAGCTGCGCGCCGCAGTCGCACTTCAGGCTGTACAGCGTGTCGCCGGTCAGGCATTCGCTGTGCACGCGGATCAAGACCGGCTCGTCGGTGCCAAGCGGGCCCATGCTCATTGCCGCATGTTCCTGGCGCGTGTCGGGGTCGACGATGCCGTGCAGGTCGAATTCACCCCAGCGGGTGGGCAGCTTGCAGCTGACGAGCTGACCGGGTTCGACGCTGGCGAGTTCGGGGGGCAGACGGGGCTTCATGGTTGCCCCGGATTGTCGGCGATCAGGTGCCGGAAGGCCGGCGCATGGGGGACATGGCCGCCGCCGGGCGCCCCATGTCGTCAGACGATCCTGGACTTGTGCCCCGCCCAGTACGCATCGCGCAGCTTGCGCTTGTACAGCTTGCCGGTGGGCAGGCGCGGCAGCTCGTCGCTGAAGTCGATGGTGCGCGGGCACTTCAGGTGCGCCAGGTGCTGGCGGCAGAAGGCGATCAGCTCCTCGGCCAGTTCCGGCGTGTGGGCGATGCCGGGCAGGGGCTGCACCACGGCCTTGACCTCCTCGCCCATTTCCTCGTTCGGCACGCCGAACACCGCCGCGTCGGCCACCTTGGGGTGGGTGATCAGCAGGTTCTCGCACTCCTGCGGGTAGATGTTCACGCCGCCGGAGATGATCATGAAGGTCGAGCGATCGGTCAGGTACAGGAAGCCGTCGTCGTCCAGGTAGCCCATGTCGCCCACCGTGGTCATGGTGCCGTCGGCCGAGCGCGTCTGCGCGGTGCGTTCCGGGTCCTGGTAGTACTCGAAGGGGTTCGCGGTCTTGAACCAGATCTCGCCGGTCTGGCCCTTGGCCACCGGCTGCATGGATTCGTCCAGGATGTGGATGTCGCCCATCAGCACCCGGCCCACGGTGCCGCGGTGGGCCAGCCACTCGGGCGTGTTGCAGGCGGTGAAGCCCATGGCCTCGGTGGCGCCGTAGTACTCGTGGATGATCGGGCCCCACCAGTCGATCATGGCCTCCTTCACCTGGGCCGGGCACGGTGCGGCGGCGTGCACCGCGATCTTCAGCGACGACAGGTCGTGCTTCCTGCGGTCGGCTTCGGGCAGCTTGAGCATGCGGCTGAACATGGTCGGCACCAGCTGGCTGTGGGTGATGCGGTGCTGCTCCACCAGCGCCAGGTAATGCAGCGGGTCGAAGTGCTCCATGATCACCACCGTGCCGCCGTGGCGGATCGCCAGGCTCACGTTGGCCAGCGGCGCCGAGTGGTACAGCGGCGCGGGCGACAGGTAGACCATGCCTTCCTCGCATTGCCACAGCTTGGCCAGGAAGTGGAAGAGGGCGATCGGCTCGCTCGGCGGGTTCTCCGGCAGCGGCCGCAGGATGCCCTTGGGCCGGCCGGTGGTGCCCGACGAATACAGCATCGAGGTGCCCAGCGCCTCGTCGGCGATCGGCGTCACCGGCTGGTTGGCGATGGCGTTGTTGTAGTCGGTGATGCGGCAGTGGCCCACCTGGCCGGCGCAGGCCGCGCCGCCGTCGACCACCAGGCACAGCGTGACGCGCGGCGCGTTCGCCAGCGCCTGCTTCGCGACATCGAGCAGCTTGGCGCTGGTCACCAGCAGGGTCGACTCGCTGTTGTCCAGGATGTAGGCCAGCTCGTCGGGCTGCAGGTGGCTGTTGACCGCGGTGTAGTACAAGCCGCTGCGCTCGCCGGCGACGCAGGTCTCCAGGTAGTGGAAGTGGTTCTCCAGGAAGATGGCGTAGTGGCCCAGGCGCTTCAGCCCGTGGCCGCGCAGCAGGTGGGCCAGCTGGTTGCTGCGGCGCTCCAACTCGGCATAGGTCATCGTGCGGCCGCTGGTGGCCATGATGAAGGCGGGGCGGTCGGCGAACTGCTGGGCGTACTTGCCGGGGAACATGGGCTGGTCTCCTGCGGGGAATCGGGCGGCGGGGTCTGCGGCGGGCATTGTGCGGACGCGCCGACGGCGGCGATTGGGTGTTTGCCCGGTTTGTCGCGTTGGCGTCATCAGGGCGATCCTTGCCGGGTGCAGGCCTGGGGACTAACCTGCGTCGCCGGTGGCCGCGCAGGTGCCCGGCCCCTCAACCTTCTGGAGAGCGCGCCATGATCTCTGCCGACAAGCTGTTGAAGTTCGCCCCGAACATCAAGGACGCCGCGGGCCATGCCGCGGCGCTGGAGAAGGCCCGGCTGGAAAGCACGGTGGACAATGTGCGCCGGCTCTGCGCCTTCCTGGGCCAGATCGCCGTCGAGACCGGCGGCTTCACGCTGATGGAAGAAAACCTGAACTACCGCAACCCCGAGCGCCTGGACGCCCTGTTCTCCCGCGTGCGTGGCACCGAGGACGCCCGGGCGCTGATCGCCAAGGGCCCGCAGGCCATCGCCAACCGCGTCTATGGCGGCCGGGCCGACCTGGGCAACGGCGACGAGGCCAGCGGCGACGGCTGGAAGTACCGCGGCTCGGGCTACAAGCAGCTCACCGGCCGCTACAACTACCGCGAGATGGGCAAGCTGATCGGCCTGGACCTGGAGAACAACCCCGACTGGGTGCGCGTGAACCCCACCGCCGCCAAGGTGGCCTTCGCCTTCTGGGACGCGAAGAAGTGCTCGCCGCTGGCCGACGTGGGCGACATCGAGGCGATCACCGAGCGTGTCAACGGCCCGGCCAAGCTGGCCCTGGCCGAGCGCCGCGCCGCCACCGCCCGGGCGCTGGACATCTGGGGGGACTGAGCCGGTGTCCGTCCGCGCCCTGATCCGCCGCGCCGCGGCGCTGCTGCTGGCGGCCCAGGCCGCCGCGCAGGCCGCGCCCGCACTGCCGGCCCAGGCGGCCACGCCCGAGGCCTTCGTGCCCGCCGGCTGGCAGATCGAGCAGCGCCAGGCCGTCGACCTGGACCGCGACGGCCGGCCCGATGCCGTGCTGCTGCTGCGCCCCGATGCGCCGCCGCCGGCGCCCGGCGCGGGCACGTCACCCGAGCGGGTGCTGGCGGTGCTGAAGGCCGGCCGTGCCGGCTGGCAGCTGGCCGGCGCCAATGCGCGGCTGGTGCCGCAAGTCGACCTGGCCACGCAGGAGGACCCGTTGGCCAATGGCGAGCTGCTGGCCGAGCGCGGCAGCGTGCTGCTGTCGCTGGGGCTGGGCAGCACCGCCGGGTCGTACCTGTCGGCCGTGGTGCGCTACCGCCTGCGCATCGACGGCGGCTGCGTGCGCCTGATCGGCTACGACCGCCTGCAGACCCACCGCGGCACGCAAGAGACGCAGGACCTGAGCGTCAACTTCCTCACCGGCCGGGTGCTGCACACCAGCGGCAATGCCCAGGGCGACACCACCGCCAGGCGCCAGGCGCGGCTGGCGGCCAACCCGCGCCGCTGCCTGCCCGACCTGGACAGCGCCACCAGCTTCAGCCCGCTGGGCGAGCCGCGCTGACGCGCACCGCGCCGGCCCCGCTGCCGGCAGGTTGGCGGGCGTTACAGTCTTCGCGCCACAGGCCGTGCCTGTCCAGGAGACTCGATGCCCGCCTTTCCCGCCCGCCCCGCGACCCTGCTCGCTGCCCTGCTCGGCGCCGGCCTGCTGCTGGCCGGTTGCGCCACGCCGGTGCCGCCCGCCGCCATCGCGCCTGTGGCGCCTGCTGCGCCTGCCGTCGCCGCAGCGCCTGCCGCGCCTGCCGTCGCCGCAGCGCCTGCCGCCGCGCCCGCTGCGGCCAACCCCCTGCGCAACCTGGCCCAGGCCGAGGTGCCGGCCTACATGGCCACGCTGCAGGGCCTGGTCGGCATCGAATCGGGCAGCCGCGACCTGGAGGGCCTGCAGCGCATCGCCGACGTGGTGGCCGGCCGCCTGCGCAGCGCCGGCATGCAGGTCGAGCAGAAGCCGACCCAGGCGCCGGATTTCCATCCGCAGCTCAAGGGTGCCAAGCTGGGCCCGATGGTCTACGCCAAGCGCACCGGCACCGGCACGAAGAAGGTGCTGCTGATCGCCCACATGGACACCGTCTACCCACGCGGCATGGGCGCCAAGCAGCCGTTCCGGGTCGAGGGCGACCGCGCCTACGGCCTGGGCATCGCCGACGACAAGCAAGGCGTGGCGCTGATCCTGCACGTGGTGGACCTGCTCAACCGCCTGGGCGCCACCGACTACGCCGAGCTGGGCGTGCTGATCAACGGCGACGAGGAGATCGGCTCGCCCGGCTCGGCCGCCTTCATCACCCAGCTGGGCAGCGAGTACGACGCGGTGTTCTCGTTCGAGGGCGGTGGCTCGGCGGCGGCCAACGGCTTCGACAGCGTGCGCCTGGCCACCAGCAGCATCGCCATCGTCGAGATGAAGGTCACCGGCAAGGCCAGCCATGCCGGCGCCGCGCCGCACCTGGGCCGCAATGCGCTCTACGAGCTGTCGCACCAGATGCTCAAGAGCCGCAACTTCGGTGACCCCGCCAAGGGCCTGCAGATCAACTGGACGGTGGCCAATGCCGGCGGCTCGCGCAACGTGATCCCGGCCGAGGCCACCGCGGTGGCCGACGTGCGCTCGCTGACCAACGCCGACCTGGACCTGATGGAGGCCGCGCTGAAGAAGTCGATCGAGGACAAGCTGATCCCCGACACCACCATCGACCTGAGCTTCTACCGCAGCCGCCCGGCCTTCGTGGCCAATGCGGCGGCACGGGCGCTGGCCCAGCATGCGGTGCAGGTGGGGCAGAGCCAGGGCATGGCGCTGCGGGTGCTCGACCGCGCCACCGGCGGCGGCACCGACGCGGCCTTTGCCGGCCTGCGGCCCAAGGGCGGCGTGCTGGAGAGCTTCGGCCTGCGCGGCTTCGGCGGCCATTCCAACGACGACGAGTACGTGATGGTCTCCAACATCGCGCCGCGCCTGGCGCTGGCGGTGCAGATGGTGCGCGACACCGGCAGCGGCAAGGTGGCGTGGTGATCAACCTTGATTGCTGACACACAGGCCGAACAGGCCGCTCCAGGTTTTGCCGCCCTTGGCATCGGCACTGCGCTGACCACGGCAGCTGCCGCTGCCGGCTGGGCCCGGCCCACGCCGGTGCAGGCCGCCACGCTGCCGGCGGTGCTGGACGGGCGCGACCTGCTGGCCCTGTCGCCCACCGGCTCGGGCAAGACCGCCGCCTTCCTGCTGCCACTGCTGCAGCGCCTGCTGCTCACGCCCGGCCTGGCGGCCGAGCGCCCGCGCCGGCTCTACGTGGTGGTGCTGGCGCCCACGCGTGAGCTGGCCTTGCAGACGCAGGCCGCCGCCCGTGCCCTGCTGGCCGGCCTGCCGGGCGCGCCCCGCGTCGCGCTGGGCGTTGGCGGCGCGTCGATCAACCCGCAGCTGCTGGCGCTGCGCGGCGGTGCCCACCTGCTGGTGGCCACGCCGGGGCGGCTGCTGGACCTGCTGGCGCACAACGCCTTCGGCCGGGCCGGGCTGGCCGACGTGCAGGCCCTGGTGCTCGACGAAGCCGACCGCCTGCTCGACCTGGGCTTTGCCGACGAGCTGGGCCGTGTGCTGGCCGCGCTGCCGGCGCAGCGGCAGACGCTGCTGTTCTCGGCCACCATGCCTGAGGCGGTGCAGGCGCTGGCCGACCGCGTGCTGCATGACCCGCTGCGGGTCGATGCCGGTGCGGCCGATGCCGACCTGCCCGCCGCGACGCCGCCCGACATCCACCAGCGCGCCATCGTCGTCGACAGCGCCCGCCGCACGCAGCTGCTGCGCCACCTGGCCGGCAGCGAAGCCTGGCCGCGCGCGCTGGTCTTCGTCGCCACGCAGTACGCCGCCGAGCATGTGGCCGACAAGCTGCGCCGTGCCGGCCTGAAAGCCGAGGCCTTGCACGGCCGCCAGAGCCCCGGCCGGCGCGCCGCCGTGCTGGCCGACCTGCAGGCCGGCCGGCTGCAACTGCTGATCGCCACCGACCTGGCCGCCCGCGGGATCGACCTGCCCGGCCTGGAGGCGGTGGTGCAGTACGACCTGCCGCGCTCGGCGGTCGACCATGTGCACCGCATCGGCCGCACCGGCCGGGCCGGCGCCCGCGGCCAGGCGATCAGCTTCGTGCTGGCCGACGCGCCGGGCAGCGAGGCGCATTTCCGCCTGATCGAGAAGCGCCAGCAGCAGCGGGTGCCGCGCGAGGTGGTGGCCGGCTTCGAGCCGGTGGCCGCACCGCTGCCGGCCGAGGTCGCCGCCGACGGCACGGGCGGCGTCAAGGGCCGGCGGCCCAGCAAGAAGGACAAGCTGCGCGCCGCTGCCGCGGCGGCGGCCGCCAGCCCCCAACGACGAAAGCCCGCCGCATGAGCACCGACCCCGGCCACGACGCAGCCAGCCCCGCCGCCGCCCGCGATGCCGCGCTGGGCGTGCTGCTGGTGGCCGCGCAGTTCGCGCTGATCGGCCTGATCGCCTGGAAGGCCGGGCCGTTCTTCCTGGCGCTGCAGGCTTCGGCCCTGGCCTGGACGGTGCTGGCCGCCGGCATCGCGCTGGGCGTGTGGGCCGTGGCCACCAACCGCCCGGGCAACTTCAACATCCGCCCGGCGCCCAAGCCCGGCGCCGCCCTGGTCACCGCCGGGCCTTACGCCTGGATCCGCCATCCGATGTACAGCGCCATCCTGCTGATGGGCCTGGCCGGCATCTGCGGTGTCGACATTCCCGGCCGCACCCTGGTGGGCACCGCCTTCGTCGGCCTGCTGGGCGTGCTGTGGGTCAAGGCCGGCATCGAGGAGCGGCTGATGGTCGCCAGCCATCCGGGTTATGCCGCCTACATCAAGGACAGCAGCAAGTTCATCCCGTGGCTGATGTGAGGCTCAGGCTTTCCAGGCGTCGCGCAACTCGCGCTTCAGGATCTTGCCGATGGCGCTGCGCGGCAGCTCGTCGGTGAAGCGCAGGCCACTCAGGCGCTGGGTCTTGCCGACCTGGCCGTTCAGCCAGCCGCGGATGTCCTCTTCGCTGTCGGCAGCGCCCGCACGCTTCACAACATAGGCGACCGGCGTCTCGCCCCATTCGGCGCTGGGCACGCCCACCACGGCGCAGTCGGCCACGGCGGGGTGCTGGCGCAGCACGGCTTCCAGGTCGCTGGGGTAGATGTTGAAGCCGCCGGAGATCACCATGTCCTTGCGGCGGTCGAACAGCACCAGGAAGCCGTCGGCGTCGAAGCGGGCCACGTCGCCGGTGCGGATGAAGCGGTTGCCCTGCGGGTCGTACCACTCGGCCTCGGCGGTCTTGGCCGGCTGCTTGTGGTAGCTGGTCATCATCGCGCCCGAGCGGCCCACCACCTCGCCGGCCTCGCCCCTGGGCACTTCCTTGCCGTGTTCGTCGATCAGGCGGATGTCGTGGCCCTCCGACGGCTGGCCGACGGTGTGCAGCTTGGTCGGGTGCAGATGGGCCTGCAGCACGCAGCTGCCGCCGCCCTCGGTCATGCCGTAGTACTCGGTGAGGCCACCCGGCCAGCGCTTGAGCACGTCGGCCTTCAAGTCGGCATGGAAGGGCGCGCTGGTGCAGAACTTCATGCGGAAGCTCGACAGGTCGAAGCTGTCGAACTCGGGCCGCGCCATCAGCCGCTGGTACTGCACCGGCACCAGCATGGTGTGCGTCGAACGCTCGCGCTGGGCGATCTGCAGGTAGGCCAGGGCGTCGAACTTGGGCATGAGCACCACGCAGCCGCCCCAGGCCAGCGTGGGGATCACGCTGACCAGGGTGGTGTTGCTGTACAGCGGCGTGGCGATCAGCGTCACCGTGTCGGTGCCGTAGCCGGAAATGGCGGCGCGCTGGATGTGGCCCCAGCGCATGGCGTGGCTCTGCACGATGCCCTTGGGCGTGCCGGTGGTGCCGGATGAATAGATCAGGTTGAACGGCCAGGCCGGGTCGATGGCGACCGGCGCCGGCTGGTTGCCCTCGGGCGGCAGCCAGGCGTCGATGGCCTCCAGGCGCGTCACCGGCAGATCGACCGGCACCGTGACGCCGGCCGCCGCCAGCGCGTCGGCCACGCCGGCATCCAGGAAGAAGCGCCGCGCATCGGCGTCCACCGCCATGCCCACCAGCTGCTCGGCCGTGCTGCTGGGCGCCAGCGGTGCCACCGCGCCACCGGCGCGCAGCGTGCCCAGGTAGACCGCCACGTAGGCCGGGCAGCTGGTGGCGCACACGGCCACGCGTTCGCCGGGCTGCAGGCCATCGCGCAGCAGGCCGGCGGCCACGCGGTCGGCCAAGGCATTCAGCGTGGCATAGCTCAAGCGCTGCTCGCCCACCACCAGGGCCGTGGCCTGCGGGCGGTTGCGGGCGTGCCCGGCCACCAGCGAAGGCAGGTCGCGGAAGGGATGTGCGGTGTCGTTGGCGGTGGGCAGGGTCATGGCGGTGGTGCGGACGCGGGCAGGGCAAGGCAGGGCGCAAGACCATAGCAGCGGCATCGGGCGGGGGCCTGTCGCCCACGTGCCCCGGGTGGCCTGTCGCCCACGTGCTTGTGACCGTGGCGGGCGGCGCGCCGAATGCCCGGTTTCACACAAGCACGAACGGGCAGGCGATGGCGATGGACTTCCAGGGCAAGGTGGTGGTGGTGACGGGCGGTGCCTCGGGCATCGGACGGGCGTTGTGCGAGGCCTTTGCCGCCGCCGGTGCGCGCGGCGTGGTGGTGTCCGACCTCGATGGCGACGGCGCGCAGGCCGTGGTGTCGGCCATCGGCCCGCAGGCGCTGGCGGTGCGCACCGACGTGGCGCAGGCCGACCAGGTGCAGGCCCTGGTCGACCAGGCCACGGTGCGCTTCGGCCAGGTCGACATCTTCTGCAGCAATGCCGGCATCCTGAGCCGCACCGACGCCGACGCGTCGGCCGCCACCTGGCAGCGCCACTGGGACGTCAACCTGATGGCCCATGTGCATGCCGCCAACGCCGTGCTGCCGCAGATGCTGGCGCGCGGCGAGGGCTGGCTGCTGCAGACGGCCAGCGCGGCCGGCCTGCTGAGCCAGGTGAATGCCGCGCCCTACAGCGTGACCAAGCATGCCGCGGTGGGCTTTGCCGAATGGCTGAGCATCGCCCACGGCGATGCCGGCATCCACGTCACCTGTCTGTGCCCGCAGGGGGTGAAGACGCCGATGATGCTGAGCGCCGACAGCGACACCGGCCGGCCCAGCTTCCTCGGCGACGGTGCGCTCGATGCCAGCGTGGTGGCGCAATGCGCGCTCGACGCCCTGCGCGAGGGCCGCTTCCTGGCGTTGCCGCATGCCGAGGTGCTCACCTTCTGGCAGCGCAAGACGGCCGACGTCGACCGCTGGCTGCGCGGCATGCGCCGGCTGCGGGCCAAGGTGATGGGCACCGGGGACTGACCATGCGCCGCCGCAGCCTCCTGCTCGCCGGCCTGGCGGCCAATGCCGCGGTGCGGTCGCAGACGACCTGGGCGCCGACGCGGCCGGTCAAGCTGGTCGTCGCCTTCGGCCCCGGCAGCGGCAACGACCTGACCGCGCGTGAACTCGCCCAGCACATGGCCGAGACCCTGGGCCAGCCGGTGGTGGTGGAGAACCGCGCCGGCGCCGGTGGCGCACTGGGCACCGACGTGGTGGCCAAGGCCGTGCCCGACGGCCACACCATCGGCCTGGGCACCAGCAGCCAGCTGGTGATGAACGTGGGCCTGCACAAGAGCCTGCCCTTCGACGTCGAGCGCGACCTGCGGCTGATCGGCCTGGCGAGCCGCACGCCGATGCTGCTGGCGGCCAGCGCCGCGGGTCCGAAGTCCATCGCCGACCTGATCGCCCAGGCCAAGTCCCAGCCCGGCAAACTGAGCTACGGCTCGGCGGGCCTGGGTTCGATCAGCCACATCGTGGCCGAGGCCTTCGCCAAGGCGGCCGACATCCACCTTCTGCACGTGCCCTACAAGGGCAACGGCCCGGCGGTGGCGGATCTTGCTGGCGGCCATGTGGCCCTGGTGTTCGACGGCCTGTCGACGACGGCGCCGCTGGCGCAGCAGGGCAAGGTGCGCATGCTGGCGATCTCGGGCACCCGCCGCAGCCCGGCCGCGCCGGACCTGCCCACCTTCGCCGAGCAGGGCCTGCCGGCCTACGAGGCCTACACCTGGAACTGCCTGTTCGCACCGGCCAAGGTGCCGCCCGAGGCACTGGCCACGCTGAATGCGGCGCTGAACAAGGCGTTGGCCGCACCGGCGATCCAGGCCCGCCTGGCCAGCGGCGGCAGCGAGGCGCTGGGCCCGTCCACACCCGAGCAGGCCGATGCCTTTGCCCGGCGCGAGCGCACGCAGTGGGTGGGCTTCGTCCGGGGGCTGAACATCCAGGCGAACTGAGGCCCGGGCGGTTGCTGGCCGCTCAGGTCACCAGGTAGACCGCGATGCGCACGAAGCCCTGCCCCGGCCGGGCGCTGCCGACGAACGTGCGGTTGCGCAGCCAGGCATGCGGGCCGTCGGGTGCGTCGAACACCGGTGCGGTGCGGAAGCTGTACTCGGCCGGGTCGACCGGCTCGCCGGCCCGCAGCCGCGCCAGCACCGCCGGCTCGGCATGGCGCAGGCCCAGGTTGCGCAGGTAGATGGGCGTGCCGTCGGACAGCCGCACGCTGTAGTGGGCGTGGATCTCGGCCGTGCCGTCGGGGCGCTGCCACAGCCAGTCGCTGCCGCCGGGCAGGATGCTGCCGTTGATCAGCGGCCCGCGCAGCAGGCCGCCGGTGATGACGATGTGGCGCCGCTCGCCATTGACGCCCGGGCCGGCACTCAGCGGCGGGTCGACCAGGGCGTGGATGGTGCAGGCGAACTGCAGGCCGGGGATGGCGGGCGACGGTGCATCGGGCAGGTCCGGCAGGTCTTGCAGGTCGGCCATGGCGTCAGCCCAGCAGCGACTTCAGCGCCACCGCCGGGTCGCAGGCGGTGGCCGGCGCCGGGCTCAGGCCGGCTTCCAGCAGCTTGCGCGACATCACATGGTCCATCGGCGCGTTGACTGACTCGACGCACACCAGCTGCTCGCCCAGGTAGTGCAGCAGCGAGAAGCTGGCGTCGTTGGCGCCCGGCCGGCGGTGGCTGGCCAGGCCCGGCGTGCCGGCGGCCGGCAGCAGGCCGGCCATCTGCAGGCGCAGCGCACCCTGCTCCGACCAGAACCAGGGCAGGGCGGCGTAGACCGGGCTCTGGCCCTGCAGCGTCAGTGCCGCGGCACGCGCCTGGTCGGTGGCGTTCTGCACCGATTCCAGCCGCAGCAGCCCGCCGCCTGCTGCCCAGCGCGTGCTGACCGGAAAGCGTGCCACGTCGCCGATCGCCAGGATCGCCGGGTCGCTGGTGCGCAGCGCGGCGTCGACGACGATGCCGTTGTCACAGGTCAGGCCGGCGGCGCGGGCCAGGCTGTCCTCGGCCTCGGCGCCGATGCCCAGCAGCAGCAGGTCCACCGGCTGGCGCTGGCCGTTCACCGTGATCGCCTGCAGGCGCTGGCCGTCATGCTCGACATCACCCAACTGCGCACCCAGGTCGACCCGGATGCCCGCTGCGCGGTGCGTGGCCAGCACATGGGCCGACAGTGCGGCCGAGGTGCTGCGGCCCAGCAGCCGCGGCGCCACCTCGATCACCTGCACGTCCAGCCCCTGGGCGCGCGCGGTGGCGGCCACTTCCAGGCCGATGAAGCCGCCGCCCAGCACGGTCAGCGACCTGGCACCGGCCAGTGCGCCGCGCAGCGTGTCGGCATCGGTGGCGTCGCGCAGCACGGCCACGTTGGCCAGCCCCGCCGGCAGCTGCGTCAGCCGCCGCGCCCGGGTGCCGGTGGCCAGCACCAGCTGGGCGTAGGGCAGCACGGTGCCGGATTGCAACGTCACCGTCTTCGCCGCGCGGTCGATGGCCGTCGCCGGGTCGGCCCGGTGCACGGTGATGCCGGCCTGCGCGTACCAGGCGTCGGCGCGGTGCGCCTGCAGCGTCTCGGCCGGGTTCTTCAGGTAGGCCTTGGACAGCGGCGGGCGCTGGTAAGGCAGCACCGGCTCGGCGCAGACCAGGTGGACCTGCGCGCCCAGGCCGGCCTCGGCCAGGGCCGCACACAGCGGGGCAGCGGCATGGCCGCCGCCGATGATGACGATCGGGGTGTTCATGGCGGGTGATTGTCTGTGCAGCTGGCGGTGGTCAGACCTGGCGTTCCGGCAGACGCACGACCAGGCCCTGCAGGTCGGGCGTCAGCCGCACCTGGCACGACAGCCGGCTGGTGGCAGTGGCTGGCACCGCGGTGGTCTCCAGCACCAGGCGCTCGACGTTGTCGGGCGGCGGCAGGCGATCGGCCCAGGCCGCATCGACGATCACGTGGCAGGTGCCGCAGCTGGCCGAGCCGCCGCAGTCGGCCAGGATGCCCGGCACGCCGAAGCCGGTGGCCGCGGCCATCAGGCTGACGCCGGCGGGCGCCTCGAAGCCGTGTGGTGTGCCGTCGGCGGCGATCAGGGTGATGTCGGGCATGGGGCGTAGCGGTGGCGGTGAAGCCCGGATCATGCCCCGCGCGCATTGCGCAGAATGCGGCGATGGACGCAGCCGCTTTCGACACCGTCATCGTCGGCGCGGGCATTGCCGGGGCCTTGCTCGCTTGGCAGCTGGCGCAGGGCGGCGGCGATGTGGATGCCCAGCCACGGCCCGCCGGCCGTGCGGGCGCTGACCCGCGTGGCCGGCCTGTTCTACGCCGCGCCGCCTGCGGGCTTCACCGACGAGCCACTGCTGCCGCCACGTGGCGTGCCGTACGTCGCCGCACCGGGTCAGCAGGCCGAGCTGGACGTCCTTGAAAGTGAACTAACGCCGGTGTGTGCCGGCCTGCAGCGGATGGACGTGGCGGGCACGCTGGCGCAGGCGCCCTGGGTGCGGGCCGAACAGCTGATGGGCAGCCTGTGGGACCCGGAATCCACCGACATCGACGTGCATGCGCTGCACCAGGGCTGCCTGCGCGGCTTCCGGCGCGCGGGTGGTCTGCTGCGCTGCGATGCCGAGGTGCAAGCGGCGCAGCACAGCGGCGACGGCTGGCACATCACGCTGACCGACGGCAGCACGCTGCGCGCCGCCACGCAGGTCAATGCCGCCGGCGCCTGGGGCGATGTGCTGGCGGCCCGCTGCGGCGTGGGCCCGGTGGGGCTGCAGCCGCGCCGGCGCAGCGCCTTCACCTTCGCCGCGCCGCCGGGCGTGTCGCGTGCCGACCTGGCCGCTGGTGGCTTCGGTCGAGGCCGAGGGCGCGGGCTGGTATGTCAAGCCCGGTGCCGGCCAGCTGTTGGGCTCGCCCGCCAACGCCGACGACACGCTGCCGCATGACGTGCGGCCCGAGGGGCTGGCCATCGACCGCATCCAGACCTTCACCATGCTGCCGATCAGCCGGCCCAGCGCCACCTGGGCGGGGCTGCGCAGCTTCGTGGCCGATGGCGAGCTGGCGATCGGCTTCGACGACGCCGTGCCGGGCTTTTTCTGGCTGGTGGGGCAGGGCGGCGACGACATCCAGAGCGCGGCCGGCGCCGCCGCACTGGCTGCGGCACTGATCACCCGCCAGCCGGTGCCCGACGCGCTGCTGGCGGCCTTGCGGGCCGAAGGCACGGGCGTGGACGCGCTGGTGGTGCAGCGGTTGCGCCCCTGAGACCATCCGGGCCGTGTCGCCTGCGTGAACCGGCCAGCCACTGCGGCTGGCCACAATCGGCGCGTGGCGGGCCGACGTGTCCGCCACAGCGTTCTCAGGGCGGGGTGGAAGTCCCCACCGGCGGTGATGTGCGGCAGCGGCTCCGGTCGAAAGCCGCATCAGCCCGCGAGCGCCCGGCCGGGCCACCGGCCGGGGTCAGCAGACCTGGTGTGAGTCCGGGGCCGACGGTCACAGTCCGGACGAAAGAGAGCGCGTGGTGCAGGCTGCCCGAGCCGGGCCGCCGGCGTGGGTGCGGCTTGCCGTGCCGGCGCTGGCGGACCGGCGCAGGCGGCCCGCCCGCGTGCACCCTGAGGTTGGTCCACCGTTCCAACCCATCAGGTTCCACCATGTCCACAGCAAGTTCCACCACCATCGCCCCGCTGCCGCCGGCCGGCCTGCGCTATGCCTTCGTGCATGCCAGCTGGCATGCCGACATCGTGCACCGCGGCCGCGACGCCTTTCTCGCCGAGATGGCGCGCCACGGCGTGCCGGCGGCGCAGATCGACGTCATCGCGCTGCCCGGGGCCTACGAGATCCCGCTGCATGCGCAAGTGCTGGCGCGCGCCGGCCGGCACGCGGGCATCGTCGCCTGCGGCCTGGTCGTCGACGGCGGCATCTACCGCCACGACTTCGTCGCCACCGCGGTGATCGACGGCCTGATGCGGGTGCAGCTCGACACCGGCGTGCCGGTGTTCTCGGCCGTGCTCACGCCGCACCACTTCCACGAGCATGCCGAGCACCAGCGCTACTTCGCCGATCACTTCGTGGTCAAGGGCACCGAGGCGGCGCAGGCCTGCCTGCGCACCGTCGCCAGCCTGCATGCGCTGCAGCGCTGAGCCGCCGGCCTGTCGCTTGACATTTGGCCGTCGTTGACCGACATTTGTCGGCATGACGATCGCACGCCGCATGCCTGCCGCCGCACCCGCCACACCGGTGCAGGCGGCGCTGGTCGCCCAGGAACCGGCCGCCGCCTGGCGGGTGCCTGGTGCCGCTGTCAGCACTGGTGCCATGACCTTGCTGGGCGGCGCGCGGGCGCTCAAGCGCTGGCCGCAAAGCCGGGCCGAGATCCACGGCACCCTGGTGCAGGGCCTGCCGGCGTCCATGCTGCTGAGCCTGCTCGACCAGCTCGGCGGGCTGGCGCTGGACGACGTGGCCGCCGCGCTGGGCCTGAGCAGCCGCACACTGCGCCGCCTGCGCGACCAGCCCGACCGCGCCCTGCCGCCCGACCTCGCCAGCAAGGCCTGGCAGCTGGCCGAGCTGCTGGCCCAGGCCGGCGTGGTGTTCGGCGACGCCGCGGCAGCCCAGCGCTGGCTGGCCGCGCCGGCCATGGGGCTGGACGGCGCCCGCCCGATCGACTTGCTGCGCACGCTGCAGGGCAGCGAGCTGGTGGCCGAGTTCCTCGGCCGGCTCGAACACGGGGTCTACAACTGACCCCACCGATGACGCCGCTGCCGGCGGCGCTGGGCGGCCGTGCCGAGCTGCTGGCCTGGCGCATCGACGCCCGGCCCTTCGCCGCCACCTGGGACAGCGGCATCGGTGCCGAGCGCTTCGGCGGACGCTGGAACCCCAAGGGCCTGCCGGCGGTGTACTGCAGCCTCGACCCCGCCACCTGCATCGTCGAAGCCGCGGTGCACCGCGGCTTCGCCGTGCTCGACAGCCAGCCGCATGTGCTGAGCTGCGTGCAGTTCGATGCCGCCGGCATCGTGGTGGTGCAGCCCGGCGACCTGCCCAACCCGGCCTGGCTGCACGGCGGCGTGCCCGGCGCCGGCCAGCAGCAGTTCGGCGCCGGCCTGCTGGCCGCGCATGGCATCGTGGTGCTGCCCAGCGCCGTCAGCAAGCACAGCTGGAACCTGGTGTTCACGCCCGGTGCGGCGGCGGGCCGCTGGCGCCTGCTGCACCAGGCGACGCTGGTGCTGGACACGCGGCTGAATCCGCCGCTGGGTTAATCGAGCGGCCCTTCCTCGGCCAGCGCCGCACGCAACTGCGCCTTGGCCACCTTCTCCAGCGTGCTGCGCGGCATGCTGTCGACGATGCGCACCTCGCGCGGGCGCTTGAAGTCGGCCAGGCTCTTGGCGCAGGCGGCGTTCACCTGGTCGGCCAGGTCGGCCGGTGCATTGGCCGCCGGGATCACGAAGACCACCGGCACCTCGTCGAGCATGCGGTGCTTGCGGGCGACCACGGCGCATTCGTGCACGCCGGGCACGGCGGCCATCACCCGCTCGATCTCGCTGGCGGCCACGTTCTCGCCACCCACCTTCAGCATGTCCTTGGTGCGGTCGCCGAAGCGGATGCTGCCGTCCTCCAGCAGGTCGACCCGGTCGCCGGTGCGGAACCAGCCGTCGGCGGTGTAGCTGCCATCGGTCGCGGCCTGGTTGCCCAGGTATTCGGCGAACAGGCTCAGGCCGCGCAGGCCCTTGATGAGCAGCTGGCCCGAGCCGCCGGGCTCGATGGCGCGCGCATCGGCCACCGGCACCTCATCGTCGTCGACGATGGCGATGCCGTATTCGGGCGCCGGCCGGCCGATGGCCAGCGGCGGGCTGGGCACGTGCAGGCTGCTGACGATGCCGTGGGTGATGGTCTCGGTCATGCCCCACCAGCCCATGGTCTTGACGCGGAAATGCGGGTCGGTGGGCAGGTCGTTGGCCGCCGCGCCCCACAGCCGGTAGTGGTGCTTGGGCACCTCGTGCTGCATCAGCGCCTTGATGCAGAACGGGATCATCGACGCCCAGGTGCAGCGGTGCTTCAGGCTCACCGGCCAGAAGCGGCTGGCCGAGAAGCGCGGCTGCACCACCGCCGTGCCGCCGGCCCACAGCGTGGCCAGCACCGAATAGGCTTGCGCGTTGGTGTGGAACAGCGGCATGTGCACCAGGTGCACGTCGCTGGCCTGCAGGTCCTCGTGCACGGCGTTGATGCGGGCGCCCCACAGCGCATTGGCGTGGGTCCACAGCACCGCCTTGGGCCGGCTGGTGGTGCCGCTGGTGTACTGCACGCTGCAGGGCGCCAGCGGATCGGGCGCACGGCGCGGCGGCGCGTCGGCGTCCAGCGTGGCGAAACGCTGGTCAGCGGGCACCGGCGGCGCGGGCATGCCGTTGTCGGTCTCGGTCACCACCATCCAGCGGATGTGCCTGCAGCTGCGCGCCACGGCCTCGGCGAACTTCGGCTGCGTGATGGCCGCCACCGCGCCGCAGTGCTCCGCGTAGTAGGTCAGCTCGTCGTCGGCGGCGCGGGCGTTGGTGGTCACCGCCACCGCGCCGATCCAGCCGCAGGCGTACCAGGTCAGCAGGGTCTCGGGGCAGTTGTCCAGGTGGATCAGCACCCGGTCGCCGGCCTGCACGCCGCGCCGCGCCAGGCCGCCGGCCACGCGGCCGACCGCGGCGTGGAACTGGCCGTAGGTCCAGGTCTGGCCGGGGCCGTCGAACGGCTCCCAGACGATGAAAGGATGGTCACGCCGCTTCTGCGCTCGGTCGGCCAGCAGGGTGGGCACGTCCAGGCGATTGAAGGGGTGGAGCTGGGTGGCTTGCAGCGGCAGGGGGGCGGGCATGCGCTGCAGTCTCAAGCAGCGGCGGCGCCGCAGTTTGTCGCCTGGGTGCCAGGCCTATTCGATGACCAGATCCCCGTACCAGGCCTCCGCCCGGCCCTTGAGGTCGTCGCTGTCGGTCAGCACGCCGACGCCGACCAGGCGGCCGGGGGGCTCGCCGTAGACGCGCTGGAAGTCGGCCACCACGTTGCGGCGGTGGGCCTGCCAGCGGCCCAGGCCGGCGGTGCCGCTGTCGGCCACCAGGTAGCGGATGCGGCTGGAGCGGGCGTAGGGCAGCACCGATTCGGGCGCGGCCTGGCCGTCCCACACGTAGCACAGGGTGGCGAAGGGCAGGGCCTCCCCGGTGAACAGCTCCACCTGGTCGGCGAACAGCCGGTCGCGCAGCGACAGCCGGGCCGGGTCGCCGGCAAAGCCCAACACGACGCGGGCGGGGCTGTCGTCCTGGTCGTCGTCGGCCACGGTGGCGTCGGCGGCGATGCGGTCGACGCGCCATTCCCAGCGCAGCCAGGGCCGGGCGGTGATGTCGATGTCGACGTCGCAGTGCAGGCCCGAGGTGGCGCTCTCGGCCACCGCGTGCAGGGCCAGCCGGTCGTCGATGCGCTGCAGGCCGTAGCCGGTGACCGGCTTGTCGGGCCGGGTGACGTGCAGCCGCCAGCCGGCCGGCAGGCCATCGCTGCCCGCACCGGCCGAGAACGGCGCCACGCGCGACAGCGGCGGCGCCACCGGCACGCTGCTGCAGCCGCCGAGCAGCAGGCCGCCGCCGGTGGCGGCCAGGGCTGCGCCGCCCAGTTTCAGCAGGCGGCGGCGGTCGGTCAGGGATGGTGGGCAGGGGGCGGGCATCGAGGGAAGGCGGTTCGTCAGCCGATGCGATCCGAGGTTATCAGGCCGATCCGTCCGCCCGATGACCACCACGCCCCGGGTTCAGGCCCGGGCGTCGAAGGCCAGGATCGCCCGCGCCACGTGGCCGATGGGCATCACCTCGTCGACCGCGCCCAGGGCGATGGCTTCCTTGGGCATGCCGAAGACCACGCAGGTGGCCTCGTCCTGGGCGATGGTGCGGGCGCCCATGTCGTGCATCTGCTTCATCGCCCGCGCGCCGTCGTCGCCCATGCCGGTGAGCATGATGGCCAGCGCGTCGCGGCCGGCGCAGTCGGCGGTGCTGCGGAACAGCACGTCCACGCTGGGCTTGTGGCGGTTCACCGGCGGGCCGTCCAGCACCACGGCGAAGTACTGGCCGCCGGCCTTGCGCAGCTTCAGGTGCCGCCCGCCGGGGGCGATCAGCACCACGCCGCGCTCCAGGCGGTCGCCGTCCTTGGCCTCACGCACGTTGACCGCGCACAGGCCGTCCAGGCGCTGGGCGTACATGGCGGTGAACTTCTCCGGCATGTGCTGGGTGATGGCGATGCCCGGCGCGTCGCGCGGCAGGGCGGTCAGCACCTGCTCCAGCGCCTGGGTGCCGCCGGTGCTGCTGCCGATGACCACCGGCTTGTTCATGGCCAGCGCATGCACGCCGGCCACGGCCGTCGCCGCGGCCAGCGGGCGCGGCAGCACCGCACCGGCGGTGGCGGGTGTGGGCGCCGGCCGTGGCGCGGTGGCGGCGCTGGTGGCACTGGTCGCACTGGCACGGGGGTGGCTGCGGGCGGCGGCCTTCAGCGCCTGCACCAGCTCGCGCCGCGAGTCGTCCAGGAACTGCTTGAGCCCCAGCCGCGGCTTGGCGACGATGGCCACCGCGCCGGCGGCCAGCGCCTCCAGCGCCACCTGGCTGCCGGCCGTGCTCAGCGTGGAGCAGATCACCGTCGGGATCGGCGCCTCGGCCATCTGCTGGCGCAGGAAGGTCAGGCCGTCCATGCCGGGCATCTCGATGTCCAGCAGCAGCACGTCGGGGCGCAGCTTGCGGATGGCGGGTGCGGCCAGCAGCGGATTGGGCGCGCTGCCCACCAGCGTGATGCCGGGCTCGTCGGCCAGCAGGTGCTGCAACGCCTGGCGCACCACCGCCGAGTCGTCGACGACGTAGACCTGGATCGACATGTCAGCCTGCCTTCATGGGTTTGCGGAACGCACCGGGCGCCACCGGCTCCAGCTTGGTCTCGCAGGCCACGCGGCCCTCGGCCGTGCCGATGAAGAACAGCCCGCCCGGGCGCAGCTGGGTCAGCACGCGGTCGACCACGGCGGCCTTGGTGGCGGCGTCGAAGTAGATCAGCACGTTGCGCAGCAGCACGATGTCGAAGGGACCCAGGTCCTCGATGGGCAGGCACAGGTTGAGCTGGCCGAACTTCACCCGCTCGCGCAGCGCCGGGCGCACCTGCACCAGGCCCGCCGATTCGCCGCTGCCGCGCAGGCAGTGGCGGCGCAGCCGTTCGGGGCTGACGTGGCGCAGCCGGTCCTCGGGGTAGACGCCCTCGACCGCGCTGCGCAGCACGCGGTCGCTGATGTCGGTGCCCAGCACGCGCCAGTCGCTGCCCAGCTGGCCGCGCTGCTGCAGGTCGGCCAGCAGCATCGCGCAGCTGTAGGCCTCGTCGCCGAAGGAGGAGGCGGCGCTCCACACCGACATCGACAGCGGGCGGCTGCGCACGATCTCCTGCTCGATCAGTGTGAAGTGCGCCGGCTCGCGGAAGAAGTAGGTCTCGTTGGTGGTCAGCAGGTCGACCGCCATCTGGAACTCGCCGCCGGACTCACCCCGGCTGATCAGCGCCAGGTAGTCCTCGTAGCCGGGCAGGCCCAGGCGCTGGATGCGCGGCGCCAGGCGCGAGGCCACCAGCGGCTTCTTCGCGGCGGTGAAGTGCACGCCGATCGCTTCGTGCATCAGGTGGCTCAGGGCGTGGAAGGTGGTGTCGTGCAGCGGTTGCATGGGTGTGGTGGTGTGGTGGTGTCGGTTCAAGCGAACGCCGCGGAACCGGCTTCGCCGGGCCGTTGGCGTTGCCCCCTGGAGGGGGCGCGCGAGGCGCGTAGGGGGTGGGTCATTGTTCGGCGACCGCGGCCTCGCAGAGCCGGGCCATCTCGTCGATGTCGAAGGCGGCTTCGGGGGCCAGCACGACGGCGAAGCGCTCGCCGATGCGGCCCATCGCCTGGATGAAGCTGCGCCGCACCGGGGCGCCGAACTCGGGTGGCGGCTCCAGCGCCGTGGCCGGCAGGTGCACCACGGCGCTCATCGCGTCCACCAGCAGGCCCAGGGCCAGGCGTTCGCCGTCGCGCTGCAGTTCCACCAGCACGATGCAGCTCTTGCGCCCGGGCACGGCCCGGGGCCGGCCGAAGCGGGCGTGCAGGTCGATCACCGGCACCACCGCACCGCGCAGGTTGATCACGCCGCGCACGAAGGCCGGCATCAGCGGCATGGCGGTCATCGCGCCCAGCTGGATGATCTCGCGCACGCTGCGGATGTCCACCGCATACAGCGCCTCGCCCAGCAGGAAGGTCAGGAAGTGCCCGCCGTCGTGCACGGCGCCGGCGGCGCCGGCGGCGCCGGGCGCAGGGCTGGCAATCGGCTCGGATGGCATGGCCGGGTCCGGGCTCAGTAGGGCCGGAAGTTGCCGCCGCGTGCGGCGCCGGGCGCCGGGCTGCGGGCGGGCGCCGCCGCGGCCGGCCGGCTGCGCGCCGGCTGCTCGAAGCGCGACGGCACGGCCTGGCCGCCGCCTTCACCCAGGTGGAAGAAGGCCACCGACTGCTGCAGCAGCTCGGCCTGGCCCGACAGCTCCTCGCTGGTGGCGGCCAGCTCTTCCGACGCCGAGGCGTTCTGCGCCGTCGCCTTGCTCAGCTGGCCCATCGCGCTGCCGATCTGGCCCACGCTCTGGCTCTGCTCGGCCGAGGCGGCGGCGATCTCCTGCACCAGGTCGCTGGTCTTCCGGCTGCTGGGCACGATCTCGTCGAGCAGCTTGCCGGCGCGCTCGGCGGTGCTCACGCTGCTGGCGGCCAGGTCGCCGATCTCCTGCGCCGCATCCTGGCTGCGCTCGGCCAGCTTGCGCACCTCGGCGGCGACCACGGCAAAGCCCTTGCCGTGTTCGCCGGCACGGGCGGCTTCAATCGCGGCG
>Ga0208564_1000695_pt1 | contig 30365 bp, 31 predicted proteins | sample AD_UKC073_MetaG_FD_184439 | JGI IMG/M metagenome (GOLD analysis project Ga0208564, IMG submission 184439) | Active sludge microbial communities of municipal wastewater-treating anaerobic digesters from USA - AD_UKC073_MetaG (SPAdes) (version 2) | ecosystem: Engineered > Bioreactor > Anaerobic >... | reverse complement strand
GGTGTCCGCTGCGGCCGGCGAGGAGGAGACCGTGCTGGTGTCCGCTGCGACCGGCGAGGAGACCGTGCTGGTGTCCGCTGCGGCCGGCGAGGAGACCGTGCTGGTGTCCGCTGCGGCCGGCGAGGAGACCGTGCTGGTGTTCGCTGCGACCGGCGAGGAGACCGTGCTGGTGTCCGCTGCGGCCGGCGAGGAGGAGACCGTGCTGGTGTCCACTGCGGCCGGCGAGGAGGAGACCGTGCTGGTGCCCGCTGCGGCTGCCGGCGATCCGGTGCCGAGCCTCGCAGAAGAGGTGAGCCGCATGATCGGCGCTGCTGTCGGGCGGGCCGAACCCGGTGATGCAGACATCGTGATTGAGCTGGTGGAAGCCCTGCGCCACCTGTCTCCGACCTGGGCCGGTGCACCGAAAGCCGTCGACCCTGCTGCGGCAGTGGAGAGCCTGCGCACCGTCACGGCGCGTGAGCGTGGGGTCAGCGCAGAACGGTTGAAGTTGATCGACACCGCAACCGCAGCGCTGCTGGCGTTGGAAGTGGCGGACGTTGCCGGCGTACCCATCGTCGAACCGGGTAACCGCGGCGAGCGCGCCGCCGTCGCCCCCGACGCCGACCGCGTGGGATGCCCGCAAAGGCCGGCTGCCGCACCGACAGCCGTTCATCAGTCCGCACCCGATGCCGTCGAGCTGACGCAGCGGGTGGGCGAACTGGCCTGCCTGGTGGCGACGGCTGCCGACCTGGCAGCCGACGCCGACAGAGCCGGCGACATGGGGGGACTGTGGCGCCTGCGGTGCCTGCTGGGCGCGATGCGTCCACAGGCCGACAGCCTGCACGAGATGGCCGCCCTGGCGGAAGGCGGTGCGGCATGAACTGCAGCAACAGCAATCCAGCGGGCGAGGCCGTCACGCCGGAACCCCTGCACCAGCCCTTTGCCTGGCATTCCATCGCACACGACAGCCCGTTTCGCCTGCCAGCTGATCAGGCAGGCAGCGTGCTCGATCTGGCCGCAGGCATGCGCACGGCGCTGGAACTGATCGAGCGGAACCAGCTGCTTCTGGACGACGCCGACCCCCAAGGGAGACCCGGTGCCCCGTTGTTGTCGCCGTTCGACGAAGGCGACCTGATGCGCCTCTGCATCGCCGTTGCCAAGGTGCTGACGCGTGAAGCCGGCCGCGAACTGCAGCGGCTGCGTCAGCAAGACGTTAGGCGCCTGTCCGGCTTGTCCGAGGGCAGCAAGTGAGCGCCGGCCGCAAGCTGCTGCGCCGCCTGGTGCTGCGCCTGGCCCTGCGCGGCCGGTTGCGCTGGTGCACTGCCCTGCGCCTGCTGGCCAGGCTGTCGGAGGTGGCCACATGCTGAAGACCGACAAGCCGAAGCCGACCGGCGCCGCCGGCCGGCGCATCGCGCAGTGGCGCCGCAGCACGGCGCGGCTGCAGGTGCTGCTGAACAGCGGCGGCCCCGATGCCGAGCTGGCCCGCGAAGCCTTCTCACTGCAGCGCCAGTGCGAGCGGCTGGCTGAGTCGCTGCAGGCGATTCGACTGCACCGTGACCACCCCGGCCGACATGAGGTGCAGCGATGACGGCCGGCGCCCAACCCCTGCCGCCCCGGTTCTTGCTGGCCATGCCCGATGACAGCTTGGCACCCACGACGCCGAAAGGAACTGTTCTGATCTGCTCAACCGGCGTCGCGCCCGCTGTCGGCGCCGGCGTGTTGATCGAGGACGCAGCGGGCCAACGGTACGTGCGGCGTCTCACGCGCATGGATGGTCCGCAATGGACTGCCGAGGCGCGCAGGACAGGCTTTCAGGCGCTGAGCAACGCGCCTGGGATGGTGCTGCGGGCTGTCGTGGTCGGTCGGCAAACCGGCGAGGTCTGACAGTGCCAGGCTGTCCCCCCGAGCTGCTGGACGCGCTGCGCGCTGCCGGACAGGCGCCGGTGCGCGAACTGGACTTGCCGGGCAATGGCGAGCTGGTGCGCTACCGTGGCGAAGGCGACAAGCCGGGTAAGCCGAACTGCTGGGTGGTCTACCACGGCGGTCAGCATCCTGTCGCCATGTTCGGCAGCTGGCGCACTGACTTCCGCGGCACCTGGTTTGCCCGCAGCACCAAGCCGCTGACGCGGGCCGAGCGGACCACCATGCACCGCCAGGCGCGGGAGCGCGAAGCCGCCAGGCGCGAGGCGCAGGGCCAGGTGCACGCCGAAGCCCGCCAGCGGGCGCAGGCGCTGCTGAGCAAGGCGAGGCCGGCCACCAGTGCGCACCCCTACCTGCAGCGCAAGGGGGTGCACGCCTTCGGCCTGCTGCAGTTGCGGCAAATGCTGGTGGTGCCGGCCTTCGACAGCGCCGGCCTGCTGCACACGCTGCAGTTCATCGGCCCGGACGGCACCAAGCGCATGTTGACCGGGGGGCGCATCCGCGGCTGCTACTTCCCCATCGGCAAGCCAGGGCGTGACCTGCTGCTGTGCGAGGGCTACGCCACCGGCGCGACGCTGCGCATGGCCAGCGGCGAGGCCGTGGCGGTGGCCTTCAGCGCCGGCAACCTGCTGCCGGTGGCCCTGGCCCTGCGCGCCAAGTTTCCGCGTCTGCGCATCGTGGTTTGCGCAGACAACGACCGATTCACGCCGGGCAATCCCGGCGTCGCTGCCGCCACCGCTGCAGCCAAGGCCGTGCGCGGCCTGGTGGTGGTGCCGCAGTTCTCCGAAGGGACCGAATGACAGGCAAGGCGACTGACTGGAACGACTTGGCGGCGGCTGCGGGCCTGGGCGCGGTGCGGGCCTCCGTGCTGCGGGCTGCGCGACAGGACGTTGAGCCGACCGCTGAAGCGCCAGTGCGCCCTGACGAGCGCGTCATGGCGCCGCCGGTGATGCCTGCCAGCGCGTTGCCCGAGCTGGTCGCAGACATCGTGCGGGCAGCATGCGCCAGCAGCGAGGCGCACCCGGTGGCCGTCGCCGTCAACGTGCTGGCCCTCTTCTGCACCGCCGTCGGCCGCACAGCGTTCCAGCGCATTGGCGACTCGGTGATCCACTGCCGGCCCTATGCCCTTGTGGTGGGCAAGAGCGCGAAGGCGCGCAAGGGCACGGCCGAGGTGACGGCCCGCGAGGTGGCGCGGCGCACTGATGCGATTCTGCGCAAGCGAAGCGGCGCAAGGCTGGTGCTTAGGGTGCACGCTGGCGGGCTGTCAACCGGGGAGGGTATCGCCCACGCCATCCGCGACGCGGTGGAGGCTGATGAGAAGACCGGAAAGGGTGGCGACGATGGAGTGCGTGACAAGCGCCTGTTGGTGATTGAGCCCGAGTTCGCCAACGTGCTGGCCCAGGTCAAGCGCGACGGCAACACGCTGTCGGCCACGATCCGCAATATGTGGGACGGCCGCGACCTGGAGCCTCTGACCAAGACCAGCCGCACCCGAGCGTCGCGCCCTCATGTCTGCATCGTGGGCCACATCACCGGGCACGAGCTGGTCGAGAAGACCACCGAGAACGACACAGCCAACGGGCTGCTGAATCGCTTCGTGCTGCTGTACGTGCAGCGCCCGAAGCTGGTGCCGCTGCCGCAGCCGACGCCCACCGCGCTGCTGGATGAACTGGCCGAGCGGCTGGCCGATGCCATTGAGTACGCCACCGGCGGCGACCCGTTGGGCAACGACAACCACGAGGTGCAGTTGTCCCCGGAGGCTGAAGAGGTGTGGTGCGAGCTTTACCCCGCCATCACGCGGGACCGCGACGGCCTGGCGGGCAGCCTGACGGCCCGTACCGAGGTCTACGCCCGAATGCTGGCCATGGTGTTCGCCCTGATGGCGCAGCGCAGCTACATCGAACCGGCCGACTTGCTGGCGGCCGTCGATTGGGTGGACTACTGGGCTGCATCCATTGAGTACGTGTTCAGGCGCGACGGCGGCGAGGCGGACGAACTGGACGAGTTCGACGCCAGGGTGTTGGCTGAAGTCTCCGCCCGGCCAGGACTCAAGCTGTCTGAGCTGCAGGAGGTTTGGCACCGCAACAAGACGGCCGAGGTGACTGCAGCAGTGCAGCGCTTGTCCGGCATGGCACCGCCGTTGATCGAGGTCAGGGTTGACAAGGTGGGCAAGGGCCGAGCGCCTCAGCGCCTCTACCCACGCGCCCGCGATGGGTAACGAGAAAACGACAAATGCCCCATCCATAGAGGGAGAAGGGGCTACGTAGAAGGTACGAGTTAGGAACGAGCTTTAACGATGAAAAGAGATCAGGACTTCAATTCATCTTGTCTTTCATCGTGTCAATGTCGTTCGCTAAGTTGTTGATTTGATTGATAAATCGTCTAAATCGTCAAAATCGTATGAAGTGTGTGAACAGGCGTGAAGCGCCAAAGGGTCCGGCTGGGCACGGGGCCACCGGGCCGACGCCGCGCCGCTTCGCCCGCAGCGCCGCCCGGTGCGGTTGTCCGCGTCGCCCGCGGGCTGCCGACGTCCCCCGGCCCCCCCTGGGGGTCGACGGGTCCTCCCTGGTGCACCCCTCCACGGGTAATTCGAACCATGCCCGGTCGGTCCTGGCTGGGGTTCCTACGGGGGTTGTGTCGTGCCCGTAGATCTGGCCAGTGTCATCACGCAAGCCGAGTTCGGCGAGCTGGTGGGCGTCAGTCAGCAGACGGTCAGCCAGCTTGTGGCCGCCGGGGTGCTGGCCGATGGTGCGCCGGCCCTGCTGTGGCTGCGGGCCTACCTGGCCAGGCTGCGCGAACAGGCTGCTGGCCGAAGCCAGGCCCTGGCAGCCGAGCGTGCGGCGCTGGCCCGCAGCCAGCGCGAGGGCCAGGAGATCAAGAACGCCGTGGCCCGGCGGGAGTTCGCATCGGTCGCTGTGCTGGGCCATGTGCTGGGCATCGCATCGGCGAGCGTCAGCGACCGCATGGACGCGCTGCGCGGCGACCTTCGCCGCCGCTGCCCCGATCTGAACGAAGCGGCCCTGTCGGTGGTTGAGGGCGCGCTTGCCGATGCCCGTGCTGAGTGGGTGCGGGCGACTTCAAGCCTAGTGGTGGCCGGCCTGGCCGAGCTGCCGAACGAGGATGACGCAGAGCTTGCCGACGAGGATGCAGACCTGCCCGATGACCCGATTGACCTTTGACCGCCGCTGCCTGCTGGCAGCGGCATGACGCGGCGGCCGGTGCTGCTGCAGAGACTGCGAGGACCACCATGAACACAACTGCCAACGAACACCGCAGCATCACCGCGCCCGAGTCGGTCTTCCTGACCACCTGGGCGCTGGTGATGCAGGCGATTCACAGCCGGGGGCGCGTCGAGGCCCTGGCCATCTTGGATGCGATGGAAGCCAAGCGGGCACATGTCTCCCTGCACATCGAGCTGGGCGCGGACGCCTGCCACATCCTGGCCAGCCTGTGCGAGGACGGGCGGGCCGATCCGCTGCTGCGGGTCAGCCTGGACACGTCCAGTCGGCCCACCATGGCGCACTGAGAGACGGGGGCAGCATGCGCAGTGCATCCGATCCCGTCGAGCGGCTGGCCGAGCTGTTCCTTGCGGTGGCTTGGGGCAAAGCGGTTCCGCCGACTGACCCGACACGCTTCTGGTTCGCCAAGGGGGTGATGAAGGCCGTTCGCACCGGCGGCAGCCTGGATGAGGCGCTGGGCCTGACTGGCGCCGGCCGGCGCGAGCTGCGCACCCGCCTGCAGCAGGTGCGACGCGACGAACTGATTGCCGAGGCCGTGGCCGCTGTGGCGCTTGACGATGCGCTGAGCGAGTGGGCACGCTGCCTGCGGCTGGCCGAAGAGGTTGCCCGGCTGCAGCGCGCTTGGCCGCGGGTGCAGGCGCTGGCTGATCCGCCCAGCGACTGGCCCGCCTGCCGGCGCCTGCTGTTCGCGGCTGCCAAGGTCGGCAAGGACCTGCCGCAGACGGCGCACGGCCTGCGGCGGGCGCTGGCCCGCAATCGCGCCTATTCCCGCAACGCAGCGGCCACCAAGATGCTGGCGGACTACCTATGAGCCCGCATGCAAACTTCCCCACTGCTTCAACTCTTCGGCCTGTTCGGGGTCGAGATCACCGCGGCATCGGTTCAAGCGCAACTTGACCTGATCCCGCCCGGCGCCCGCCTGGCCCGGCGGCGTTGAAACCGAGGTGGTGGGCTGGGCGCTGAGTGCGGCCAGCCTGGTGTTCATGGCCGGCGCCGTGCGCCGCATCCATGCCACCTCCATGCTGATGGTGCACGCCCCCTGGACCACCGAGGGCGGCAACGCGAACGAGTTGCGCCAGCGCGCCACGATGCTGGATTCGGTGGCGCGCAGCATGCAAGCCGCCTACGCCCGCAGCGGCCAGCCGCCCGAAGTCATCGCCAGTTGGCTGGATGACCGCGACCACTGGTTCACGGCTGACGAAGCCATGAACCTTGGCCTGGCCACCGAAACCGTTGCCGAGCCGGCACTTGCCATGGTGCCGTGCAACGTCTTCGCCTGTCGTCACCCCGTCCCCCACCACCTCAACGCACGTCTGAACACCATGCCCACTCTGAACCATTCCCCCGCGCCCGCACCCATCCCTGCCGGTGCCGACGCCATCCGAGCCGAGGCCATCCGCGCCGAGGCGCAGCGGCGCAACGACATCCGGGCAGCCTTCGAGCCCTTCGCCCGTCGCAACGACATCCCCGCCGACGATCTGCGCGCCCTGCAGGCCAATTGCGAGAGCGACCCGGCCTGCACCGTGGGCGACGCCGGCCGGCGCCTGCTGGCGCTGATGGCCCGCGATGTGGTGCCGGCGAATCCCATCGGTGGCGCCTTCATCAGCGGACACGGGCACGGCTACGGCGGCGACCGCATGGCCGAGTTCAGGGCCGCCGCGACCGACGCCCTGCTGATCCGGGCCGGCATCCAGGTTGCCGAGCCGGACCCGGCACTGCGCGACGTGCGCGGCCTGTCCGTGGTAGCGATGGCCGAACGCATCCTGAGCATGCGCGGCGAGTCAACGCGGGATCTGGCGCCGGCACAGGTCCTGGCCCGGGGCATGAGCACGTCGGATTTCACCAACCTGCTGGCCAACGTGGCAGGCAAGGCCCTGCGCGACGGCTACCTGACCGCCCCGGCCACACACGCGCTGTGGACGGCCGAACGCGAGGTTCCCGACTTCAAGCCGGCTACGCTGGTGAGCCTGTCGGAAGCGCCGAACCTGCTGCTGGTGCCGGAGCTGGCGGAGTACAAGCATGGCGCAATGTCCGAGTCCGCGACGGGCTTCAAGGCGGACACCTTCGGGCGCATCCTGCTGGTTTCGCGGCAGGCCCTGCTGAACGACGACCTGGCCGCCTTCACCAGCATGCCGGCGCTGTTCGGCCAGTCGGCCCGGCGCCTGGAGGCAGACAAGGTGTATGAGACCTTGCAGGGGACGGGCAACCTGCCGGACGGTTCGCCGCTGTTCCATGCGTCACGCGGCAACCTGGCCCCTGCAGGCAGTGCGCCCACCGTCGACATGATCGGCGAAGCGCGGGCGATGATGCGCAAGCAGAAGGACATTGCGGGCCTGTCCTACCTGGACCCGCAGCCGCGCTTCCTGATCGTGCCCGTTGCCCTGGAAACCAAGGCCGAGGCCCTGCTGGCCAGCCTGAACGACCCCACCGACAGCGGCAGCACCACCAGTTCCCGTGTGATCCCTGAATGGATTCGCGGCCTGCAACTGGTGGCCGATCCGCGGCTGGATGCGGTCAGCGCGACCGCTTGGTATCTGGCCGCCAACCATCAGCAGATGCAGACCATCGTGCGCGCCTACATCGCGGGCGAGGGCCGGCCGTACATCGAAGAGCACAGTGAGTTCAACCGCGACGCCGTGGCCACCAAGGCGCGGCTCGATCTGGCGGTGGGCGTGGTCGACTGGCGCGGCCTGGTGAAGAACCCCGGGGCCTGACGGAGCGACGGGGGCGAGAAGTTCGCCATAGCCCCCACTGCTGGGCCGTCGTCGGATGGCCACCCTGCACCCATGGTGAGCACCCGCAGGGGCTGCGGCAGCAGCTCCTGCAGCACGTCAGGGACGCGCCCCTTCGAGTCCTCTCGGGCGCAGCGAGACGTGCACCCTTCCATGCTGGGGGCAACTTTGGGGGCAACTGGCTGCAAGGTGGCCTGTTTTCCCAGGTGATTCGAACCCTGCACCGCCACGAACAAGCCTTTCAAGTCATCGACTTGGAAGGCTTTTTTCGTTCCGCCGCCGGATCTGAGGCTGCCGCCGTCGGTGTTGGGGGGCAGATGCGCAGCGCGGCCCCGGAATGCGGGGGCCTGCCGCAGCTGCTGAGCTTGATGGGGGATTCGCCTGCGTTCTTCTGCGACCATCCGGTCAGCAACCTCGTTTCCAGAGGACCCCCCATGACCCTTCTGCCCCGCGCCACCGCCCCGTCGTTGCTTCGACTCTGCGCCGTGCTGGCGCTTGCCGGCCTGGCGCAACAGGGCACCGCCGCCGGCATTGACCGGACCCTGCTGCCGGGCATCAGCACCACGGCCAGCAGCTGCTACCTGGGCTGCGGCAACGCCGCACACGACAAGGACAACATCCTCGACAACCAGCGCCTGGTGTCGGGACCAGACAACTGGAATTCCGGCGGGTACGGCGGCTGGGTGCAGGTCGACTTCGGTGCGGCCCATGCCTTCGAGCGCGTCGAGCTGTACGGCGGCTACGCCTTCAGCAACAGCTTCCAGCTCGATGTGAGCAGCGATGGCGTCAGTTTCACCACGGTCGCCAGCGGCAGCTACCACCTCGAGCCCGCACTGTCCCTGGGCCCGACCGGCAACTATGCGGGACAGAAGTACGGCGCCGTGTTCACCTGGGCCGCAGGCAGCGAGCCGGTCGGGCGCTACCTGCGTTACACCCGCACCGGCGGGGCCGACTGGGGCTATTTGTACGAGGTGGAGGCCGTTGGGCACCTGCCTGCAGCGCCGGTGCCCGAGCCCGCGCCGGCGGCGCTGCTGCTGGCGGGCGTGGCGGCGCTCGCGGCCCTGGGCCGCCGACGCGGCCAGCGCTGACCTGGCAGGCCGCCACGGCGTGCGGACGCTTGCCACGGTGCAAAGCCGGCTGCTGCCGGCCGTTCAAGGACGCGGCGCTGCGGCGGCTGCCGCATCGGCCAGCCAGTGCTGCACCGTCGCAGCCAACTGCCCGGGTGCGGCCAGCGCATCCAGGCGCAGCACGCCCGCTTCGCCGACCGGTTGCTCCAGCGCCTCGAACTGGGTGCCCACCAACCCGGCCGGGAAGAAGTGCGCCGGGCGCTGCGCCACGCGCTTGGCGGCGCTGGCGCGGTCCAGGTCCAGCCAGGCGAAGCGCAAGCCGGGGGCGGCGGCACGCAGGCGGTCGCGGTAGGCGCGCTTCAGGGCCGAGCAGGTCAGCACCGCACCGCCGGGATGGCGGCCCAGTTCGTCGCCCAGCGCATCCAGCCACCCGGCACGGTCGGCGTCGGTCAGTGCAATGCCGGCGCGCATGCGCTGGCGGTTGGCCGCGGGGTGGAAGTCGTCACCCTCGACCAGCGGCAGGCCCAGCCGGGCGGCGATGGCCGCACCCACATGCGACTTGCCGCAGCCGGACACGCCCATCACGACGAGGCTGGTCATCGCCATCACCCGGGCTCAGTCGGCCTTGATGTTGTTGGCCTTCACGACGTCGCCCCAGGTCTTGTACTGGCTGCGCACCAGGGCGCCCAGCTGCTCGGGCGTGCTGCCGCCGGGCTCGTCGCCGCGGTCGGTGATGCCCTTGATGACGGCCGGGTCCTTCAGCGCGGTGTTCAGCGCGGCGTTGGCCTTCTTGACGATCTCGGGCGACAGGTTGGGCGGGCCGAACAGGCCGATGAAGGACAGCACGGTGAAGTCCTTCAGGCCGGCTTCGGCGGCCGTGGGCACGTCGGGGAAGGCCGGCACGCGCTTGTCGCTGGTGACCAGCAGCGGGCGCAGCTGGCCCGACTTGATGAAGGGCGCGATCACCGAGCTGGCGTCGAACATCGCGTCCAGCCGGCCGGCGATCAGGTCGGTCATCGCCGGGCTGCTGCCCTTGTAGGGCACGTGGTTCATCTTGGGTTCGCCCAGGCGCTCGCGCAGCAGCTCCATCGTGACGTGGGGCAGGGCGCCGACACCGCCGGTGCCGTAGTCGATGCCGTTGCCGGCCTTGCTCTTGGCCTTCACATGATCGACGAACTGGGCATAGGTCTTCACCGGCGACGAAGCCGGCACCGCCAGCACCAGGGCCGACTGCAGCATGCTGCCGATGGGCGTGAGCTGGCGCGGGTCGACCATGCCCAGCGTGGTGTAGACATGGGCCGAGATCGTCATCGAGCCGTTGCCCACCAGCAGGCGGTGGCCGTCGGCCGGGGCCTTCAGCACGTCGGCCGCCGCCAGGTTGCCGTTGACGCCAGCCTTGTTGTCGATGACCACCGCCTGGCCCAGGGCGGTCTGCAGCGTGCCCAGCAGCACGCGGCCGGCGAAGTCGGTCTGGCCGCCGGGCGGATAGCCCACCAGCAGGGTGACGGGCTTGGTCGGCCAGGCGGCCTGGGCGAAGGCGGCGGGCGCCGCCAGTGCCGACAAGGCGAGCAGCGCAGCGCGGCGGGACAGCGTGGAGGTCGAGGTCATGGAGGCTCCTGGCGGGCCGCGGACAGGCTGCGGCGGATGGTGAATGTTCGGACAGCGCTATCTTAGGACAGCGCTGTCCTGATGAAATGAGGGTTAACACTGATCTTTGGATGTCGCTCGGCCCCTTGACCGAGGTGCGTCTCAAGGTCGATCGGGCCGCCGGGCCAGTTCGGACAACGCTGTCCTGCTAAAGTCGGTCAGCGCCCTTGCCAACGCCGCCATGCCCCCCAACCCCGCCCCCGTCCCTGCGCGGTCGCGCGCCACCGGCCGCGTCACGCTGGCCGATGTCGCCCGCCTGGCCGAGGTCAGCCCGATCACCGTCTCGCGTGCGCTGCGCGGCGAGCGGGCGGTCGACCCGGCCCTGGTGGCGCGGGTCAAGGCCGCGGCCGACCGCCTGGGCTACGTGCCCGACCCGGCGGCGCGGGCGCTGGCCTCGCGCCACAGCACGCATGTGGCGCTGCTGATCCCGATGCTGTCGAACGCACTGTTCGTCGACCTGCTCGACGGCGTGCAGCGCACCCTGCGCAGCGCCGGCTACGAGACGCTGATCGGCGTGACCCACTACGACGCGGTCGAGGAGGAGCAGTTGCTGCGCGAACAGCTGCAGCACCGCCCGGCCGGCCTGCTCGTCACCGGGCTGGACCGCAGCGCCAGCACCCGGGCGCTGATCGCCGGCAGCGGCGTGCCCTGCGTGCACCTGATGGAGACGGCCGACCAGCCTGCCGACGGCCCGGCGATCTACAGCGTGGGCCTGTCGCAGGCCGACGCGGCGGCGGCGATGACACGCCACCTGCTGGACCGCGGCCACCGCCGCATCGCCTTTGCCGCGGCCCAGCTGGATGCGCGCACGCTGCAGCGCCTGGCCGGCTGGCGCCGCACCATGCAGGCCGCGGGCCTGCACGACGCCATGCTGGAATGGCAGAACCCGGCGCCCTCGTCGCTGGCGCTGGGCGGCGCGATGTTCACGCAGATCATGGCCCAGCAGCCGCCGGTGCAGGCCATCTTCTTCTGCAACGACGACCTGGCGCAAGGCGCGCTGCTGGCGGCGCTGCGCCAGGGCGTGCAGGTGCCGCAGCGGGTGGCCATCGCCGGCTTCAACGACCTGACCGGCAGCGACCAGATGCTGCCGCCGCTGAGCACCGTGCGCACGCCGCGTGCCGAGATCGGCATCGCCGCGGCGCGCATGCTGCTGGGGCTGATGCGCGGCGAGGCACCGCCGTCGCCCTGCGTGGACCTGGGCTACGAACTGGTGCTGCGCGAGAGCACCTGAAGCGGCTCAGGCAAAGCCGCCGGCGCGCATCGCTTCGAGCGTGTCGCGGATCAGTTGCCCGGCAATGGAGAAGCGCGACGGGATGTTGGGCAGCTGGTCGATCGGGAACCAGGCGGCGCGCTCGATTTCGTCGGGCTGGGGCACGATCTCGCCGCCGGTCCAGCGGGCGGTGAAGGCCACCATCAGGCTGTGCGGGAAGGGCCAGCTCTGGCTGCCGTGGTAGCGCAGGTCGGTCACGCTCGCCGCCACTTCTTCGGCCACCTCGCGGTGCACGCAGTTCTCCAGCGACTCACCCGCCTCGACGAAACCGGCCAGCGCGCTGTACATGCCCTTGACGTAGTGCGGCGAGCGCGCCAGCAGCAGCTCGCCCGGGCGCCACACCAGGGCCATCATGGCCGGGCTCAGCCGTGGGTCGCAGCTGTGCTTGCAGGCCGGGCAGATGCGGGCGCGCTCGCCGGGCTGCAACTCGGTGGGCGTGCCGCACACGCCGCAGTAACGGTGGCTGCGGTCCCATTCCAGCACCTGCGATGCGCGCCCGGCCAGGGCGCTGAGCGGTGGCGGCAGGGCCATCATCGCGGCGCGCAGTGGCGTGGCCTGCCAGCCGGGCGGCGCTTCAGGCAACACCAGCGCCCAGCAGTCGACCGCCGACAGCGCGCCCAGGTAGTGGCTGGCGCTGGCCTGGGCCAGCAGGGCGCCGGTGGCCGTGGGGCCCAGCGGGATCGCGTGCGGCTGGCCTTCGCGCAGCAGCAGGTCGCGCTGCACGAAGGCGAAGCACCAGGCTTCGGGCGACGGGGTGCCGGGCGACTGGCTGGCGGGCAGGAACGACATGGGGACGGCGGCGGGGACAGGGGCGCCGATCATCGCCCATCCGGCTTGAAGCCCGCGATGAAGCCGCGGTCGATGCGGTCCTTCCAGCGCCAAACCCAGCGGCCTTCGGCCCACAGCCGGCCGCGGCTGGCGATGGCGCGGCCGTTGCCGGTGGCCAGCAGCACCAGGAACCGCGATTGCGGTGCATAGCCCGGCGGCAGCGGCGCGTCGGAAAGCGCGGCCCGCAGCTGCACCGTCAGCACCGGGCCCTGCCGCACGGCGTAGACGCCGGCCTTGGGCAGCGGCGGATCGAAGGCGGCGCAGTCGCCGACCGCGAACACCCGCGGATGCGAGACCGAGCGCAGCCGCGCATCGACGCGCACGAAGCCCTGCCCATCGACCGCCAGCGTGCCGCGCCGGGCCGTGTCGCGCTGCCAGGCGTGGGGCTGGGCGCCGGTGGCCCACAGCAGCAGGTCCTGGCCGGCGGCCAGTGCGGGCGTCAGTTCGGTGCCCAGCCGCAGGTCGGCGCCGATCGCTTGCAGGGCCCGCCGCGCCGCCCGCACCGCGCCGGGCGCCAGGCCGGGCAGCAGGTCAGGGCCGCGCGACAGCAGGGTGGCGGCGACCGGCCGATCCGGCCGCAGCGCCAGCAGGCGGGCGCGGGCGGCCAGCAGCACCTCGAAGCCGGCGGCGCCGGCGCCCACCGCCATCAGCCGCAGTGGTTGGGTGTTGGGGTCGGCGGCATGGCGCGCCAGCAGCGCATCCCAGGCCGGCTGCAGCGCGGCCAGCGGGCGCAGCGCCAGCACCGGCGGGCCCAGGCCGGCGGGTGGGTCCAGCGTCGAGCCGTTGTTCAGCGACAGCCAGTCCCAGGCCAGGGTCTCGCCGGTGTCGAGCAGGGCAGTTTGCCGGTCCGCATCCAGCGCCTGCAGGCTGGCGATCACCAGCCGTGCGCCGGCGGCGGTGGCCAGCGCGGCGGCATCGATGCAGATGTCGTCGTACCGGTACCGCCCGGCCAGCCAGCCCGGCACCATGCCCGAATACGGCGCCTGCGGACCGGGCGTGACCAGCACCAGCGCGACGCCCGGCACGGGCCGCCGCGCCCAGTCGCGCAGCAGCTGCACATGCGCGTGGCCGGCGCCGATCAGCAGCAACCGTGTCATCGCACGTCGTTCAACGCCCAGTCGTAGCCGAGAAAGCCGATCTCGACGCCGCTGGCGGCGCGGATGCGCGCACGGTCGGCGGGTGCATCGGCCAGCAGGTCGGCATGGCGGGCGAAGAAGGCGGGCAGCGAGGTGATGCCCGACCCGCTGGACGGACCGCCCTGGCGGAAGTCGTCGCCGTACCAGTCGAAGATCTTCGACACCAGCAGCTTTCCCTTGCCGGCATCCCAGCGGTTGCGCGTGCGGTCGGCCAGGAAGCGCCGGGCCTGCTCGTCGAGCTGCGCGTCGAGCCGGTCGGCGACATACGCTTCCTCGCGCAGCATCGGGCAGCCGATGCTGGCGCAGTTGACCGCGAAGTGGATGCGCGGGTCGTCGTAGCGCCCCTTGGCGCGCAGGCGGCCATGCTCGATGTCGTCCAGCGACAGCGTCTGGCCCAGCAGCGCGATCCAGGCCGGCTTCCACGGGCTGCGCAGCAGGTTGCCCAGGTCCTTGATCGACGTGAGGTCGGGGTATTTCGTGAGGATCAGCTCGACCGTGGCCGCGTTGTAGGCGTTGATCAGGAAGGCCATCTGCTGCGGCTTGCTCCAGCCGGCGAAGGTGTCGGCGCTGACGGCCGCGAGGCTGGCGAGGTAGGCCTTCAGCGCCGCGCGGTCGGTCGCCATGCCGGCGTAGCGCAACTGCGCCGCCTGGCCGCCGCGCAGCAGCAGCACGTGCTTCTTCAGCAGCGTGGTCCAGGCCGCGTGCGTGTGGTCGAAGGTCTGTGCGACGGCCGGCAAGGCGGGCAGCGCGAGGGTGCTCAGCAGCAGGCGGCGACAGGGATCAGGGCAGGGGTTGCGCATCGGTGGCTCCGGGTCGTCAGGTGGCATGCAGCGTGCGCAGCGCCGGCGCGGCGGCCAGCGTGGCGGCATGGCCGGCGGCGATGGCGCGGCGCTTGAAGTCGTCCGACAGGCTGACCCAGTAGCCGACATCGGGGTGCAGCAGCACATCGGCCAGGCGGGTGTCGGGATCGGTCAGCGCCCGCTTGCGCAGGTCACCCGCCCGGTAGCGGCTGGCGCCTTCGGGGGCGCGGTCCTCGTGCGCCGACGCGTCGACCGCCAGCACCCGCGTGGCACCCGCCGCACGCGCCAGGCGCACCGGCAGCGGCATGCGCAGATCGGCATCGGCGTACAGGTCGCCACGGATGCGCACCGGCGTGAACTGCCCTTCGATGGCACAAGCCGCCTGCACCGCCAGCCCGGCATGGCCGTGGTTGAAGCCGAGCACCGTGCCGTCGTGCAGCCGCTGCGCCGCCACCAGCACCGGCAGCGGCAGGGCCTGCAGCGGGCGCTGGCCCACGGCCTGCTGCACCCAGTCGGCCAGGCCGCCGGCGGTCCAGCGCTGGCTGCCGCCGGGCGCCCAGCGCAGCAGCTGCCAGGGCTGCATGGCCAGCCCGGCGCGCACCATGTCGGCTGCCGGCATGCCCGCGGCGCGCAGCACCGCTACCAGGGCGCCCACCGACGCGCCGACCAGCAGGTCGGGCTGCAGGCCCAGCTCGTCCAGCGCCTGCAGCACGCCCAGGTGCGCGTAGCCGCGCGGTCCGCCGGAACTGAAAACCCAGGCCACGCGCGGCTTGTTCGACAGCGGCAGCGCAGCGGGGGCGTCGTCGCCGCGGTGGTCGGCGTCGGGCTGCAGCGCGCAGCCGCCCAGCGCCCACAGGGCACCCAGCGCACCGGCGCCCAGCAGCCCGCGCCGGGTGTTCAAGGCTTGCCGGCCTTGGCTGCGGCCACGCGCCGGGCCAGCTCCTCGCCGCTGGCGTAGTGCGGCACGCGGAACACCAGGCGCTTGCTGCGCTGCCAGAAGCTGTTGCTGCCGGCCACTTCCTCGGCCCAGTATTTCTGCGCCAGTGCCCGGTTGCCGGGCACATCGAGCAGGAAGGCATCACGCGAGCCGGCGCCGCCGAAGATGTAGAGCTTGCCGTCGAGGATGCGCCAGGTGTCGGCGTCGCCGCCCCACGGGATGCCGTAGACGATGCCGTTGGCGCAGAAGCCGCCGAACTGCGGGATGTACGTCGCCGGGGCGGCATCGAACAGCGCCTTGTGCCCGGCGCTGGCGAAGTAGAAGGTCACGCCCTGGTGCACGCTCTTGAACTGCGGCTGGCCCATCGCATGCCGGCCCTGGGTGAAGTAGGCCACCACGTCGTGGCCGTCGAGCATCACATGGGCGTCGTTGCCGATGGCGCTGGCGCGCACCGGCTTCAGCGGCGAATCGGGGTTCTGCGCCCGCAGCGCGGCGCAGCCGCCCAGCAGCAGGGCGGTGGTGGCCAGCAGCAGGGTGGCCAGGCGGCGCCAGGCGGACGCGTGATGGTGGTCGATGGCAGCGGGGAATGTCATGGCGGTCCTTCCGGGGCGAGTTGCGGGGTGACGGTGTCGCGCCAGGCCGGGCTTGTGGTCGCGGCGGTGGGGTTGGGGGCAACGGTTGGTGCCGGCCGGTCGGCATAGGGCGCTGGCCAGCCCAGCAGCGCGCTGGCGGCGCGGGCGCGGCGTTCCAGGTGGGCGGCGTCGTCGCCGTGCAGGTGCACGATGCCGTAGCGGTGGCTGCCCAGCCACTTGAAGTCGCGCGCCAGCGCATGGCCGCTGCGCGGGTAGGTGAACAGCAGCGCGTCCGGAAACTGCCGCCGCAGCGCCGCCCGCTGGGCCGCCGTGGGCATGGCCGGCGTCGTGCGCGGCCGCAGCGCGCGGTAGACCAGGCTGGCCGCCGCGCCGCCCACCGGCGCCTGGCGCGGCAGGGCCGCCGGGTCCTGGCCCAGCGCCAGGGCCAGGGCCATCGCATGCGGGTCGCGCCCCTGCGTGCGCAGGTACAGGTCGGAGAACTGGCTGGCCAGGCGCGGGTTGAACTCGATCACCGTCAGCCGGTCGCTGGCGGCGTCGAAGAAGAATTCCATGTTGAAGAGGCCATGGTCGAAGCCCACCGCGGTCAGGAAGCGCTGCGCCACCGCCAGCGCGCGGGCCTGCACGTCGGCGCCCAGCCGGCTGGGCTGGTCCCAGCGCATGAAGGCCTGGGTGCCGGGGTACATCACTGCGTCGACCACGCCCAGCGCATGGGCCTGGCCGCGGTACACCCAGCCGTCGAGGTTGAACTGCGGCGCGTGCACCGGGGCTTCCAGCAGCAGGCGGTGGGCGCTGCCGGCCTCGGGCAGGCGCTGGCGGGCCACGCGCTCGAAGGGCTCGACCAGGTGGCGGATCACCCACAGCTCGCGCCGGCCGAAGCGGGTGTGGCGGTGCAGGTCGGCCTGGCTGTCGACCTGGCGCGCCAGCACCGAGAACGCGGCCTTGACCGGCTTGACGTAGGCAGGATAGGTCAGCCCGGCGGGCACCGGGCCGCCGTACTCGGCATCGAGCGGTGCGAACGGCAGGTTGGCCTCGGGGCAGACCGCTTCCAGCACCCGGCGCGCATGCAGCTTGTGCTGGCAGGCCAGGATGGCGGCCACCGGCGTGCCGGGCAGGCCGGCGGCCTCGGCCACCAGGGCGGCGGCCAGCGCGCCGAACTGCTCATGCTGCGACGACGCGCCGGCCCAGCCGCGCGCCTTGGCGCGCTTCGCCTGGGCGGCCGCGAAGCGCTGCAGGTCGAAGCCGATCAGCCGGGCCTTGCTGGGGAAGCTGAACAGGTCGAAGCCGGCCTCGTCGAAGTCGAAGTCCTTCGCCTGCCGGGCGGCGCCGAGGGCATCCCAGTCGTGGTTGAACAGCAGACCGATCCGGGGTTTGGCCATGTCAACCCGCGTCCCGTGCCAGCCGCAGCCCGCTGAACTGCCAGCGCGCGTCGGTGGGAAAGAAGTTGCGGTAGCTGGTGCGGATGTGACTGCACGGCGTGGCGCAGCTGCCGCCGCGCAGCACCATCTGGTTGACCATGAACTTGCCGTTGTACTCACCCACCGCGCCGGCCCAGGGCCGGAAGCCGGGATACGCGGTGTAGGGGCTGGCGGTCCATTCCCACACGTCGCCTAGCAGTTGCTGCAGCGTGTCGCCTGCGGCGTCGGCCGACGTGGGCATGGGCTGCAGGGCGTCCGATTCCAGGAAGTTGCCATGCGCCAGCGCGACTTCGGCCAGCGGATGCGCGGCGGCTTCCCATTCGGTCTCGGTGGGCAGGCGCGTCGGTGGCGCGTCGGGATGCTGGGCCGCGTACCAGCGGGCATAGGCATCGGCCTCGTACCAGCTGACATGGCTGACCGGCGCGTCGGTGCGCAGCGGCTGCAGGCCGTGCAGGCCGAACACCTGCCAGCGGCCGTCGCCCTCGCGCCAGTACGCCGGCGCCGTGATCTGCTGGCTGCGCACCCAGTCCCAGCCGGCCGCCATCCACCAGCGGGCGTCGGTGTAGCCGCCGTCGGCGATGAAGGCGGCCCAGTCGCCCTGGCTCACGGGCCGGCGCGCCAGCGCGTACGGCGCCAGCCAGACGGGGTGCCGCGGCCGCTCGTTGTCGAAGGCGAAGCCGGTGTCCGGGGCGCCGATCGTGACCAGGCCGCCGGGCTGGGCGACCCAGACGGGGCCGCCTTCCGTCGACGATGCCACCGCGGCCGGCGCGGGCCGGTACACCGGCGCCAGCGGGTTGCACGACAGCAGGTGCAGCAGGTCGGTGAGGATCAGCTCCTGGTGCTGCTGCTCGTGCTGCAGGCCCAGCGTCACCAGGTCGCTCACATCAGGCGGCAGGGGTCGGGCCAGCAGTTCGGCCATCTGCGCGTCCACCACCTGGCGCCAGCGGCGCACGGTGGCCAGGTCGGGCCGGGTGATCAGCCCGCGCCGCGCCCGCGGATGCTGGGCGCCGACGCCGTTGTAGTAGCTGTTGAACAGCACGCGGAAGGCGGCGTCGAAGGGCTGGAACGCGGGGCTGCGCGGCGCCAGCACGAAGGTCTCGAAGAACCAGGTGGTGTGGGCCAGGTGCCACTTCACCGGGCTGGCGTCGGGCATGGACTGCACCTGGCAGTCGGCCTCGCTCAGCGGCGCGGCCAGGGCCTCGGTGCGGGCGCGCACCGCGGCGTAGGCGGCGGCGAGGTCAGGTGGGTGCTGCATGCTCAGGTGGACGTGCGCGAGGCCAGCTGCATGCCCACCACGCCGGCGATGATCAAGCCGGTGCTGGCCAGCTTCAGCGCGGTGGCCGGCTCGTCGAAGAGCAGGCAGCCGATGACGGCAGTGAGCAGCGTGCCCACGCCCGACCACACGGCATAGGTCAGCCCCAGGCCCAGCACCCGCACCACCATCACGTTCAGCGAGAACGCGCCGGCGTAGAACACGAAGATCAGCACCGAGGGCAGCAGGCGGCTGAAGCCGTCGGACAGGCGCATGCAGGTGGTGCCGCCCACCTCCAGCACGATGGCGGCGGCCAGCACCCACCAGGCTTGGGACACGTTGAGCGACGGCAGGGTGGACAGCATGGCGGCAGGCGGTGTGGCGAAGGCAGGATCGAAGTTACACCGTTGCCAGGGATCAAGGGTCAACCCGGAGGACCTTGCTCAGCGCATGAGCCAGCGCCGGCTCAGGTGGCTGAGCGCGTCGACCAGCGCCACCAGCCCCAGCATGGCGCCCAGCACGGTGGCCGTCTTGCCCATGTGGAACAGGCCCATGTGGAAGGCCAGCAGCTGGCCCAGGCCGCCGGCGCCCACCACGCCCAGCACGGCGGCGGCGCGGATGTTGTTCTCCCAGCGGTACAGGGTGTAGCTCAGCAACTGCGGCAGCACCTGCGGCAGCGTGGCGTACACGAACACCCGCCCCTTGCCCACGCCCTGGGTGCGCAGCGCCGCGCCGGGGCCGGACGGCGCGTTCTCCACCGCTTCAGCAAACAGCCGGCCCAGCACGCCGGTGGTGTGCACCGCCAGCGCCAGCGTGCCGGCAAACGGCCCCAGGCCGGCGGCGATCAGCAGCAGGCCGGCCCACACCAGCTCGGGCACGGCGCGCAGCACGTTCAGCAGGGCGCGCGTGGGCCGGCGCGCCCAGGCGCGCTCGGCGCCGTGCAGGCGGCTGGCCGGCAGCGCCAGTGCCAGGCCGCCGATGGCGGCCAGCAAGGTGCCCAGCGCCGACATCGCCAGCGTCTCGCCCATGCCCAGGGCCACCTTGCGCAGGAACTCGGGGCTCAGGTCGGGCGGGAAGAACTCGCCGATGAATCGGCCCATGCTGCGCGCCGCGTCCAGCGAGAAGAACTGCGCCCACTGCAGGTCCAGCGACCAGAAGCTGGCGACGACCAGCATCAGCAGGGCCGCGCTCCATCCCCAGGCGCGGCCAGGCGCGTGCGGCAGGGCCGGCGTCATCCCAGGGCCCGCCGCAGGCTGGCGCTGGCCAGGTCGGCCAGCGCCACCAGGGCGACGAAGACGGCGAGCAGGGTCGCCACCTCGCCGCCGTTGAACATCTTCATCGCGCTGTCCATCTGCTGGCCCAGGCCGCCGGCGCCGACGAAGCCCAGCACCACCGAGCTGCGGATGGCGCATTCCCAGCGGTAGACGGTGTAGCTGGTCAGCTCGGCGCCGTTCTGCGGCAGCAGTCCGTAGAAGAAGGCCTGCAGCCGGCCGCTGCCATTGCGCAGCAGGGTCTGGCTGGCGTGCTGCTCGCCCGACTCCAGGATCTCGGCGTAGACCTTGCCGAGCATGCCGCCGTAGGTCAGGCCGATGGCCAGCACGCCGGCCGTCGGCCCCAGGCCGACCACGCGCACGAAGACCAGGGCCCACACCAGCTCGGGCACGCTGCGCAGCACCACCAGCGCCCAGCGCACCGCCTGCCGCACGCTGGCCGGCCCCGTCGCCATGCGGCCGGACAGGGCCGAGATCGACAGCGCCCGCACGCTCAGCAGCGTCAGCGGCACGGCCAGCAGCCAGGCCAGCGTCATGCCGGCGGTGGCGATGGCCACGGTGCGCCAGGCCTCGCGCGCCACCAGGGCCAGGAAGTCGGGTGCCACCGCCGGCGGCAGGAAGTCGGCCAGGAAGCGGCGCGTGACCTTCAGGCTGTCCGGGTCGACCAGCACCCAGGGCCTGAACTCGGTGGCCACCGCCAGCGGCCACAGCAGCACCGCGCCCAGGCTCAGCCAGGCGACGCGGCCCAGCCAGGCGGGGTCGCGCGTGGGCGCAGCGACGGCGGCCACGGCCTTCAGCGGCAATGCACCACCGCGGGCGCGGCGGGCGGCGGCGGCAGGTCGGGCGCCGGCACCGGGCCGGTCAGCTCGTCCTCGTGCTGGGCATAGAGCCGGCGCAGCCGCTCGGGCGTCACCTCGGCGGCGGGCAGGTCGAAGGCCAGGGCGCCACCGCGCAGGCCGACGATGCGCGGGAAGTGCGCCAGCGCCATGTCCACCTGGTGCAGGGTGGCGACCAGGGTGGCGCCGCGCTCGCCGGCGGCCTGCACCAGGGTGGCCATGGCCTGCGCGGCGCGGGTCGGGTCCAGTGCCGACAGCGGCTCGTCGACCAGCCACAGCGAGGCCGGCGCCAGCAGCAGCCGTGCCAGGCCCACACGCTGGCGCTCGCCGCCCGAGAGCCGGTCGACGCGCTCGAACAGCTTGTCGGCGAGGTCGAAGCGCGCCAGCGCGGCATGGGCGCCGGGCAGGTCGTCAGGATGGAACAGCGCCCGCAGGCTGGCCGCCAGGCTCAGCGCCGGCAACCGCCCGGCCAGCACCGACGTGACCACCCGCTGGCGCGGCGGCAGCGGCGGCACCTGTGGCGCCAGCACCAGGCGGCCCCGCAGGCGCTGCAGGTCGGCGCGTGGCAGGGCCCAGGGGCTGGCGCCGTCGAGCTGCAGCGTGCCGCCGGCTGGCGGCATCGCGCAGGCCATCACCTGCAGCAGGCTGGTCTTGCCGGCGCCCGAGGGGCCGATCACCGCCAACTGCTCGCCCGCAGCCACCTGCAGCTCGATGCCCTCCAGCGCCGGCGGCGCGCCGGGCCGGGCGGCGGGGTGGCGGGCGGCGATGCCGTCCAGCGCGAGCTTCACGACCGGGTCAGGTCAGAGCAATCCCGCGTTCTTCGCGGCGGCCTCGATGCCCTTGTAGTTGTCGACCTTGGTCGGCACGAACCTGGTGGCCCGCTGCAGGTCCAGAATCTCCTTGCCTTCCGGCGTGTCGCGGTTCAGCGCCAGGAAGGCCTGCGTCAGCTTCTCGCGCAGGGCGGCGGGCATGTCGGCATGCACGGTCCAGTTGTAGTCGTAGTAGGGCGGCGTGGTGTAGAAGGCGCGCACCTTGGTGGTGTCGACCTTCTTGTCGGCGACGAACTTGTCCCACACGCTGATGTTCAGCGCGCCGGCCTGCACCTTGCCCGAGGCCACGGCGGCGATGGTCGCGTCGTGCGCGCCGCTGAAGGCCACGCGCTTGAAGTCCTTGTCGGGGTTGATGCCGGCGGCCAGCAGGAAGCTGCGCGGCATCAGGTGGCCCGAGGTGCTGCTCTGCGAACCGAAGCTCACGTCCTTGCCCTTGAGATCCGCCAGGGCGTTGATGCCGGGTTCGGCGGTGATGAAGACCGACCTGAACTTCTCGTCCTCCTCGCGCTGCACCAGCGGGATCACCTTGCCGCCCGAGCGCGCATGCGCCTGCACGAAGGTGAAGCCGCCGAACCAGGCCAGGTCGATCTTCTTGCTGACCAGGGTCTCGACCGCCGCGGCGTAGTCGGTCACCGGCGTGAACTCGACCTTCATCGCCAGCTTCCCTTCCAGGTACTTCACCAGCGGCGCGGCCTTGCGCGCCAGCTCGGTGGGGGATTCGTCGGGAATGGCGGTGACGCGCAGCACCTGCTGGGCCTGCGCCAGCGCGCCGGTGGCGGCCAGGGCGCAGGCGAGCAGGGTCTTGAGTGCTTGTTGGCGGGTCAGGCTGAACATCGGAAGAACTCCAGGCAGGCGGATTGCCGCGCACGGCGGATGGACGGAGGAACGACTGGGGACGGTGGTGCTGCCATGTCGGCAGGCCGCCACTCTAGCCGGCCCCGGCTGCTAGAGTGGCCCACAGACGATGAACACCCCGCAATTCACCCAACTGCACCACCCCGATGCCGACGCCCTGGCCGCCGAAGCCGCCGCGGGCCTGCTGGCCCCGGCCGCGTCGGTGTCGCCGAAGTTCTTCTACGACGGCCTGGGCTCGCGCCTGTTCGACGTCATCACCGAGCTGGCCGAGTACTACCCCACCCGCACCGAGGCGGCCATCTTCGCGCAGCAGGGCGCGGCCATCGCCGCCGCCGCCCTGGCCGTCACCGGCCCGGCGCCGGTGCTGGTCGACCTGGGCGCGGGCAACTGCGCCAAGGGCGCGGCGCTGTTCGACCCGCTGGCGCCGCGCCGCTACGTGGCGGTCGACATCTCGGTGGACTACCTGCGCACCGCCCTGGCCGCGCTGCAGCGCGCCCACCCCGCGGTGCAGCTGGCCGGCGTGGGGCTGGATTTCTCCAGCCGCCTGGAGCTGCCGCCGGGCCTGGTCGATGGCCCGGCGCTGGTGTTCTACCCGGGGTCGAGCATCGGCAACTTCGATCCCGACATCGCCCTGCGCCTGCTGCGAGAGGCGCGTGCGCTGGCCGGCGGCGGCGCCTTGCTGATCGGCGTCGACCTCGTCAAGCCGGCGCACGTGCTGGAAGCCGCCTACGACGACGCGCTGGGCGTCACCGCCGCCTTCAACCTGAACCTGCTGCTGCACCTGAACCGCCTGCTGGGCAGCGACTTCGACCCGCGCGGCTGGCGCCATGTGGCGCTGTTCAACCGGCCTGCGTCGCGCATCGAGATGCACCTGGAAGCCCGTGCCGCCACCACCGTGCGCTGGCCCGGCGCCGAGCGCCGCTTTGCCGCCGGCGAGCGCATTCACACCGAGCATTCGCACAAGTGGACGCGCGAGACCTTCGATGCCCTGCTGCGCGATGCCGGCTTCACCCGCCAGCAGTGGTGGACCGACGCGCAGGGCTGGTTCGGCGTGGGCCTGGCCAGCGGCTGATCACAGGGCGCAGCTGCGAAAGCCCGCCGGCACGTCGTTGCGGTGGGAGGGGAAGAAGTTCCGGTAGCGCGGGTGCTTCATGCGCGGCTGGGTCAGGAACGAGCCACCGCGCAGCACCGGCCGGCCGTCGAACCAGGGCTGCGAGTAGTCGCGGTAGGGGTGGGCCGTGAAACCGGGGAAGGGCGCGAAGGTGCTGGCGGTCCATTCCCACGCGTCACCCCAGCGGAAAGCGGGGCCGCCGGTGACCGCGGCGCGCTCCCACTCGGCCTCTGCGGGCAGGCGGCGGCCGGCCCAGCGGCACCAGGCGGCGGCCTCGTGGGCCGTCAGGTGGCAGGCCGGCTCGGCCAGGTCCAGCGCCTGCCAGCGGCCGTGGCGCCATTGCTGCCAGGCGCCGTCGATCCGGCGCAGATGCAGCGGCGTGGTGGCCCCGGTCGCCAGCCGCCAGGCGTTGCCGGCGGCGGTCCACAGGCGGGCGTCGGCGTAACCGCCGGCCTCGGCGAAGGGCAGGAACTCGGCCCAGCGCACCGCCTGCGCGTCGATGCACGTGGCGGGCAGGTCGACGGCGTGCGCACCCTGCTCGTTGTCGAAGGCGAAGCCGGGGCCACGGCTGCCCAGCAGCCAGGCGCCGGCGACGAAGGACAGCGGCGCTGGTGGACCAGCCAGCCGCGGCGCCTGCCAGCGGGCATCGTCCACCGCGATGCCCAGGGCCTGGGCCATGTACAGGCCGGCCTCGTGGTGCATGTCCTCGTGGGCCAGGGCCAGGCGGAAGAAGTACAGCGCGGCGTCGTCGGCACCGGCGCTGGCCAGCAGCCGCAGCGTCTGCTGCAGCTGCGCGGCCAGGTCGGCCAGGGTCGCGTCCGCATCCGGCAGGGGCAGGGTCCAGCGGCTGGCATGCGGCACGGCGCTGCTGTCGTACAGCGCGTCGGCGCCGGGGCGCAGCGGCGCGGCGCGCGGTGCCAGCGGGTCGGCGCTGGCGCCGTCGGCGCGCTGCGGGTTGCGCGCCAGCCAGAATTCCTGGAACCAGCCGATGTGGCCCAGTTCCCACAGCGGCGGGTTCAGCGTGGGCCGCTGCGGCACCTGCAGCCCGGGCAGGGCGGCGCGCAGGCGGGCGACGTGCGCCAGCGTGTCCTGCCGGCTGGCCTGCAGTGCGGCGGCCAGCGTGGAGGCGTCGGCCGTGCGCCAGTCGTGGTCGTCGGGTCCGCCGGGGCCGCCACCGATGGCAGCGTGGGCAAGGCTGGCTAAGCTGGCTGGGTGCATCGTCGCAACATCGTCATCGTCACGCCCGCGCTGGCGGACGCCAACAACGGCAACTGGCAGACCGCGCGCCGCTGGCGGCAGATGCTGGGCCCAGCTTACCGCGTGCGCCTCACCGCGGTGTGGCCGGACAGCGGCGCGGCCGGCGCCGACCTGATGATCGCGCTGCATGCCAGCCGCTCGGCGCCATCGATCACCGCCTGGCGCACGGCCCATCCGCAGCGCCCGCTGCTGCTGGTGCTGACCGGCACCGACCTCTACCGCGACATCGCGGCCGATGCCGACGCGCAGCATTCGCTGGAACTGGCCGACCGCCTGGTGGTGCTGAACGATCTCGGCGCGCGCAGCCTGCCCGCGCACCTGCGGGCGAAGGCACGCGTGCTGCTGCAGAGCTGCCCGGCGCGGCAGGCCCTGCCGAAGCCGCGGCGCCACCTGCGCGCGCTGATGGTCGGCCACCTGCGTGCCGAGAAGGATCCGTTGACCTTCCTGCAGGCGGCGCAGCGGCTGGCGCACCGGCCCGACATCCGCCTCGACCACATCGGCCGCGCGCTCGACGCCCCGCTGGGCCTGCAGGCCGCCGCGCTGGCCGCGGCGCAGCCGAACTACCGCTGGCTGGGCGGCCTGCCGCATGGCGCGACGCGGCGGCGCATCCAGCAGGCCCACCTGCTGGTGCATCCCAGCCGGATGGAGGGTGGCGCGCATGTGGTGATCGAGGCCCTGCGCAGCGGCACGCCGGTGCTGGCCTCGCGCATCGACGGCAATGTCGGCCTGCTGGGTGCCGACTGGCCCGGCCTGTTCGCGCCCGGCGACGCTGCCGAACTGGCCGCGCTGCTGCAGCGCGCGCGCGACGATCCCGCTATGCTGCCGGCGCTGTCCGCCCGGGCTGCCGTGCTGGCTCCCCGCTTCGCACCCGCGGCCGAGTCGGCCACGCTGCATGCCCTGGTGGCCGACCTGCTGGCCGCCGACCCTTCCTCCGGAGACCACCCATGACCACCGCCTACACCCCGCCGGCCGGCGAGCCGCGCCTGACCTCGCTGTCGCATGGCGGCGGCTGCGGCTGCAAGATCGCGCCCGGCGTGCTCAGCGAGATCCTCAAGGGCACGGCGGCGATGCCGATCCCGCCCGAGCTGCTGGTGGGCATCGAGACCGCCGACGACGCCGCGGTCTACAAGCTCAACGACAGCCAGGCGCTGATCGCCACCACCGACTTCTTCATGCCCATCGTCGACGACCCGTTCGACTTCGGCCGCATCGCCGCCACCAATGCGATCAGCGACGTCTACGCGATGGGCGGCACGCCGATCCTGGCGCTGGCCCTGGTCGGCATGCCGATCAGCGTGCTGTCGACCGCCACCATCGGCCGCGTGCTCGAAGGCGGCGCCTCGGTGTGCCGCGCGGCGGGCATCCCGATCGCGGGCGGCCACACCATCGATTCGGTGGAGGCGATCTACGGCCTGGTGGCCCTGGGCCTGGTGCACCCCGACCGCGTGCGCCGCAATGCCGACGCACGCCCCGGCGACCTGCTGGTGCTGGGCAAGCCGCTGGGCGTGGGCGTGATGAGCGCAGCACTGAAGAAGGGCGCGCTGGACGCCGCCGGCTACGACCGAATGATCGCCACCACCACCCGGCTGAACACGCCCGGCCCGGCGTTGGCCACCCTGCCCGGCGTGCATGCGCTGACGGACGTGACCGGCTTCGGCCTGGCCGGCCACGCGCTGGAAATGGCCCGCGGCGCCCGCTGCGAGGTGCAGCTCGACTGGTCCGCCGTGCCGCTGCTGCCCGGCGTGCGCGACCTCGCATCGCAGGGCTTCGTCACCGGCGCCTCGGGCCGCAACTGGGCCGGCTACGGCGCCGACGTGGTGCTGCCGGAGCGCCTGGCCGACGTCGACCGCGCCTTGCTGACCGACCCGCAGACCAGCGGCGGCCTGCTGGTGGCCTGCGAGCCGGCGGCCCTGGACGACGTGCTCACCAGCTTCCGCGACCATGGCTTCGGCGACGCGGCGGTGGTCGGCCGTGTCATGGCCGCCAGCAGTGCGCCGCGGCTGGTGATTGCCTGACGCCGTCGATGAGCGACTTCCAGCACCTCGCCCTGCACGTCGACGGCCGCCTGGCCATGGTGCAGCTGCAGCGGCCGGCGGCGCGCAACGCGCTGAACGTGGCGCTGATGCGCGAACTGATCCGCGTCGCCCACGGCCTGGCCGAGCGCACCGACATCGACGCGGTGCTGCTGACGGGCGATGCCACCTGCTTTTCCGCCGGTGCCGACCTGAAGGACCGTGCGGCCTGGGCCGACGAATCGCTGCCGCTGGTCGAGCGGCGCGCCATCGCCGAGGTCGGCTGGCGGCTGTGCAAGGCCTGGGAGGAACTGCCGCAGGTGAGCATCGTCGCCATCGAGGGCCATGCGGTCGGCGGCGGCCTGGCCCTGGCCGTGGCCTGCGACTGGCGCGTGATCGCCGAGGACGCCTTCGTCTCGCTGCCCGAGATCGCACTGGGCATTCCGCTGACCTGGGGTGCGATCCCGCGCCTGGTGGCCCTGGTCGGCCCGGCACGGGCCAAGCGGCTGACCATCCTGTGCGAGCGCATCGGCGCGGCCGACGCGCTGGCGATGGGCCTGGTCGACCATGTGGCGCCCAAGGGCGGCGCGCGGGCCAAGGCCACCGAACTCGCCCAGCAGGTGCTCGCCATGCCGGCGGCGGCGGTGCGCATGAGCAAGGCCACCGTCAACGCCGTGGCCACCACCGGCCACCTGGCCGCCGCCCACATGGGGCTGGACCAGCTGATGCTGGCCGGCGGCAGCGCCGAGTCGAAGGCCGCGCGCGACGCCGCGCTGAAGCGGCGCTGACCGCAGCCTGCGTGCCCGCGCCGTCTGCAGGGCTGCAGGCGGGGCGGCCGTGACAATCCGGCGATGTCCTCCGCTCCTCCGCCGTCCGGCGCCCTGTCCGGCACCGCCTTCGCCACGCTGATGCTGATCGCGCTGATGATGGGCGCCAACCATGTCGCGGCGCGGCTGGCCTTCAACCACGGCGTCGACGTCGCCACGGCGGTGATGTTCCGCAGCGGCGTCACGGCGCTGGTGGTCGGCGCGCTCGTGCTGGCCACTGGCGTGCCGCTGCGCTTGTCCGCGCGCCACCGCAAGGCCCTGCCGGCCATCGGCCTGCTGGTGGCCGTGCAGAGCCTGTGCCTGTATTCGGCGGTGGCGCGGCTGCCGGTGGCCCTGGCCCTGCTGGCCTTCAACACCTACCCGCTGTGGACGGCGCTGTGGGCGCGGCTGGTCTACCGGCACCGCCCGGAGCCGCGCCTGCTGCGGGCGATGCCGGTGATGCTGCTGGGCCTGGCCCTGGCGCTGGACGTGTCGGGCGCCGCCTCGGGCCTGGGCGCGGCGGGCCAGTGGGCGCAGATCGGCGTGGGCGTGGGCTTCGCGATGGCTGCGGCGGCCAGCTTCGGCCTGGTGCTGGTGCTCACGCAGCACGAGGCGGCCGATGTCGACGGCCGGCTGCGCACCGCGCTGACCATGGCCCAGGTGGGTCTGCTGGCCGGCGCCGCGGTGCTGTGGCAGGGCGGCGCCCACCTGCCCGCCGGCCCGCAGGCGGTGGCCGGCTGGGCCGGTCTGGCGGCGCTGACCTTCCTCTACGGCACGGCCTTCACCATCATGTTCGTGGTGCTGCCGCGCCTGGGCGTGGTCGGCAACTCGGCCATCATGAACATCGAGCCCGTCTTCGCCCTGGTGCTGGCCTGGGCCCTGCTGGGCCAGCGCATCGCGCCGGTGCAGGTGGCCGGTGGGCTGCTGGTGGTGGCGACGGTGATCTGGCTGGGCCTGCGAAAGCGATAGACCGCCAGCGCCTCGTCAGAACTCGACGACCTCGGCCTTGACGCCGCGCCCGGCCAGCAGCACGCGCGCCCGCTCGGCGTCGACCAGGCTGGCGAAGGGCCACCAGGCGGCGCGCCACTGGCCCTGGCTGTTGACCAGTTCGCCATGCGCCGGCGCGCCACCGTCGAGCCTGGCGGCGGCCGCACGCATCGCCACCAGGCTGCGCTGGGCACCGTCGGGGGTGGCGCTGCCGGGGCCGACCACGGCGTAGACCGGGCCGGCCGGCTCGGGCGGCGCCAGCGGCGGTGGCGGCGGCTCGCCACGCAGCTTGGCGGCTTCCACCTTGGCGGCGTACTTCTGCTCGTCGCTGAGCGTCGGGCGGATGTCGCCGGCCGGCTCGGACGCGGCAGCCTCGGGCGCCGATGCGGCGTTGGCCGCGTGGGCCTCGGCGGGCTCGGCATGCGCGTCGCTGGCGGCGGCGTCGGCGGCCACGGCAGCAGACGCCGCTTCGTCCGGCGCCGAGGCGGCCGATGCCGGCACGGGCGGTGCCGACGCCGCCACCACGGGCGCGGCCGCCAGCAGCGCGCCCGGATCAGCCGGCGGCGCATGCAGCGGGCGCAGCGTCCAGCCCAGGGCCACCAGGCCCGCGCCCAGCAGCAGGGCCGCGCCGGTGCTGCGGCTGCGGTCGAAGGCGCGCGGGCCGATCACGCTGCCGTCGGCGCCGATCAGCACGCGGATGCGCCGGTCGCCCACGCCGATGGCGGCGGTCAGCACATACAGCGGCAGGTCATGCGCAAAGCCCTTGGCGCGGTGGCCGGCCAGGCGGGCGCGGTCGATGTCGATGCTGCGGCGCGGCCAGTCCGGCGGCGCCAGCGGTTCGGGCCGGCCATGGCGTTGCGCCCAGCGGGCCACGGCGGCGGGGCGCAGCGGCCAGGCGAAATCGGCGCTGAAGGCGGCGCGCAACGGCGGCAGGCCGGCCTGGCGGCCGGTGAACAGGCGGCGCAGCGCATCGACCAGCCGGCGCCAGCGGCCGGGCGGCGCGGGCGCGGCCAAGGTGGGCAGCGCGGGGGGCTCGTGCACCGGCGGCGCGGCGGGCTCGCCGGCAGCGGCACCGCCGGCCCGTGCCGCCGCCCGGCGCTCCACCGCCCGCGCCAGGGCCGATGCCGGCAAGTTGCCGTGCGGCGGCGGGTAGACGTCAGGGAATTCGGGCGCCGCCTCGGTGGCCATCGCGGCCTGCAATTCGGCCACGGGATCGGCGTCGTCTGCGCCGGTCGTCTCAGGGGCCGCCGGTGCCGCCGGCGGCAGCGGATCGCCCAGGTCGAGGGCGATGTCGGCGTCGTCGGCAGGGTCGGTGGCGTCGCTGGCAGCTGCCAGGTCCGCGGTTGGTGCCGGGGCCGTCTCCGGGGGCGCAGCGGCGGCGGCGTCGCCGTCGAGCAGGGGGATCACCAGGGCGGCTTCGCCGTCGTCGTCGCCGGCGTCGGCCTGTGCCTCGGCGGCGGGCGGTGCGTCGTCGGCCGCGTCCTGCGGCGTTGCCGGGTCGGCGGCGGGTTCGTCGTCCGGCTGCAGCGTGGCCACGGCCAGGCCGTCGATGCCGGCGGGCCCGCCCGCTTCGGTCGGCACCTGG
>Ga0208564_1000692_pt1 | contig 30396 bp, 30 predicted proteins | sample AD_UKC073_MetaG_FD_184439 | JGI IMG/M metagenome (GOLD analysis project Ga0208564, IMG submission 184439) | Active sludge microbial communities of municipal wastewater-treating anaerobic digesters from USA - AD_UKC073_MetaG (SPAdes) (version 2) | ecosystem: Engineered > Bioreactor > Anaerobic >... | reverse complement strand
CGACAGATCGACGATGCGGATGCCTTGCAACGGTGCGGTCATGGTGGCTGGAATGTGAACAGGGCCCATGTCATGGGCCCTGTGGTCAAGTGGACGCCGCAGGACCGGCTTGGCCGGGCTGCTGGCGGCGCCCCCTGGAGGGGGAGCGCCGAAGGCGCTACGGGGGTGGGTGGATCACCGGCCGTAGACCTTGCCGAACAGCACCCAGGTCTTGCCGTCGAAGCGGGCCAGCTGCTCACGCTCGATCGGGTAGAAGTCGTCCGGGCCGGTCTTGACGTTCACGCCCGGCAGCAGCATCGGCAGGGTCATGTCGAGGCTGGCCGCCTGCTTCATGATGTTCTCGCGGGTCAGGTTGTCACCGGCCTGCTTGAGCACCTGCACCAGGCCCTGCGACACGGTGTAGCCGAAGGTGTGGTTGACATCCTTGATGTCGGCGTTGGGCATGTACTTCTTCATGAAGGCCACGAAGTCGTCCCATTCCTTGCCCTTCTGGAACTGCGGGTCGGTCGGGTCCTTGATGTAGCTGGCGGTGAAGATGCCGACACCGTTCTCCGGGCCGGCCGGCATCATCACCGAGCCGACCGAGGCCGACACGCTGTTCAGGTAGTGGGTCGGCTTCCAGCCGATCTCGGCCGCCTTCTTGATCGCCTGCGCCGCGAACTTGGGCGTGGTGATGTTGAAGAAGGTGTCGGCGCCCGTGCCCTTCAGCGACACCATCTGGCTGTCGATCGTCGGGTCGGTCACCTCGTAGGTGATCTTCGAGACGATCATCGATTTGCCCTTCTCGCCCAGGCCGTCTTCGAAGCCCTTCAGGTAGTCTTTGCCGTAGTCGTCGTTCTGGTAGAGGATCGCGATCTTGGCGCCGGGCTTGGTGTCGAGGATGTGCGCCGCGAAGACCTTGGCCTCGCTCTGGTAGTTGGGCTGCCAGCCCATGGTCCAGGGGAAGTTCTTCGGGTCGCCCCACTTGGTGGCGCCGGTGGCCACGAACAGCTGCGGCACCTTCTTCTGGTTCATGTAGCGGTGAATCGCGCTGTTCGGCGGCGTGCCCAGGGTGTTGAAGATGAAGAGCACCTCTTCCTCTTCCACCAGCTTGCGCGCCTGCTCGACGGTCTTGGCCGGGTTGTAGCCGTCGTCCAGGCTGATCCACTTCAGCTTGCGGCCATTGACGCCGCCTTCGGCATTGACCTTGTCGAAGTAGGCACCGATGGCCTTGCCGATCGCGCCATAGGCCGATGCCGGGCCCGAGTACGGGCTGATGCCGCCGATCTTGATTTCCTTGTCGTCGGCGCCGCTGTCGTACTTCTTCTGGGCCAGTGCGGCAGGGCCGATCAGCATCGCGGCCACGCCGGCGGCGATGAAGGAAAGACGGGTCAATCGCATGCGCAGGTCTCCTGTGGAAGAAAGCCGGATGAGACGACAAAAATGCAGCGTGGTGCCTGCGGATCAACCCCATCCTGGGGATTGCACGGAGGGTCACCGTGACCGAATGGGCAAGAAAAAGGGCCCGCAGCGCGGGCCCTGTTTCGTCAGGCGGTCCGCTCGGCCCGATCAGCGGCCATAGACCTTGCCGAAGCGCACGAAGGTCTTGCCGTCGAAGCGAGACAGCTGCTCGCGCTCGACCGGGAAGAAGTCGTCGGCGCTGGTCTTCACGTCCACGCCGGGCAGCAGCATCGGCAGGCTGGGCATGTTCAGGCTGGCGGCCTGCTTCATCACGTTCTCGCGCGTCAGGTTGTCGCCGCACTGCTTGAGCACCTGCACCAGCGTCTGCGCATGGGTGTAGGCGGTCACGTTGAACGCGTTGGTCAGCTCCCCGGCGGGGTAGTACTTCTTCATGAACTCGACCCAGCCCTTGTAGTCGGCGTCGTTCTGGAAGGACGGGTCGGTCGGCTCCTTCAGGTACTGCACCGAGATCAGGCCCACCGAGTTGTCCAGGCCGGCCGGCGTCAGCACCGAGCCGACCGAGGCCGACACGCTGTTCAGGTAGTGGGTGTCCAGCTTCCAGCCCACCTCGGCCACCTTGCGGATCGCCTGCGCGGCGAACTTCGGCGTGGTGATGTTGAAGAAGACGTTGGCGCCGGAGTTCTTCAGCGTCAGGATCTGGCTGTCGACGGTCGGGTCGGTGACCTCGTAGCTGGCCTGGGCCACGACCAGGGTCTTGGCCTTGTCGCCCAGGCCGTCCAGGAAGCCCTTGAGGTAGTCCTTACCGTAGTCGTCGTTCTGGTAGAGGATCGCGACCTTGGCGTTGGGCTTGGTCTCGAGCAGGTGGGTGGCGTAGGTCTTGCCTTCACCGGTGTAGGGCGGCTGCCAGCCCATGGTCCAGGGGAAGTTCTTCGGGTCGCCCCACTTCGTGGCGCCGGTGGCCACGAACAGCTGCGGCACCTTCTTCTGGTTCATGTACTTGTGAATGGCGCTGTTCGGCGGCGTGCCCAGGGTTCCGAACAGCAGCAGCACTTCCTCTTCCTCGACCAGCTTGCGCGCCTGCTCCACCGTCTTGGCGGGGTTGTAGCCGTCGTCCAGAGTGATGAACTTGATCTTGCGGCCGTTGATGCCGCCTTCGGCATTGATCTTGTCGAAGTAGGCGCCCATGGCCTTGCCGATGGTGCCGTAGGCCGACGCGGGGCCGCTGTACGGCATGATGTTGCCGACCTTGATTTCCTTGTCGTCGGCACCGGTGTCGTACTTCTTCTGGGCCAGGGCCAGGCTGCCCGACAGGGTCAGGGCCAGGCCGGCGACGGCTGCGGCAAGGATGGAACGCTTCGATTGCATGGTCACGGGTCTTTCGTGAAAGGGTCGATCGGTTCGTTGCGGGCACACGGACGGGGTCGTCCGTGGCTTTGAAAACGGGCCCGAAGGCCCGTTGTTGTCAGGGTCAGCCCGGGGCCTTGGCCCGCAGCCGGAACCACAGCTTGTAGATGCCGCCCATCACGCCCATGGGAAGGAGGTACATGAAGGCGATCAGCACCAGGCCGTAGATGGCTGCCGGCGCCGACTTGGAGATCTCGTCGGCGATGTTCGGCACGAACTGGATGAAGATGCCGCCGAAGATCGCGCCGGGGATCGACGCCAGGCCACCGACCACCACGCCCACCAGCAGGAAGATCGAAAGGTTGACGGTGAAGCTGTCGGGCGAGACGAAGGCCACGACGATGGCGCCCAGCGCACCGGCCAGGCCGGTGATGGCCGCCGAGACGCCGAAGGTCATGCTCTTGAACACCGGCAGGTTGATGCCCATCGCGGTGGCGGCGATGGGGTGGTCGCGCACGGCGATCAGGGCCCGGCCGACCCGGCCGCGCAGCAGGTTCCAGGCGATCAGGAACATCAGCGCGGTGACCGCCAGCGTGAAGAAGTACAGCCAGCGGTCGGCGCTGAAGGGCTGGTCCAGGAAACGGAAGCTGAACGGTGGCTCCGGCTTGCTCAGCACGATGCCCTGCACGCCGCCGGTGATGCCTTCGATCTGCTTGTACTTCAGCAGCTGCGGCACGGCCAGGGCCAGCGCGAAGGTGGCCAGCGCGAGGTAGTGCCCGGCCAGCCGCAGGGCCGGGAAGCCGATCAGGAAGCCGAAGGCGAAGCACACGACGAAGGCGATCGGCAGGGTGCCCCAGTAGGGCATGCCCATCTTGTCCATCAGGATCGCCGCCGTGTAGGCGCCGAAGGCGTAGAACGCGCCGTGGCCCAGCGAGATCTGGCCGTTGAAGCCGGTCAGGATGTTCAGGCCCAGGATGGCGACGGCATAGACCATCACCAGGTTGAACTGGAAGACCCGGTAGTTCTTGACCAGGAAGGGCAGCACCAGCAGCACGGCCAGCAGCAGCAGGCCGCCGATCCAGGCCCACTTCTTGTCGATGGGTTTCATACGCGGGTCACCACTTTCTTGCCGAACAGGCCGTCAGGCCGCAATGTGAGCGTGCCCACGATCAGCACCAGCGCCACGGTCAGCTTGAGCTCGGTGCCGATCACGTAGGCGCCGAGCAGGTTCTCCAGCACCCCCACCAGCAGGCCGCCGAAGACGGCGCCCAGCGGATTGTCGATGCCACCCAGCAGCGCACCGGCGAAGCCGTACAGCAGGATGCCGGCCATCATGTTCGGGTCGAGGAAGACGATGGGCGCGACCATCATGCCGGCCACCGCGCCGATGGCTGCGGCCAGGCCCCAGCCCAGGCCCAGCATCCAGCTGACGCGGATGCCGACCAGCTTGGCCGAGTCGGGGTTCTGCGCCGCCGCCCGCATCGCCAGGCCCACCGAGGTGTAGCGGAAGAAGGCGAACAGCGCGAACAGCACCACCAGCAGCACGCCGGCCGAGCCGATCTGGTGCGCCGAGAAGTACTTGGTGGCCAGGAACGAGTCCTTCGGGAACGGGCTGGCGAAGCTCTTGATCGTGTGGTCGAACAGCATGCCGGCCAGGGCATTGAAGATCAGCAGCAGGCCGATGAAGACGATCACGTTGGTGAGCACCGGTGCCTTCTCGATCGGCCGCAGCACGATGCGCTGCACCAGCAGGCCGCCGACGAAGGAGATGCCCACGGTGATGAAGAACGCCGCCCAGTAGCCCCAGCCTTCCTGCATCAGCCACCAGGCGATGAAGGTGCTGAAGGTGGCCATCTCGCCCTGGGCGAAATTGATGTGGTGGGTGGCCTGGTAGATCATCACCAGGGCCAGGGCGACCGAGCCGTAGATGATGCCGTTGGCCAGCCCGGAAAAGACTTGGTAGAGAAGTGCTTCCATGGCGGTCTCAGTAGCCGAGGTAGGCGCGGCGCACCGACTCGTCGTTCTTGATCTGCTCGGCCGGACCCGACAGCGCGACGTTGCCGGTCTCCAGCAGGTAGGCGTGGTGCGCCAGGTTCAGCGCCAGGCTGGCGTTCTGCTCGACCAGCAGCATGCTCACGCCGTCCTCCTCGTTGATCTGCCGCATGATGCGGAAGATCTCGGCGACGATCAGCGGGGCCAGGCCGAAGCTGGGCTCGTCGAGCAGCAGCAGCTTGGGCTTGAGCATCAGCGCGCGGCTGATGGCCAGCATCTGCTGCTCGCCGCCCGACAGCGTGCCGGCCTGCTGCGTGCGTCGCTCGCGCAGCCGCGGGAACAGCTTGAAGCAGTGCTCCATGTCCTTGGCGACGGCGTCCCTGTCGCTGCGCACATAGGCGCCCAGCCGCAGGTTGTCCTCGACCGACAGCGCGGTGAAGGTGCCGCGGCCGTCGGGCACATGGGCCACGCCCATGCGCACCACCGCGTCGGTGGCCTTGCCGACGATCTGCACATCGCCGTTGCCGGCGTTCAGCGTCATGCTGCCGGTGGTCTTGACGATCTGGCACAGCGCGCGCAGCGTGGTCGTCTTGCCCGCGCCGTTGGCACCCAGGATGGTGGTGATCTTGCCCTGCTCGATGCTGAAGTCGACATCGAACAGGACTTGCGTGGCGCCGTAGAAGGCGCACAGCTTCTTGGCTTCGAACAGCTTAGCCATGGTGGGCCTCCTTTTCGGCGGAGCCCAGGTACGCGGCGATCACGTCGGGGTGCTGCTGGATGTGTTCTGGCGTGCCCTCGGCGATCTTCTTGCCGAAGTTCAGCGCCACGATGTGGTCGGACACGCTCATCACCAGGCTCATGTGGTGCTCCACCAGCAGCACGGTCACGCCCAGGCGGTTCTGCACGTCCAGGATCAGGCGGCCCAACTCGCCCAGCTCCTCGTGGTTGAGGCCGGCGGCGGGTTCGTCCAGCAGCAGCAGCTTCGGGTCGGCGGCCAGGGCCCGGCCCATCTCCACGCGCTTCTGGGTGCCGAAGGGCAGGTCGCCCGCGGGGCGGTCGGCCACCTTGGTCAGCTCCAGGTACTCCATGATCTGGTCGGCCCGCTCGCGCAGCCGCTTTTCCTCGGCGGCCACGCTGGGCAGGCGCAGGGCGCTGGCCAGGAAGCCGGCTGACGAGCGCGAGTGCGCGCCGATCATGATGTTCTCGCGCACAGGCAATGTGCGGAACATCGCCAGGTTCTGGAAGGTGCGCCCCATGCCCAGCTGCGAGATCTCGTGGGTGGGGGTGTTGGTGATCGACTTGCCCTCGAACTGGATGTCGCCCGCCTGGTAGCTGTAGAGCCGCGAGAGACAGTTGAACAGTGTGGTCTTGCCGGCGCCGTTGGGGCCGATGAGGCCGCAAACATGGCCCTTCTCCACGTCGAAGCTCACGCCGTCGAGCGCGACGATGCCGCCGAAGCGGACCGTCACGCCACGCACGCTGAGCAGGGGAACTGCGTTGTCTGCCATTGGTGTCCTGACCTGCTCCTGAACCTGCACAAAGTCGCCTGCGGCAAGGGGGGGCCGCAGCGGTTCGGGTTTATAGGTGCACCGCACCATCGGTCACAACGGGTGCTTGCCCTGACAAACAGGCGACAGGGTTCCGGCCCCCCTCCGTCAGGGAGAAGGGGGGCTTCGTGTGCGACGATCACCGCTGCCCGGAGCACCTGCCGGACACTGTGCCAACGCGTGTTGCAAACGCCTTGTGAAAGCGCCGACATGACCAGCATTTACGACCAGCATCTCGACCGCCATCCCGCAAACTTCACCGCCCTGTCGCCGGTCAGCTTCGTCGAGCGCAGCGCCGAGATCTTCGGCGACCTGCCCGCCGTGGTGCACGGTGCGCGCCGCTACACCTGGGCCCAGGTGCGCGACCGCGCGGCGCGCCTGGCCGCGGCGCTGCGCGCGTTGGGCGTGGGCCGCGGCACCACCGTCAGCGTGATGCTGCCCAACACGCCGGAGATGGTCGAGGCGCACTACGCGGTGCCGGCACTCAATGCGGTGCTGAACACGCTGAACACCCGGCTCGACGCACCGCTGCTGGCCTGGCAACTGCACCACTGCGAGGCCAGCGTGCTGATCACCGACCGCGAGTTCGCCGCCGTGATGAAGCCGGCCCTCGCGGCGCTGCGCAACGAGCACGGCCGCGAGGTGATCGTCATCGACGTCGACGACAGCGAATACACCGGCCCGGGTGATCGCCTGGGTTCGCTGGAGTACGAGGCCCTGCTGGCCGCGCACGACCCGGTGCCGGTGCTGGCCGGCCCCGCGGACGAGTGGGATGCGATCGCCGTCAGCTACACCAGTGGCACCACCGGCGACCCCAAGGGCGTGGTCACGCACCACCGCGGCGCCTACCTGAACGCGGTGTGCAACGTGGTCACGTGGACGATGCCGCCCTTCCCGGTCTACCTGTGGACGCTGCCGATGTTCCACTGCAATGGCTGGTGCTTCCCCTGGACCGTGGCGATGCAGGGCGGCACGCATGTGTGCCTGCGCCGGGTCGAGGCCAAGGCCATCCTGGAGGCGATGCGCAACCATGGTGTCACCCACTACTGCGCCGCGCCCATCGTGCACAGCCTGATCTACAACGCGCCCGACGAGCTGCGCGCCGGCATCACCCAGCAGGTCAAGGGCATGGTGGCCGGCGCCGCGCCGCCGGCGGCCATGATCGAAGGCATGGCGAAGATCGGCTTCGACATCACCCATGTCTACGGCCTGACCGAGGTCTACGGCCCGGCGTCGGTGGCGGTGAAACGGCCCGCTTGGGCGGATCAGGACCTGGGCGAGCAGACCCGCCTGAACGGCCGCCAGGGCGTGCGCTACGTGCTGCAGGAGGGCATGACCGTGCGCGACCCCGAGACCCTGGCCGAGGTGCCGGCCGATGGGACCACGATGGGCGAGATCATGTTCCGCGGCAACATCGTGATGAAGGGCTACCTGAAGAACCCGGCGGCCACCGACAAGGCATTTGCCGGCGGCTGGTTCCACACCGGCGACCTGGCCGTGCTGGAGAGCGACCGCTACGCCAAGATCAAGGACCGCAGCAAGGACGTGATCATCTCGGGCGGCGAGAACATCAGCAGCATCGAGGTGGAGGACGCGCTGTACCGGCATGCCGACGTGACCGCCTGCGCCGTGGTGGCGCGGCCCGACCCGAAGTGGGGCGAGACGCCGGTGGCCTATGTCGAACTGAAGCCCGGATCGACCGCCACCGCGGCCGACCTGATCGCCCACTGCAAGACCCTGCTGGCCGGCTACAAGGTGCCGCGCGAAGTGCGCTTCGAGGACATCCCGAAGACCAGCACCGGCAAGATCCAGAAGTTCGAGTTGCGGGCGCGGGCCAAGTCCTCGTCTGCCATCGAGTGAGGAGACACCCATGCTGACCACCGATGACCCGCTGTTGCTGCGCAGCCGTGACGCCCGCGGCGTCATCACGTTGACGCTGAACCGGCCGCAGGCCTTCAACGCGCTGAGCGAGGCGATGCTGACCGCCCTGCAGGCCGAGCTGGACGCGGTCGCGCAGGATGGCGCGGCCCGCTTGCTCGTGATCAAGGCCGTGGGCAAGGCCTTCTGCGCTGGCCATGACCTCAAGGAGATGCGCGCCGAACCCAGCCAGGCCTACTACGAGGCGCTGTTCGCGCAGTGCGGCCGCATGATGCTCAGCATCCAGCGCCTGCCGGTGCCGGTGATCGCCCAGGTGCAGGGCATCGCCACCGCGGCCGGCTGCCAGCTGGTGGCGCAGTGCGACTTGGCGGTGGCCGCGTCGGATGCGCGTTTTGCCGTGAGCGGCGTCAACCTGGGCCTGTTCTGCGCCACCCCCAGCGTGGCCCTGTCGCGCAACCTGGGCCGCAAGGCCGCGTTCGAGATGCTGGTGACCGGCGGCTTCATCAGCGCCGACGAGGCGAAGGCCAGGGGCCTGGTGAACCGCGTGGCGCCGCCGGACCAGGTGGAGGCCGAGGTCGAGGCCCTGGTGGCGGCCATCGTCGCCAAGCCGCGCCTGCCGATCGAGCTGGGCAAGGCCCTGTTCTACCGCCAGCTGGAAACCGGCATGGCCGCGGCCTACGACGATGCCGGCCGCACCATGGCCTGCAACATGATGGACCACAGCGCGCTCGAAGGCGTGCAGGCCTTCATCGACAAGCGCAAGCCGGACTGGACGCTGTAGGGCGCCGGGCTGATCAGCCCTTGGCGCTGGTGTTGTGCCGCATCAGGCGGCCCTTCTCGCGTTCCCACTCCCGGTCCTTGGTGGCGTTGCGCTTGTCGTGCTCGGCCTTGCCCTTGGCCAGCGCCAGTTCGGCCTTCACGCGGCCGCCCTTGTAGTGCAGGTTCAGTGGCACCAGGGTGAAGCCGCGCTGCTCGACCTTGCCCACCAGGCGCCGGATCTCGGCCTTGTGCATCAGCAGCTTCTTGGTGCGGTCGGCCTCGGGATGGACGTGGGTGCTGGCCGAGCGCAGCGCGTTGATGCGGCAGCCGATCAGGTAGAGCTCGCCGTCCTTGATCACCACGTAGCCGTCGGTCAGTTGCACCTGGCCGGCGCGGATGGCCTTGATCTCCCAGCCGGTGAGCACCATGCCGGCCTCGTGCCGCTCCTCAACGTGGTAGTCGTAGCGGGCACGCCGGTTCTCGGCGATCGGCCCTGAAGGCTTGGCCGCCTTGGCGGCTTCCTTGCGTGTGATGGTGAGCGTGGACATGGCGGAAGAGATGAGGCCGCCGGGTGGCAACCCAAGCGGCCTCTAGAATTCCGGCATTGTATGAAGCACGTGAAAAAGTCCGTGCTGCTGTGGTACTCGGCCCGCGAGATGTACGAGCTGGTCACCGCGGTGGCTGCCTACCCCGCCTTCCTGCCCTGGTGCGAAAAGGCCGAGGTGCTGGACCATGATGGCCAGGGCATGACCGCCCGGCTGCACCTGCAGTTCGCCGGTCTCCACCACGCCTTCACCACCCGCAACATGCACCATGAAGGCGAGGCCGACCGCACGGTGGTGATGGCCCTGGTCGACGGCCCGTTCTCCGACCTGGACGGCACCTGGCGCTTCACGCCCATCGGCGACGGCAGCCAGTCCGCCTGCCGGGTCGAGTTCGACCTGCGCTACGCCTTCTCCAGCCGCGCCTTCGAGGCCGTGCTCAGCCCCGTGTTCGACCGCGTGGCCAACACCTTCGTCGACAGCTTCGTGCAGCGTGCGCGCCAGGTCTACGGTGAACGCTGACACCGCTGCCGGCCCGATCACGGTCGAGATCGCCTGGTCGCTGGCGGCGCGTCAGACCGACCAGGTCACCGTGCAGTTGCCCGCCGGCAGCACCGCGCTGGCTGCATTGCGCGCCGCTGCCATCGCCGACCGACTGGGTGCCGCTGCGCTCGACAGCCTGGTGCTGGCGCTGTGGGGCCGGGTGGTGCCGCCCGAGGTGGTGCTGCGCGATGGCGACCGGCTGGAGCTGCTGCGCGGCCTGCGGGTCGACCCGAAGGAGGCGCGGCGCCAGCGCTACCGGCGCGACGGCATCCAGCCCAAGCGCAAGGCGCCGCGCCGCTGAGGCTGGCGCGTCAGCGGCACTCCGACGCGATCACGCCGCGGGCCTCGGCGGCTTCGCGGGCACGTGCAGCATCGTCGAGGACGACGCGCTCGCCGCGTGCATCCACGCGCACCAGGCGCGTGCCGCTGTCCAGCGTGGCCAAGTGGGCGCGGGCGCGCTGGCAGTTCTCGGCGCGCTGGCCGGCCAGGCGCTGTTCCTCGGCCTGGGCTTTCGCCTTCGCCTCCTGCTCGGCGCGGGCGCGGCGCTGCTGCAGTTCGGGGTCGACCGGTGCGCTGGCGGCGGCGCTGCGCGCCGGCGGGGCCGATGCCGCACCCGACGCAGCTGCGCCGGGCGTTGCCGCGGCGGGGCGGGTCGCCGGGCGGCGGATGATGTCCTTGTCGGCGACGTCGCGCGGCGGCGGCTGGTCGCTGGCATGCAGCTGACCTCGGGCATCGCGCCAGGTGTATTGCGCCAGCACCGGGGCCTGCACCGCCGCCAGCGCCAGGGCAGCGATGGACCAGGAGAGCAGGCGGCGGGGCGCAGGCGGCATGGCGTGTCGGGTGGGCAAGAAAACACGGCAGTGTAGCCAGCGCCAACCCCTGCCAGGGCGCCGGATCGGGCGCGTTCCGTATAATCGATTTTTGCGTCTGGAGCCTTCCCCATGCGCCTTCTTGGCAAAGCGCTCACCTTCGACGATGTGTTGTTGGTGCCCGCGTTCTCCCAGGTGTTGCCCCGTGACACCTCGTTGGCGACCCAGCTGTCGCGCAACATCCGCCTGAACCTGCCCCTGGTGTCCGCCGCGATGGACACCGTCACCGAAGCCCGGCTGGCCATTGCGCTGGCGCAGGAAGGTGGCATCGGCATCGTGCACAAGAACCTCACGCCCAAGCAGCAGGCGGCCGAGGTGGCGCGCGTCAAGCGCTATGAATCGGGCGTGCTGCGCGACCCGATCACGGTGTCGCCCGGCGTGCCGGTGCGCGACGTGATGGTGCTCTCCAGGCAGCACGGCATTTCCGGCTTCCCGGTGGTGGAGGACGGTCGCGTGGTGGGCATCGTCACCGGCCGCGACCTGCGCTTCGAGACCCGGCTCGACGCCCCGGTGCGCGAGATCATGACGCCGCGCGAGAAGCTCATCGTCGTCAAGGAGGGCGCCAGCATCTCCGAAGGCAAGGCGCTGATGCACAAGCACAAGCTGGAGCGGGTGCTGGTGGTCAACGACGCCTTCGAGCTGCGCGGCCTGATGACGGTCAAGGACATCACCAAGCAGACCAACTTCCCCGATGCCGCGCGCGATGCCCAGGGCAAGCTGCGCGTGGGCGCGGCAGTGGGCGTGGGCGACGGCACCGAGGAGCGGGTCGAGCTGCTGGTCAAGGCCGGCGTCGACGTCCTGGTGGTCGACACTGCCCACGGCCACTCGGCCGGCGTGATCGACCGCGTGCGCTGGGTCAAGAAGCACTTCCCGCAGGTCGACGTGATCGGCGGCAACATCGCCACCGGCGCGGCGGCGCTGGCGTTGGTCGAGGCCGGCGCGGATGCGGTCAAGGTCGGCATCGGCCCGGGCTCGATCTGCACCACCCGCATCGTCACCGGCGTGGGCGTGCCGCAGATCTACGCCATCGACCAGGTGGCGCAGGCGCTCAAGGGCAGCGGCGTGCCGCTGATCGCCGACGGCGGCGTGCGCTTCTCGGGTGACCTGGCCAAGGCGATTGCCGCCGGCGCCAACAGCGTGATGATGGGCGGCGCCTTCGCCGGCACCGAAGAGGCGCCGGGCGAGACCATCCTCTACCAGGGCCGCACCTACAAGAGCTACCGCGGCATGGGCTCGATCGGCGCGATGCAGCAGGGCTCGGCCGACCGCTATTTCCAGGACAGCAGCGCCGCTAGCAGCACCAGCGCCAAGCTGGTGCCCGAGGGCATCGAGGGCCAGGTGCCGTACAAGGGCTCGGTGGTGGCGGTGATCTTCCAGATGGCGGGCGGCCTGCGCGCGTCGATGCACTACTGCGGTTGCGCCAGCATCGACGACATGCACGCCAAGGCCGAGTTCGTCGAGATCTCGTCGGCCGGCATGCGCGAGAGTCACGTGCACGACGTGCAGATCACCAAGGAAGCGCCGAATTACCGCACCGAATGAAGGCAGCGTGAGCGCCGCCACGTTGCCCGCCGCTCCCGCTCAGGGCGCCGCGATGCGCTTCATCCTGCTGACCGTGCTGATCGACATGCTGGCGGTCGGCATCATCGTGCCGGTGCTGCCGGCGATGGTCGGGCAGTTCACGGCCGATGCATCGGAGCAGGCGCGCTGGTACGGCGTGATCGCTGCGGTCTACGCGCTGGCGCAGTTCGTCGCCGCGCCCATCCTGGGTGCGCTGTCGGACCGCTTCGGCCGCCGGCCGGTGCTGCTGCTGGGCTTCTGCGGCCTGGCGATCAACTTCTTCACCACCGCGCTGGCCACCAGCATCGCGATGCTGGTCGCCTCGCGCGTGATCGGCGGCGCGATGCAGGCCAATGCCGCGGTGGCCAATGCCTACGTGGCCGACATCACGCCGCCGGCCGACCGGGCCAAGCGCTTCGGCATGCTGGGCGCGATGTTCGGCATCGGCTTCATCCTGGGGCCGGTGATCGGCGGCATCCTGGGCGGCATCGACCTGCACCTGCCGTTCTTCGCGGCGGGCGTGCTGGCGCTGGCCAACCTGGCCTACGGCTGGTTCGTGCTGCCCGAGTCGCTGAGCCCGGCCCAGCGCCGGCCGGTCGACTGGTGGCAGGCCAACCCGCTGAGCTCGTTCAAGAAGCTGGTCGCGCTCAAGGGCGTGGGCCTGCTGGTGGGCGTGATCGGCTTCGCCGGCCTGGCGCAGTTCAGCCTCTACACCGTGTGGGTGCTGTACGGCAGCCTGCGCTTCGGCTGGGGGCCCAGCGAGAACGGCTGGTCGCTGTTCGCGGTGGGCATCGTCTCGGCGGTGGTGCAGGGCGGCCTGCTGGGGCGGCTGCTCAAGCGCTTCGGCCCGAAGCGGCTGGCGGTGGCCGGCCTGCTGTCGTCCAGCCTGGCCTTCGTCGGCTGGGGCCTGGCCACCCAGCCCTGGATGATGTACGCGGTGATCGCCGCCAACCTGCTGGGCGCGGCGGTGGCCGCGTCGCTGCAGGGCCTGGTGTCGGCCGCCGCCGACGAGCACGTGCAGGGCGAGACGATGGGCGCGGTGTCCAGCCTGAACAGCCTGACCGCCGTGCTGGCGCCGGTGCTGGCCGCGCCGTTGATGGCCACGGTCTCGCACCTGCCCACCACCGACTGGCGCATCGGCGCGCCGATGTTCTTCTGCGCCGGCCTGCAGGGCCTGGCCCTGGTGCTGGCGGTGCTGCACTTCCGCCGCCAGGCCCGGCGCGGCACGCCTGCCGTGCAACCCGTCTAGCTTCAACCCGGCGCCTTCGGGGCCGCATCCGTCATGCATGACAAGATCCTGATCCTCGACTTCGGCTCGCAAGTCACCCAGCTGATCGCGCGCCGCGTGCGCGAGGCACAGGTCTACTGCGAGATCCATCCCAGCGATGTCAGCGACGAGGTCGTCCGCGGCTTCGGCGCGAAAGGGATCATCCTCAGCGGCAGCCATGCCAGCACCTACGAGGACCACCAGCTGCGCGCGCCGCAGGCGGTGTGGGACGCCGGCGTGCCGGTGCTGGGCATCTGCTACGGCATGCAGACCATGGCGGTGCAGCTCGGTGGCGAGGTCGCCTGGAGCGACCACCGCGAGTTCGGCTATGCCGAGGTGCGCGCCCATGGTCACACCAAGCTGCTGCAGGGCATCGAGGACTTCCGCACGCCTGAAGGCCACGGCATGCTGAAGGTGTGGATGAGCCACGGCGACAAGGTGAGCAAATTGCCGCCGGGCTTCAAGCTGATGGCCAGCACGCCCAGCTGCCCCATCGCCGGCATGGCCGACGAGGACCGCGGCTACTACGCGGTGCAGTTCCACCCCGAGGTGACGCACACGCTGCAGGGCACGGCCCTGCTGACCGGCTTCGTGCGCGACATCGCCGGCTGCCGCGGCGACTGGATCATGGGCAACTACGTCGACGAGGCGGTGGCCCGCATCCGCGAACAGGTCGGCGACGAGGAGGTGATCCTCGGCCTGTCCGGCGGCGTCGACAGCAGCGTGGCCGCGGCGCTGATCCACCGCGCCATCGGCGACCAATTGACCTGCGTCTTCGTCGACCACGGACTGCTGCGGCTGAACGAAGGCCAGATGGTGATGGACATGTTCGCCGGCCGGCTGCATGCGAAGGTGGTGCATGTGCAGGCGCAGGACCAGTTCCTGGGGCACCTGAAGGGCGTGACCGACCCCGAGCAGAAGCGCAAGATCATCGGCCGCGAATTCGTCGAGGTGTTCCAGGCCGAGGCGGCGAAGCTCAAGGCCAGCGGCGGCGGCCACAAGGGTGCGAAGTGGCTGGCCCAGGGCACGATCTATCCCGACGTGGTGGAGAGCGGCGGCACAGCCAGCAAGAAGGCCACGATCAAGAGCCACCACAACGTCGGTGGCCTGCCCGACACCCTGGGCCTGAAGCTGCTGGAGCCGCTGCGCGAGCTGTTCAAGGACGAGGTGCGCGCCCTGGGCGTGGCCCTGGGCCTGCCGCACGACATGGTCTACCGCCACCCGTTCCCCGGGCCGGGCCTGGGCGTGCGCATCCTGGGCGAGGTGAAGCCCGAGTTCGCCGCGCTGCTGCAGCGGGCCGACGCCATCTTCATCGACGAGCTGCGCGCCTCCATCGACCCCGCCACCGGCAAGAGCTGGTACGACCTGACGAGCCAGGCCTTCGTGGTCTTCGTGCCGGTCAAGAGCGTGGGCGTGATGGGCGACGGCCGCACCTACGAGCATGTGGTCGCGCTGCGTGCGGTGCAGACCAGCGACTTCATGACCGCCGATTGGGCCGAGCTGCCCTACAGCCTGCTGAAGAAGGTGAGCAGCCGCATCATCAACGAGGTGCGCGGCATCAACCGCGTCACCTACGACGTCAGCAGCAAGCCGCCGGCGACGATCGAGTGGGAATGAGGCGCCGCGCCTAGGGCCGCACGGCCTCGCGCGCCAGCTGCAGGAAGCGCGCGCGGTCGGCGTCACCCAGCGGGCCCAGGATCTCGTCCTGCAGCGCCCGCACCACTGGCGTCAGCGCGGCGAAGACACGCTCGCCCTCGGCCGTCAGCGACAGCTCGCGCGCGCGGCGGTCGCGTTCGCTGACGATGCGGCTGATCCAGCCCTTCTGCTCCAGCCGCTCGATCACGCCGCCGATGGTGGCGCGGTCGCAGGCGATCAGCTCGGCCACGCGGGCCTGGTCGGTGGCCGGCTGCGTGTGGATCGCGTCCATCGCCGCAAACTGGAACGGCGTCACGTCGAAGCCCGCGGCCTGGGTGCGCTGTGCAAAGACCTGGGTGGACTGCTGGTGCAGGCGCCGGATGAGGTGCCCTGCCATGTCGAGAGACTGCATGCCTTCGCTCCGCTGGACGGGGCCGCGGGCGCTGCGCCGCGCCGGCCCGGATGATTTTGGTAAGTGTACACACCGTCTTGACGGCGATTGGTAAGCATAGATATTATTTGCACCGCTCGGGCACCCCGCCGCGGGCGCACCGCCACCCGAGGAGACAGCAGATGCAGTTCTACAAGCACGGCTTCAGGGGCGGCAGCCCGGACGTGCAGCCGGCGGCGCCGAACCGCCGCAACCGGGGCAGCCACGAGCCGCTGCCCGAGCAGGTCGACGTGCTGATCGCCGGCACCGGGCCGGCCGGCCTGTGCCTGGCGGCGCAGCTGGCGCCCTTCCCGGGCATCGAGACGATGATCGTCGAGCGCATGCCCACGAACATCATCAAGGGCAAGGCCGACGGCATCAACACGCGCACCATGGAGATGTTCCAGGCCTTCGGCTTTGCCGACAAGGTCAAGCGCGAGACCTACTGGGTCAACCAGACCGCCTTCTGGATGCCCGACCCGGCGAATCCGCAGCACATCCGGCGCGTGGGCCGCGTGCAGGACGTGGCCGATGACAGCTCGGAGATGCCGCACATCCTGATCAACCAGGCGCGGCTGCACGAGCTGTTTCTGGAGGTGATGAAGAACTCGGCCTCGCGCCTGGAGCCCGACTACGGCTGGGAGGTCGTGGACGTGCAGGTCGACCCGGCCACCGACGACCATCCGGTGACGGTGACGCTGAAGGACGCCACCGGCATCAACTGGTGGGGCACGCGCACCGTGCGGGCCAACTACGTGGTCGGCTGCGACGGTGCGCACTCGGCGGTGCGCAAGGCCATCGGCGGCGTGCTGCATGGCGACGCGGCCAACCAGGCCTGGGGCGTGATGGACATCCTGGCCAACACCGACTTTCCGGACGTGCGCCAGAAGTGCCTGATCTCGTCGGCCGGCGAGGGCAATGTGCTGATCCTGCCGCGCGAGGGCGGCTACCTGTTCCGCATGTACGTGGAACTCGACAAGCTCAGGGACGGCGAGAAGGCCGCGAGCCGCAAGTTCACCCAGGACGACATGATCGCGGCCGCCAACCGCATCCTTCATCCGTACACGATCGAGGTGAAGGAAGTCGTCTGGTGGTCGATCTACGACATCGGCCACAGCATCACCGACCGGTTCGACGACGTGCCCGACGGGGTGGACCGCAACCCGCGCGTGTTCACCGCGGGCGACGCCTGCCACACCCATTCGCCCAAGGCCGGCCAGGGCATGAACGTGTCGATGCAGGACACCTTCAACCTGGGCTGGAAGCTGGTGCATGTGCTGCAGGGGCGCGCCGATGCGCGCCTGCTGCGCAGCTATTCGACCGAGCGCCTGACCGAGGCCCGGCGCCTGGTGGAGACCGACCACCAGTGGTCGCGCATCATGTCGGCGCCCACCACCCAGGCCGAGCGCGACGGCACGGAAGAGCCGCGCATCATCCGCCAGTTCAAGCAGAACCTGGAGTTCACCGGCGGCACGGCGGTGAAGTACGACGCCTCGGCGCTGTTCGCGCCGGGCACGCACCAGGCGCTGGCCCGGGGGCTGGAGATCGGCCGGCGCTTCCATTCGGCGCCGGTGGTGCGCCTGGCCGATGCGATGCAGATGCAGCTGGGCCACGTCGCCGAGGCCGATGCGCGCTGGCGCCTCTATGCCTTTGCCGGCCGGGGCGACACCGGCGCCCCCGGCTCGGCCCTGTGCCGGCTGGCCGACTGGCTGGCGCGCGACCCCGGCTCGCCAGTCGTGCGCCACACCCGCCCCGGCGAGGACGCGGATGCGGTGATCGACCTGCGCGCCGTCTTCCAGCCCACCTTCGACCAGCTGGACTACGCGCACATGCCCGCGCTGCTGAAGCCGCGCACCGGCCGGCTGGGCCTGCAGGACCACGAGAAGATCTTCTGCGTCGACCACAAGGGCCTGGGCGACATCTTCGACCTGCGCGGCATCGACCGCGAGCGCGGCTGCATGGTGGTGGTGCGCCCGGACCAGTACGTGGCGAACGTGCTGCCGCTGGATGCCTTCGGCGACCTGGCGGCCTTCTTCGCCGCCATCCTGCGTTGAGACACGGCATCCGGTGGACCGGCCCCGGGGTCAGGGCAGGCTGAAGCGCACGCTGGCGGGCTTGCCGTCGACGGTGACGACCGCGACGGCCTTGCTGCCGGGGCCGACCTGGAAGCTGCCGCTGGCTTCGAGCCGGTTGCCGGCGGGCTTGAGCTCGACCTCCTGGCGGTGGCTGCCGGTCAGCAGGGTGAGCCGCGCGCCGGCCCGGGCCACGTCGACCGGCTTGCCGTGGTCCCGCAGGTGCAGCTGCAGCAGGGTGGGCCGGGCGACCAGTTCGTAGTCGATGTCCCGGACCTCGACCACCACGCCGCCGTGCAGCGGCTGGTGGGCGTGGGCATGGTCGTGGCCCTTGTCGGCGGCGCGGGCGCTGCCGGCGGCGATCACGGTGGACACCAGGGCGGCGGCCAGGGCGGTGGCCAGGCGGCTGGCCGGGTGGGTGACGGGCGTGCGGGCTTGCAGTGGCATGGGCGTCCTCTTCGGGTTGGAACCGTGGATCGGGTTGGCGAGGCGGAAGGCAGGGCGGGGTATGGCGCTGACCGGGCTCACAGGGCCCCGGCGTCGCGGTCGGCCACCAGGCGTTCGGCGGCGCGGCGGCCGAACAGCCAGAACAGCGCCGGCGTGAGGAAGGTGTCGAGCAGGGTGGCGCTGACCAGGCCGCAGAAGATCACCACCGCCACCGGGTGCAGCACCTCGGTGCCGGGGCGCTCGGCCTCGAACAGCAGGGGCGCCAGGGCGAGGGCGGTGACCAGCGCGGTCATCAGCACCGGGCTCAGCCGCTCCAGCGAGCCGCGCACGATCATGCGGATGTCGAAGGCCTCGCCCTCGAAGCGCATCAGGTTGACGTAGTGGCTGACCTTGAGGATGCCGTTGCGCACCGAGATGCCGGCCAGCGTGATGAAGCCGACCAGGGCTGCCACCGACAGCGGCTGGCCCGACAGCCACAGCCCGAGCACCGCGCCGACCAGGGCCAGCGGGATGTTCGCCATGATCAGCACCGACAGCGTGGCCGAGCGGTAGCGGCTGTACAGCACCACGAACATCAGCACCAGGGAGACGATCGACAGCAGCCCCACCAGGCGCGAGGCCTGCTCCTGCGCCTGGAACTGGCCGCCCAGGGTGATGAACATGCCCTCGGGCAGCGCCGTGGCCGCCACCACCTGGCGGATGTCGGCGACGATGTCCGACAGGGCGCGCCCGGAGGCGTTGGCCGACAGCACGATGCGGCGCCGGCCGTCGTCGCGGCTGATCTGGTTCGGGCCGTCGCCTTCCTCGATCGTCGCCAGGCGGGCCAGCGGAATGCGGCCGGTCGGCGTCTCGATCAGCAGCTGGCGCAGCCCGTCGATGCTGCGGGCCTGCTCCGGCAGCCGCAGCACCAGCGCGAAGCGCCGTCCGCCCTCGACGATCTGGGTGATCTTCTCGCCCTCGACCAGGCTTTGCAGCGTGGCCAGCACCTGGGGTGCAGGCACGCCGTACCGGGCGGCGGCGGCGTGGTCGATGCGCACCTTCACCTGCGGCGCGAGCACCTGCTTCTCCACCGCCAGGTCGGCGATGCCCGGGACCGTGGCCAGGCGCTGGCGCAGCGCGTCGGCCTGGGCACGCAGCGTGTCCAGGTCCTCGCCGTAGAGCTTCACCGCGATCTGCGAGCGCACGCCCGAGAGCATGTGGTCGATGCGGTGCGAGATGGGCTGGCCGATCTCGATGGCCGCCGGCAGGTTGACCAGCCGTGCCCGGATGTCGGCCTTGACCGCGTCCATCGACCGGCCCAGGGCGGCCGCGGGCACGATGCCCACGTCGAGCTCGCTGACGTGCACGCCCTCGGCGTGCTCGTCCAGTTCGGCCCGGCCGCTTCGGCGCCCCACGTGCGTCACCTCGGGCACCTGGCGCACCAGGGTCTCGGCCTGGCGCGCCACCGCCGCACTCTCCTGCAGCGTCACGCCCGGGTTCAGGCGCAGGCCGATCAGCAGCGTGCCCTCGTTGAACGGCGGCAGGAAGGTGGTCGGAAAGAAGGGCACGGCCGCGGCCGCCGCCACCACCGCCACGGCGGCGGCGGCCAGTGCGGCGCGCGGTCGGCGCAACACGGCCTGCAGGCCGCCGCGGTAGCGCGCCTTCAGCCAGGCCAGCACCCGGGTGTCGCCGTGGTCCAGGTGCCGCATGCGCGGCAGCAGGGCCACCGCCAGCACCGGCGTGACGGTGACCGACACCACCAGCGAGGCCAGCGTCGAGACGATGAAGGCGATGCCCAGCGGCACGAAGAGCTTGCCCTCCAGCCCCGGCAGTGCGAACAGCGGGATGAAGACCAGCACGATGATCACCGTGGCGTACAGGATCGCCGAGCGCACTTCCATCGTCGCGCGGGCCACCACCTCCACCGGGCGCAGCCGGCTGCCGGGCGGCCGTGTGCGGTCCTCCTTCAGCCGCCGCAGCACGTTCTCCACCCCGACCACCGCATCGTCGACCAGGCCGCCAATGGCGATCGCCAGGCCACCCAGCGTCATCGTGTTGATCGACTGGCCGAACTGCTGGAACACCAGCGCGGTGATGAAGATCGACACCGGGATCGCCGTCAGCGCGATCACCGTCGGCCGCAGCGTGCCGAGGAAGAAGAACAGGACCACCGCGACGAACACCGACGCGCCGACCAGCTTGGCCTGCAGCGTGGTGATCGAGGCCTCGATGAAGCTGGCCTGGCGGAAGGTGACGCGCGGCGCCTCCATGCCCGGCGGCCGCGATGCCTTCAGGCCCGCCAGCGCCTCCTCCACCGCCTTCGTCAGCGCGATGGTGTCGGCCGTCGGCTGCTTCTGGATGCCCAGGATCACGGCCGCCCGGCCCTCGAAGCCCGCGTCGCCGCGCCGGGTGGCGGCGGCGAAGCGCACCTCGGCCACCTGGCGCAGCAGCACCGGCTGGCCCTGGCCGGCGCCGATGGCCAGGTCTTTCAGGTCCTCCAGCCGCGCCGTGCGGCCGAGGTTGCGGATCAGCAGCTCGCGGCCGTTGAGCTCGATGAAGCCGCCCGAGGTGTTGGCCGAGAAGCCCCGGAGGGCCGCCTCCAGCTGGCCGTGGCTGATGCCCAGGGCGGCCATGCGCACCAGGTCCGGCTGCACCTGGAACTGCCGCACCTCGCCGCCGATGGGAATCACCTGCGCCACGCCGGGCACCGACAGCAGCCGCGGCCGCAGCACCCAGTCGGCGTACTCGCGCACGGCCATGGCGCCCAGGCGCGAGGCCGGCGTGCCGGCGGCGCCGTCCTGCGCCTCGTACGGGATCGCGATCTGCAGGATCTCGCCCATCACCGAGCTGATCGGGCCCATGCGCGGCACCAGGCCCGCGGGCAGGCCCTCCTCCATCGACGCCAGCCGCTCGGCCACCAGCTGCCGGGCGCGGTGGATGTCGGTGCCCCAGCCGAAGGTGACATAGAGGAAGGACAGGCCGGCCGACGAGGTCGAGCGCACCGACTCGACCCCGGGCAGGCCGTTGACCGTCGTCTCCAGCGGCACGGTGATCAGCTGCTCCACCTCCTCGGCGGCCATGCCGCCGGCCTCGGTCATCAGGGTGACGGTGGGCTTGTCGAGGGCGGGAAACACGTCCACCGGCGTGCGCGACAGCGTGAAGGCGCCGTAGGCCATCAGCACGACGCTGGCGATGACCACCAGCAGCCGGTTGGCCAGGCTCTGGTCCAGCAGCAGCTTGAACATCAGCGCACCTGGTTGATCAGCGAGGCGCCCAGCGTCGCCACCCGCTCGCCGGGCTTCAGGCCCGTGGTGACGGCCACGCGCAGGCCGTCCAGCGGCACCACCGTCACGGGGCGCGGCTCGAAGCGCTCGGGCGCCGTCTTCACCCACACGATGGTCTGGTTGGCGGCGCTCCTCATCAGCGCGGCAGCCGGCACCGCGATGCCTGCCACCTTGTCGCGGCCCTGCACCTGCACGCGCACCGGCTGGCCCAGCGCCAACGCCGCCAGCGCCTGGCCGCGGGCGCGGAAGGTCAGCGGCAGCGCCTGCTCGCGCAGGCTGCGCGCCGCCCCCACGAACACCAGCGGCACCGGCGTGTCGCCCACCAGCAGCGTGGCGCCGCCGATGGCCGCCGCCAGCGCCGGCTCATGCGTCACCGCCTCGACCTGCAAGCGGGTGGGGTCGACGATCTCGAACACGAGCTCGCGGGCGTCGACCACCTGGCCGGCCACGGCGTGTGCCGACGCGATCACGCCGGACACCGGCGCGACCAGGGCCTCGCGCATGGCCATCCCCGCGCCCAGGGCGGCGATGCGCGCGGCCAGGCCCTGCGCCTCCCCCTCGGCCGCCTCGATGTCCTTGCGCGGCACGGTGTCGGCCAGCATGCGCAGGCGGGCCGCGCGCTTGTCGGCCAGCGCCTGCGCGGCACGCAGCTCGGCCAGCTGGGCGGCCTGGCTGGCGCGCTCCAGCGGCGCGGTCGACGGCTCCACATGGGCCAGCACCTCGCCCCGGCGCACGGCCTGGCCGGCGCTGGGCAGGCCGCGCGGCCCCGGCACCAGGCGGCCGGCCGCCAGCGGCTGCACCTTGCCGCCGGCGTTCGGGTCCATCACCACCCGGCCGTTGAGCTCGACCGTCACCGGCCAGCTGCCGGCCTCGGCCGGCAGCGTGCGCACGCCCAGCTGGCGCTGCGCCGGCTTGGGCAGGAAGACGCTGCCGTCGGGCAGGCGCTGCGGGCCGCCCGACGGGGCCGCCGCCGGGGCGGCGCCATGGTCATGGCCTTCGCCGGCCAGCGCCGGCAGCGCCAGCAGCAGGCTGAGCGCAGTGGCCGCCGGCAGCCAGCGGCTGCGGTGGCGGCCGCTGGTGATGGGCTGGGGACGTGGTGGCGTCATGCGGCGTCTCCGGTGCCGGGCTGGCCGGTGGGATGGGTGGCGGCGGGTGCGCCGGTGCGGCGACCAGGCCGGCGGCCCACCCGGCGTCCGATGGCGACGAGTGCGGCCAGTGCGGCCAGTGCGGCCAGTGCGGCGGCGCCGGTGCCGGCCTGGGCTCTCCAGGTGCGGTCGTGGGGACCGTCGCCGTCAGCGGCGGGCGCGTGCAGGTCCAGCTCGGCCGCCAGCAGGTCGACGGTCTGGCCGGCGGTGACGGTGGCCGTCAGCGGCAGCACGCCGGGCGGTGGCGCGGCCGCCAGCGTGGCCACGAAGCCGTCGGCCTGCGGCCGCGCCTGCAGCCGGGCGCCGCCGATGTCCAGCTCGATGCGGGCGTCGGTCACCGGCGTGTTGTCGTCGGCGCGGTCCAGGTACAGGGTCAGCTGCCGGCCCTGCAGCACGCCGACGAGCTCGAAGGCGTCGCCGGCGGTGGCGAAGCGCGGCAGGGCGCTGCCGGGGGCCGCGGCCGGGTCGTGGCCATGGTCATGGCCGTCACCGGCACGGGCCGGCGGTGCCAGCTGCAGCGCCAGGGCGGCGCCCAGCGCGGCGAGGATGGGTGAGGGTGTCATGGTCGGGATGAAGGGGTTGGCGGCGGCGCCGGGCGGCGTCAGCGCTGCGTGTTCGGTTGGGCGGATGGCGTCACTGCGGCAGCAGCCCCAGGGCCTGGCGCCAGGTGGACACCGCCGCCGCGAGGTCGATGCGGCTGCGGGCCGCCTGGCGATCGGCCTCGGCGGCCTCGCGCTCCACGCGCAGCCGGCCGGGCAGGTCGCTTTCGCCCAGGCGGAACGCCTTGTCGACGAAGCCGCGGGTCTCGCGGGCCAGGGTGGCGCGGCGCTCGGCGGCGGCCAACTGCAGGCGCGCAGCGGCCAGCTGCGCCGCGGCGCCCTCGCGCCCGGCCTGCAGGCGGGCCTGCTCCAGCGCCAGCTGGGCCTGAGCCTCGACGGCGTCCGCCTGCGCGCTGGCCAGGCGGCTGTCGTGGCGCGGGCCACCGCCGAAGGGCAGGCGCAGGGCCAGCGTCAGCGTCTGGCGCGGGCGCTCGCCCCAGGCGCCGCGCTCTCGGGTGGTCGCCAGGCTCAGCTCGGGGTTGCCGCGGGCCTGCGTGGCAGCCAGCGCCGCGGCCTGCGCGGCGGCGGTGGCGCGGTCCTGCAGCTCGGCCAGCAGCGGGTGACCTGCGGCGTCGGCGGGCTGGTCTGCCGGCGGCTCGGGCTCGGCGCCGCGCCGGGCCGGGGCTGCCAGCGCTGCGGCCGCCTGGCCGCCAGCCAGGGCGTGCAACTGCTGCAGTGCCACCGCGGCGCTGGCCTCGGCAGCGGCCAGCGCCGCCTCGGCCGCGGCCACGGCACCATCGGCCTGGTGCTGGTCGGCGCGCGCCAGGTCGCCGGCCTGCACCCGGCGCACCACGTCGGCGGCGATGCGGCGGGCGCCATCGTGCTGGCCGCGGGCGATGTCGACCTCGACCCCGCTGCGCTGCCAGGCCCACCAGGCCTCGCGCACCTGGCCTGCCAGGCGCAGGCGGGCGGCCCGGGCGCGGCTTTCCAGCGCGCCGGCCTCGGCGTCCGCCAGGGCGGCGCTGCCGCGGCGCTCGCCGGGCAGCCACAGCGGCATGGCGATGCCGATCTCCCATTCCCGCGCACCGCCGTCGCGGCTCAGGCGGTCGGTCTTGTGGCCGGCCTCCAGCACCGGCGGCTCGGGCGTCCAGGCGTCGGCGGCCTGGCGCCGGGCCTGCGCGGCCATCCGGCGCACCGCCAGGGCCTGCGCCTCGGGCTGGCGCGCCCAGGCGGACTCGAACAGGGCGGACAGGCCGGAAGCGGGCGCGCCGGGCACGGGCTGTGCGGCGCTGCCGGCCACCAGGCCGGCCAGGGTGGCCGCCAGCAGGGCGGGCCGCCAGGTGACAGCGGTGCGGGTGTGGGTGGGGTGGGGTCGATGGGGGCGTGTGGCCGCAGGCATCCGATGCTCCAGGGGTGGGGGAGGACATGGGAGACCGGCGTGCCGCGACCCGGTGGTCGCGCAGGCCCCGATGCGCAGCCGCGGGCAGGCCGCGGGCAGCGCTCAGGCGCAGGGGGGCATCAGGGTGACGTCAGGACCCCGCCTCGCCGGTCAGGCGAGGCGCGCCCACCGGGGGCGGTCGGGCCGGTCGGGTGCCGGCTCGGGGCAGGGTGCCTCGCCGGCTGCCGACGGCGCGGCGCCGCTGGCCGGCACCGGCGTGCCCGGCCGGGCGTCAACGACGGCGACACCCTGGCCATGGCAGTGGTTGCAGTCGGGATGCGATGCCGGCTGCAGGTCGGCTGGCGGCGTGTCATCGACCTGGGCCTGCGGCTGCGCGACGGCGCCGTCATGCCCATGCACCGCGTGGTCGTGGTGGCCAGGGTGCGACGACGCCACGCCGGGCCCGTGCAGGCAGTCGTTCGCCACCGCAGCCCAGGAGAACTGGAGCGGCAGCAGGACCAGCCGCAGGACGGCGAGCCAGCGGCGCATGGGGTGGTGGTGTAGCCAGCCCGGGGCGGCGCCCGCCGACCCGCAGGCCATGCGCCGCGTGACAACGGTCACCGGCGGCCCGGCCGCAGGCGCTGCGGTAGGCTGCCTGCATGTCCACCACCGGCGCCACCGTCGAGAGCCTGTACCGCCAGCACGCCCGGCGCGTGTTCTCCACCCTGGTGCGCCTGCTGGGCAGCTTCGACCTGGCCGAGGAAGCGCTGCATGACGCCTTTCTGGCCGCCACCGAGCAATGGCCGGCGCAGGGCGTGCCGGCCAATCCGGTGGCCTGGCTGGTGTCGGCCGGGCGCTTCAAGGCCATCGACCGGCTGCGCCGCGACCGCCGCTTCAGCGCCTGGGACGACGCACTGGACGAGACCCTGGCCGACCCCGCACCCGGGCCCGAGCAGCTGGCCGATGCCCGCAGCGAGATTGCCGACGACCGGCTGCGCCTGGTCTTCACCTGCTGCCACCCCAGCCTGGCCGAGGAGGCGCGCATCGCGCTGACGCTGCGCGAGGTCTGCGGCCTGACCACCGAGGCCATCGCCGCCGCCTTCCTCGTGGCCACGCCCACGCTGGCGCAGCGCATCGTGCGCGCCAAGGCCAAGATCGCCGCGGCACGCATTCCCTACGAGGTGCCCGGCACCGCCGAGCTGCCGGCGCGCCTGGCCAGCGTGCTGCGCGTGGTCTACCTCGTCTTCAACGAAGGCCATGCGGCGCGTGACGGCGACCTCGCCGGCGAGGCCATCCGCCTGGCCCGCCTGCTGCTGCAACTGCTGCCCGAGCCGCCGGCCGAGGCGCGCGGCCTGCTGGCCCTGCTGCTGCTGACCGAGGCCCGCCGCGCCGCACGGCTGGACGCCGCCGGCACCCTGGTGCCGCTGGACCAGCAGGACCGCCGCCTGTGGGACGCCGCGCTGATCGCCGAAGGCAGCGCCCTGGCCGAGGCGGCGCTTCGCCAGCGCGGCTTCGGCGCCTATGCGCTGCAGGCGGCCATCGCGGCCGTGCATGCCGAGGCGGCCACGGCCGATGCCACCGACTGGCCACAGATCATCGGCCTGTACGACGCCCTGCTGCGTCTGGAACCCACGCCGGTGGTGGCGCTGAACCGGGCGGTGGCCGTGGCGATGCGCGACGGTGCAGCAGTCGGACTGGCCCAGCTGCGCCCGCTGTTGCCGGCGCTGGCCGGCTACCCCGCCGCCAGCGCCGCTGCGGCTGACCTCTGCCGCCGCGCCGGTCTGCTGGACGAGGCGCGCCTGCACTACCAGGCGGCCGTCGCCCTGGCCCGGCAGGCGCCGGAGCGGGCGCACCTGGCCGCGCAGCTGGCGGCCTTGGGCGGCTGATCGCGGCTGACGGTGGCTGACAAAAGTTCGACCCGGCTGTCGAATCGCCTGCGCCATGGTCGACCAGTGAAGACCGGCACGCCGGACCATCCAACCCCGCACCAGGAGCTTCCATGGCCACCACCCTGACCCCGTACCTCAGCTTTCCCGGCAACACCCGTGCGGTGTTCGCGGACTACGCCCAGGCCCTGGGGGGCAAGATCGAGGCGATGCTGTCGCATGGCGACATGCCGCCGCCGCCGGCCGACCAGACCCCACCGGAAGGTTGCGCTGGCATGGCGCCGCCGGCCGACGCGATCATGCACGCCTGCCTGTCGCTGCCCGGCGGCGCCATGCTGATGGCCGGCGACGTGCCGCCCGGCATGCCCTTCGACGGCATGAAGGGCGTGATGCTGGCCCTGCAGTACGACACCGTGGCCGAGGCCGAGCGCGCCTTCGCCGCCCTGGCCGACGGTGGCACGGTGACCATGCCGCTCAGCCCCACCTTCTGGGCGAAGACCTTTGGCATGCTGACCGACCGCCACGGCGTGAGCTGGGCGATCAACGGCGAACCCATCGCCCTGGGTTGAACCATCGGCGCAGCAAGGAGATTTCCATGAGCGACACCACCACCGACACGGCCCACCTGCACGACCTGACCCTGACCCGCGACATCGCCGCCAGCCCGGCGGCGCTGTTCCGCTGCTGGACCGACCCGGCGCTGATCCCCCAGTGGTTCTGCCCGCCGCCCTGGGGCGTCAGCCACGCCGAGACCGACGTGCGCCCCGGCGGCGCCAGCCTGATCGTGATGCGCGGCCCCGAGGGCCAGGAAATGCCCAACCGCGGTGTCTACCTGGAGGTGGTGCCCAACCGGCGCATCGTCTGCACCGACGCCTACGTGCGCGCCTGGGAGCCGTCGGCCAAGCCGTTCATGACTCTGATCCTGAGCTTCGACGACCTGGGCGACGGCCGCACCCGCTACACCGCCATCGCCCGCCACTGGAGCGCCGAGGACTGCAAGGCGCACGAAGACATGGGCTTCCACCAGGGCTGGGGCATCGCCACCGACCAGCTGGCCGCGCTGGCTGCCACGCTGTGAGGCCGCCGCGATGAAATACCTCTGCCTGGTCTACCTGGATGCCGCGCACTGGAGCGCCTGCCCCGACACCGAGTGCGCGGCCTATGCCCAGCACCTGGTCGACAGCGGCCGCATGCTGGCCGCCGAGCCGCTGCACGGCACGCACACCGCCACCACGGTGCGGGTGCGCAACGGCGAGGTCACGCTGTTCGACGGCCCCTTCGCCGAGACCCGCGAGATGCTGGCCGGCTTCTACCTGGTTGACGCGCCCGACCTGAACGCCGCGATCCAGATCGCCGCCGGCATTCCGCCCGCCAAGCACGGCAGCATCGAGGTGCGGCCGGTGCGTGAGCTGCAGGTGGGTGGCGGCTGAGCCGGCGCCATGCCGTGCGCCTGACCGCGCGACCATCGGCCGAATGGCCGATGGGCATGGGCCGTGCAGGGCGGTAAGGTCCTGCGCGTGATCACGCCAAGCGGACGACGGTCCCCAAGGGCTTCGTCCGCCGGCCGCCCGCGCCGATGCTCGGTGCGGGCGGGCGGCCCCTCACTTGAACGGGTTCGCGGTGGCAAACCACAGGCCGATGCCGGTGGCGATGATGAAGGCGCCGTCGGTCACGCTCACGGCGAGGAAGAACTTGGTCTGCAGCTCGGGCATCAGTTCGGGCTGGCGGGCGCTGGCTTCCAGCATCTTCATCGACGCCAGGCCGATGCCGATGCACGAGCCCAGCGCGGGCACGCCGATCAGCAGGGCGACGGCCAGGGGCAGCAGGTCGAGCGAGGGCATGGGGGTTCTCCTTTGGTTGATGGGATGGCGCCAGTCTGCGCAGTGCGCTGCACGCTGGCGATGACCTGGGAGGTCATGGCCGGCCTGCGGCGGGCGACGCACGATGGCGGCTCACTTCAACCGAATGGAGCCCGCGATGACCACCGCGATCACCACCACCGCCGACCTGACCGCCCTGATCGACGCCCACCTGGCCGCCTACGCCGACCCCGACGCCACCCGCCGCGCCGCGACGGTGCAGCGCATCTGGGCCGATGGCGGCCGGTTGATCGACCCGCCGCTGGCGGCAGCCGGCCATGCCGGCATCGTCGACCAGGCGGGCCTGTTGCTGGGCCAGTTCCCGGGCCACCGTTTCGTGCGCGCCAGCGGCATCGACCACCACCACGGCGTGGCGCGCGACGCCTGGCAACTGGTCAGCCCCGACGGCGCCGTGGTGCTGGAGGGCCTGGACATCGCCCAGGTGGACGCCGCCGGCCGGCTGCAGCAGGTGACCGGCTTCTTCGGCCCGCTGCCGCAACGTGAAGCCGCCGCTGCCACGGCATGATCGGGCGCATGCACGACAGCCCTGCATCCGCATCCGCATCCACCAATCGACCGCCCGGCGTCGGCGACCTGCTGCGCGACTGGCGCAGCCGCCGCCGGCGCAGCCAGATGGACCTGGCGCTGGACGTGGGTGTGTCGACCCGGCACCTGAGCTGCATCGAGACCGGCCGCGCCCGCGCCAGTCCGGCGATGGTGGAGGCGCTGGCCGGCGCGCTGGACGTGCCGCTGCGCGAGCGCAACCGCCTGCTGCTGGCGGCGGGCTATGCGCCACGCTACGCGGCCAGGTCGCTGGACGACGCCGGCATGCACCAGGTGCGCAGCGCGCTCGACCGCCTGCTGCGTGCCCACGCGCCCAACCCCGGCCTGGTGCTGGACCGGCAATGGAACGTGGTGCTGGCCAACCGCCCAGCGCAGGCGCTGACGGCGTTGCTGCCGCCCGAGTTGACGCAGCCGGTGCTCAACGTCTTCCGCGCCAGCCTGCATCCGCAGGGCCTGGCCGCGCTGACCGGCAACTTCGGCGACTGGGCCAGCTACCTGCTGGCCACCTTGCAGCGCGCCGTCGCCACCAGCGCCGACCCCGGCCTGGCGGCGCTGCAGCAGGAGGTGCTGGCCTATCCGAACGTGGCGGCGCTGGCGGCGGCCTCGCCGGCCGATGCGTCAGTCAACGCGGCCGATGCACCGCTGCTCGTGCCCTGCGTGCTGAACCTGCCGCAGGGCCAGCTGGCCATGTTCACCACGCTGACCACCTTCGGCACGCCGCGCGACATCACGCTGGACGAACTGAGCATCGAGCTGTTCTACCCGGCGGACGAGGGCAGCGAGGCGCTGCTGCGCGGGATGCTGGACGCCGGGGCAGGGTAGCGGCATCGCCGGTCGCGGGGGTTCGGCAGCGCTCGGCCAGCGGCAAGGCTCCGGTTGGTCCGGCCGCCGGCTACAGCTGCGCGGTGGGCGTCGGCACCCCCAGCAGCAACCGCCCCGCCAGCTCGAAGCTGGCCTCGCTCACCATCATGTGCTGGGTGGCCACCTGCACGTTGCGCAGGGCGCGTTGCAGCGGCGAGGCGGCGAACACCGCGTGGCCGCCGGCCAGGGTGTAGAGCCGCGTCACCACCTCGGCCGACGTGTGCACCGCGTGGCTGGCGGCCAGGCGCAGGTCGCGGCGCAGGGCCACCGGCAGCTCGTTGGCCGCCATGTCGGGCTGCTGGGCGGCCTGCCAGGCGGCTTCCACCGCGGCCAGCAGGTAGCAGCGGGCCGACTGCAGCTGCGCCTCGGCGCGGGCCACGGCGTCCTGCACGGTGCCGCGGGCCGACAGCGGCCGGGCGCTGGCCTGCGGCACCTTGGCCGCGGCCTCGTCGATGAAGTGCTGCAGGGCCTCGCGGGCGATGCCGGTGGCCACCGCCGCCACCGCGATCGCGAGCAGGCCGAACACCGGAAAGCGGTACAGCGGCGCCTGCAGGCGCGGGCCGTCGAGCAGGCTGGCGCTCATGGCCAGGGGCACGAAGGCGTCTCGGACCTCGA
>Ga0208564_1000683_pt1 | contig 30661 bp, 25 predicted proteins | sample AD_UKC073_MetaG_FD_184439 | JGI IMG/M metagenome (GOLD analysis project Ga0208564, IMG submission 184439) | Active sludge microbial communities of municipal wastewater-treating anaerobic digesters from USA - AD_UKC073_MetaG (SPAdes) (version 2) | ecosystem: Engineered > Bioreactor > Anaerobic >... | reverse complement strand
AGAGATAGAAGGACTCACGAAAGAATTATACCACATGCAAGAGAGAAATGGTAATGGCAATTTCAGCGACGGAAATATGATCCAACCAACATTATATTTCGATGACATATAATTATGAGCTAACACGATAGCTCAGGCTGATGCATATTCACTCTATAAAGGATTTGGATGAAAATTAGGAGAGTAATAAAAGTTCATCTTAGAGTTATGAGTCATATGTAGGGCAAGAATTGGGATTTTGTCATGCTTTTGAAGGAGAGTATTTTACAGGGCAAATAATCCTAACAATCTGAGATCAAAACAATTTCATCTGTCCCTCTGGAACAGATTTTTTCGTAGATTTTATCTTTTTCATCTGTCCTTCTTTCAGTATACCTATTTTCTTTTCAACCTCGCTCTTTTCCGATATGACGTCCAATATTTGCCTTGCCCGTTCGACTATGCTCTCAGGCAAGCCTGCTATTGCTGCTACTTCTATACCATAGCTTCTATCTGCGACACCTTCAACGACTTTGTGTAGGAATACTACACCTTCATCCGTCTCTTTCACATCTATCGTGAGGTCCTTTATACCTGGATATATGTCTGCAAGTTCGGTCAATTCCGTAAAATGCGTTGCAAAGATCGTCTTACATCTCAGTTCGTTGTATATGTACTCGCTCATCGCCCATGCAATGCTTATTCCATCGAAAGTGCTCGTCCCTCTTCCGACTTCGTCAAGTAACACCAAGCTCTTCTCGGTTGCCTTTGCCAATATCAAAGCTACCTCGTTCATCTCAGTTAGAAAAGTGCTCTTTCCAGTAGAGATATCATCCCTTGCGCCCATACGTGTGAATATCCTATCGAATATCGGCGATCTTGCACTTCTTGCAGGTACAAAAGAGCCGATCTGTGTCATCAATGCTATCAATCCCACTTGCCTTATGTACGTGCTCTTTCCACTCATGTTCGGCCCTGTGAGGATGAACATCCTCAAATCCTTGTCTATGAATATATCGTTCGGGACGAACTCCGGAACGAATCGTTCAACAACTGGATGTCTACCTTCCAACACTTCAAAGATGGCAGAATCATCTTCAACTATTTCAGGTTTTACATAACCGTACTGCTTTGCAGCGTACGCAAAGTTTGTGTATATATCGATCCAACTGATCGTCTCGGACAGTACTCGCATCTGTGACGTTTGCGTCTTCAACGTATCGCACAATTGTCTGAAAAGTACGTGCTCGAGATTATCTACCTTCTCCTTTGCAGAAAGGATCTTTTGCTCAAATTCCTTGAGTTGTGGTGTTGTATACCTTTCTGCATTAACGAGCGTCTGCACTCTAACGTAGTCGCTCGGTGCATCTTTCGCTTGGCCCTTTGGGATTTCTATATAATAACCAAACACGGTATTGTATCCAATTCTCAATTTCTGCAGATTCGTCCTCACCCGTTCGGTTTCTTCAAATTTCTTCAGTCGCTCATTTGAATGGTACAGAAGGTCTCTGTATTCGTCCAATTCTTTTGAGACGCCATCACGTATCACCTTACCCTCACCAAGTTCACTGTTTATCTCATCGTACAAGGTAGTTGCGACCATCTCTTTGACGCTTGATAGGTCCGGCAGGTTCTGGAGCAAAGGTGAGAGATTATCGTTAGTAGAGAGTGCATCTGCGATCGGTTCGATCGCTTCGAGCGTTGCCCTCAAACTCAACAAATCTTTCGGCTTTGCACTATCGTATTCAAGTCTATTTATTATCCTTTCCAAATCGTACACACCATCGAGATATTCCCTAACTTCGTTGATGAGTAGTGAATCATCGTAAAATGCCTCAACCATCGAAAGCCTTTTAGAGATCTCTTCTCTATTTTTCAAAGGATGCAATATGACCCATTTTAGAAGCCTTGCGCCCATCGGTGTTTTCGTCTTGTTCAGCACGTCGTAGAGATTCTTTCCTCGCTCACCTGGGATGAGTGAGAGGTTCTCAACAGTCGTCGAGTCCAACGTCATGTAGATGGATTCTTCAAGTACACGTGGTGTTTTGAGTCTTGCTTGTTTGTTCAACGTGTATTGTAGGTATTTTATCGTCGCACCAAGCGGTTTGACCGATTCATCGAGCTCGAAGTGATCGATCGAAGCTAATCCGTACGCTTCTTTTATCGTTTGTATCTCGTTGGAATAGTACCATTCATCCAATTTGTCGATGAAGATATTTCTCAATTCGGAGAGCTTTGGATAAAGCGATTCTGGGCAGATGATCTGCGAGACTCGGTGGGTTTGAACAAAATCGTAAACGCCGTCCGCGTTGTCCATGTTCGTTACAATCACTTCACCTGTGGATGTATCGACCAGTACGCATAAGACCGTACCATCCTTCGTCTCGTACAAAGACATCATGTAGTTGTTCTCAACGCCGAGCATCTCATCTTCGATGATCGTTCCCGGTGTGACGACGCGAGTGACTTCTCTTTTCACTATCCCCTTAGCGGTTGCTGGATCCTCCATCTGGTCACAGATCGCAACTTTGTATCCATTCTCAACGAGTTTTTTCAAATAATTATCGAGTGCATGGTATGGAATACCAGCCATAGGTGAATCTTGTCGTTTTGTGAGTACTATGTTCAGTACTTTTGATACAGTCACTGCATCGTCAAAGAACGCCTCGTAAAAATCTCCGAGACGAAATAGCAAGATCGCATCCTTGTACTTTGCCTTTATATCCAAATATTGCTTCATCATAGGCGTAAATTTCACATTTCCAAACAAATTCTGAGCCACCAACTTCACCTCTTAGTTCCCATTAACCTCACTTGAATTCTCTCTGCTTTTTCTCGAAATTCAGCTCAGCTATGCTCTTTTGCAGATACAAAGGCTCAACCAAATCGACGAACCTTCCCCTTTCAATCTCTTCCATCGTCAATTTGAACAACTTGCGAGCGCTCGGAAAGTTGTAATCTGTTGATTCCAATCTCTGCTCGAAAAACTCTGCACCATCACCGATGCAAATCCTTGGCTCATAGCGGACTATTTTTGCTTTTATCGATTCCACATCGTCTATGAAAGGCGACTCAACCTCTTCGAGCGTTCCATTGCTACTTCCATGATAAATACCACCATAGAGATATCCCTCTCGAGCCTTTCTGACAACAACAATGTAACCATCGTAAAATTCAAGGTTTGAAGCTATCAACTTCAACGAATTTATCTGCACAAATCCTTTCCCCACGCCCAATCCACTTGCAAACGCAATGCCAACTCGAAGTCCCGTCAAACTTCCAGGTCCGATGCCAACACCCAAGCAATCGAGGTCATGAAAATTCACCTCTGGCATCTTCTCAACTACTTGAGAAACCTGGATTCCATGTTTCGCCTTCGTCTCCAACTCGACCAAGCACTTCATATCATCATCGAAATAACAAGCAACCACACGTGGGGTGGACGTATCTATCGAAAAAACCTTCAATACTATTCGCTCCCTTCAAAAATCATATAACCGTTGCTAAAACATAAGCTATATTATTCTATCACATTTGACGAACCTTTGGAATACAAACACGTTTGACAATTGAAAAGTGTGCAATATTTTGAAATTGGAAATAGAAGTTGTAAAATGAAATAGATAGTTGTGATAGAGGAGGGATATTGTGAATGCAATTCCAAATTATTTTCTCATTTCAGTCTCTAACCGACAGAATTTAGACTTGTGCATGAGATATTCACTTGCTGGATTTACGAGTAGTATAAACGGATTTTGGACGTTTGTAGACATAAACGAAGGAGATTACGTCTCGTTCCTCTATGGTGCAAGGGTAAAGAACCTGTACAAAGTTGTGAAGAAAGCAGCTTACACAGGCGCAGAAGTGTTACCACCTTGGCCATCAGTAACGTTTAAGATGTCTGGAAAGACATACTACTTTCCTTATCGTCTGTACCTGAAGCAAGAGCGTGTGCTCGATGAAGCGATGATTAGACCAGAGTTTGCATACGTTGCGGAAAATCTACTCCTGCGAGGAGGATATCGTAAGACACACTTTCAAGCGGACGCGTTGACATTTCACAATGTGTCGAACATGGGTGCTATATTTACAGGAACGAACGAGAATTTAGACATACACGGTGAGGAATTTGTACCGAAGATAGTATTTGACAAATCGAAACAAGAAATACCAGAAAAATTCTACTTTAACGAATTGCTGCTTCAGTCGCTGATCAAACGAAAACTTCCCACAATAATGGGGAATATTTTGGAACGCTTGGAACTGAATTATGGAGCAGAAGATTTTGAAATTCTCGGTGAAAAGGCAATTCCAGAAGGATACGTTGACATATTTCTGAAATTGAAACACCCAGTTGGAACCAACAAATACATACTCATTGAAGTGAAAACAAACAAAGCAGGAGAAAAAGACTTAGATCAACTTAGAGGATATCTCTCAGAATTCGAGAACGATTCCTCTGCAAATGGCATACTGATTGCCAAGGACTTCTCAAAGAAGAACATGACCAAGTGCGAGAATACTTTGTTGATCAAATACAGTTTCGACGATCTCAACGATGATGGAGAGTATTCGTATGAAGAACTATTAGAGAAAATGGAGTTAGAAATTCGCTGAATTGATATGCTGTTTAGTTCTTTGCCTCCACAATGTAGTGTTGTCCAAACAGTCTTTATATTGCAGTGTAGAACCATATCAATCTCATCAATTTTTCTTTCATGACACTTCTACTTTCCTTATCCCCACCATAAAAAGGTGGGGATTTTTGTATCTTATATGTATACATCAAAATATTCAAACACAATGTAATAACTAGAAAACGTTTGATAATTATTGATACTGCGCCATTTGGTCTTGTAGAGTCTTGGTAACAGAAATAAACATAGAATTTCGGATTTGGAATACACAAAGAAAATTGATATACATTGTGGTGGAAAAATTTTTTTTCGTGTACGCTAAGGTGAAAAAAATTTTCTACACACTTGGGAAGGGAGGGTGTAACTATGAAAAAGTTCCATATGATTCTTGCGGTTGCTGTTTTGATGGTTTTTGTTCTCATTGCTCCAGTATACGCAAAGGTAACGTTTGGCTCTACACAGATGACTCCTGTAGCTGAAAGAGAATTTCTGCTCAATCAGTTATCAGCATTTTCAAAGAGTTCTGGCATTTCTATCGAGTTGCTGAATTTCGAATACCCAGATCTTCTTTCCAGATTAGAAGCTGAACACAAAACCGGGAAAGTAACGATAAACCTAGTAGCAGATCTACAATCGAATTTGTACATCATGGCATCAGAGGGGTTATTTGAGGATCTGAAAAACGTTACTATCCCAGGTAGGACATTTATAAAGACGTTTGAACAGTATTCTTATCAGGGAAATCAGAAGGTTTTCATTCCTTGGATTCAAGCAACATATGTTATGGCAATTAACAAAAAAGCCTTCGATTATCTACCAGCAGGTTTGAAAAAGGAAGATGTGATGAACGGAACTCAGAAGTGGACATATGATGCATTGCTTGCATGGTCGAAGAATTTGATGGAGAAGACAAAAGCACCACAGCTGGGATTTCCTCTTGGTCCAAAGAGCTTGTGGCACAGATTCCTACATGGATGCATATACCCATCCTACACAGGTGCACAAGCAAGTAAGTTCGATAGCGGTGAGGCTCTTACAATGTGGACATATCTGAAAAACCTCTTTAAATATGTTCACCCGGCCTGCACAACTTGGGATAACATGGACCAACCTCTTCTAAGAAATGAAGTAATGATTGCTTGGGATCACACAGCAAGAGTAAAACAAGCTGTTGTTGAAAGACCAAATGACTTTGTTATAGCACCTGTTCCACGAGGTCCAAAGGGTAGAGGGTATCTAGTTGTACTCACTGGCTTATCGATACCAAAGGGTGCACCGAATATGGATGAAAGTATCAAAGTAATAGATTTCTTGACCTCTCCAAAAACTCAAGTTGCTATCCTTGAGAATGTGGGTTTCTTCCCTGTGATACAGGAGGCTTCTGCTGCTATGCCAGAAGGTGCTCTCAAGATATTGACACAAGGAGTTGTCACTCAGTCTTCTGCAGCCGATAGTATTGTATGCATAGCTCCTGGCCTTGGTGCTTATGGTGGTGAGTTCAACGAGATTTATAGGTCAGCATTCGACAGGATAGTTTTTAAGAATGAGGCTACATCAAAGGTATTGACAGAACTTAGTCAGAGACTCAAGAAGATCTTTACACAGGCTGGTGTCCCTATAGAGTAGTAGACAAAACCTGAGAAGAATAACATGGCTACTTTCTAACTTTGAATGCAGGTGGAAACACCTGCATTCATCCAAGAATAAGAATATGATATGGTCGTAAGAGCACAGCACTGCGAAGGGGGATGAAATTGATGCCTCACATGCACATAAAGAAGCAGTTTATACCTTGGCTTTTGTTAGCTCCTAGTTTGATCTATTTGCTGATCTTTATGGGTCTTCCAATCATCGGAACCGCTAAGCTTGCTTTTGAAAGTGATGAAGGCTGGTTAGGAAATTTCAAGATATTGTTTTCGTCGAAAGACTTTCAAAATGCATTGTGGAATACTTTGTTGTTAGCAGTAATTGTAATTCCTATACAACTAGTTCTTTCAATATTCTTAGCCATCCTGGTAAACAAGAAATTCAAAGGGCATCAGACTCTACTATACATTATAGCCTCACCACTTGCTCTGAGTGATATCACAGCAGCTCTCATGAGCTATTCTATCTTTGCACCAAATGGTTATTTAAATAGAATACTACTTTCTATAAACTGGATTGAACGTCCGATATATTTCTTTGGCTACATGTTCAAGTCGAAAGAAATGTTGGTCATAATATTGACAGAAGTGTGGCGAGCAACTCCTCTAGTCTTTGTGATGATATTGGCTGGATTACAATCGATAAACAAAGAGTATATAGAAGCAGCAGAAGTGTTTGGATTCAGTTCATGGCAAAGGCTTTGGAAGATTACTCTCCCTTTGCTCAAGCCTTCTATTCTTTCAGCGTTGTTGATTAGAACACTTTTTGCCTTCCAACTTTTCGGCGTTGTATGGTTGCTAGCGGGTAGAGATATAAAAGTCTTAGCTGGAGAGACTTATTACTGGTATGTATTCATGAACAACAAGAATGTTGCGAGTGTTTATGCATTGATCATTGCATTGCTGACATTTGTCGTTGGATGGTTCTATATAAAGACAATTAGATCAGAACACTTGGAAGAAGGTGCTAGATGATGAAGATCATGTATCCTTTGTTGTTTGTTCTAATAGCTCTTTTTTTTCTTGGACCGACTGTTTTAGCTTTCATAGCCTCTATGACACCTGCTTCAGAGTTTTACGATTATTCGCACATATTCCCATCTAGATTGACTTTAGAGCATATCAATAAGTTACTTTTCACACTTGGAGGTTTTAAAGCCTTGCTTGTAAGCATCGAAGTAGCTTTGATATCAATTGCTATAGCATTTGCACTGGGAATACCTGCTGGTTATGCGTTAGCAAGGTACGCATTTCGAGGAAAAAACGCAGTTACATTGGCAATGCTTTTTACTCGTTCTTTACCCCTAATAGTTGTATCAGTTTCCCTTGTAACGGTTTACCTGAGGTTCAATTTGGCTGATACAGCCATAGGTGTAGCACTTGCACATGCTGCTATGATTCTACCTTTTGTAGTGATTATCACTTCAAGCATATTCTCTTCCGTTTTCATAGAATATGAGGAAGCAGGTATGGTATTTGGCTTGACCCGTTTCGGTGCTTTCATAAGAATTTCTCTTCCTCTCGCACTTCCTGGACTAGCTGCGTCCGCAATTTATGGATTCATAATGTCATGGAACGAAGCTTTTGCAGCTTCCATTTTGTCTATTCAAAATAGGACCTTACCTGCTCATATATTGGCTACTGCTATGGCCTCTCCAGATTATTTTAAATATGCTATGGCAACCGTCATGGCTGTTCCCGCTCTCATTTTTATATTCATCATAAGAAAATATCTCATTTCTATTTGGGGCATTTCACTGAAATGATCGTTAACAATCGTCATCTGAAAGGAAGGTGAATGTATTGGCTAAAATAGTTGCTCAGAATGTTAAGAAATATTTTGGAGAGGTGAAGGCACTTGATGGTGTAAACATAACAATCGAAGATGGTTCTTTCATAGTCTTACTTGGCCCATCAGGATGTGGTAAAACAACATTTATGAGGTGCATATCCGGTCTTGAGGAATTAACGGATGGTGAGATATATTTTGATGATAAGGAAATCAGTAAGCTCCAACCAAAAGACCGCAATGTAGCCATGGTATTTCAAAGCTACGCAGTTTGGCCACATATGAAGGTGAGAGAAAATATTGCTTATCCGCTGAAACTAAAGAAATTCAAGAAAGAAGAGATTGAAGAGAAAGTAAAGTGGGTAGCTGATTTGTTGAATATATCGGAACTATTGGACAGATATCCATCACAGCTCTCAGGAGGCCAGCGTCAAAGAGTTGCCGTTGCGAGAGCCATAGTGCATAGACCAGAAGTATTGCTGATGGATGAGCCGCTATCAAATTTGGATGCGTTGCTTAGAGTCAAAATGAGAAGCGAGTTGAAGAAGCTGCACGAACAATTAAGAGTAACGACAATCTATGTCACACATGATCAAGTGGAAGCAATGACTATGGGTGATAAGATAGCCGTTATGAATAACGGAAGTATCGTTCAATATGGAACTCCGGAAGAAATCTACAAAAAACCTGCAACGGCGTTTGTCGCAGGCTTTATAGGATCACCTCAAATGAATTTTTTCAAATGCAATGTAATAGAAGATAATGAAAATCAGTACGCACAGTTCGAGCATATCAGATTCAGAATTCCTGAAAGAATAAACAGTAGAACTGTTCTTGTCGGCATTAGACCGGAGAATATATCGCTTGAAAAGCCTGGGGGAAATCGTGAGTCCTTATCCCTTAAAACAACTATATACTTTGTAGAAAGGCTAATGCCAGAAACTATACTTCACCTTGATATAGGAGAAGGTAATAGAATAACCGTGAAAATTCCATACGACATAGCTTTGTCCGAGGGAGAGGAAATAGAAGTTTTCGTGACCATCGATTCACTACACTTCTTTGACGCCGATACGGAGGAGAGAGTTTTGTGAGTAAAGAAGCCGAGGGGCACATCATCTGTCATACCCATTGGGATCGCGAGTGGTTCGCACCTACACAAGTAACAAATGAATGGTTACTGGAACTTTTCGATAATCTTGAAAAAGTCATAGAAAGAGCAGATGAGGAATTCGTGTATGTGCTTGATGGACAAACGCTCGTGGTGGAAGATTTTATGAAAGCATCCAGTAACACCAGTTTAAAAGAGCGTATTAAGGAATTGATAGCCGAGCAAAGATTGATCATCGGTCCTCTTTATGCACAGATAGATTTCCGTCTCTCTTCTGAACTGACCATCTTGAAGAATCTTGAGATGGGTCGGAAAGATATGCAAGTGTACAAAGTTCCTTCTGAAGCAGCTAAGGTAGCGTGGATGGTCGATAATTTTGGATTTGTTGGTCAAATTCCACAACTGCTGAAAATGTTCGACATAGGATATGCAACTATTTGGCGCGGCGTGGACGACTCAAGCAAAAAACCAGCACTTGAAAACATTTGGCAGGGTTCTGACAGTACAGAAGTTAAGACTCTATTTCTTATCGGAGGATACAGAAATCTATACAATCTATCTTCAACAAGAAAGGTTGCAAATGAAAGATATGAGCTAGAAATTGAAAAATCAAAACCGTTCTCATTCTCTGGAAAAGTACCATTACTCGATGGTTATGATCTAGATACTCAACCAGAAAATCCTAAAGAGTTTCTGAAGAACGATAGTGCTTTGCTCTCAAGTCCGAGCAAAATCTTCGAGAAACTTGATTTTTCAAAGGCACATATATTGCACGGAGAACAAATCAGTGGCAAATACGCTTGCACATTTCCTGGTACACTTTCAACGAGGATATACCTTAAGCAACAAGCATACTATACAGAAAAACTTATAAAGATAGCACAATTCTTGCGCTTGGTCACGGGAATCGATCAAGATATTGACTCTCTTTGGAGAGAGTACGTCAAGAATATGGTACACGATAATATCTGTGGAGTTGGTATAGATTACGTTCATTCATCGATGGAGAGATCTTTCCAAACAATCTCGAATACAGCAAGAGAACTGATACGCACAGGTCTCACATCTTTGATGAACATGTTACAACTTCCTTCTGGAACTTATTCATTGAATCTTTCCAATTACGCGTATAATACATGGTATAGTACTGATAAGTACTGTTTCAAGCTAAATACAAAGGGAACTACACTAAGTTACATAGATATGATGCACAAGATGGAAGACAGGAAAGGCGAAAAACAAGATCAGATGAGTTTGAAATGCGGTCTTTTGTGGGAAAATGAGTTCTACAAAGCAAATTTTTCTGACAACAGAGTTATAGTGTCTCCAAAAAATGCTCAGAATGCTGAAAACAGTTTTGAAGTTGGTGAGCTTATGCTATTGGAAGAAACAGGAGATACCTACACAACTTCTCGAAAAATCATGGATTTTGAAGTGAAGGTTAAAAGCATTCGTGTTCAGTATCTCACTAAACATAACATGATACTTGAGCTGAATAGAGAAATTTGGAATACTACCGACTTGCAATCTTCAAAAAAAGGAGTGTTTATAAGGACTAAGGAAATAATAATATTCGATGAGACACCGGTAATAAAGTGGAAGATAAAGACAAGAGCAAAGGGGACAAATTATGTCCTTGCATTTCGTGGAACAACTCACGAACAAGAGGGTGATGTAATCGCAAAGATGCCCTTTGAAATAGTGAGAAGAGGCAGAAAAGTTCAAAACTTGTTTGGTAAGAATCCACCTCCTTCTTTGAAAAGTGTGCTCTTAGCTGCAAGAGAATTAGAAAGTCACACGTTCCCATTCCAGGGTTTTGTCGGGATTGACTCACCGAATGGTCTTTTTTCTCTTTTTGCGAGGGGACTTAAAGAATATAGCGTAAGTGATAACGGTGATATCGAAATTACCCTTATCAGATCTGTGGAATGGATTGCAAAAAGGAACGTCAAAGGAAGGATAGGAGATGCAGGACCATTGATTTATGTCCCATCTGCTTCGTGTGAAGGAAGAGATTTGGATTTCAATTTAGGGATTTATGTTGATGGCCAAAACAGGATCGATGAGTTGTACAAATGGTTTACCTTATTCGATGACCCACCTCTGCTATTTAGATTTAGGCAAAGAAAAGGCGCGATTGATCCTGAAATGGAGTATGAGAAAGCAATGGGGGACTTGGAAATAAAGATAATCGATATGGATGTACCTTGGTTACCATTCTCTGATGATGAAGTAATTGTCTTTAATCCCTTTAGTTTTGACTATGGGTGTTTAAAAGCATATAAAATAGGTACGAGGAAATTCAAGGACTTGGTTTCAAATGAATTAGAATGCTTTCTAGCTAGCACTAAGCACGAATGTAGAAGGGAAGGAATAAACGATCTTGTGAATGAAAAGGACCGCAAGGTCCGACAGATCTCGTTCATCGAAATCCCATATTTCCAATCTTTTAAGCAAACAGGAAATAGCACTGACAGAATCGTAGCTTCTAGAAAAGATTTGAAACGATTGTCAGCTAACATGCAGAGTGAGATAAGAAGGGAAAAGGAAAACCTCAGACATTTGAAAGACACATCAGATGATTCTGGGAAATCTAAATGCGACTTCATAAAGGTAAGGCATAAGATATTGACTCTCCAAAGAACATATCAGGAGATCAAAATCTCAAGTCTATTGCTGAAGAAGACACCGTTTCAAATAAAAGATGTACTTGCGAAATTTAACAAGACAAGGGCGAAAAGAAGGGTGTATGACTACTTAGTCGAAATCTGTAGTTCAAAAAAAATCTAAGAACTAACTCAGTAGAAGGGAGAGGAAAATATGACGTATGTCAACGAAATTCCAAATGATTTGCCAAATTACGATATCGTAGTTGGAATTCCCAGTTTTAACAACGCAGAGACAATAAGCCATGTTGTAGAAAAGTCTGCCAAAGGCATTCGAGAAACGGGGGGGCTCAAAGGACTAATTGTAAACTCTGATGGTGGTTCAACTGATGGTACACCAGAGGTGTTCATGAATTCAAAATCCTTTGGTGTAGACAAACTCACGATAAGATATGCGGGGATTTCTGGGAAAGGTAGTGCAGTAAGAGCACTATTCGAAGTATCAGATAAAGTCAATGCAAAAGCCTTCATCATGTTAGATTCTGATCTGAGAAGCATCCAACCTTGGTGGATTGAAAGATTATCAAGACCTGTACTGTCTGGTCAGACACAATACGTCACACCCCTTTATCAAAGGCATAAATACGACGGTACAATTACAAACAATATCTGCTATCCTTTGACTGCCTCTTTATATGGATTAAAGATAAGACAACCAATTGGTGGCGATTTTTGTGTCGGCAATCACCTGATAAAGACATATTTATCGAAACCAAATGATGTATGGAAGACTCATGTAGCGCGTTTTGGAATAGATATATGGATGACAACCATTGCTATCAATGAATCAGGTTTCAAACCAGTACAAGCTGCGCTCGGTGCAAAGATACATGATGCAAAGGACCCTGGAAAACATCTGGAAGGTATGTTTATTCAAGTAGTTCAAACGTTGCTTCAACTCATGATAGAATATGAGGAGCATTGGAAAAATGTTATGACTATTGAAAACTCCCAAATCTATGGCATTCCACCAGTCCAACAGCTTGAAGACATAGATGTTGATCTGAAAAACTTGAAAAGGAAAGCAATTAAAATCTTGAAAGAAAGGGAAGAACATCTGAATTATTTGGATGAAAGTATTGTAGAAAGAGTGATGAAGACAGGAACAATAGATATCGAAGACTGGGTAGAAATAGTTTACTCAGTTGCTTTGAAGTACAAGAAGACACAAGAAGAGGATACGGTTAGAGATTTATTGGGATTTTATTTTGCTAGGACTTCAGATTTTGTTGAAAAGACACAGGATATGAGTACAATTGAAGCTGAAAGGCTGATCGATGAACAACTTGAGATATTCATGAAAAAGAAGCGGAAATTCGTAAAAAAATGGGAAGAATAAGGGTGAATTTGGAATAAAAATGTAATTCGGTGAGGTGGTTGATCTGGTACTTGATTATCTGAACTCAATATACAACAATTTAAGTGCGGCAGAGAAAAAGGTTGCCAAGTACATTCTTGAAAGGCCTGACGATGTAATTCACTATTCTATAACTGAATTTGCACAAATCGTTGGAGTGAGTGAGGCGACCATTCATCGATTGGTACGTAAGCTATCCTTTGATGGTTATCAATCTTTCAAAATAAGTTTGACACGCGAAACTACACAGGTTAGTCTCATACTTCCAGCGGAGAGCAATCCGCTATTAGACTATATCAGTGAGATGTCTGGTTTGATAGAAAAGTTGAAGAAGACCTTAACTATAGGACAAATCGAAGTTGTGGCTCAGAAAATCCTGGAAGCAAGAAAGATAATTTTCTTCGGAGTTGGATTGTCATCAGTCACGGCAGAATACGGAAGTCTGCTATTTTCGTTGCTTGGGTTACCAGCTTTTTCATACAGTGATCCACACACGCAAGTTATAGTGGCAACTGGTCTGTCCGATGAAGATCTCGTAGTTTCCATAAGCCACAGTGGAAATATCCGGGATATCGTAAAATCTACGCAAGTAGCAAGAGATGTCGGAGCATTCACAATAGCAATAACTGCAGGTGTAGACTCACCAATTACTCGAGCAGCTAATATGATTTTACTTAGCCCTGTCACAAGATTTGAGAAGCATGAGTTTCTCCAAAGCAATTTGGGGGAGATGGCAGTGATTGAAATACTCTTCCGTACTATCCTAAACCAAACGTATGAAAAGAAAGCTGATTACCTGGAAGAGGTATCGAAAGTTCTAAAACCAAAGAATTACGAAAACAACAGGTGAAAGGGATGAGATTTTTGAAGATCGGCCTGATGCATTATAGGGTCGGAGATACAGATGGTGTGTCTTTGGAAATGGAGAAATGGAAAACAGTGCTTGAACTTATGGGGCATGAGGTACATTTCATAGCCGGCGAGCTCAATGGAATGAACGGATTCCAAGTTCCATCGCTTGGTATGGATAATCAGAAGAATCTCTTCATACATTCAAATGCCTTCGAATGTTTGGGAATACCTTTGGAACAGTTGAAGGAAATATTCAACAGTTATGTGACAGAAGTAGAGGAAGAATTGATGGCACTACCGAAATTCGATATCTTAATAGTTAACAACATGTTGTCTTTAGGATACAACCTTGCAGCTTCGGTCGCTGTAACTGAATATGTAGCAAAGACTGGCACTTTTCTGATCACTCATAACCATGATTTCTACTGGGAGAGAGAAAGATATAGTAAACCAACTTGTAGTTTCGTTGCAGAAATTCTTGAAACGTACTTTCCACCAAAGTTGAAAGATTCGAAACATGTGACAATAAACAAGATAGCAAGAGATGAACTAAAAAGAAGAAAAGGAATAGACTCTACCATTGTACCGAACGTCTTTGATTTTGACCAAGATGAATGGAAACTAGATCATTACAACGAAGATTTAAGAGAAAGGCTTGGTATACCAAATGATGATATTGTAATCTTACATGCAACGAGGATCGTCGAAAGAAAGGCAATAGAGATAGCGATGGACTTTGTTGCTCAATTTTGCAAGCTAAACAGTAACGTCCACTTTGTCGTTGCCGGTTTTCCAGAGAAAGATTCCATCGATTATTATGAAAAACTGAAAAGGAAAGCTGAAGCAATGCCTTTCAAAACTTACTTCATACATGATTTGATAAGTTCAAGAAGAAAAATAGAAAATGGAAAGAAGTTTTATTCTCTTTGGGATGCATATGCAATTTGTGATGCGGTGACTTACACATCGATTTTAGAAGGATGGGGAAATCAGTTGATAGAGGCTGTCTTTGCAAAAAAACCGCTTGTCGTTGTAGAATACCCTGTCTACAAAACGGATATAGTACCACTTGGTTTCAAGTTTATCTCGCTTGGAAGTAACTATCGTTTCGATGAAATGAGCGGGTTTTATAGAATCTCTGATGATATACTAAAAGAAAGGGCTGAAGAATTATTCAAGTTGTTGAAAGATGCAGATAAAAAGAATCAAGTAACTGAGTACAACTTCACCATTGGTAAAGAGCATCTATCACTCCAATCTCTTCAAAAGTACGTTTCAGTGCTTTTTTCGTAAGTTGCTTCTTAGAGTGTTCTGAATACCTATGCAATTCCAATAATACGCACGTAATTGAAATAAGATGTGGTAAGATATATCTACTAGGTGAATCCTCGAAATAGTTGGACGGGGGAAGAATAGGTGAGCATTTGGCTACCGATACTGGTATTACTATCGATAATTTTCGTTGTTATCAGCACGGTCAAATGGAGACTTCATCCTTTCTTAGCATTGATCTTTGCATCGTATCTATTCGGCCTTCTTTCCGGCACAAAGCTTTCAGAGATAGTTAAGTCCATAGCTGATGGATTCGGTGGAACGTTGAGTTCCATAGGCATAGTAATTGCAGCAGGAACAATCATAGGGACATTTCTCGAAAAGTCTGGTGGCGTCCTATCGCTGGCAGAGTTTGTTTTGAAGATTACGAAAAGAAAGAACGTACCGCTGGCAGTGGACATCATAGGGTACATGGCTGCAATACCAATGGTTTGTGATTCTGGTTTCATCATCCTATCTCCATTGAACAGAGTCTTGACCAAACGAGCGAAATTGAGCTTGTCGACCACTGCAATTGCACTAAGTTTAGGCCTTTATGCCACGCACACAATGCCACCTACCCCTGGTCCGGTGGCTGCTGCAGGTATCTTAGGTGCTGACTTAGGTTTGACGATAATGTTGGGATTTCTGGCATCTATTCCAGCAGTTATAGTAGGTTGGTTATTTTCAATCAAGGTTGCATCGAAGATATACATCGAACCAGATGATGAATCGACAGATGAAGGAATTGAAGAAAGGTTAAAAGAAGCACCAAGTGTGTTCAAGTCACTTCTTCCCATCATCCTGCCCATAGTTTTGATTTTATTAAAGTCTATTTCAGATCTCCAAACAATGCCTTTTGGTAATGGTGGTTTCAGAGAGTTTATAAGCCTTGTCGGACATCCAATTACGGCACTGTTGATAGGTGTCGTTATTGCGTTCACAATGCCAAAGAAACTTACGAAGGATATGATTTCTGTAAACGGTTGGGTAGGTGAGGCAATTTTCCGAGCTGGTAGTATAATCCTCATTACTGCTGCTGGCGGGGCCTTTGGAAAGGTCTTACAGAATTCTGGTATTGCAAATATTGTGGGAACAAGTCTATCAAAAGCAAATCTTGGAATATGGCTACCGGCCTTAATCGCAGCAATTTTGAAAACAGCGCAAGGTTCCTCCACTGTGGCAATAATAACTACTGCATCACTTCTGTCACCACTTATGAATTCTCTCGGTTTTTCATCACCAATTGCAAAGGCATTAACTGTGGTAGCTATTGGTGCTGGCTCGATGATTGCCTCACATGCAAATGATAGTTATTTCTGGGTAGTTACACAGTCTTCCAAGATGGATGTCAAGACTGGATACAAACTTCATACGCTCGGTACACTTTTGCAGGGACTTGCATCCGTTATCACAGTTTGGATAATGAGCCTTTTCATCGTGTAACTAAGTGTAACTAATCCTCTTAACGTAGGTGATTAGATGGACAATTCAAATGAAATTAGATTGAAATCGGACCTATCAAAGATAATCGCTGGTGTTATCTCTTCTGCATTACCAGATACTGCCGTGAAGGAAAAAATCGATGAAATTCTGAAACAAAGGCCATTAAATGACATCGTCTTGGTTGCTATAGGCAAGGCTGCTTGGCGTATGGCAAGCGCCGCAAAAGAAGTGCTTGGCGATAGGATCTCAAAAGGGATTGTGATTACCAAATACAGTCATAGCGAAGGTGATATCGAAGGGATCGAGATCTACGAGGCCGGCCATCCAGTGCCGGATGAAAATACGATCCTTGCAACGAAGAGAGCATTGGAAATGACATCGAACTTGTCGAGTAATCAGATTGTTCTATTTCTCATCTCAGGTGGTGGTTCGGCACTTTTCGAGTTGCCAAAAGATGGCATAACCCTTGCGGAAATGCAAGATATGACGAATCAGCTACTGAAATCTGGTGCAAGTATCGTTGAGGTCAATACTGTTAGAAAGCACTTATCTGCTGTAAAAGGTGGAAGGTTTGCCCAACATGTCGCACCTGCAAATGTAATCTCGCTCGTTCTATCTGATGTCTTAGGAGATAGATTAGACAGTATTGCTTCAGGCCCCGCATATCCAGATAGCTCAACATCACAGCAAGCATTAGAAATAGTGGCAAGATACAACATACAGCTGTCAAAAGAAGCGTTGGAAGTGCTCGGTGAAGAGACTCCAAAGAAATTGGACAATGTAGAGAGTTATATAATTGGTAGCGTAAAGATAGCCTGCGAGAAAGCGCAAGAACTAGCAGAAGAGATGGGATACAACACGCTCCTATTGACTACCTCACTCGATTGTGAGGCAAGAGAGGCTGGAAGGATGTTTGGTTCCATTGCAAGGGAGATAAAGAGTTATGATAGACCTATCAAAAAGCCATGTGCTATCATAGCAGGTGGTGAGACGGTTGTACATGTAAAAGGCAATGGTAAAGGTGGAAGGAATCAAGAAATTGCACTCTCTTTTGCACTATCAACCGAAGGATTAGACGGCGTTGCACTGTGCAGTGTTGGAACGGATGGTACCGACGGACCAACGGATGCTGCTGGTGGGATAGTCGATGGACAAAGTGCGCAAAAGATACGACAAGCAGGATATTCACCAGAAGAATTACTCGAAAATAACGATTCTTACACCGCACTAAAAATCGCAAACGACTTATTCATCACAGGGCCAACTGGCACAAACGTTAACGATATGTTCATTATGCTTGTTTTATGAGCTAAAATTGATATCAATATACAAATTACTGTTGACATTAGTAGACCAATAGTGTAATATTAAGTTTGAGGACTTTTTAGCAACACATAGTACTCTCGGGGCAGGGTGAAATTCCTGACCGGCGGTAAAGCCCGCGAACCTTTTAATACGTTAAAAGGTTGATCCGGTGAAATTCCGGAGCCGACGGTAACAGTCCGGATGGGAGAGAGTGCGTATTGGTTGGTTGATCATTAAGACGAAGCAAGTTATAGGTAATACATGGTCAATGTGAACCAATATAAATATATTCTTAGTGAAAACCCCGAGAAGAATCTTCTCGGGGCTTTCTGTTTTATTGATGTTTTGTTTGAAAAGAACAGTGAAGGAGGGATTTAGTTGCACATGTGGACGGCGGAGGAAGAATCATTTATGCGCTTAGCACTGAGACTGGCAAGAAAGGGTATAGGAAATGTTAATCCAAATCCACCAGTAGGAGCTGTCATAGTAGATAATGGAGAAGTAATTAGTACAGGATACCATAAGTCCTACGGTGAAAATCATGCAGAAAGGGAGGCTATTCTAAAAGCACTATCACTTGGGAAAAGGTTAGAAAGCGCAACATTGTACGTAACATTAGAGCCATGTAATCATTGGGGTAAGACACCTCCGTGTACAGATCTGATAATCGAAAGTGGACTGAAACGTGTTGTTGTATCTACACATGACCCAAACCTCAGCAGCAATAATGGAATTAGTAAACTGAGAAATACAGGTATACAAGTTGATGTGGGATTATTGGAAGAAGAAGCAAAGGAAACCATGAAGTTCTTCATCAAATCGATTACTACACATATTCCATACATAACGCTCAAATATGCCACTACTTTAGATGGAAAGATAGCTGATCAATCTGGCAATTCTAAATGGATAACAACTGAATTGAGACCAATAGTCCACAAGCTTCGTTCACAGCACATGGCTATTTTGGTAGGGGCAAATACTGTACTTGAGGACAATCCTCAACTAAATGTAAGGTTTTCTAAAGGCCATTCAAGGAATCCTGCAAGGGTAATTTTAGATAGAAATGGGAGAGTCTTTGATGGGCTAAATGAGTTAAACGTTTTCAAAAATGATGCAAAGGTTTTTGTATTCACAGAACGAAGCATAGAATCTATCGAAGCTCTGCCAAGCCATGTACAAGTATTTAATGCATCAAAGCCAGATAGTATATTGAAAAAGCTTCACGAGATGCAAATAGATTCAGTGCTAATTGAAGGAGGTGCAGAGATGTTTTCTGAATTCATACTATATGCAGATGAAATATACGGTTTCTATGGCATGAAAGTTCTGGGAAAAGGTCGTGACGTGTTTGCAAATTTGGAAAGGTCTATTGATTCTGCCTTCGACTTTAGGATCTCTCGAGTGCTTGTGTCGAAAAGCAGATCAGAATTCTTGGTGGTGATGAAGAGGTGTTTACAGGAATAATTGAGTGTGTTCAGAAAGGCAAACTAGTTGAATCAGAATTAATGGTTAATAGATGCTGGAATGATCTTGAAATCGGAGAAAGCATATCAGTAAATGGGGTATGTTTAACTTTGACAAGTATAAATGGGCAATTCATGCATTTCGACGTTGGTGACGAAACATTAGCAAAAACCAACTTGTCGAAAGAAACACTTTTCAATCTTGAACGTGCACTAAGAATTGGAAATAAACTTTCAGGTCATTTGGTTACAGGACATGTGGACGGTACGATCAAGATGATTTCTAAAGCGATGGTATCTAAAACAACCTACATGAAATTCACAATGCCATCTGAGAGTTGGGGTATCGTCAAGAAAGGGTCAATAACCTTAAATGGTGTAAGCCTTACGATATGTGAAGTCTCACTTGATTCTTTCACGGTACAAATTATTCCACACACATTAGAAATGACGAATCTCAAACACCTAAAGATTGGGAATCTTGTTAACTATGAGATCGATATACTCGCAAGGTATACAAGGAGGTGGAGCGAATGGAAGAGCAGTCTATATTCATGAGAGTTAGAAATAGTTTCTTGAATGGCAAACCAATAATATTAGTAGACGAGGAAAGGGAAGTTGAAGCTGATCTTGTTTTTCCTGCTGAACTGATTACCGGTAATATCACTGAATTCATGGTGCGTTATGGCAAAGGCCTATTCTGTACAGTTGGTCCGCATGATGAATTAATTAAGAGGGGATTTTTCAAGCTTCCGTCAAATTATGGTGCAAACTATTTCATACCGATCGATTATCCTCTTGAAGAGAACTCTACTGGAATTCCCACATATGAAAGGGCACTCACCTGCAATAGTATATCCGATAATTCAAAATGGGCCAATCAATTCAAATATCCAGGCCATGTAACACTAATTGGCGCCATCGATTTTTCGAAAAGGAAAGGTCATAGTGAATCATCTGTTGAACTGCTAAAAATATGTGGTTTCAAGCCATATTCGGCAATAGTGGAGATATTGGATGAAAGCGGTGATTCACATAATTTCCACTATATAGATGAGTTGTCAAAGCAATTTGATTTAATCAAAATAACGATTAGAGACGTGTGGAAGGAATATATAAAGAGCGAACAACTTATCAATATTGTTTCTAGGGCAAAGTTACCGACCGATTATGGAGAGTTCGAAATCGTATCTTTTGATAATCGTCTCGATTACAAAGAACACTTTGCACTGGTCAAGGAATGGCATGACGGGACTCCACTAGTTAGGATACACTCTGAATGCATAACAGGTGACTGTTTGTCTTCAATTAGATGTGATTGTGGATCGCAATTGGAGAATGCACTTAGCCTCATAAGCACACATGGCGGGATTTTGATTTATCTAAGACAGGAAGGTAGAGGTATAGGCTTTACACCAAAAATAAGTGCTTATGCACTACAAGATAGAGGGTATGACACATATGAAGCAAATGTGTGCTTAGGATTCAAACCTGATGAAAGAGATTACGCACCGGCTTTCCAGATGCTTCGAGCTTTAGGGATACATAGGATTCGACTTCTATCAAACAATCCTGATAAACGTAGGCAGCTCAATGAATACGGCCTAGAAATTGATGCCGTAGAGAACCTCTACGGAAGGGTCACAGAATACAACAAGGAATATATTGCTACAAAAATTTCAAAATTCCATCATAATATAAACATGGAAATTGTTAACAACTCTAGTAACTATTTCCACCATAATAATAGTAATCAATAACAGAAAAGGAGGAAGCACTATGGAAGATAGTTTTCAATCAGATGGTTTGAAATTTCCAGTTATGTTTGAGGGGGATTTTGATGGCGAAGGGCTAAAATTCGGAATAATCGTCTCACGCTTTAACTCAACGATTACCGAACGATTGTTAGAAGGGGCACTGGATTGTTTAAAGAGGCATCGAGTAGGGATAGAGAATGTAGAGATCATAAGAGTACCCGGTAGCATCGAAGTAATCTATGCTTTGAATCTGTTAAACAATAGTAGTAGATATGATGCCATAATAGTACTTGCTGCCGTAATACAAGGAGAAACTTATCACTTCAATATCGTAGCAAACGAAATTGGAAAGGCTGTGGCACAATTTAACATGCATTCTAAAGTTCCTATAACATTTGGGGTGTTAACTACAGAAACAATAGACCAAGCACTGAATAGAGCGGGAATAAAGAATGGGAATAAAGGTTTCGAGGCAGCAATGGCAGCTTTAGAAATGGCAAATTTAAGAAAACAATTTTAACATTAAGCTATTCTGACACAAATTAAGATCCAAGAAAGTCTCTACAAATAACTCCCCCTGTGACATTTACTATACAATAGCAATGCCTGGGGGAGTTAGATTTTCTCTATCACATCTTTTTGGTAGTATCACATATTTGAGAATCAATTACTTTTTTGACTTTTTTCATTACTTCATCTGGATTTCTTCCAAAAACTCTTATCATTGCCTCTTTCCCAATCCAGCCATCGTCGTATATGATGTCCGGTATTTCTCCAAACTCTTCAACCGCTTTACTGATCATCCAATGCATGGATTGTCCATCGTGTATCCTTACCTCATTTGGCTCTGATCCTCTATCGTATTTATAGATTTTAAGACCAGATTTTCGTGCATTTTCTACGTATTCTTCTTCAAACTTGATATTTGTAACACATCTGATATATGGTGAAAAGTTCTTTGCGCTTAGTGCCATCCTAGCTGTATGTGATCTGTCTTTGAAAGAAGGCCCGTAAACAAAAACAGGTCTTCCATTCATCTTTCTTATCCTTCCAGGGAACTTTGCAACTTCGAATTCGTTTGTGGACCAAGGCATTGCGTATGAAATGTTCTGCCCTACCTCTGGAATAGTGTATTCACCTATTGCTTCTATTTCTGGAATTATCTTTTCAAGAGAATCTATCGCATCACTCTTCATCCAATTTCTTGCGAGTTTTTCTGTTTGAACCTGTTGGACTTCAGTGCTTAGTTCTAGCACTTTCTCAAGAACTTCCATTGCTGATTGTATTGCATGAGTGACAGGATAACCTAAAGAAAGAAATCCTGTCAATAAACTTGAAAAGGCACAACCTGTTCCATGAAACGAGCTACTCATCTGGCCATACACACGTTTAATCTCATAAATATCATGTTTATAAAGAACTCTTATCACATCCTTATTATTGGCATCATGTCCACAAGTTACTATACATTTTTCAGAAGGAGACAAGTTCAATCTCTTAGCTTCGTCGTTGTTTAAGACAACATAATCTGCAAATTTCAAATTATCTAGAATTGATTGTTCGGATTCAAAATAATATCCAGAACTTGAACTCAGAATTATATTCCAGATGATTTTAGCATTCTTAAACTTTTCTCTGACTAGTTTAACTATTTCAGGGGACGCAAGACCTATCTTTATGAAATCTGGCTCAGGCAAGACTGTCAATTCTCTGTCTATTTCTTCCCACTTTCTGAAAATCAAAGAGAACACTTTATTACTATTTTGAACCGTATGTGCGCTTACAACCCCCATCGCTGTAATACCAAGTAGAGAAAGTGATTTCACATCTTGCAGAATCCCTGCACCTGCTGAAGGGTCAAAACCTGATACAACAAGTAGCATCATACTCCCTCCCAATAATCAATTAGTTCCTCTAATCCTGCACTGCAATCGTCTGATGGTTCTATAATAAGATCCAAGGGCAAAGTTTTTGATATTTCGTGTATAAAATCCAGAATCTTGCGAAACTCTCTAGAATCGCCCCATGGTGCATGATGACATTTACTATATGTTTCTAAATCTGCATAATATATGTGAATCTCAGCAAGACGTGGAAGACATTTTGAAATGAATTCAATTGGGTCTAAGTTGTAGATTTCAGAGTCAATCAGTAAATGGCCAATATCGATGCACATATGAGTTCCACTTTCTTTCAAAATCCAAAGATAATCTTCGGCTGTATGGAATACATCATTCATGTACACATTTTCGATACGAACGGGAATGTGTTGAAGTGCCATGGATATACCATTTATAGCATCTTCAAGTATCTTTCTATTGTTAAGCCATTTATCTTTTTGAACTGCATTTGGGAAGTGAATTACCATGTATTCAGCATTGATCTCGTGTGCAAGTACTGCACACTGCAGATTAATTTGATATGTATCTCTCCGAAGTAACATATCATCTGAAGTTGGATATGGATGTTTGCTTATATATCTATAGATGAACGGTGCATGAACGCCAAAAGTTGCTTTTCTTTGTTCTAAGAAGTCCATTACTCTTCCCAAATCATCATGATTGAAGAACGTCAATTCATAATGCTCGGAAATCGGTAACGTATTCAATTCCTCAACATTGGCTCTGATCAGACTCGTTGAAATTCCCTTCTTTCTAGTCATAATAACCCTTCCTAAAAGATCCAAAATTAAGAGAGTCCGAAATCATGTACCCTTTAACGTAAACTCTTCTGTAACCTTGATAGCACAGAATGGGCCACACATAGAACAACCTTTATCATCATATGGCCTTTTACTATATTTTTCCAAAGCTACTCGAGAATCAATTGCCAATTCAAACATCTTCTCCCAATTGAAATTCACCCTTGCAACCGCCATTTGTTTCTCAAGTTCTAAAGCTCTTTTCGATCTTTTTGCAACATCAGCAACCGTAGCAGCTATACGGCTTGCCACAATCCCTTCTCTTACATCTTCAATATCTGGCAATGAGACATGTTCAGACGGTGTAACATAACATAGGAAATCACACCCAAAGTAACCTGCTAAAGCACCTCCAATGGCACCAACTATATGATCATATCCTACACCTCTATCAGTTGGCAATGGACCTAACAAAAAGATTGGTGCCCCTTTTCCTATCTTCTTCATCAATTTTACATTTGCTTCTATTTCATTGAGTGGTACATGTCCAGGCCCTTCGATCATAACTTGAACCCCTTTTCCCCATGCTCTTTCCACCAATTTCTGCATCTCTAGCAATTCTTCAATTTGCTGAGGATCTGTTGCATCAATAATTGAACCTGGTCTCATACCATCGCCAAGACTTATCGTCACATCATAATCGTGAGCTATGTCTAATATCTCATCAAAATGTTCGTAGAATGGGTTTTCTTTGCCATTCTTTAACATCCAACCGGTTATTATAGCACCACCGCGGCTTACCATCTTCAAGATCCGATTCCCATTTCTTAATCGTTGAAGAGTCCTGTTGGTAATACCAGCATGAATTGTCATGAAGTCAATACCATCTTCCGCATGTGATAAAACCATGTTGATAAAATCTTTCTCAGAAAAGTCGACCACATTTTTACCATTGGAATACGATATAACAGCAGAATCGTATATAGGCACAGAGCCGACTGGAATTGGGCTCATCTCTACTATATGTCTTCTCATATCCTTTAAATCTCCCCAAGTAGAGAGGACCATCACAGTATCTGTTTGTGCTTTCAACGCAACATTCATTTTTTCGATCTCCTCATCGAATGTAGAGTATCCAACAGAAGTTCCAATATTTGCATTAACCTTTATGGAAAAACCTTCTCCTATTATTATGGGCTTTGTTACGTTATGTTTTTTGTTCTTCGGAATAACAGCTTTACCTGTTGACAATGCTTCAAATACGAATTCTTTTGAGACATCTTCATTTTTTATGCAAAATTCCATTTCTTTTGACAACAGCCTATTCTTAGCCATTTCAGCCTGCGTCATTGAATTCGATGAGTAATCCTTATTTTCCCTTTCTCTTTGGCCTTTCATATTCTCACTACCTTCTTTTTCAATTCTGACTCTATAGTCTCAGCAGCTTTTAATCCAGACATCACCATGCCACCAAATATTGGTCCCATCCTTGGTCCTCCATTAGCACTTACTGCGGCCATACCAATTACATAAAGCCCTGGGTAGATTTCCCCAGTATTTTCGACAACAAACTTTTCACCGTTTTCGGCATCCATTGGAAATTCAAATTCGACTACTTTGCAACTTTTTGCATCTTCTCTTAAACTTTGAGAATTATTCAATATTCCTCTCTTTGCGAGTAATCTTACAAGATTGGCGGGATGACCTGTACCGTCTATTGTATATTTTGCGACTACTGTAATAGGATCGACGTGGAGCCTTTCCTTCATTGTAGGTGCCCAATTTACGACAATCCCTTCAACTCGATTGTCATACATAAGCAAATCTTCAACATACATATTGTTAAAAATTGTGGCGCCGTGTTTAGTAGCATTGTAAAGCATAGCCGAAGCAAAATGAACGGCATCACAAATAAGAAATTCTCCATCCTTTTTGTAGCTGACCTTGTATTCTTCCAAATACCACTCAAGTTCACCTTCCAAGACAATTTCATTGAACATCATACCCCCACCCCAAATTCCTCCACCAGGTTCGTTTTTTGCCTCAAAAATTGCCACTTTTCTACCATTTTTGGCAAGTTCTGTAGCTAAGGCAAGCGCGCTAGGTCCACACCCTGATATTGCTACGTCGACAACTAGGTGGTCTTCAAATTTCTTAAAGAAGTGCTTAGTAATGATCTGAGAAATCTTTGTATCCTTCTTGTCCATTTCCGTGTTTTCCCTCCTTCATCAATCGTTTAAAGCAAAAGCCCCTCCAACATTCGGAGGGGCTTCTACTTTTATTGATTTATTGCCTATTGTTTCTTCATCATCCATAATTCCGAATCCCTCCGCCGGTATTATCCGGATCAGGTTCGTAGGGTCGAGGAATTAGCTTCCTCCTCTCAGCCCCGCAATATAGAGCTCCCCTTCGGTTACAATATTGACTTTTCAAACTTGATTTTACCTTATTATGCTATAACAAGCAATGAATAAAACACCTATAAAAATCTTGAATAAGGATAGAACAAATCAATTGTCAACGTTTTATTCTATTTCTAAGCTGAAATCGGTATATCTAACCTCTGAAGTCAATTTACCAAGTGAGATAACATCAATCCAGTCACAATTATACTCATCCACTTTGTCAGGATCAACTCCACCTGATACTTCTATCACTACATTTGGGTACATCTCTTTGATCCTTTTTGCAGTTTTGAAAGCTTCATCAGGAGCAAAATTATCTAGCATCACTATATCTGCACCTACCTCACATGCTTCCATCGCCATTTCCTCTGTTTCTGCCTCACATTCTATTTTCTTGGTAAAACTCATATTCTTTCTCACTTGCCTAATAGCTTCGGAGACGGAACCATAGATTTTTATATGATTATCCTTTATCATGGCACAATCTGATAGATTCAGCCTATGAGTATCACCACCACCATGTATAATTGCAATCTTTTGAAGTTCACCAGCAAATGGGATGGTCTTCCTAGTTGCTGCAATTTTTACTTTGCCATCTACTTTTTGAAGTAACCTATGTGTTTTAGTCGCAACTGAACTCATGAAAGAAAGCACATTTAGTATAGTTCTTTCACATATCAATACGTTATACGCATCTCCCCATAATTCAGCAATAGTACCTCTATAAGCCTTTTCACCGTCTGAATTGTAGAATTCTGACTTTACGGAAAATGTTTCAAGTACATTTTCAACAATTTCAACACCAGAAAGAACAGCTTCGTCACTTTTCAAAAGAATAATTGCATGCACGTCCTTACCCCGAAGCGGATATGAGGCAAAATCGATTAATAATTCATCATGCCTAATTAAATCAACTATTTCATTTACCAGTTTCTCAAACATCTTTCTCACACCTTTCTCAAAATAGTCCTTATATAAATCATATACTGATTATGCTTAGTGTTGCGTAGGTTTTTCCGTAATCTCAAGCATTCTTTCCACGACTCTTTTGATATCACCCGATAATTCTTCTGGAAGTTCGACTTCATACTTTTCTTCGATTAATGCTGAAAGAGTATTCTTTAGATTATTCTTTTTCATATTATAACAATTCATTGAATGCACAGGTATAAAGGTTCTATCTGGGTACAGTTTTTTTAACTTTGCAATCATTCCCTTTTCGGTAACAACAATGAATTCTTTTGCATTTGATGTAGATGGATATTTTTCCATCTGTGATGTACTCCCTACAAAATTGGCATATTTTCTGATGCTCGATGGAACCTCAGGATGTGCCATAACTTCAGCCTGACGATATTTGTTAAGTAATTCAAGTATCTCCTCATCAGTTACATAATTGTGCACATAACAGTATCCTGAATCACCTGGAATAGGAATTACCTTTTTCCCTGTAACTTCCGCAACATAAGATGCAAGGTTTTTATCTGGACAAAACAAAACAACATCTGTATCCAAAGCACTAACAACATCTACTGCATTTGCAGAAGTGCAAATTATATCTGCCACTGCTTTCACCTCAGCTGAACTATTGACATACGCAACAACTGGGGCATTATACATATCCTTGAACCTTAATACATCTTCTCGACGTAAACAATTTGCCATTGGGCAAGTAGAACCTTTGACAGGCACTATCACTTTTTTATCCATGTTAAGTGCCTTTATCATATCTGCCATAAAATCAACACCCAAAAACAGGATCTTATCTGTTTTCACCTTTATTGCCTGCCTTGCGAGTTGCAACGAATCCCCAACAAAATCAGCTATTTGTTGTAGTTCTTCTATCTGATAATTATGTGCCATGATTATATAACCTTTTTCATCAGCAATTCTTCTAACATCTTCTGGCTTTGGAAATGTTGACACTATCATTTCACCCCTTTCATACATTTCTGATGTAGTTGACGTAATGATTAACAGAAATCATTCAACCGATCTGAAATTTCGAAGTCCTTTTTTTAATTGCACTTACCAAGGATAGAGGAGCCAAATAGCTTGTTTTTGGATTTGGTGATGGTTTGTTCTTGTGAATTACACTGTAATTTCCAACAGAGGAATAGATGTTAACCTCATGTATATTCTCATCGATACTTGGGTCTGCCAAGAAATTCACCTTGACTTTATCAAAACTACCGACAGCTAAAGAAAGCGTAACGGAAACATTTGCATTTTGAGGGAACTTAGATATAGCTTCTTTTGCATTTCCACTGAAAACTACCTCTGTTTTAACTAATCCCTCCATATTGAAAGCTTTTGCCGGTTTTCTTGTATTAAGTTCTACATAATCAACAAAAGGTTTTACTGCATTTATTATGTCTATTCCACCAATAGCACCTGATGGAACAAAAACACTAGATTGAGAATCCTTGAGCAAGTCTAGAAAGTTTTCGAAAAATGATGTGTCAGCAAATGCACCGGAACTAATGATGTAAAAATCTTTCCCTGATTTAATGACTTGTTCACCATATTCCTTAACTGCACCTACCGATGCGCACTCAACAACAAAATCAGCCTCTTTAGGAATATAAAACGTGTTACCTATGTATTCACCAGAAAAACCTGTTTCTTTGATATCATAATACCAACTTCTAGTTACAAGTCCTCCAAGTTCATCAGCAACTATCCTAGCTATGTTTCCCCCACCTATGAAAAAAACTCTCATGTTTAGATACCTCTTTTCGATAAAGAATAAATCATACTTTACGTATATTGATATTATTATACATTTGCTGTATATAGCTGTCAATAACTATCTTTTTGAACGAAATGAATTCAGTCATAGGAACACTTAACATTCAATAAAAGTTATGGCAAAATAGTTATGTGTCTTGGATGATTGAACTTCTCGAGAACTATTCAAAAATAGAAAGTGGCTACAAGATTGGGGAGTGATTAGTATGAAGATTAAAGTACTCACACTTAATTTGCACACTTATCAAGAACTCGACATAAACAAGTTTGAAACTTCTCAAGCGTTTTTAGACGCATACAGAATCATTCAAGAACACATTGCCAAATTCATAGTCCAAAATGACGTGGACTTTGTGACATTTCAAGAAGCAGGGCAGTTGCAAGGTGAAAGTGTATGTGAGAAGAAATTTGGCATCGGCATCAAACCAAGCAACTATTTAAGATTGCTAAACAACATACTTTCTGAATATGGTGGGAAGTACGAGTACGTATGGGATTTTTCTCACTACAGTTTTGATTTTTGGGAGGAAGGTTTAGGCATACTATCTAAGCACAGAATTGTCGACTTTGAATCTCGATATGTTTCAAAAGAGACTGATCCAAAGGTTTTTAGATCAAGAAAGATCATAAGGACCGGCGTAGAGGTCGATAACAAGATTTTTGATGTCTACTCTGTCCACTTCAACTGGCCGGAATTGGGATTCAGAGAAGAGTTTGAAAACGTTCTCAAGTGGATTGAAAAACGTGGAAACGAGAACTTCATCGTGGCAGGAGATTTCAACGTGTCTTCAAATTCTCAAGAATATGGACTAATAAAGGATGCACGAGTATTTGATAAACCACTGATAGATGCATGGATAAACACAAATCCATCGAAACCAAGTGAGCCTACCTTCTCTGGCAACAGTTCGGAACCACCAAGCAGAATAGACTACATCCTACTACCACATAGTTTCAAACCATTGCGATGCGAGGTTGTATTCAAAGAAAGAATCGGTGAGTTGAGAGTGTCTGACCACTTTGGATTACTTTGCGAATTGGAGATTGATTAAAGAAATGGCAAATGATGAAAGGCTAACGACGCTAACGGATGAGAAGGTGAGCACATGTTCATCTTCAATCAGCGAGGAGACTCCAACTTCTGCAAGTTGGAGAGGAATCGCCAACCCTCCTTTCTTATTAGATACCGTGTTAGCTCATAATTATATGTCATCGAAATATAATGTTGGTTGGATCATATTTCCGTCGCTGAAATTGCCATTACCATTTCTCTCTTGCATGTGGTATAATTCTTCCGTGAGTCCTTCTATCTCTTCTCTCAATTTTACCATGTTTAGACTTTTGTAGATTTCTCTCAGTTTTTCTTTTTGTTCTTCTTCTAACTGCTCGCTCTTAAGCAATCTTTGATATGGCGTTTCTGGCTTTTCATACACTTTTTTGACTGTTTTACCATTCTCGTTTTTTATCCTGGCTTTCAGTTTGAAATTTGCTATGAAGAAGTTATCAAGTAAGTCTGCCCTTTTGTAAATCTCGTTGAGCAGG
>Ga0208564_1000679_pt1 | contig 30794 bp, 20 predicted proteins | sample AD_UKC073_MetaG_FD_184439 | JGI IMG/M metagenome (GOLD analysis project Ga0208564, IMG submission 184439) | Active sludge microbial communities of municipal wastewater-treating anaerobic digesters from USA - AD_UKC073_MetaG (SPAdes) (version 2) | ecosystem: Engineered > Bioreactor > Anaerobic >... | reverse complement strand
CCAAGAGGCTCACATATTCCGCCTGTACTCCCCACCCACATCGTACAACGCATGACTGATCTGCCCGAGGCTATGCGTCTTCACCGCTTCCACCAGCGATTCAAACACATTCCGCCGCTCCCGCGCCGTCGCCTGTAGCGCCTTCAGCCCCTCGGCGGCGTAGCCGTTGCGGTTGCCCTGATACCCCGCCACGTTCGCAATCTGCTGCCCCTTCTCCGCTTCCGTCGAGCGGATCAGCTCGATCTCGGTGACGATGTCGCCGCCGTGTTCCTTCGGCAGGAAGGTGTTGACGCCCACCAGCGGCAGGCTGCCGTCGTGCTTCTTGTGCTCGTAGTACAGGCTTTCTTCCTGGATCTTGCCGCGCTGGTACATGGTGTCCATGGCGCCCAGCACGCCGCCGCGCTCGCTGATCGCCTCGAACTCCTTGTACACCGCCTCTTCCACGATGTCGGTCAGCTTGTCCACGATGAAGCTGCCCTGCCACGGGTTCTCGCAGAAGTTCAGCCCCAGCTCCTTGTTGATGATCATCTGGATGGCCACGGCGCGGCGCACGGACTCTTCCGTGGGCGTGGTGATGGCTTCGTCGTAGGCGTTGGTGTGCAGGCTGTTGCAGTTGTCGAACAGCGCGTACAGCGCCTGCAGCGTAGTGCGGATGTCGTTGAACTGGATCTCCTGCGCGTGCAGGGAGCGGCCGCTGGTCTGGATGTGGTACTTCATCATCTGGCTTCTGCTGCTTGCGCCATACCGCTCGCGCATGGCACGGGCCCAGATGCGGCGGGCGACGCGGCCGATGACGGTGTATTCCGGGTCCATGCCGTTGGAGAAGAAGAACGACAGGTTGGGCGCGAAGTCGTCGATCTTCATCCCGCGCGCCAGGTAGTACTCCACGATGGTGAAGCCGTTGCTCAGGGTGAAGGCCAACTGGCTGATCGGGTTCGCCCCGGCTTCGGCGATGTGGTAGCCGGAGATGGACACCGAGTAGAAGTTGCGGACGGCGTGGTCCACGAAGTACTGCTGGATGTCGCCCATCATGCGCAGGGCGAACTCGGTGCTGAAGATGCAGGTGTTCTGGGCCTGGTCTTCCTTCAGGATGTCGGCCTGCACGGTGCCGCGCACCGTCTTCAGCGTCTGCGCCTTGATGCGGGCGTAGGTCTCGGCATCCACCAGCTGGTCGCCGGTGACGCCCAGCAGGGCTAGCCCTAAGCCGTTGTTGCCCTGCGGCAGCTCGCCTTCGTAGCGCGGGCGCGGCTTGCCTTCGAAGAGGGCGTCGATCTTCTTCTGGGCTTCGGCCCAGCGTGCCGGGTCTGCCTTCAGGTATTGCTCCACCTGCTGGTCGATGGCGGTGTTCATGAACATCGCCAGGATGATCGGCGCCGGGCCGTTGATGGTCATCGACACGCTGGTGGTGGGCGCGCACAGGTCGAAGCCGGAGTACAGCTTCTTCATGTCGTCCAGCGTGGGCACGTTGACGCCGGAGTTGCCGATCTTGCCGTAGATGTCCGGGCGCGGCGCCGGGTCTTCGCCGTACAGGGTCACGCTGTCGAAGGCGGTGGACAGGCGCGCGGCCGGCTGGCCCAGGCTGAGGTAGTGGAAGCGGCGGTTGGTGCGCTCCGGCGTGCCCTCGCCCGCGAACATGCGGATGGGGTCCTCGCCGGTGCGGCGGTACGGGTACACGCCGCCGGTGTACGGATAGGCACCCGGCAGGTTTTCCTTCTGCAGGAAGACCAGCAGTTCGCCCCACGACTTGTAGGTGGGCGCGGCGATCTTCGGGATCTGCTGGTGGCTGAGCGATTCGCGGTAGTTCTCCACGCGGATGGTCTTGTCGCGTACCTGGTATTCGTTCACCGGCTCGGTGATGGATTTCAGGCGGGCCGGCCAGTCGCGCAGCAGCTTCAGCGCCTCGGAATCCAGCGACTGGATAGCGTCGTTGTAGCGCTGGCGCAGGGTCTTCAGGCTGCGGTCGTCGCCCTCGGTGAGGGCTTCGGCCGGGTACAGGTCCAGCGCCTTGGGCAGCGCGGCGTCGCCCAGTTCCTTCAGCGCGTCCCACAACGACTGCGCACGATCGGCGATCTCCGCCTGCGATTCGATGCGCGCATTGATGGCGCGGCCCTGCTCGGCGATCTCGGCGAGATACCTGACCCTCGCGCCGGGGATCAGCACGGTGGCGCGGGGTTCCTTGAGGGTGGTGTCGATGGTCGGGACCAGGAGGGAAGGGAAAAGGGGGTCAGAGTCACTTTTCGACTCACCCTCACCGCCACCAGCACTGCCTGCATCCGAAAAGTGACTCTGACCCCCTTTTCCTTTCCCGCCTCCCAGCTTCTCGCGCAGCAGGCGGCACAGGTTGGCGAACATCCAGTTCAGGCCGGGGTCATTGAATTGGCTGGCAATCGTCGGATAGACCGGGACGTCCTCGTCCTTCAAGTCGAACTTCACGCGGTTACGCTTCCACTGCTTGCGCACGTCGCGCAGGGCGTCCTCGGCGCCGCGCTTGTCGAACTTGTTGAGCACGACGAGTTCGGCGTAGTCCAGCATGTCGATCTTCTCGAGCTGGCTGGGCGCGCCGAAGTCGCTGGTCATCACGTACATCGGGAAGTCGACCAGGTCCACGATCTCCGAGTCGCTCTGGCCGATGCCGGCGGTTTCCACGATGACCAGGTCATAGCCCAGCGACTTCAGGAAGGCGATGCAGTCCTGCAGCACCACGTTGGTGGCAGCGTGCTGGCGGCGGGTGGCCATCGAGCGCATGAACACGCGCTTGCTGCGCAGCGAGTTCATGCGGATACGGTCGCCCAGCAGTGCGCCACCGGTGCGGCGGCGGGTGGGGTCCACGCTGACCACGGCGATGTGCATGTCTGGGAAGTTGGCCAGGAAGCGGTTCAGCAGCTCGTCGGTGACCGATGACTTGCCGGCGCCACCGGTGCCGGTGATGCCCACCACCGGGGTCTTGCCGCCGGCCAGCTGCCATTCCTTGCGCAGGTGCGCCAGTTCGGCCTCGTCCAGCGCCGACTCTTCGATGGCGGAGAGCATCCGGCCGATCTCGATCTCGTTGTCGAATTCGACCTGGTGCGGCTTGTCGACGGGCAGGCGCGCGGCCGCGGCGCGCTTGACCACGTCCTCGATCATCGCCACCAACCCCATGTGCATGCCGTCGTTGGGGTGGTAGATCCGCTCCACGCCGTAGGCTTCCAGCTCGCGGATCTCCTCCGGCGTGATGGTGCCGCCGCCGCCGGCGAACACGCGGATGTGCGCGGCGTTGCGCTCCTTCAGCATGTCCACCATGTACTTCAGGTACTCGACGTGGCCGCCTTGGTAACTGGACAGTGCAATCGCATCGGCGTCTTCCTGCAGCGCCGCGCGCACCACGTCCTCCACGCTGCGGTTGTGGCCCAGGTGGATGACCTCCGCGCCCTGCGCCTGGATCAGCCGGCGCATGATATTGATCGCGGCGTCGTGGCCGTCGAACAGGCTGGCGGCGGTGACGAAGCGCAGCGGGCTGCGGTGTTCGTCCAGTGCAGTGGAAGCCGTGGTTGGAAGCTGGGCGGTGGGGGTATTCATGAGACTGCGTTCACATGGGACGTGGCAATTTGCCCATTGTACCGCCCATGTGAACGCAGCCCGCTGCGTCTGCTGCTGCCCTACTTCACTTCATCAAACACGTACTCATGCTGGCCGTCGCGCACAATGAGCTGGCGCACACCAGCCTTCACTGCACCGACAAACGGGAATCCGGCGGCCACCGGGTCGATGGTGACAAACGCCAGACTACCGTCAGGCTGTGGCTGGGTCGCAACCGCAGATGCAAACGCGCCCACATCGAAGACCACTTTCCCCGGCTTGCGAACGACCTGCACATCACCCAGCGCAGCGTTGTGATAGCGCGGCGCAAGGGCGGCCAGCGCTTTGTTGTCTGCGGGCCACTGCAGCAACTTGCGCTGCGCATCGAATGCGGCGCGATTGGCTTTGGCTGTGGCGGCGGCAGCGGCCACCGCCTGCGGCTCGCCATCGAACATCAACTCCATCAGCCGCCGCTTGAACGGGCCACGTAGGTACACGCCTTCATCGGCATTGGTCAGGATCACCGCGCCCACTTTCTGCTCCGGCCACCACATCATGTTGGAATGGAAGCCGCCCAAGTCGCCGCCGTGGTCGATCACGGTGACGCCGTCACTGTTGTCCACCATCAAGGCCATTGCATAATTCTTGTCCACGCCGAGGGCGATTTGCGGCTCACGGCGTTGCAATAAAGCAGCCTCCCCGATGTAGCGTTTGCCATCCGGCAGCAGGCCACGGTCGATTTCCATTTGTACATACTTGAGCATGTCGTCCACCGTGCTCCACGCCGCACCGGCTGGACGCGAGGCGATGATGGTGTCGTTCAACCCCATGCCCATGACCTGCACCTTGTGGTTGATGTCGTAACCATGCGGCGCAGCGTAGTCACCGGTTTGCGCCTTGACATAATCGAAGGTGGTGTTGCGCATGCCCAATGGATCAAATACCAGCGCCTGCATCGCCCTGTCATAGCCGGCGCCCAGCTCACTACCGGGGTACGCAACTTGGCCGCCGATATAACCCGCAGCCGCAGCCATCGGGTTGGAATACTGGAACAATTCACCAAACCCGCTGGTGGGTTGCATCGTGCCCAGCGTTGTCAGCACGCTGGCGGGGGTTTGTTTTTCGCCTTCAAACAACCACTCCATATCCTGCCTGGGCACACCAGTGCACGCGCAGATCAGGTGTTTCACCAGCACCTTGTCAGTGGTGGCGGCATCCCCCAGTTTGAAGCCGGGATACACATCTTCGGCGCGCGCATTCCAATCCAGCTTGCCGGCATCCACCAGTTTGGCCAGCATCAGCGTGGTCAACGCCTTGGTATTGGAGGCGATCATGAAGCGGGTGTCGGCATCGACTTTGGCAGGCTTGCCCAGCTGACGCACCCCGAAGCCACGTGCCATCACCACTTTGCCATTCTGAATGATGCCGATGGCGACACCCGGCACATCAAAATCCTTGCGCATCTGTTCGACAAAATTGGCCACTTGCTGCAGGCGGGCCGCATCCAATGGATGTGCACTGCGCCCGGCGAAGGTTTCACGCACATAACCCGCTGGCAGTAGTCGTTGAAAGAGTTTGCCAAACTGCGATGCGCGCTTTTCGGCGATACCTTGGTCTACATCGGCCAGGATCACCGTCCACAATTTGCCGCGCCGATAGGCCGAGGCGTTGACGACCCGCTTGGCATTCTGCGGCACGTCATAATCATAGGAACGACGCTGCTCCCAGCCATCACGCGGGGCGGCATCGGTGGCCAGTAAAAATTTCGGCGCCATGCCCAATGCCTGCCATGCCTGCGCTACGGCGTCATCCGCGCTGCCAGCCGTCGCATCCACAATCACCAAGCGCGAGCCGTCAGCTTCGGGCGGGGTCAACACCACGGCATTGCCGCGTTGCTCGCGTGTCCAACCCTCGGGAAGAATAAACGTTGTCCCACGCGGTGTTGTGGCCGGTTGATCAGCCGCTGCCGTCGCAGCTTGCGGTGCAGGCGCAGCTGCGACCGAGATCGACATCGGGAGTGCCGTGGAGATCGAGAGTCCGATCACCAGCGCGGTGTGCTTGAACATTGGGCGCATTGCAATTCTCCGGAAAGTGGGCAGGTATGGCGCGGTAGCGACGCGTGGTGAAGCAATGCAATTCCAATTCAACGGTGCCTATTGGCAAACGTGGTCAGCATGCCACGCAGGCCATCCACCATAATGTGGCATGCTGGAGTCACTATTTCTGGTGACCCTACATGACCCGCCACGCGCTGCTGTTGCCTCTGCTGATCGCCCTGTCCGCCTGCTCCACGCCGGCCACTGTCAGCGATGTTGCGCCACAGGTGCTTGTGCTGGGCGAAGTACACGACAACGCCGCAGGTCATGCTGCGCGCGTGGCCTTGCTGCAGGGCAAACTTGCCGCCGGCTGGCGCCCTGCGATTGCGATGGAGCAGTTTGATACTGATCAGCAACCTGCGCTGGACACGGCAATGCGCGAATGCGCCGATGCCGCTTGCGTGATTGCCAAAGTGGCTGCGGCCAAGAGCAGCTGGACGTGGGAGTACTACACACCGGTGATTGCGCTGGCATTGCAATACAAACTGCCACTGTATGGTGCCAATTTGTCGCGCGGCGATGCGTCCAAGGTCGTGAAAGATGGCTTTGCCGCCGCGCTGCCGGCCGCTCTCATCGCACATTATTCGCTGGACACTCTACCCAGCGGGGTGCTGGCTGCACAGGAAAACGCAGTGCGTGACAGTCACTGCGGCGCACTGCCGGAAGCACTGGTCGGCCCGATGGCCAAGGCGCAGATCGCACGCGACGTGGTGATGGCGCAAACCCTGCGCGCGCACGCCGCCACTGGCATCGTCCTGATTGCCGGCAACGGCCATGTGCGCAGCGATATCGCGGTGCCGTTCTGGCTGCATCGCGATGGCTTGCGCGTGCACTCCGTGGGCTTTCTGGAACCCGCTACCGATACCACCGCCTTCGATGACATCAGGTACATCCCCGCCAGCACCCGTGCGGATCCGTGCGTGGGCTTCAAAACCGGCAAGCCGGCTGGCTAGCGCGGCTCGAAACTGACGCTACGCGTCACACTCTGCCGCCAAAGCAAGGCAAATCAGCTCTTGGCTGTATGGCACGGGAGTTGCTTTGGCTTGTTGGGCATGGACAGCCCGTTCCCCCGTCGAGCCAGTCGCCACGCCTTGCCAACCCTCTTGTTGGCCATGTGCGCACTGCTGAGCATCCCCGGGCAAACGCAATCGGCGGGCACGACTCCATCACAACCACCACAATCGCCGCTTGGCTGGATGCCGCCTGACGTATTCGGTACCGGTGAAGGCCTGCCAGATCCCACCGTCAACAGCATTGCAAGCCTTCCGAATGGACAAGTGTGGATGGGCACCATGCAAGGCCTGGCACGTCAGGATGGAGCGCGCCTGACCCATATCAATGGACTGCCGGGAATGAATGGCCGCGCCGTTCACAGCGTGGCCACCAGCACAGATGGCGATGTCTATGCGGCCTATGAAAGTACCGGGATATTCCGGTTGCAGCACGGCGTTTGGGCATCGCTGGGCTCGCCGTTCGGTGCACAGCGCAGCCGCCGTATTCGTATCATCGAGGTCAATGGCGAACAACGCATTTATGCCACTGGTGACGGTGTGGCGCGCTGGGTTGGGCAACACTGGCAGCACCTGCCGTTGCCAGTAGACATGCAGGGCTATGAGATTTTCGATATCGCCGTGCAAGCTGCCTCCGACAATCAGCCGGAAACCATATGGCTGGGGAGTTTCGGTGCTGGGCTATTGCGTTGTATCACTGGGCAAGCCTGTACCCGGGTAAAGATTACCGGCGCAGGGCCACGCACCAATGAAGTTCGCAGCCTGCTGCTACAGCCGCGCGAGGATGGCCAACAAGCACTCTGGGTGGCGATGCTGGGTGGCGGTGTTGCCCGCTTTCAGGCAGGTGTGTGGACCCGCTGGAGTACCGCCAATAGCAGCTTGCCGAGCGATTTCGTGAACGATCTCGCGCAGGTCAAGCCGGATCCATCACATACCGAGATTTGGGCTGGTACCCGTGGTGGTTTGGCGATGATGAGCAATGAGCAAGTGTGGCGTACTGACCGCACGGCCAGTGCGCAGACCCAGCAAACTTCGCGCATTCGCAGCATCAGTACGCACACAACCAGCCAAGGCCAGCCGACGGTTTGGCTGGGTACCGATGGTGGCGCGATGCGCATTCCGCTGGCCGGGCCATGGCAAGTGATCAGTACATTGGGGAATGACGCCAACGGAATTTGGGGTCTTTGGGTCGAGTCGGTGGAGGATGGCCAACAACGCGTATGGCTGGCGACCGATGGTGACGGTGTGGCGCGTCTTGAACATGGCCAATGGCAGCACTACGGCAAGGCGGAAGGCATTCCCAATCAAACTGTGCGCAGCGTGCTGAGGGTGCCCAATGGCAGCAAGCAGGGCTCGCTCTGGATTGGCACCTGGGCCGGCCATGTCCTGCGCCTGCAAGGGGACCACTTCATCGAAGTCGCCACGCCATGGCGCAAGCAGGACGATGAATCTGCCAGTTTGATGTTGGCTGACAACAGCGACCTGTGGGCCAGCTCACGCACGCAAGGAATTGCACATTGGAATGGCCGCGAATGGGATTGGATGCCGGCCGGGCACGAAGCGCCCAACCGCATCTATGCGGCGGTCAAGCTGGGGCAGGATGTGTGGTTCAGCACCCTTGAACGCGGGTTGGCACGCTTGCGCGCCGGGCAATGGCGCTATTTTCAATCCAACATCGGACTCCCGCAGGACACCTTGTACGACTTGCGTGTAATTACGGTGGATGGCCACCCCCAGCTATGGACAGGAAGTAATAAGCATGGCTTGCTGCGGATCGATGTCAGCGATCCCGATCAGCCGCGCCTGATCACCCAGCCAGCCTTGCCTACGCTGCCCATTCCGCTGGTGTACGGCGCATTGCAGGATGGCGCGGGTGATGTATTGGTATGCACCGACTATGGCGTCTTTTTGTGGCGCGCGACGGCCACCGGTTACACCTCCACTGCCTACCATCGGCAAGATGGCTTACCGCATGACGAATGCAATGGCAGCGCCATGCAAAAAGATGCCAATGGCAGGGTGTGGATCGGTACCGTTGGCGGCGCCGCCGTTTACACCCCTTGGCGCAATGCTGCGCGCAAGCCATCGCAGCTCATCATCAGCGACCTGATGGTCGATGGCAATCCCATCGCCATGCGTGGCGGTGTAATTCAACTCCCGAAGCGAGACAGCAGCCTAGAGCTGAAATACAGTCTGCTGACTGGTGAGAAAGAAGCCGCATCACGTTATCGCGTGCAGTTGTCGGATGTTCCAGCCAAGCGTGACCCTTGGGGAAACGCCGACTCGCATGTGCTGGCACGTCTGCCCAGTGGACGTCAGCACGTGCGTATTGAAGCGATGGATTTTGCCGGAACGCTGGCCGCACCGATCGAGCTGACCGTGGATGTGCCCTACCTGTGGTGGCAAACGCCGGTGGCGCGCACTTTGATGGCGATGTGCTTGCTGTTGCTGTTCTGGGCTGTGTTGCGCTTGCGCTTGCAGCATCTGCGCAAACAGGAAGACTTGCTGCGCGAGATGGTGAAACAGCGCACTGCGCAATTGCAGGCCAGCGATGGCGCACTGCGCAAAGCCAATGATGACCTGCATCGCTTGTCCTATACGGATGCCTTGACTGGGCTGGCCAATCGCCGCCGCCTGTTTGAAGCGCTGACTAGTCAGTTCCGCAATGCACAGGCGCAACAGCGCCCGCTTGGCGTGTTGATGATCGACCTAGATCACTTCAAGCAACTCAATGACAGCCTTGGCCACCTGACCGGTGACCGCTGCCTGAAGGAAATTGCGCAGTGTTTGTTGGCGCAACTGCCGCCACAGGGCTTGGCTGCACGCTATGGTGGTGAAGAGTTCTGCGTGCTGCTGCCAGGGCTGGATGCAACCGCAAGCACAGCCATGGCCGAGCTGCTGCGGCGCTGCGTGGAAACCATGCCAACCCCCTGCTGCGACAGCCATCGGCCACGGCTGACAATCAGCGTCGGTGTGGCCGCACTGGCGGCAGGCCAGTCAGGGCCAATACATGATGCTGATGCCTTGCTGGCAGCCGCTGATCGTGCGCTGTATGCCGCCAAGGATGCAGGGCGCAACCGGGTAAAGACCGCACAAGACTGACCCGCCATACTGCTGCGTACTTGCACGCTAGGGCAAGCGAATCGAAAGAATGGCTTAAACTATGCGCCGCTGCAAACCCCCAATGGCTGCAGCCCTCTCATTCGTATCCAATCCATCCCTACCCTAGCCGCCGATACCGCTATCTCCACCTAGCACCGGCCGGAGTTTTGCCATGATGTTCGAAACACTCGCCACCTACGGCCATGAACAGGTCGTGTTTTGCCATAACAAGGATGCTGGCCTGAAGGCGATCATCGCCATTCACAACACCGTGCTGGGCCCTGCCTTGGGCGGCACCCGCATGTGGCCCTACCAGAGCGAGGCGGAAGCGCTGAACGACGTGCTGCGCCTGTCACGCGGCATGACTTACAAGAACGCAGTGGCCGGGCTCAATATCGGCGGCGGCAAGGCGGTGATCATCGGCGACCCGGCCAAGGACAAGTCCGAAGCGCTGTTCCGTGCCTTCGGCCAATTCGTGGAGTCGCTGGGCGGCCGCTACATCACCGCCGAAGACGTGGGCATCGACGTCAACGACATGGAATACGTGTACCGCGAAACCGAATATGTGACCGGCGTCCATCAAGTCCATGGCGGCTCTGGCGACCCCTCCCCGTTCACTGCCTATGGCGCGTTGCAGGGGCTGCTGGCCACCTTGAATCGCAAGTTCGGCGATGAGGACGTGGGCAAATATTCCTATGCCGTGCAGGGCCTGGGCCATGTGGGCATGGAATACGTGAAGCTGCTAAAAGAACGCGGCGCGAAGATTTTTGTCACCGATATCAACAAAGCGCTGGTGGACAAAGCCGTGTCCGAATACGGCGCGGAAGCCGTGGGTCTGGATGAAATCTACGACGTGCCGGCCGACGTGTATTCACCGTGTGCGCTGGGCGGCACCATCAACCCCCAAACCCTGCCACGCCTGAAGTGCAAGGTGATCTGCGGTGCAGCCAACAACCAGCTGGCCGATAACGAGATTGGGGATGAAGTGGTCAAGCGCGGCATCCTGTACGCGCCGGATTATGCGGTGAACGCGGGCGGCGTGATGAACGTGGCGCTGGAGCTGGATGGCTACAACCGCGAACGCGCCATGCGCATGATGCGCACCATCTATCACAACCTTGCACGGATCTACGAAATTTCCGATCGCGACGGCATCCCCACCTACAAAGCCGCCGACCGCTTGGCCGAAGAGCGCATCGAGACCATTGGCAAGCTCAAACTGCCATTGAGTCGCGGGCGTACCCGCTTCCAAGGCCGCGTGCGCGGGAGCTGATGATGCGTCCATTTCCTCTTGGTGAAGACACCGACGCCCTGCGCGAAGCCGTTGCACGGTTTGCTGATGCCGAAATCACCCCGCGTGCGGCCAAGGCCGACGAAGACAATTGGTTTCCGCAGGAACTGTGGCCAAAATTGGGCGAAATGGGCCTGCTGGGGATGACCATCCCCGCCGAATTCGGTGGCAGCGAAATGGGCTATCTGGCGCACTTGGTGGCGATGGAAGAAATCAGCCGCGCTTCGGGTGCGATTGGCCTGTCCTACGGCGCGCATTCCAACCTGTGCGTGAATAACCTGTACGCCAACGGCACGGCCGCGCAGCGCGCCAAATACCTGCCCAAACTGTGCAGCGGCGAACACGTCGGCGCACTGGCGATGAGCGAGCCGGGCGCCGGTTCCGACGTGGTCGGCTCGATGGCCTGCCGCGCCGAACTCAAGGGCGATGTGTGGGTGGCCAACGGCAACAAGATGTGGATCACCAACGGCCCCGAAGCCAATGTGCTGATCGTCTACATGCGCACCGCCAGCCGTGAGCTGGGCAGCAAATGCATGACCGCCTTCATCGTCGAAAAAGGCATGCCGGGGTTCTCCACCGCGCAAAAACTCGACAAGCTGGGCATGCGTGGCTCCAACACCTGCGAGCTGGTGTTCGAGAACTGCGAAATCCCGCAGGAAAACGTGCTGGGCGAGCTCAACAACGGCGTCAAGGTACTGATGAGCGGCCTCAACACCGAGCGTTTGGTGCTGTCCGGTGGCCCGATCGGGCTGATGCAGGCGGCGCTGGATATCGCCCTGCCCTACGTGCGTGAACGCCGCCAGTTTGGCCAAGCCATCGGCACGTTTGAATTGATGCAGGCCAAGATTGCGGATATGTACACCGCGCTGCAATCCTCGCGTGCGTTTGCCTATCAAGTGGCCCGCGATTACGACGCCGGCCACAAGAGCCGCATCGATGCTGCCGCCTGCTTGCTGCATGCCTCCGAAGCCGCGGTGCAAGTAGCGCTGGAAGCGATCCAGTCGCTGGGCGGCAACGGCTACATCAACGAATTTGCCACCGGCCGCATCCTGCGTGATGCCAAGCTGTATGCCATTGGCGCCGGCACCAATGAAATCCGCCGCATGCTGATCGGCCGCGAATTGTTTGCAGGGAATCACTAGCCCCCCCTTACATGCCGGCGACAGGACGCATAGACTGGCCGCAGGGGGCCAGTCGTGAAAGACACTCTGTTCGAACCAATCCGTTCGCCTGCGGGGACACCGTGGAAGGTGTTGATCGCAGATGACGAGCCCGAAGTGCATGAGGTCACTCGCCTTGTGCTGGGCGGCTTTCGTTTCGAAGACCGCCCATTGTCCTTCCTGTCTGCTTACAGTGCGGCAGAGGCATTCGAACTGATTCGGGCGCAACCGGATATCGCGGTGTTGTTACTCGATGTGGTGATGGAAACCGAGCACGCCGGGCTAGAAATCGTGCGCCGCATTCGCCAGGAGCTGGGTAACCACCGGGTGCGTATCGTGTTACGCACAGGGCAACCAGGCCAGGCACCCGAGCAACATGTCATCAGTTCATATGACATCAATGACTACAAGGAAAAGACCGAGCTGACCGCCGCGCGCTTCCAGACCACATTGTTTGTGGCCTTGCGCGGCTATCGAGACCTGATGACGATCGAGACCAGCAAGCAAGGGCTGGAGCAGGTGATCGACGCCAGTGCTGAAATTTTTTCCCAGCGCGAAGACAGCAGCTTTGCCGCCAAGGTTCTCAAGCACTTGGCGCGCCTATCGCAAGCCGATGGCATCACCTTGTTATGTCGCGCTGAGGATGCCGGCACCGACCAGCAGCGTTACCCGATTGCGCTGAGTACCGCCCCGCATGCGGATCTGGTTGGCCGCGAGGCCGATCAGGTATTGCCTGACAGCCACATGGCATCGTTGCGTAGCGCGTTGCACAACCGCAGCCATGTATTTGGCAGCGACCACTATGTGCTGCACTTTATCGACAGCAATGAGCACGAGAGCCTGCTCTACATCGGCGAAGGCGGTGTGATCGGAGAGGTTGAGCGCAAATTGCTGGAAGTATTTTCCACCAATGTTTCGATTGCCTACAAAAACCTGCACCTGAATCAGGATCTGGTGGATAGCCAGCTGGAAATGATCTGGTTGCTGGCCGGGGCCGCTGAAACCCGCTCGCGTGAAACCGCCAACCATGTGTTGCGGGTCGGTCTGTTGGCCGAGTTGCTGGGGCGCGCCGCCGGTTTGGATGCCAAGGCCGCTGAAAACCTGCGCTTGGCCGCACCACTGCACGATATCGGCAAGATTGGTATTCCCGACGCCATCCTGAATAAACCTGGAAGTCACAGTCCGGAAGAAACCGCGATCATGCGCTCACACGCACAACTGGGCGCGCAGATGCTGGGTAATTCCAAGCGCCCCCTGTTGCAGCTGGCCTCGCGCATTTGCCTCGAACACCATGAAAATTGGGATGGCAGCGGCTATCCCAATGGCCTGCATGGCGAAGCCATCAGCCTTGAAGGACGAATTGTCGCACTGGCTGATGTGTTTGACGCACTTGGCAGTAATCGCGTGTACAAAGCGCCGTGGCCACGTGAACGCATCCGTGAATTTCTGATCGAACAAACCAGTCGCAAGTTTGACCCGCACCTGATCGATTTGCTGTTTGCCCGCTGGGACGATGCCGAAGCCTTGCGCAAGCAATATCCCGACTCCTGAGGTCAAAGCACGGCGCTATTGTGCGCGCACCTACAGCTAGCGATGCGGGAAACGCAGCGTGAATTGGGTGCCTTTGCCAAGCTCCGACTCACACTCGATGCTTCCTTCCAGGGTTTGCACCACGAGCTTGTAAACGATGTGCATGCCCAAGCCAGAGCCGCCTTGCCCGCGCCGCGTGGTAAAGAACGGGTCATAGATGCGTCGCCGCACAGACTCTTGCATGCCCACGCCGTTATCGCTGTAGTGCAACACCCAGCCATCGCCGTCCGCAGCCGCAGCAATCTGCATGCGCCCGTGGGCAATCCCGGCAAACGCATGGGTCAATGAATTGGTGACCAGATTGACCACGATCTGATAAATCGCCCCGGGCTGGGTGTACACCGCCAGTCCCGCAGGGATATCGATCTCGAGCTCGTGCGGGCTGCGCTTGAGTACCGGTTGCAGTGAGACCAGGATCTCATCCATGTATGCAGCGAGCTGAATCATGCACGGCGCTTCGCTGGTTTGATCCACTGCTACTTGTTTGAAACTGCGAATCATTTTGTCCGCGCGCTGCAAATTGCGTAACACCATGGCACTGGCATCACTCACGGTTTGACTGAACGCGGAGACTTGCTGGCTACTGACCGCGCCAGCCGTGATTGCAGCACGAAACTGCTGCGCCTGCTGCTCCAGATGGGATGCCGCAGTCACCCCCACACCCAGTGGTGTATTGACCTCATGTGCGATGCCGGCGACCAAGCCCCCCAAAGCCGCCAATTTTTCCGATTCCACCAACTGATGCTGAGTCATTCGCAATTGATCGATGGTGCTGCTCAACTCATGATTGAGCAAGGTCAAATCGGAAGTGCGCTGATCAACCCGCTGTTCCAATTCCTGATTGACTCGCTCCATTGCAGACTCGTGTTCACGCAGCTCCGAGACGTCCACGGTAACGCCAGCCATGCGCACAGGGCGACCGGCCGCATCGTATTCCACCAACCGCCCGCGCGAACGCAACCATCGCCAATGATCGTGCACATCCAGCATGCGGTACGTGTTATCGAAGTCTGAAGCACTGCCGTTGATATGCCGCGACAGTGCTGCGGTCAACTCGGCTTGATCCTGTGGATGCACTGCGGCGACCAGGTCGGAAAAACTCAATTGCGCGACGTCACCAAGCCCTTTGATATTCGGCATTGGGTTGATCCGAACCAATCGTCCCGTGACTAAATCGGCATCCCAGAATTCATCCCCGGTTCCCCATAGCGCCAGTTTCAAGCGCTCCTCGCTTTCGGCAAGGACTGCCTGCGTGTTTGCACGCTCAATAAACAGCTTGCGGCGGTTCCAGCCCCATAGCCCGAACGGCAGCAACAACAGGAGCGCCGCCCCCAGTCGTGCCCACAAGGTTTGCCACCAGAGTGCTGCCAAATGCACATCAACGACGCGTTCGGGGCCGTAACTTTCACCGGGAAACCGGGCCCGCAACCGCAGCCGATAATCGCCGGGTGACAAATGCGGATAGCCGGCATTGCGCTGGTTGGCATCCGCCTTAATCCAATCACTGTCCAAGGGTTCCAGACGGTAGCTGTACTCCACCAATTCCGGATCCGAATAGGTCAATGCGGAAAAGCTGAAACCAAATCCCCCAGACCCTGCACGCAACCACAAGCTATCCGGCTGATGATCTGACCCTTTGCGGTAACGCCATTCCGTAACCTTCGCATTCGAACTTTGATAAGCGCGCACATCAGTCAACATCGGACGATGGATGGCATCGCTGGAAAACACCGCATTGGGATTGAAAATGGTCAACCCACGCAGCCCGCCAAAGGCGATGCGGCCATCTGGCATGGCCGCGCCGGATTCAACAAAGTAGCCTTCGCCTTGCGCACCTGCGCGCGAACTGAAGTTCTGGATGAACCCGCTCGCCGGATCCAGCCGGCTGATGCCCAGGGTGGTGGATGCCCAAATATCACCACGCGCATCTTCGAAAATCCTGCCGATGGCCTCTGCTGCCAGCCCCTGTTTGCGCGTGTAGGTCTGCAAGCGAAACCGCCCCCCTTGCACCGGTGTAAGCCGCGCTAGGCCGCCTCCTTGAGTGCCCACCCACAGTTCGCCATTGCGCGACTGGGTGATCATGGTGATTGCACGCGGCAAGTTGGATGTTGGTGCTGACAGCACATCGGCCAATGGGGTCGTGCGCCCGGACACGCGATCAAGAATCGAAAGCCCCCCCGGTCGCGCACCCACCCACAAGCGCCCGGCACGATCCTCGAACACCACACCAATCGTCTGCCCGGGCAGGCTGTCGCGCGCAGTTGCATCGAAAGTGAAATGTCGAAAGCGATCGCAGCCGCGGCATAAGGCATCCAATCCTTTGTCTTCGTAGCCAACCCACAAGGTTCCGGTACGATCCACATGCATCGTCAGGACGTTGCCAGCAGCCGGACTGGCCGCATCACCAGGGCGCGGCGGCAACAGCTCGAACTTGCTCGTACCCGGCCGGCGATACGCTAGCCCCACATCCATAAAGCCAACCCACAGCCCGCCATCCAAATCGCGGGCAAGCGCCTGAATCCGGTCGCTGGGCAGTTGCAGCGGACCTTTGCCCCCGGTGTAAAAGCGCTCCAGAACGCCGCGATCAGGCGAAAAATGAATCAGACCGCCGCCGCCCAGAATACCCAACCATAGGCTGCCATCCGGATTTGACAGCACGCTACGCACGCCATTGCCGGGCAAACCACGTGGGTCCTGCTGGTCGCTGCGAAATTCACGGAAAGTGTCGGAACCTGGCAGATACACATGTGCGCCACCCAACCAGGTGCCAATCCAGATCAAGCCATCGCGGTCTTGCAACAGTGCATGCACGCGTCCAGAGACCAAGCCGTCACTTCGGCTCTCATTTCCCAGCCAACGATGTGGTGCTGCGCCCTCGGCATCAATACGCGACAGCCCGTTGTAAGTGCCAATCCAGATACGCCCACGCGCATCTACCAGCAGTGAGCGAACATCGTCTGCAGCAACACCATCATCAAACGATACTTGGCGCAACACAGCGCCATCGCTTGTGAGCTCAAATGCTCCCTGGCTCGCGGTCCCCACCCACAAGTTGCCATGCACGCCTTCACGGGCCAATGCTTGCACGTCGGCAGTACCCGCAGATAGCGCCTGAGCGGCCCAGGCCTGAATTCGTTGCTGTGAATGGACCCAGCGCAGCAACCCTTGCGACGTTCCAATCAATACATCGCCATCGGGGAGTGCCAATAGCGTTCGCACCTGCGATTGGGTGGGCAGCACAATCGTGGTGAACCGTTCATTCGTGGGGTTCAGCCGTTGCAAATGACCATGCCCACTGGCCACCCACAACTCACCATCCGGCATCGCCAGGATGGCATTTACAGGGGTTGCTGCCAAAGCATCGGAACGGTTCAGTGCGACAGGAAAGTTATGAAAGGCCTGCTGCTCCGGGTCGTACCGACCCAAGCCTCCGGACTGCGTACCTACCCACAGCCTGCCGGCCTTGTCGGTTGCCAAAGCCGTCACATGGTTATCAGGGAGACTGGTGTTGTCAGCGGCATCATGTCGAAATACGTGAAACGTATAGCCGTCGTAGCGGTTCAACCCATCTTGGGTACCAATCCACAACATGCCATCGCCGTCCTGTGCCAGCGCACGTGCGGTGGACTGCGACAAGCCCTGCTCCACGCCCAGGTGTTGCAGACGCAGATCGATTTCACCTGGTACTTGTGCGGCGGCCCCATTGGCCAACCCGCCAAGCAGCATCAATACGCACAGCAACACTCGCTTCATCGCATCAGCCCCCTGCCATGCGCAATGCTCTCCGAACGTCACTTCGGCCACAACGGCCTCAACGCGTCTGTGCTAGTAACGATAACTTGCCCACAAGGATGCCATCTGGTCAGCCCCCAACGTGCGACTCCGCTGACTCAGATCGAAGCGCAGCAGCGCATTACGTCCCAACAGCGCCGATAGCCCCAGCCCAATCTGCTGCCCGCGCAACGCCGGCGGCATGCCTTGCAGCGGCGACCATTGGTTCAGACCCATATAGCTGGCATCAAACACCATACCGCGCATGGCCAACGTGCGCTGCCACTCCGCACGTGCATCGGCACGCAACTGCACATCGCCAATGCGCCAATCGCGCTCAGCACGCAGCCCCACCATGGCTTGCCAGCGGCTGGCATCCCACGCATTGGCGCGCAGGCCAAAGCCACTGCTGCCACCCTCATCAAACCCGGCGTTGGACAGTCGCACATATTGCGAACCCAGATAGGGCGTCAGCGTGAAGTCATGCGCACTGAAGTTGCGCCCCAATTCAACATAAGCTGCTTGATAGTTGCCGGAGAGTTGTGTGGCGACTACATCTTGCAAACTCCCCAGCAATAAATTGCGCTGCATCTGGCGTTGGAAACCGCCACTGATCACCTGCGCCTGCGCCTGCCACGGGCCGCGCCAACCGGCGGCATAGACTTGCAACTCACGTTGATGGCCCCGGCTGTGGTCACCCAGTGTGCCCAGCCAGCTGCTTTGCTCAAGCTTGTTCATGGCGATGCCCAGCACCGCATTGGAACCGATACGCCAATCATTGCCGATCATCTCACCTCTGCTATCCAGCCCCACGCCGTCAAACCCCGCCTGCGCCAGTTGCCCACTGCTGGCCAAATTGCGATACCAACCGCCCGCCTGCGCCGGGGCTTGGGCCAAGCCGTCAACCCGCTGGCCCAGCACACGCCGGCCGGCATCAATACCGTCAAGGGTCAACGTGGTGGAAGCCGCGTGGAGTTCGCCAGACAAACTGCGCAGCGACAGATCGGCATTGACCTTGCTGGTCGATTGCTGCAACGCGCCGGCTGCGTTGATGAAACTGGCACCAATGCCGCCCGGCGCACCCCCGCCCAGTTGTGCATCGATGGCCTGCATCGCCGACTCCACCCGCACCGCCGACATCACGCTGATGCCATCCAGCCCCATCCCGGCCACCGCCTTGCTGACATCGATACGGTTGATGTTGAGGAAGACGTTGTTGGGGTCATAGCCCAGCGCTGCATCCAAAAACACATTCGGCGCGGCCTTCAGCGACGCAAACGTGCCGCTGACACCACCCCCTGCATTCAACAGGGTTTCCTTGCTGGTGGTGGTATAGCCGGACTTCACACCCAGAATCGACATCGTACCGTCCAAGGTGGCACTGCCTGTCACGCGCAGCGTGCTGCCCAGCCACACCCCCAGATTACCGCTACTGGATTGGATGTAATTGCCGCTAATGTTGGCCGGCGTGCCGGCACCACTCAGGAATCGTCCACTGTTGTTGACGTTGCCGGCGAACACGCCGCTCCCCCAGACCGTGGCCCCGTTGACAATGGCCAGATTGGACTGCAGCCCCTTGCGCACATCCAATGCGCCAGCGTTGACCTGGGTGGCACCGGTGAACTTGCCTGCTTCGGTCAGCGTCAAGGTGCCGCTGCCGCCTTTGATCAAGCCACCGCTGCCGATGATTTCATTGCGCCACACCGAATTTCCCGAGAACGCCACCGAAAAATCGCCCCACGCAAAATTGCTCGGCCCCATCGCGGCCCTGGTCACATCCAGCAACCCCCAGCCGAACACCGCATCCACCCCCGGTGCGCCCAAATCCTTGGCCCCGCCTAACAGCGCCTGGCGCACCTGGTCATTGTTGAAATAGGGAAACGCCGACCACACCACCGCCGCCGCACCCGACACCAAGGGTGCCGCATACGACGTACCGCCTCCTTGGTACAACTTGTAATTGGCGTCCCCGACTTTGGCCTGCGGGTCGATAAACACGGTATTGCCGGGAGCCACCAGGCAATAGTTCATCGCCGTTCCGCAACGCTGGGAATAACTGGTTAGCTGACTGGGGACGTCCGGGTCCAGCGCACCCACCGTCAGCCAACCTTTTTCCAGCTGCGCATCATTGGCTAGCGTGGGCAGTCTTGCATTATCGGAGGGGTTGTCGACATAGCGCGAATCTTCGCCGCTATTGCCATTGGCAAACACCACGATGCCGCCACGATTGACCACAAAATCCTTCCATGCCGTGGCCAACTCCGTGGTCAGTGCCGGATCCTTCCAATACAAGCCGCCCCACGAGTTATTGATGATCTTCGCCCCCGCATCAGCCAACTCGCCATTGATCGACTTGAAAAAATCGCCATACCCTTCGCCGGCATGAATCTCAGTGCCTGCACCCGAACCATCATCATCCGGACGCTTGTCGTTGATGATGCGTGACGACACCAGACTGGCATTCTGCGCGATGCCGCCGCCCCAGTTGCCCAACTGCCCGCCGCTATAGGTTCCCGTAACGGGCCGGCCGGCCGCCAACGAAGCGACGGTGGTGCCGTGGCCCACCACATCATCCACGCTGGTGTTATTGGTATTGGGGTCAATATGGATGAAACTGGCTCCCACCCGCCCGCTCAGGGCCGGATGATTGCGATTGATCCCGGTATCCACAAACCCAATTGTCACCCCTTGCCCTTTTAGCCCCGCACCCAGCGCGCCGGCGGCATTGGTCAGACTGAGGTGTTTGTTGATCGCAGGATCGGTGAAGGTGACCGGTGCACCCAAGACCGGCACTGCAGGCGGGTTGACCACGATCGAGGCGTCATTGGCTACCGTCGGTGTAAACCCCGGGCCAGTTGGTGTGACCGGTGGCGGATCTGAGCGCACTGCGCCCCCTCCGCCTCCGCCGCCACAGGCGGCCAGCGCAAGCGCAATGCAGGCAGGCAACAACGCCCGTGCAAATGACATTGCAGGTGATCGACGTGTGCTCTGAGTGGATGCGTTCATCATCATGACAAATTCCTTTGCATCGACTTCGCAGCATGGCGAAGCAGGCGAATGATGCCTCCTTGTAAGCCCCGGCGCGGGCTGGCGCAATGGGTTTTGACTGAACCGGATGCGGCGATGCAGCAAACCGGCGCGAATCGCGCCATAATCGGCGCTTCCCCGGCATCGCCGGCCCCACGGATTTTCGGAGCTTCCCATGAGCGACGTCGTCATCGTCGGTGCCAAGCGCACCGCCATCGGTTCCTTCCTCGGCCAGTTCACCGGCACGCCCACCCCGGCGCTCGGCAGCGCCGCCATCCAGGGCGCGCTTGCCCAGGCCGGCCTGGGTGCAGACAAGGTGGACGAAGTGATCATGGGCTGCGTGCTGCCGGCCGGACTGGGCCAGGCGCCGGCGCGGCAGGCTTCACGCAGTGCCGGCATTTCCGATGCTGCGGGCTGCACCACCATCAACAAGGTCTGCGGTTCCGGCATGAAGGCGGTGATGCTGGCGCATGACATCATCAAGGCCGGCTCGGCGCAATCCGTGGTGGCAGGCGGCATGGAGTCGATGACCAACGCGCCGCACCTGCTCAACGGCTCGCGCACCGGCATCCGCTACGGCAGTGCTGAAATGCTGGACCACATGGCTTGGGACGGCCTGACCAACCCCTACGACGGCAAGGCGATGGGCGTGTTCGGCGATGCCGCCTGCGCCAAGTACGGCTACGACCGCGCCGCCATCGATGGGTTCTCCGCCGAAAGCGCACGCCGTGCGCAGGCCGCGCAGGCTGCCGGTGCCTTCGATGCCGAAATCACCCCGGTGACGGTCAAGACCCGCAAGGGCGAAGTGGTCATCGCGAAAGATGAAGAGCCGGGCAAGATCGATCTCAACAAGATTCCCGAACTGCGTGCGGCGTTCGGCAAGGATGGCGTGCTGACCGCCGCTTCGTCTTCCAAGATTTCCGACGGCGCCGCCGCATTGGTCGTGATGTCGGCAGATGCCGCCGCCGCTGCAGGTATCAAGCCGCTGGCGCGCATCAAAGCCCATGCCACCCACGCGCAGGCGCCGGAATGGTTCACCACCGCGCCGGTGGCCGCGGTGCAGAACGTGCTGGCCAAGGCCGGCTGGAACGTGGTCGACGTGGATTTGTTCGAAATCAACGAAGCCTTTGCTTGCGTGGCGATGGCGCCGATGAGCGACCTCGGCATTCCGCACGACAAACTGAATGTGAACGGCGGTGCGCTGGCACTGGGCCACCCGATCGGCTGCAGCGGTGCCCGGCTGCTGGTCACCTTGATCCACGCGCTACAGGCGCGCGGAGGCAAGCGTGGCGTGGCTTCGCTGTGCATTGGTGGTGGCGAAGCGACCGCCATGGCAATCGAATTGGTATGACCCCATGCAACGCCGGATTGAAAAAAAACCGGCCAACCGCTTGACACGCGACACAAGCGCGTCATCATGTTAGGGCACGCGTTTCGTGTGTGCTCAGAATTAACGACGAGGAAACAGAAATTATGTCGATCAACAAAATCCTGCTGGCAATGGCGTTGGGCTTGGCCCTGACCGCCTGCAGCAAGTCCGAGCCGGCTGCTGATGCCGCTGCCGCCGCTCCGGCTGCCGATGCCCAGGCCGCTGCCGACACTGCCGCCACCCAAGCTGCTGCAGCGCCTGCTGCTGACGCAACCGCTGAAGCACCGGCCGATGCCGCTGCTGCCCCGGCTGCCGATGCAAATGCCGCTCCGGTAGACGCCGCTGCCACCCCGGCGGATGCCCAGAAAGCAGCCGACGCTGCTGAAACGGCGGCCACCTCGGCCGAAGCGAAGAAGTAATCGGACTGGCGGAGAGTTAGCCAAATCGATTATTCTCAAAGAACTCGGAAAAGCTGTCGGTACGCCGACGGCTTTTTCGTGCCCCGGGCAACCGGGAACGTCGAAAGTCAGTGAAACGACCCCCGGCCCTGGCCGATTTGCCAAGTGCACCGGCGTTGCCTGATTTACCAACCTTAGCTTTTCAGTCAACCCTATTGGAGATTCAAATGAACAAGAAGCTTTTCGTGTTGCTCGCCGCTGGCGTCCTGGCCCTGTCGGCTTGCAAGAAGGAAGAAGCTGCTCCGGCCGCTGACGCTGCCCCGGCTGCTGACGCTGCTGCTGCCCCGGCTGACGCCGCTGCTGCTGCCCCGGCTGCCGACGCTGCTGCTGCTCCGGCTGCCGACGCTGCCGCTGCTCCGGCTGCCGACGCTGCTGCCCCGGCCGCTGCTCCGGCTGACGCCGCCGCTGCTCCGGCTGCTGATGCTGCCAAGCCGGCTGACGCTGCTGCTCCGGCTGCTCCGGCTGCCGACGCTGCGAAGAAGTAATTCTTCCGCGTTTTGCTAGAAAACAAGGCCCGCTTCGGCGGGCCTTGTTGCATTTTTGGATCTGGAAAACTGTTGTGGCTCTGGAAAATTGTTGAAGCGACGCGTGAATCAACGCATATGCATCATTCCGAATGATGCACCAGCAGCCGCTGCAATACCTTCGGCACACCTGCCATCGCTACCGCGACGTTATCCAACACGTCCTGCAGGGTAATGACTGCATCCGCATCCGGGCCTGCACCCGCCGCCCAATTGGCCACAATCGCCAAACAGGCGTAATCCAGCCCCAGCTCCCGCGCCAACCCGGCCTCTGGCATGCCGGTCATGCCGACCAGGTCGCAACCATCGCGGCGCATCCGGGCAATTTCAGCCTTGGTTTCCAGTCGCGGCCCTTGGGTCGCCCCATAGCAACCAGCATCCACTATTGCCACGCTTGCTTGGTGTGCCGCCTGCACAATGGCTTGCCGCAACGACGTGGTGTACGGCTCGCCGAAGTCCACATGCAGCACCTCGCTGCCGGGTTCTTCGCAAAGAGTCGAAATACGGCCCCAGGTGTAATCAATCAGTTGATCCGGGCAGGCCAACACGCGCGGGCCGAAGCGTTCGCTGATACCGCCAACGGTGTTAAGCGCCAGCACACGCTGCGCACCCATCTCTTTCAGCGCGACCAGATTGGCGCGATAGTTGATCTTGTGCGGCGGCAGTGAATGCCCTTCGCCATGCCGCGCCAGAAACGCCACGCGCTTGCCGGCATAGGTGCCCACCCGGATCGGGCCGGATGGTACGCCGTAGGCCGTGTCTGGCTGGAATGCCTCCGCATCGGCCAATTCGCCCAATGCATATACGCCGGTGCCGCCGATAACGGCAAGGTCAATGGTCATCGCCTAATCCCCCAGCGCATAAATCGCCGGCAGATTGCGCCCCTGTTCGTGGTAATCCATGCCATAGCCGAACACATAAGCATCCGGTACCTGCACCCCTACATGGTCAGCGACGATGCCTTCCACGCAACGGTCATGCAATTTTTCTGCCAATACCGCGGTGCGTACTTCGGTCGCGCCCTGATCTTCACACCAGTGTTTGACCGCCAGCAGGGTATGCCCCTCATCGAGGATATCGTCGGCCAGCAACACCTTGCGGCCATGCAGCGGAGTGGCCGGCCGATGCAACCAGGCCAGCCCGGAGCCGCTGGTTTGGCCGCGATAGCGAGTGGCATGCAGATAATCAAATTCCAAATCCAATCCGCGCTCGCCCAACGCAAATGCCAATTGCGCCGCAAACGGCAAACCACCGTTCATCACCGTCAAAAACACCGGCACTTCGCCTTCGACATACGCTTGCGCGATGTCCTCGGCGATACGCTCAATCGCTGCCTCCAACGTGGCGCGATCGAACAACACCTGCGCCGACGCCAATGCGTCGACAAGCTTGGGCACGCTCATGCCACATCTCCAATTGAAATTGCAGCTGAAAGCACATCGGTGTTCAGCTCCGGTGCGCGCAAGCGCGCAAGCTTGGCCTGAATTCTTGCCCGCCGCGTGTCGGCCAACAGACCATCCCACGCCATCGGGCCGCGCCCGATCAGATTGACCAGTGCCATGGTGTTGAGCGTGCGCCCCTCGATGGCACGCAGTGCTTCGTCCACCTGCTGTGGATGGCAAACCAGCACCACATCGCAGCCGGCATCCAGATGGGCGTGGATCCGCGCTTTGACGCCGCCCACCGAATGCGCCGCGGCCATGCCGATATCGTCGGAAAACACCACACCACGAAAGCCCATTTGCGTGCGCAAAATTTCACCAATCCAACGCAGTGAATACCCCGCCGGCTGCGGTGCAACCTGCGGATAAGTGACATGCGCCATCATCACGGCATCGGCCCCAGCCGCAATACCGGCAGCAAATGGCAGCAGGTCTTGCTCGCGCATCTCATCCAAGCTGCGCGAGTCAACAGCAGCAGCATGGTGGGTGTCTTCCAACACCGAACCGTGGCCTGGAAAATGCTTGAGCGTTGCCGCCATGCCGGCTTCGTGCATGCCCTCGACATACGCACGGGTGAACGCGGCCACCACCTGCGGAGATTGTGCAAACGCGCGATCCCCAATCGCACGGTTGCCGCGCGCCAAGTCGACCACCGGGGCAAAACTCATGTCCACACCGCTGGCGCGCACTTCGCTGGCCATCAGCCACGCGTGCTCACGCGCAAGTGTGAGCGCTGCGTCGGCATCGGCTTGGTACACGGCTTCAAATCCCTGCAAAGCAGGCAGCCTGCTATACCCTTCGCGAAAGCGCTGCACGCGGCCACCTTCCTGATCCACGCAGATCAACTGCGGGCGCGGCGTAGCCTCACGAATGGCTAGGCACAACTCGTGCACTTGTGCCTGCGATGCAAAATTTCGACCAAACAACACCACGCCTGCGCAGGCATCGTGCTGTAGCCAGTCGCGCTCACGCGCGGTCAGTTGGTGCCCGGAAACGCCAATCTGCAGCATCTAGTGTCCTTGGTTGAGATCGCACGCCCGTTGCTCGTCTTCGCGCCACTGCGAATACGGGCGCGAGGCCAGTGCAAGATTGTAATAGCGCGGCGCATGGGTGGCCTCCACGCCTGCCCAGCCGGGTTTGGCGAAGACTTCATGCTCGCTGCCCAGTTCGATTTCGGCCACCACCAGCCCAGCGTTATCGCCAAAGAATTCGTCCACTTCCCACAGATGCCCCAGATGCTCGACATAGTGGCGGCTCTTTTCGATTCGCCCCCCCACGCACAGTGCCAGCAGCGCCTGCGCATCAGCCATCGGAATGGGGTATTCAAATTCTTGCCGACGTGCGCCGAGTTCGCGCGATTTGATATTGAGAAATGCCGTATCGCCCTCGATACGCACCCGCACCGATGCCTGCATCGCGCCACTGTCGACCATGCCAATGTCGTTGAGATAGCCCTGCGCCATCGCCACCGTCTTGTGCGCAGCAGCGCGCCACCCGTCGTTGCTGGGTAGAAATTTGCGTTCGATTTCAATCCCCATGCTCATGCCTTTTTAGGTGGGTCGAACACCGCGATGGATTCCACATGCGCGGTGTGCGGAAACATGTCCATCACCCCCGCATCGCGCAGCGTCCAGCCGGTTGCATTCACCAGATAGCCCGCATCCCGCGCCAATGAACCGGGGTGGCAGCTGACATACACGATGCGCTTGAGCCCTTTCAGCGGCAATTGCTTGAGCACTTCCTGCGCACCGGCGCGGGCCGGATCCAGCAGCAGTTTGTCGAAGCCTTGCTTCAACCACGGTTGCCCAGCCAAATTCTGCGCCAGATCGGCGGCATGAAACTGCACATTTCTCAGCCCATTGCGCTGCGCATTCGCCCGCGCCCGCGCCACCAAGCCGGCATCGCCCTCCACGCCCACCACGCTGCCCTCGCCCGCCACCCGCGCCAACGGCAGGGTGAAATTGCCCAGCCCGCAGAACAGATCCAACACGCGCTCACCCGGCTGCACATCGAGCAAATCCAGCGCACGCACGATCATCGCCTCGTTGAGCTTGGCGTTGACCTGAATGAAATCCAGCGGGCGGAATTGCAGCTCGATATCCCATTGCGGCAAGTGAAATGACAACGCGGACGCATCAGCGGTCAGTGGATGCACAGAATCGAGGCCACCCGGCTGCAAAAACATGCTGAAGCCGTGCGTTGTGCCGAAGGTGGCCAAGCGGGTTTTATCGGCATCACTGAGTGCCTGCAAATGACGAAACACCAGCACGGTGGCGGCATCGCCGGCAATGAATTCGATTTGTGGAATGTCGCGCCGTGCGTCCAAGCCATCCACCAACGCACCCAGCGCATCCAGCTTGAAACCAATTTGCGGTACCAGCGTATGGCACTCGCGCAAATCGGCCACGAAGCGTGGATCGGTTTCGCGGAACCCCACCAGAGTTTTGTCTTTTTTCTCGACCCGACGCACCGACAGCCGCCCCTTGCGCCGATAACCCCAGCTATCACCACGCAGCGGCGGCAACACACTGCCCGGTGTCACATGGCCAATGCGCTGCAAATTCTCCAACAGCACGCGCTGCTTGGCTTCGATCTGCTTGTCTTCGGCCAAGTGCTGCAATACGCAACCGGCGCACACGCCAAAATGTGGGCACCGTGGCTGTACGCGATCTGGTGATGCGGTCAGCACCTCCAGCGTTTTGGCTTCATCAAACTGTTTGGATCGCGCGGTTTGCTGCACGCGCACGGTTTCGCCAGGCAGCGCACCGCTGACAAAGACAGCCTTGCTGGCTTGCGCATGCCCCTCCGGCCAGCGCGCAACGCCGCGGCCATCGTGGATCAGGTCGGTGATGTGCAACGTTTGAGGGGTGTGATCGAGACGGGCCACGGCAAAGAGTGCAAACGAATGGCCGCCTATTGTCGCAGACTCGCAGCGCCCTTCCGGGAATTTGGCCACAACGGGTATCCTTGGCGTTTTGCCACACCGGATTGCTCCTATGCCCGCGTTGACCAGCCAGCTTGACCCGCGCTCGCAAGACTTCCAAGACAATGTGGCCTATCACCGCGCATTGGTGGCCGAGCTCGACCACCGGCTGGCCCGTGCGGCCGATGGTGGCGGTGAAAAAGCACGCAACAAGCACACCGAGCGCGGCAAGCTGCTGCCACGTGAGCGCATCAACGCGTTGCTGGATCCAGGCTCACCGTTTCTGGAAATTGCGCCGCTGGCCGCCGAGGGCATGTATGACGATGCCGCGCCCGCCGCCGGCATGGTCTGCGGGATTGGCCGGGTGATGGGTCAGGAAGTCGTCATCGTGGCCAATGACGCCACCGTCAAGGGCGGCACCTATTTCCCGATGACGGTGAAAAAGCATTTGCGCGCGCAGGAAGTGGCACGCGAGAACAACTTGCCTTGCGTGTACCTGGTCGATTCCGGCGGCGCGTTCCTGCCGCTGCAAGACGAGGTATTCCCGGACAAGGAACACTTCGGCCGCATTTTCTACAACCAGGCACGTTTGAGCGCGGACAACATTCCGCAGATCGCGGTGGTGATGGGGTCGTGCACCGCCGGCGGCGCGTATGTCCCGGCGATGTGCGATGAATCCATCATCGTCAAGGAACAAGGCACCATTTTTCTGGGCGGCCCGCCGCTGGTGAAGGCGGCTACTGGTGAGGTGGTCGATGCTGAAACGCTGGGTGGCGCCGATGTGCATACCAGCATTTCGGGCGTGGCCGATCACTTCGCAGAAGACGACCGCCACGCGCTGGAAATCGCGCGCGGGGTGGTAGCGATGCTCAATCGCAAAAAAGTGCTGCCGGTGGCCACCGTGCCGGCGCGTGAACCGCTGTATGCCAGCGAAGAGCTGTACGGCATCGTGCCGAAAGACCCACGCCGGCCATTTGACATCCGTGAAGTCATCGCCCGGATTACCGACGGCAGCGAGCTGCAGGAGTTCAAGGCGCGCTACGGCAAAACCTTGATCACCGGCTTTGCCCATCTGCATGGCTACCCGGTAGGCATCATTGCCAACAACGGCATCTTGTTTGCGGAAAGCGCGCTCAAGGGCGCGCACTTCATCGAACTGTGCAACCAACGCGGTATCCCGCTGGTGTTTTTGCAAAACATCACCGGTTTCATGGTCGGCAAAAAATACGAACAAGCCGGCATTGCCAAAGATGGCGCAAAGATGGTGACCGCCGTTGCCTGCTCGCACGTGCCCAAGCTCACCGTGGTGATCGGTGGCAGTTTTGGTGCCGGCAACTATGCGATGTGCGGCCGTGCCTACGGCGCACGTTTCTTGTGGATGTGGCCAAATGCACGGATCAGCGTGATGGGCGGCGAACAGGCCGCCAGTGTGCTGGCGACGGTCAAGCGCGACGGTATCGAAGCCAAGGGCGGTGTATGGACACCGGAAGAGGAAGACGCCTTCAAAGCCCCCATTCGCCAGCAGTACGAAGACCAAGGCAACCCGTACTATGCCACGGCACGGCTATGGGATGACGGCATCATCGACCCCGCCGACACCCGCCGCGTACTGGGGCTGGGGTTGTCGGCATCGCTCAATGCGCCGATGGAAGCGCGCACGCAGTTTGGCGTATTCAGGATGTAAGTTTTTTCGAAAACAGCAGCTTGTCGCTTAAAGTTGTCGTATTCATGCAGGAAATCCTTGCAAAGTGATGTTAGCCTCGGCAGTCCGCCCCCGAGGAGAGCTGTCGCATGGCTATTTGGAAAGACCCCACCCCGGCCCCGAAGGCTGCCGAACCTGTACGCTTCGAGCCACCGGCACCCACCCCAATACCGGCCGAACCGGTGGTATCGCAGACTGCACCGATTCGCACTGCTGATGCTGCGGCACGCGAATCGGTGATCGCCTCGGATCTGATCATCGAGGGCAAGATTGAAGGCTCGGGCCATGTGCGCATTGCTGGCAAGTTCAAGGGTGACATCAAGGTGCAGGGCAATCTCAGCATTGACCAAGGCGCCAAAGTGTCCGGCGGCGTGTCTGCCAATAAGGTCACATTGGCCGGCGAATTGGACGGCAATATCGCCTCGGCCAAACAGGTCGAGTTGCTGTCCAGTGGCGCGATTAACGGCGACCTCAAGGCCGGCAGTTTGACCGTGGCCGCGGGCTCACGCATTCGTGGCCATGTGGAGTGTGGCTGGGGCGATGTCAAACCGGCTGCGAAAATGGAGAGTGGCGGCGCTGCATGAGTGCCGTTCGCCCGGGCGAGGCCGGCGCCACCCGCGCCTGCCCGCATTGCAAGGCCACCATTCTGGAAAGTTCGGCGGTCTGCCCGGCCTGTCGCGGGCATTTGCGTTTTGATGCCTCAGCCAGCGATGCCGCACAGCGGTTTGTGCCGTTGCAAGTGGAAGGCACGATCAACGGCAACGACACCGGCAGCTTCGAATACACGATGGTGGTGGTGATCCGCAACGAACGTGGCGAGGAAGTGGGCCGTCACGTTGCCGGCGTCGGTGCCGTGCATCCGGGTGAAGCACGCAGCTTCAACGTGACCGTGGAAGCGGTACCGGTAGGCGTCGGCAAGCGCCGGTTAAAGCACTAGAGACGAGTTCAACGCTGATACGCAACAGTGCTCTGACACCATTTTTGTGTCTTGATTTGAGTTTTGCAGAGCGCCTCATCAAGTACCTGGCGATCGTCGACGACGCTACCCACGAAACCGTCGCGATCAAGGTGGAGCGCGTGATCTCCAGCTTGAGCATGATGCGCGTGCTCAAGCACCTGACGCTCTCGCGCGGCCTTCGGCAAGTCATCCATGCCAACAATGGCCCGGAATTTCTGGGCGAGGTATTCGTCGAATGGACCAAGACCAACGGCATGGACAGCCAGTACACCCAGCCGAGCAAGCCCAACCAGAACGTCTATATCGAACGCTCCAATCGCACCTTCCGCGAAGAACTGCTGGACCAGCATCTGTTCCTGTGGATAGATGACATTCGCGAAGCCGTCCCCACCAAACCCGCAACATGGCCGACGACGGACAAGGCAACCTCGCCAGCAAAAACGGCACCGGCTATACCTTCGATGACGGCAACCGCCTACGCAGTACCGCCGGCCAAAGCTACCGCTACGACGCCGACGGCCGCCGCGTGCGCCAAGACAGCGCCGGCACCAGCCTGAAGTACAGCGACTACGCCAAAGACGGCCGCCTGCTGTGGCAACGCGACGAACCCAACAGCAAGCGCATCAACAACGTCTATCTGGCCGGCAGCCTGCTGGCCGAAATCACCCGCCCCATCGGCAGCAACGCGCCCACCATCAGCTACTTCCACACCGATGCATTAGGCAGCCCCATTGCCAAAACCAATGCAGCGGGCGCTATCATCGAAACCAGCGAGTACGAACCGTATGGGAGGCTGCTCAACAGAAACAACGATGA
>Ga0208564_1000674_pt1 | contig 30999 bp, 25 predicted proteins | sample AD_UKC073_MetaG_FD_184439 | JGI IMG/M metagenome (GOLD analysis project Ga0208564, IMG submission 184439) | Active sludge microbial communities of municipal wastewater-treating anaerobic digesters from USA - AD_UKC073_MetaG (SPAdes) (version 2) | ecosystem: Engineered > Bioreactor > Anaerobic >... | reverse complement strand
GACCTTCGGCATCCTGCCCACGCCGATGCCTTTCCCCGAGCTGTTCACCGCGCTGCAGCAGGGCACGGTCGACGGTCAGGAAAACCCGATCCCGGTGATCCTGGCCAGCAAGTTCAGCCAGGTGCAAAAGCACCTGTCACTGACCGGCCATGTGTACTCGCCGGCGGTGATCATCCTGTCGCCCAACGTCTGGAACAAGCTGTCGGACGCCGACAAGAAGGTGTTCACCGAGGCGGCCGTCAAGGGCGGCATCGCCCAGCGCAAGAAGGTCAACGACGACGAGAACAGCGGCATCGCCCAGCTGAAGAAGGACGGCATGCAGGTCGTCGAGAAGCCCGATGGCGACAGCTTCCGCAAGGCGGTGGCACCGGCCTATGCCGAATTCGCCAAGGAATTCGGCGCCGACAAGATCGCCGCCATCCAGGCCGTCAAGTAAGCGGCTCTGCCGCCGTTGTCCCACCGCGCCGCCCGGCCCGCCGGGCGGTGGAGGCCACCATGCGCCAGACCATCCTCTCCCTCGACCGCTGGATCACCGGCGCCGCCTGGACGCTCGCCTGCCTGCTGCTCGCCGTGATCTCAGCGCTCGGCATGTGGCAGGTGCTTGCCCGCTTCATCTTCTCGCAGCCCAGCACCTGGACGGAAGAGTCCATGCGCCGCCTGCTGATCTGGATGGTGATGCTGGGCATCGCGGTGGCCTTCCGCCGCGGCGCGCTGGTGTCGGTGGACCTGATGCTGCGCACCGCGCGCGGCGCCTGGCGCAGCACCGTGCGCTGGATCATCACCAGCACCGCCCTGGCCTACCTGGCGGTGCTGGTCTGGTACGGCATCAACCTGGTCACGCGGGTGCGCTTCCAGACCTTCGCCAGCATGGAGCTGAGCATGGGCTGGGCCTATGCCGCGCTGCCCGTGGGCGCGGCGCTGGCCATGCTGGCCGTGGTGGCGAACCACCTCGATCCGGTGAACGAAGAACTCGACAACGCGCAATAACCGGCGGCCACCACCATGTCACTGACCCTCCTCGTCACGATGCTGCTGGGCTTTGCCTTCAGCATCTCCATCGCCGTGGCCATCGGCGGCTCGGCCGTGCTGGGCATCGCGCTGTTCGATCCTGACCGCCTGGTGCTCGCACCCAAGGAGATGTTCACCGCGATCGACAAGTTCCCGCTCGCGGCCATCCCCTTCTTCATCCTGGCCGGCAACCTGATGGAGACCGGCGGCATCAGCCGGCGCCTGGTCGACTTCGCCAAGAGCCTGGTCGGCGGTGTGCAGGGCGGCCTGCCGATGACCTGCGTGCTGACCTGCATGATCTTCGCCGCGGTCTCGGGCAGCAGCGTGGCCACCACCTTCGCCATCGGCGCCATCCTGATCCCGGCGCTGATCAAGCATGGCTACCCGACCGCGTACGCGGCCGCGCTGCAGGCCACGTCGGCCGAACTGGGCGTGATCATCCCGCCGTCGATCCCGATGATCCTGTTCGGCGTGTCGGCCGAGGTGTCGATCGGCGAGCTCTTCATCGCCGGCTTCGGCCCGGGCCTGCTGATCGGCGGCGCGCTGATGCTGTTCGTGCACCTGTACTGCCGCCACAAGGGCTGGGGCCTGCAGGACGGCGACGGCCGCCTGTCGGTGGGCACGGCCACGGTGAAGGCCAGCTTCGCGCTGCTGATGCCGGTGATCATCCTGGGCGGCATCTACGGCGGCATCTTCACGCCCACCGAGGCGTCGGTGGTGGCGGTGTTCTACGCCTTGATCGTCGGCCTGTTCATCCACCGCGAGCTGGGCTGGGCCGACCTGGTGCCGGTGTTCAAGAAGAGCGTGATCAGCAGCGCGGTGATCATGTTCATCATCGCCAACGCCGGGCTGTTCGCCTTCCTGATCACCCGGGCCGGCATTCCCGATGCCATCGGCAGCTGGCTGGCCGAGGTGCTGAAGAGCCCGGCCTGGTTCCTGCTGGGCGTCAACGCCGCGCTGTTCGTCATCGGCATGTTCATCGAGACCAGCGCGGCCATCATCGTGCTGGCGCCGATCCTGGTGCCGGTGGCGCGCCACTTCGGCATCGACCCGGTGCACTTCGGCACCATCATGGTGGTGAACCTGGCGCTGGGCATGATCACGCCGCCCTTCGGCGTCAACCTGTTTGCCGCCTGCACCGTGGCCAAGATCAGCCTGGACAAGATCATCAAGCACCTGCTGCCCTTCGTGCTGGTGATCCTGGGATGCCTGATGCTGATCACCTACATCCCGTCGATCAGCCTGGCACTGCGCGACCTGGTGTACGCACCGGCCGCGGTGGCGCCGGCACCGGCGGCCGCGCCGAAAATCGGCCCGCAGTCGTCAAGAGGCGCTCACTCGACCAGCCCGTACAGCCGCTCCGGCGGCACGCGCAGCAGCATCTTGTTCTCGGCCACCAGGCCCTTGATCGCGTGCGCCGGCTCGGCGGTGTTGCGCCGCACCGTGCGCACGACCGGGATGCCGTTCTTGTCGGTCACCGCCGCGGCCACCGGCGTGTGGGCGGTGGCGCCGCGGCGGATCACCACCGCCGTCTCGCCCGAGGCCAGCTGCACGAAGTTGCCCGGCGGGTAGATGCCGTACTCCTTGATGATGGCCGCGGCCAGCACACCGGCCTGCGGGTGGGTCTTGGCCTCGGCATAGAGCTGCCGCGCTGCGTCCTGGATCGGCATCGCCGGGCGCTCGGTGCGCGGGCTGATCTTGGCCATGAAGACGTCGGCCATGCGCAGCAGCAGGGCCATCTCGCCGATGTCGCTGCTGCGGCTGGGGTAGCCGCCGCCGCCGGGCTGCTCGTGGTGCTGCAGCACCGCCTGCAGCCACTCGGCATCGTCGACGCCGGCGGCCTGCAGTGCGTCGTGCGCCGCCTGCGGATGGGCGCGGATCTGCGCCCGCTGGGTGTCGTTGAGCCGGCCCATGGTCGCGAAGCGGCCCTGCACCTCGACGATGCTCAGGTTCATCGTCAGCGCCGCCTTCACCAGCCGGCGCACCCGCTCGTCGGGCCAGCCGGCACGCCGCGCCGCCAGCTGGCAGACCAGGGCGCAGTGCAGCGCATGGGCCAGGCCGTACAGGCTCAGCCGGTTCGGGTCCTGGCGCATCGACAGGTAGATGCCGATGTCCGGATCGCGGTCGGTCAGCTGCATCAGCTGGCCGGCAAAGCTGTCGCAGCGGGCCGGGAAGCCGGCCACAGGCACACCGGCCAGCAGCAGGTCCAGCCGGGCGGTGGTCTGCTTCCACAGGTCGAACAGGGTCAGGCGCCGGTTGGCGGTCCCGCCGGCGGCCGTCTCGCCGCTGTCGTCGTCGTGGTCGGCATACAGGCCACGCTCGCGCAAGATCTCCAGCTGGCCCTCGGTGGCCACCACCCGGCCCTTGGCCAGCAGCAACTTGCCCTGCTCGTCGCGCACGCCGAACGGCAGCGGCTGCCCCAGCTGGATCTGGTCGACCACCATGCGGATCAGCTCGATTGCCACGCTCGCTCCCCAGGCTGCCCGCCGGCACGCGCCGGCGACTGCATGCCCTGCGCGACTCTAGCGCGGGTGTTCAGCGTCAGATCGCCAGAACAGCACTGGCCAAGAGGGCATTGATCGGCACCACCGCGCTGGCATGCGGCACGGCGTCGCTGCTCCAGACATGGCGCACGCCCGCCGCGCGCAGCTGCGCCAGCGCATCGCCGACGAACAGGGCGTGCGTCACCGCCACGTCGACACTGGCCGCGCCGGCAGCCTGCACCGCGGTGGCGGCCTCGACCAGGGTGCGGCCGGTGCTGGCCACATCGTCCAGCAGCACCACGGCACGGCCGGCCAGCGGCACATCCGGCAGCGCCACGCGCACGTCGCGGTCGCCGAAGCGCTGCTTGGTGCACACCGCGTGGTCCAGGCCGTGGGCGGTGCCGGCCGCGGCCACCCACTGCAGCGCCTCCTCGTCCGGGCCCAGCAGCAGCGCGCCAGGCACCTGCTGCGCCACCCAGGCGCCCAGCAGCGGCGCGGCGCTCAGCGCCAGGCTGCGGCAGCCGGGCATCACCTCGTCCAGCGAGGCGATGCGGTGCAGGTGCGGGTCGACGGTGATCAGCCCGTCCACCTGGCTGGCCAGCAGCGCGGCCACGTGGCGCTGGCTGACCGCCTCGCCCGGGGTGAAGGCCATGTCCTGGCGCATGTAGGCCAGGTAGGGCGCCACCAGCAGGATGCGCCGCGCACCCAGCGCACGTGCCGCCGGCAGCGCGATCAGCAGCTCGACCAGCTTGTGGTTGGGCTGCTGCAGGCCGCGGTAGACCAGCAGGTCGGCCGGCAGCACCGGTGGCAGGCGCAGCCGGCTCTCGCCGTCGGGAAACCGGTGCCGCCCGACCAGGGCGCAGGGCACGCCCAGCGCCTGCGCCAGTGCGGCAGCGGGGCCCTGTTCGTCGTCGAAGGCCAACACCAGAGCTGGATTCATGCCGCGGACCTTTCCGTCGCCGGTGCTGCGACCGGGCGCAGCGGATGGGATGCGGCCGCACTGTAGGCCGGATTCCGGCCCCGGCCGATCAGGTGTCGCCCTCCAGGGCCTGCGCCAGGTCGGCGACCAGGGCGCCCAGCGCGCCGGCCACAGACTGTTGCGCGGGCTGCAGCGCGGCCCGGTCGGCACCGTCATGCGCCGCATGCTCCAGGTGCAGCAACTGCTGCTGCAGCGCTGCCGCCCCCACCACCGCACAGGCACCGCGCAGCGAATGGCAGGCCGGGCGCAGCGCCGCCGGCGTGGCGGCCGCGGGCAATGCCGCGTCGTGGCCAGCACCACGCCCAGCAGGGCCGGCAGCGCCGCCGCCCCCACCACCCGGGCAAAGCGCCAGCTCGGCGCATCGACCTCGGCCAGGTCCTGCTTGGCCACCAGCAGCCAGTCGCTGCCCTGCACCGGCCGCACCGTGGCCAGCACCGGATCGCCGGTGGCCGCCAGCGGCACCACCACGTCCAGGCGCAGCATCTGCTCGGTGCCGTTGCGGCGGTCGATGCTGGTGATCGCCGGCATGCCGGTGCCCACCGCCGCCCGCACCGCCTGCATCAGCGCGGGAGCGGCCTGCCGTTCTGCGGCCTGCTCGTGTGCCAGCACGCGGCCGTCGGCGGCCATCAGCAGCACGCCGTCGCCGTCGTTGGCACGGCGGAACTCGACCATGCGGGCCAGCGGGCGCTCGCCGGCCGCCTGGTCACCGTCGTCGGTCCAGGCGCGGAACTGGTCGGCCAGCCGTTGGCTGGTCCGCAGGAAGCGCGCCTGGGCCTGCCATTGCGCCAGCCAGGCTTCGAGCTGGGTCGCCCGCAGCTCGGCCAGGCTGTCGAGCCGGGCGCGGGCCTGGTCACGCTGGTGCAGGTGCTCCTGGCGCAGGGTCCAGCCGGCCACCAGCAGGCCCAGCAGCAGCAGCAGCAGGGCCAGCACCGGCCACCAGGATGCCCTTGCCGGGTGCGGGCCGGACTGCACCCGGGCCGGCGTCACCGGCCGGCGGCCGGTCTGCGGCGGCCAGGCCGCGGGTGCCTTCGATCACGGCCGGTTCTCCAGGCCGCCTGCCAGCGCCTCGGCCATGCCCTGGTGCAGGTGCTCGGCCAGCGCGCGCCGGTCGGCATGGGCCGTGGCCTGCGGCGCCAGCAGCTGCACATGGGCCACCAGGCCCTGCGCGCCGGCCACGCGCCACAGGCTCTGCAGCAGGGTGGTCTCGCCGACGAACTCCACCGCCGGGCTGAAGCGCTGGCGGCCGTCGGCAAAGCGCAGCACCGCCGGCTGCACCGGCGTGGCGGTGGCGATGGCGGCCTGCAGCAGGTTGGCGTGGAAGGGCAGCAGCTCGGGCCCGGGGCCGGTCGTGCCCTCGGGGAACACGCCCACCGTCTGGCCGTCGCGCAGCGCCTCGGCCATCGCATGCACCACGCGCAGCGCATCGCGCTTGCGGTCGCGCTCGATGAACAGCGTGCCGGCACCGGCCACCAGCCAGCCCAGCAGCGGCCAGCGCCGCACATCGGCCTTGCTGACGAAGCGCGCCTGCGGCACCGCCGCATGCAGGGCCGCGATGTCCAGCCACGAGACATGGTTGGCCACCAGCAGCGTGGCCCCGGGCCGGGCCGTGCCCTGCACCCGCAGGCCCACGCCGATGGCGCGCAGCAGGCCGGCCGACCACCACTGGATGCGCGCCTGGCGCCCGGCCGCGTCCAGCGACGGGAAGCGCAGCGCCATCACCGCCATGCCATGCGCCACATGCACCAGCACCCGCGCCAGCCGCCACAGCACGCGCGGCAGCGCAGACAGTCCCGGGCCGGCGGCCGAGGGCAGCGCCGGCATCAGCCGGTGCGGGCCTCAAGCGATTCATGGGCGACCGTGCCCGCCACCAGCGTGGCGCGCACCCGGCCCGGCAGCGCCGTGCCGGTGGCCTCGAAGGCGAACGGCGTGTGCTTGCCCTGGCTGAGCAGCCGGCCAGGCTCGACCGTCCAGGTGGCCTCGGGGTCGAAGACCACCACGTCGGCCACGCCGCCGGGCAGCAGCTGGCCGGCCGACGACGCCAGCGAGCCCAGCGATTCGCCCAGCACCCGCACCGGGCAGCTGGTCACCCGCGCCAGCGTGGTGGCCAGCGGCAGGCCGCTGTCGGCGCCCCACTTCAGCGCCAGGCTCAGCAGCAGCTCCAGCCCGGTCGCGCCGGGCTCGGCCTCGCCGAAGGGCAGGGCCTTCATGTCGCCCTCGACCGGCGTGTGGTCCGACACCAGGGCGTCGATGGTGCCGTCGGCCAGCGCGGCGCGCAGCGCGTCGCGGTCACCGCCCTGGCGCAGCGGCGGCGTCAGCCGCATCGCCGGGTTGAAGAAGCCGATGTCGACGTCGGTGAGGTGCAGCGAGTTGATCGACACGTCGGCCGTGATGGGCAGGCCCTCGGCCTTGGCCGCGCGCAGCAGGGCCACGCCGGCGGCGCTGGACAGCCGGCACAGGTGCACCCGGGCGCCGGTGATGCGCACCAGCTCGATGATGGTCAGCAGGGCCACCGTCTCGGCCGCCACCGGCACGCCCGACAGGCCCAGGCGCGTGGCCACCGCGCCGCTGGCCGCCACGCCCTTGCCCAGCCAGCCATCCTGCGGCCGCAGCCAGACCGTGTAGCCGAAGGTGGCGGCGTACTGCAGCGCGCGCTGCAGCACCAGGGTGTCGACGATGGGCACCTCGGCCTGGCTGAAGCCGATGCAGCCGGCCTCGGTCAGCTCGGCCATCTCGGTCAGCACTTCGCCGCCCAGGCCGCGGGTCAGCGCGCCCAGTGGGAACAGCCGGCACAGGCTCAGCTTGCGGGCGCGGAACTTCAGCATCTCGACCAGGCCGGGCTCGTCCAGCGTGGGGTCGGTGTCGGGCGGGCAGACCAGGCTGGTGACACCACCCGCGGCCGCCGCGTTGAGCTCGCTCTCCAGCATGCCCTCGTGCTCGTGGCCCGGCTCGCGCAGCCGCGCCGCCAGGTCGACCAGGCCCGGCGCGACGATGCAGCCGGCCGCGTCGATCACGCGCTGGGGCTGGAAGTCGGCCGGCACATGGCCGATGCCCAGGATGCGGCCGGTGGCGATCGCCACGTCGGCCCGCTCGTCACGACCCGTCGCCGGGTTGATCACACGGCCGCCCTTGATGAGGATCTTCATGCTTTAGGCCTCATTTCCCGCAATGATCGACATGACCGCCATGCGTACCGCGATGCCGAAGGTCACCTGCGGCAGGATCACGCTGCGGGCGCCGTCGGCCACCGACGACTCGATCTCGACGCCGCGGTTGATCGGCCCCGGGTGCATCACGATCGCATCGGGCCTGGCCAGGGCCAGCTTGTCGGCGGTCAGGCCGTAGTTCTTGAAGAACTCGCCGGCACTGGGCAGCATCGCGCCGCTCATGCGCTCGTTCTGCAGGCGCAGCATGATGATCACGTCGGCATCGCGGATGCCCTCGGCCATGCTGTGGCACACGCGCACGCCCATGTCGCGCAGGTCGCCCGGCACCAGGGTCTTGGGTCCCACCGCACGGATGTCGGGCACGCCCAGGGTGGTCAACGCATGGATGTCGCTGCGCGCCACGCGGCTGTGCACGATGTCGCCGACGATGGCCACGCTGAGCTTGGTGAAGTCCTGCTTGAAATGCCGGATCGTGTACATGTCCAGCAGGCCCTGCGTGGGGTGCGCGTGGCGGCCGTCACCGGCGTTGACCACGTGCACATGCGGCGCGCAGTGCTGGGCGATGAGGTAGGGTGCGCCGCTCTCGCTGTGCCGCACCACGAACATGTCGGCATGCATCGCGGAGAGATTCGCGATGGTGTCGAGCAGGCTCTCGCCCTTGCTGGCGCTGCTCTTGGCGATGTCCAGGTTGATGACATCGGCGCTCAGCCGCTTGGCCGCGATCTCGAAGGTGGTGCGGGTGCGGGTGCTGTTCTCGAAGAACAGGTTGAACACGCTCTTGCCGCGCAGCAGCGGCACCTTCTTGACCTCGCGGTCGTTGACGCTGAGGAAGGTGCCGGCGGTGTCGAGGATGTGCGTGAGCACGTCGCGCGGCAGGCCCTCGATGGACAGCAGGTGGATCAGCTCGCCGTGGCGGTTGAGCTGCGGATTGCGGCGGTGGAGCATCAGGCCGATCCCTCCTGGATGGCGAAGGTGAAGCGGCCGTCGTCGGTGCGCGACAGCGCCAGCTTCTGCCCGGCGGGCAGGCTGATCTTGGCCGCGGCATAGGCCGGCTGGATCGGCAGCTCGCGCCCGCCGCGGTCGACCAGCACCGCCAGCGTCACGCTGGCCGGGCGGCCGAAGTCGTAGAGCTCGTTCAGCACGGCACGGATGGTGCGGCCGGTGAACAGCACGTCGTCGAGCAGCAGGATGTGCGCGCCGTCCACCGCATACGGAATGCGCGTGGCGTCGGTGCCGCTGGCCATGCCGCGGGCGGAGAAGTCGTCGCGGTGCAGCGTGCTGCTGATGACGCCGGGCTTGCCGACGGCCAGCGTCCCGGCCAAGTCGGCCGCCAGCCGCTCGGCCAGCCAGGCGCCGCCGGACCAGACGCCCATCAGCGCCATGCCGGGCCGCCACAACTGCTGCACGCCTGCGCGCAGCTCGGTGTACAGCGCCTCGGCGTCGAGGGTGAGTGTGCTCATTGGTGCCCCTCGTCCGACGGGTACGTCGGCCGATCCCCCGCGGGGATGGCGGGCCGGCTTGGGAGCGGCCCGGCGCTCGGCCCGCGTGCGGTGAGTGACGCAGGATGTCTCATGGCAGGCTGTTCAGGTATTGGTTCAGGATCACGGCGGCCGAGGCGGCATCCAGGTCACGCGCCCCCTCGGCCGCGGCCTCGGTGGTGCTGTAGCGCTCGTCGACCCGGTGCACCGGCAGGCCGAAGCGGCCCTCCAGCTGGCGGGCAAAGCGTTGCGCCCGGCGGGTATTGTCGTGCGGTGCGCCGTCGGGATGCACCGGAATGCCCACCACCAGCGCATCGGGTTGCCACTCGGCGATCAGCGTGCCGATGGGCGCAAAGCGGGCGTCGCCCTCGGCCCTGACCGTGGTCAAGCCGCTGGCCTCGCGCAGCAGGCTGTTGCCGGTGGCCACGCCGGTGCGCTTGATGCCGAAATCGAAGGCCAGGAAGGACTGCGGGCGGCCGGCCGAGCCAGCACTCATGCGTGCCCCGCCTCCTGGCTCAGCATGGCTGGATCGAAACCCAGCAGCGAGACGGCCTTCTCGTAGCGCTGCTCGACCGGGGTGTCGAAGATGATCTCGGGCACGGCGTCGACCGTCAGCCAGCTGTTGCGGGCCAGTTCGTCTTCCAGCTGGCCGGCACCCCAGCCGCTGTAGCCCAGGGTCACCAGCAGGCGGCGCGGCCCGGCGCCTTGCGACAGCGCTTCCAGCACGTCCTTGCTGGTGGTCATCTCCAGGCCGCCGGGAATCGACAGCGTGCTGCTGTACGGCGCCTGGTCGCCCAGCTTCTCGTGCAGCACAAAGCCGCGCTCGGTCTGCACCGGGCCGCCGAAGAACACCGGTTGCTCGGCCAGGGCCGGGCTGTCCAGGCTCAGTTCGACCTTCTGGAACAGGTTCTTCAGCTTGATGTCGATGGGCTTGTTGATCACCAGGCCCAGCGCGCCGTTCTCGGTGTGCTCGCACAGGTAGACCACGGCGCCGCCGAAGGTGTCGCCCGCCAGGCCCGGCATCGCGATCAGGAACTGGTTGGTCAGGTTCATGGGGTGCGCCGCTGTGCGGCGATTCTAATGATCGGGGACACTGCGGCCGTGCCGATGACCACCGCCCACACCCCTGCCCTGCTCGACCGCGCGCTGGTCTGGCTGCGCCGCGACCTGCGGGCCGACGACAACGCTGCGCTGCACCACGCGCTGGCCGCGGCACGCCAGGTCTGGTGCGTGTTCGTCTTCGACACGGCCATCCTCGACCCGCTACCGCGGGCCGACCGGCGGGTGGAGTTCATCCGCGACAGCCTGGTCGACCTGGATGCCCAGCTGCGCGCCCTGGCGCAAGCCCATGGCGTGGCCGATGCCGGCCTGCTGGTGCGCCACGGCGATGCAAAGCTGCTGCTGCCGGCCCTGGCGCGCCAGCTCGGTGTGCAGGCGGTCTACGCCAGCCACGACGACGAGCCCGATGCCCTGGCCCGCGACGCCCAGGTGCGCGGCCGGCTGGCCGATGCCGGCATTGCCCTGCACACCGGCAAGGACCATGTGGTGTTCGAGCGCCGCGAGGTGCTGACCGCCACCGGCAGCCCCTACAGCGTGTTCACGCCCTACAAGAACGCCTGGCTGAAGAAGCTGCAGTCCACCGACCTGGCGCCGCATGCCGTGGCCCCGCTGGCCGGGCGGCTCGCGCCGCTGCCGACCGACCTGGCCACCGGCGTGCCCACGCTCCCCGCCATCGGCTTCCAGGCCACCAACCTGCACCAGCTGAAGCTGCCCACCGGCAGCACGGGCGCCCAGGAACTGCTGGCCGACTTCCTCGACCGCATCGACGACTACGCCGTTGCGCGTGACTTCCCGGCGGTCAAGGGACCGAGCTACCTGAGCACCCACCTGCGCTTCGGCACCATCAGCATCCGCCGCCTGGCACGCGAGGCCTGGCAGCGCATGCAGGGCGGCTCACGCGGGGCCGAGGTTTGGCTGTCCGAGCTGATCTGGCGCGACTTCTACCACCAGGTGCTGCACCACCACCCGCATGTCGTGGGCGCCAGCTTCAAGCCGGCCTACGACGCCATCCGCTGGGCCCATGGCAAGCGTGCGGATGAACTGTTCGCCGCCTGGTGCGAGGGCCGCACCGGTTATCCGCTGGTCGACGCGGCCATGCGGCAGATCAACCAGACCGGCTACATGCACAACCGGCTGCGCATGGTGGTGGCCAGCTTCCTGACCAAGGACCTCGGCATCGACTGGCGACGCGGCGAGGCCTGGTTCGCCCTGCACCTGAATGACTTCGACCTGGCCGCCAACAACGGCGGCTGGCAGTGGGCCAGCAGCAGCGGCTGCGACGCCCAGCCCTACTTCCGCATCTTCAATCCGGTCAGCCAGAGCGAGAAGTTCGACGCCGCCGGCCGCTTCATCCGCCGCTACCTGCCGCAGCTGGCCGGCCTGCCCGACAAGCTGATCCACGCGCCCTGGCTGGCGCTGCCCATCGAGCTGGCGGCGGCGAAGGTCGAGCTGGGCCGCGACTACCCGCGGCCCATCGTCGACCACGCCACGGCGCGCGACGAGACGCTCAAGCGCTACGCGGTCGTCAAGACCGGGTGACAGGCTGGTTGACCGGCCAGGTGACCGGCCGGCCGATCAGGGCGCGGTGAAGCGCGACAGCAGCGCGCCGAAGCGCTGCCCCGCCAGCCGCAGCGCCGCGCTGTCGCCGTCGAACACGCTGCGCAGGAAGGCGGTGGACAGCGCCTGGGTGGCGGCCTTGACCTGCGGGTTGAGCAACGCCCCGCCGGTGCCCGCGCGGTCGGTGAAGATGCTGTGCGAGCCGCCGGAGAACACCGCCAGCGCCTTGTACAGCCCGCCGGTGGCCTCGAACACCGCCATCCGGTCCTCGGCAGGCGAGTAGTAGCCGGGCACGCGGATCACGTCCTCGGTGGCGGTGATGTGCAGGCTGGGCACGCCGATGTGGCCCAGCACCTGGGCCGGCGCAGACTCGCCGTAGAAGGGCGGTGCCGAGATCACGATCGCCGCCTTGATGCGCGGATCGCGCAGCCTGAGCGGCTGGCCGCCGCGCTGCACCTCGGCCCCCGCGGCCAGCAGCGTGGTGTTGGCACCGTAGGAATGGCCGGCGGCGACGATGCGGTTGGCGTCGATGCGCGCGGCCAGCGGGCCGGCCAGCAACTGGTCGAGCGCGAAGCTCAGGTCGCGCACGCGGGCGGTGGCCTCGCTCTCCTGCGCCGCAGCCTGCAGCCGACCGGCGAGCAGCAGCGGATTGCCGGCCCAGAGGGTGCGGTCGCTGCCCACATGCTGCAGGTGCAGGCTGGCGTAGCCCTGGGCCGCCCAGTGCCGGCCCAGGTAGCTGTAGCCCCGGCGCGAGCCGCCGATGCCGTGCGAGAACACCACCAGCGGCAGCGGGGTGGCCGCGGCGCCGGCAGCCGATTCGGCCGGCAGGTACAGGCGCACCGGCACGGCCCGGCTGCGGGCGGCGTCCAGCCAGTCGAAATCCAGCACGGTGACGCGGTCGGCCGCCTCGGCATCGCCGGCCGTGGCCGGCGCGGCCAGCGGGTCGGCCGGCGCCTGAGCCTGGGCCCGGGCCTGGCCGGCGAATGCCAGCAGCAGGCCGGCCGCCAGCGCGGCGGCCGTGCCGGCGCCGCGGCGGGCGGCCGGATGCCGCAGCAGTGCAAGGAATCGCATGGTCCGGTTCTCCCCAGCAACGGCAGGTCACCACGACCCCACGCCGAGGGCGTGGGACGGCGATGTGCAGCGAAAGTTCGCGGTGTTTCTAGAGGGGCACGCCCACCCGGCCCACCGGCATGGCCGGCGCACCCCGGGCGTGGCGCGCCACCAGGGCCAGCAGTTCATCCTCGGCGTAGGGCTTGCCCAGGTAGTGGTCCACGCCCAGCTCGGCCGCCACGTCGCGGTGCTTCTGGGCAATGCGCGAGGTGATCATGATGATCGGCAGCCCGGTGAGGCGGCTGTCGCCGCGCATGCTGCGCACCATGTCGAAGCCGTCCATGCGCGGCATCTCGATGTCGGTCAGCAGCACGGCCGGGCGCTCGATGGCCAGCTTGTCCAGGCCGTCCAGGCCGTCCTTGGCCACGGTGACGCGGTAACCCTCGCGCTCCAGCAGGCGCTGGGTGATGCGGCGCACCGTCAGCGAGTCGTCGACCACCAGCACCAGCGGCGCCAGCGGCTCGGCGGCGGCGCGGGCGGCGGCGTCCTGGGCGGCCGGGAGCAGTGCCGCGTCCGTGGCGGCCCGGGCGGCCGCGCCGTACAGCGTGGCCAGGGCCACCGGGTTGTAGATCAGCGCCGGCAGGCCTGACGGCAGCAGCGTCATGCCCACCAGGCCCGGCACCCTGGACAGCTGCGGCCCCAGGTTCTTGACCACCACTTCCTGGTTGCCCAGCACCTCGTCCACATGCAGCACCAGTCGCTGCTGGGCGCTGCGGATGACGACGATCGGTGCGGTCTTGTCGGTGGGCACGCCGCGGGCGCTGCCGTCGAGCAGGGCATCGAGCCAGAAGAACGGCAGCACCTGGTCGCCCTCGGCGTGGCTGCCGCTGCGGTAGGCCGCCTCCAGCTCGGCCAGCGGCACGCGGCGCACCGTCTCCACCAGGGTCGAGGGCACGGCGAAGTCGCGCTCGCCGCAGCGCAGCATCACCACCCGGGTGACGGCGGTGGTCAGCGGCAGCACCACGCGGAAGCTGCTGCCCTGGCCTGGCGCGCTGGCGGTCTCGATGCGCCCACCGATGGCGTTGACCTCGGTGCGCACCACGTCCATGCCCACGCCCCGGCCGGCCAGGCCGGTCAGGCTGTCGGCGGTGGTGAAGCCGGGCTGGAAGATCAGGTTGGCCAGCTGCGCCTCGTCGGGCGGTGCATCCGGCGCCACCAGGCCCAGCGCCCGGGCGCGGGCCAGGATGCGCGGCATGTTCAGCCCCGCGCCGTCGTCACGCACCTCGACCGTGACCTCGTTGCCGACCTGGGTGACGGCCAGGGTGATCGTGCCGGTGGCGTCCTTGCCGGCGGCACTGCGCACCTCGGCCGGCTCGATGCCGTGCACCACGCCGTTGCGCAGCAGGTGCTCGAAGGCCGGTGTCATGCGGTCGAGCACGCCGCGGTCGATCTCGACCCGGCCGCCCAGGATGTCCAGCCGCACGGGCTTGCCGGTTTCCTTGGCTGCCTGGCGCACCACGCGGTACAGCCGCTCGGACAGGCCCTCGAACTCCACCATCCGCGTGCGCAGCAGGTCGTCCTGCATGTCGCGGTTCATCCGCGCCTGGTGCGCCAGCGCGTCCTCGGTGGACTGCAGCGTGCGCTGCAGGCCGCGCTGCACGGTGGCCACGTCGGCCACCGACTCGGCCATCATCCGCGTCAGCTCCTGGAAGCGGGTGAAGCGGTCCAGCTCCAGCGGGTCGAAGTCCAGGGCCGCGGCCCGCGCCGCCTCCATGCGGGTCTCGATCTGCGTCTCGGCCTGCAGCTCGATGTCGCGCAACTGGGTGCGCAGGCGCTCCAGGTTGTCGTTCAGGTCGTTCAGCGCGGCCTTGAACTGGCCCACGTCGGTCTCGATGCGGGCGCGCGAGATGCTCACCTCGCCTGCCTGGTTGACCAGGCGGTCGAGCAGGGGCGCCCGCACCCGCACCATGCTGGCTGCCGCGGCCGATGCCGCCAGGCCAGCCGGCGTGGCCAGGCCGCTGGCCGGCACCGCCGGCTGGGCAAAGCGGTGCCAGTCGATGATGCGCAGCGCGGCGGGCGGCTGCACGGTGGCCGGCGCATCCGCAGGTCGCACCGTCGGGGGTGTCGCGTCGGCAGGGGCTGGAGCAGGGGCTGCAGCCACGGGGGCGGCCGGCGAAGCCACCGGCACCGGCACCACGGCCGTGGCCAGGACGTCGGCTTCCGCCTCGCCAGCCGCCGTGCCCGGGTGCAGCAGGGCATCCAGCCGCGCCTGCAGCAGGTCGGCCTGGCCGGCCAGGGCCTCGATGTCGGCGGCCGCTGGCGCTGCGCCCGGCGCGGCCAGGCGTTGCACCAGGGTCTCCAGCCGGTGCGCCATCTCACCCAGGCGCATGGCGCCGGCCAGGCGCGCACTGCCCTTGAAGGTGTGCAGGCAGCGCATGCAGGCCGACGGCGCGCTGGCGTCGCCCGGCGCCCGCGCCCAGTCGCGCAGGCTGCCATGCAGCACCGGCAACAGTTCGTCGGCTTCCTCGCTGAAGATCGGCAGCAGCTCGTCGTCCAGCGCGTCGACGGCGTCGATGTCCTCGTCGATGGCGCCGGGGGCCGCGTCCACCTCCGGCGCCTGGGCCGGCAGGCTGCCAGGCAGCTCGGCCAGCGGCGCGAACGGCAGCAGCGCGGCGCGGCCGAAGGCCGGCTGCACCGGGTCGGCATCGGCATGGGGCTGGGCGACAGGTTCTGCGGCCGGTGCCGAGTCAGGTTCTGCGACGGGTTCCGCGGACGCTGCTGCGGCAGGTTCCGCAACCGCTTCTGCAGGCGCCAGCACCTGCGCCCCGGGCGGCGCGGCCTCGGCCTCGGGCTCGGCATCGGCCTCCAGCGGCGCGAGCTCGCCCGGCACCGATTCCGGCGGCAGCGGCAGCGCGGCATGGGCCAGCACCTGCAACCGGGCCAGCACCTCGGCGTCAGGCTGCTGCAGGAAGCCGGCGGCAAACAGGTGCAGCAGGCGGTGGATCTCGTCGGCCGCCCGGGTGTACAGCGCGGCTTCGTCGTGGTCGCCGTGGCCACGTGCCTGGGTGCGCTCCAGCGCATGCTCCAGCGCCCGCGCCAGCTGGGCCAGGTCGGCGAAGCCGACCGTGCCCGAACTGCCGGCCAGCGAGTGCGCCAGCGCGACCGCATCGTCGTCGATGGCGCGCAGCGGCTGCGGCGCCCAGTCGGCCAGCGACGCGCTCAGCCGGCGCGACAGGTCGTCGGCCTCGCCGAGGTAGATGTTGAACAGCGGCAGGCTGATGCGCAGCGGGCCGACCTGGCGCACCGCGTCGGCGTCGTCCTCGCCGGCTGCAGCGTCCTGGTCCTGCGGCGCGGGCGGTGCAGGCGGCGCCTGGTGCGCCACCCCGGGCATGTCGAAGGCTGCGGCCAGTTCGTCGCCGAGGTCGAGCTCCAGCGTCTCGGGCACCGACGGCGCGTCGCTGTCCTGCGGCAGGCGCGGCAGCACCTGGGTCGGCGCGTCGTCGGCGAGGAAGTCCAGCGGGATGTCGGGCAGCGGCGGCGGCTCGGTGGGTGGCGCGCCCAGGTCCAGGTCGCTGGCCGAGGGCAGGTCGGGCACGCGCAGGCGCAGGTCGAGCGCGAAGTCGTCCGGCGCGGGCGTGGCGGCGACCGGGGCCGCCGGGGCGGGCGCCGGCAGGTCCAGGTCGAGGTCGCGGGGCGGCAGCCCGTCCAGGTCGAGGTTGACCAGGCCGTCGCCGGCCGGGGCCACGGCACCGCCGCCCAGCGGCAGGCGGCGACCGTCATGGCGCAACGCATCGGCGCCACGCACGATGGCCTCGGGCCCGTGACCGGCCACGTCATTGCGGGCCAGCGCCTGCACCCAGGCGGCGAAGGCGGCGCAGGCCTCCTCGCTGAAGCCGACCAGGTCGGCATCGGCCGGGGCGTGGGCCGCCAGGCGGGCGTTGTAGAGCTGCTCGCAGGCCCAGGCGGCCTCGCCGAAGGGCAGCAGGCCGACCATGCGGGCGCTGCCCTTGAGGGTGTGGAAGGCGCGCCGCACCGTGGTCATCGCCTCGGCGTCCTCGGGCGATGCGTGCAGGCCGGCCAGCGCCGCGCGGGCACCGTCCAGCACCTCGGCTGCCTCCTCCAGGAAGATCTCCCGCATCTCGGGGTCGTCTTCCAGGCCGCTGGACACGGCAGGCGCCGGGGCGGGGGCCGGCAGCGGTGCGGCCGGGGCCGGGTCCGGCGCCCCCATCGGCAGCGTGGGCAGGGCCAGCGTTGGCGCGTCGTCGAAGGCCGGCAGCAGGGGGTCGCCAGCGCCGGCCAGCGGCGCCAGGTCCAGGGTCGGTGCGCCGTCCAGGTGCAGGGTCGGCAGGCCGCCGGCAGCCGCCGCAGCGTCGTCGGCGGGCCGGTCGCCCCGCGCCCGGGCAATGATGCGCTCGAACTCCAGCGTCACCGCGCCGGTGTCGGTGTGCAGCGCGCCGGGCTGGGTGGCGGGCTCGTCGAAGCCGGTGGGGCGGGCCTCGCGAGCCATCACCGCACGCAGGCTGCCGGTGGCGGCATCGAACTGGAACAACGACTTCGCCAGCTGCGGCTGCACGCTGACCATGTCGATCAGGAAGCTCAGCGCCCCCAGGTTGTCGGCCAGGCGCTCGAAGCTGCCGCTGCCGATGGCGTGGCGGGTGTCGACCTCGGTGTTGGCGAGCGCGTCGACCTCGTCGCGCATGCGCAGCACCGCCAGCGAGGCCTGCTCCAGCCCCAGCACCGACAGCACGCCGCGCATCGCCTGCAACTGGCCGGGCACCGGGATCAGCACCTCGCGCTGGGCCGGGTTGCGGAAGTACTGGTCGATGTTCTTCTCGACCTCGGACAGGGCGGCGCGCAGCTCCTGCACCACGCTGCCCATGGTCTGGCGGTCGGAGACGCGGCGGTACAGCTCCTCCATCCACTGTTCCAGCGCGCCCGGGTCCTGGCCGTTGCGCACCGCGTCGATGCGCCCGGCCAGGCGCCGCACGCGCTGTGCGCTGCCGGGACGGTCGAAGTCGGCGTCCTCGATCGACGCATCCAGGTACAGCAGCGCGGTCGCCACCTCCATCGCCAGCTCGGCAGGCGGCTCGGCCTCCTGCGCGGCGGCCTGGGCGGCGGTGTCCTGCAGCGCGCGGGCCAGCTCGGCGCCGTCGGCATAGAGGCGGTTCAGCGAGTCGCCGACCAGGGCGAACTGCTCGGCCAGGCTGTCGCGCCGGGCCAGCTCGCCCGCGGCCACCGCCGACCAGACCTCCTTGGCACCGGCCACGCGCTTGCGCGCCTGCGCCACCCAGGCCGGGTCGAAGCGGCCCAGCACCGGGCGCTGGTAGTCCACCGGCGGCGTGTCGCCGGCATCGGGCAGCGCATGGCCGCGGCGCACCGCCTGCAGGCGCGGGCCGGCCAGGCGGCCACCGCTCAGGTCGGCCTGGGCACAGAAGAACAGCAGGTCATGGGCCAGCCGCTCCGAGGGCTCGGCGGCCTCGCCCGCACGCAGCTGCGCCAGCAGCTTCGACCCCAGGCGCTTGCTGTAGGCGTCGCTCGCCAGCAGACCGTCGGCCTGGGCCTCGAAGAACCCGGCTGCCAGCAGCCACAGCGACGCCAGGCGGTCGTTCTCCGCCGGCGCGGCGCCAGCGCCGCCAAGGCCGCCGGCCCGCGCACCGGCCGCCAGACCGGCGAAGACCTCGCTCATGCGGGCCGCCACCGGCGCGGTGGTGCCGCGCATCAGGGCCAGCAGGTCGGCCTCGATCTGTGCCACCGTGCCGGCGTCGGGGTGGCGCGGGGCGACCCCGACGGGCGGCGCCAGCTCGCGCCAGGCCCAGGGGTGGTCCCACAGGTCGGCCGGGTGCACGCGCAGCGCGCCGGCCAGTTCCTGCAGCGCCTTGTATTGCGGAAACAGCGCCAGCGTGGACACCGGCTTGCCGACCAGGCGGCGGGCGATGTAGTCGAGCAGGGCGAAGCTGCCGCGCTCCAGCGTGTCCACCGCCGCCGGCGTCACCAGCTTGGGCCGGGCGCTGATGCGCTGCAGCGCGGCCTCGGCCGCCCGCGGAAGCTCGGCCGCCGGGCCCAGGTTGACGAGTTCGAGCACGCCCACGCACTGGTGCAGCTGGTTGCGCGCCTGGCGCAGCACGGCGGGGTCGACGCTGTCGAGGTCGGTCTTCTGCGCCCGTTCCTTCAGGTAGCGGCGCAACGCCTTGTGCGCCAGCTCCAGCGAGCGGCGCAGTTCGTCATGCACCCAGGCCAGGGCACTGAGGTCGTCGCCGGCCGCGGCGGCGGCGGGGCTTGCGCTGGGGTCCATGGCCATCGGCGGCTGCCCCGGTTCAGTCGATCTTGAAGCGCGACACCGACTGCCGCAGCTCCTCGGCGGTGCGCGACAGCTCGCGCACCATCTGCGCCGTCGAGCGCGTGCCCTCGCCGGTCTGCTCGGTCACGGCGAAGATGTGCTGGATGTTGTCGGCCACCACGTTGGCCGATTCGGCCTCGCGCAGCGCCTGGGCCGAGATCTGCTCGATCAGCTCGGCCAGCCGGCGCGTCACGCGGTCGATGTCGCCGAGCGCGGAGCCCGCGGCATCGGACAGCCGGGCGCCGTCAACCACGCCCTGGGTGCTGCGCGCCATGGCGGCCACCGCGTCCTGGGTGTCGGCCTGGATGGTGCGCACCAGGGCCGAGATCTGCCGCGTCGCGTCGCCGGACCGTTCGGCCAGGCGCTGCACTTCCTCGGCCACCACGCTGAAGCCGCGGCCGGCCTCGCCGGCACTGGCGGCCTGAATGGCGGCATTCAGCGCCAGCACGTTGGTCTGCTCGGTGATGTCCGAGATCAGCTCGGTGATCTCGCCGATCTCCTGGCTGGACTCGCCCAGGCGCTTGATGCGCTTGGACGTCTCCTGGATCTGGTCGCGGATGGCGTTCATGCCGCCGATGGAGTTCTGCACCGCGGTCAGGCCCGATTCGGCCGCTTGCAGCGACTGCCGCGCCACCTGGGCCGACTGCTGCGCCTGCGCCGACACCTGATTGATGCGTGCCGCCATCTGCAGCACCGCGTCGCCGGTCTCGCGGATCTCGCGCAGCTGCTCGTCGGAGGCCCCGAGCAGCTGGGTCGAGGTCTCGGTCACCTGCTCGGTGGTGGCGGTCACGCGGTTGGCCGTGCCCTGCACCTGCGACACCAGCGAGCGCAGCTCCTCGACGGTGTAGTTGATCGAGTCGGCGATGGCGCCGGTGATGTCCTCGGTCACCGTGGCCTGCTGCGTCAGGTCGCCCTCGGCCACCGTCTGCAGCTCGTTCATCAGGCGCAGGATCGCCGCCTGGTTGGCGTCGTTGACACGCTTGGCCTCGCGCTCCTGGCGCTCGGCCTCCAGCCGCTGGGCTTCGGCGATGCCGGCGCGTTGCGCCTGGTCGGCCATGTACAGGCGCAGGAAACCCCAGCCGCCGGCACCCACCAGGGCCAGCGCCAGCAGCATCGCCAGGCCATGGCTGAACTGGAAGCCGCCCTGCTCGGTCAGCGTGTCCTGCACGCCCTGCAGGCCCTTGCGCAGCGGCTCGGCATCGGCCAGCACCGCGCTGTGCGCCTCGCGGGCACTGACCAGCCCCTGCAGGTTGCCCAGCATCGCGGCGGCCTGGGTGCGGGTCTGCTCGAACTGCTTGCCCAGGGTGGCCAGGGCCTGGCGCAGCTCGGGGTCCTTGGCGGCGGGCAGGCGCAGCTCGGTGCTGCCATTGCTCAGGCCGTCGACGATCTCGCGGAAGCTCGCCAGGTCCTTGCCGAGCAGGAAGACGGCGTCGTTGCTGGCGCCCTCGCTGGTCAGGAACTCGTTGGCGCTCTTGCCGATGCGCTGGGTCAGCATCACCAGCCGGGCCGACTGCGTCAGCTCGGCCGGCGTGGCGCCCTGCTGCAGCTTCAGTGCCTGCACCGCCTCGGCCGAATCCAGCAGCTCGCCGGCCTGGGCGTTGAGCCCGCGCAGCGCCTTGCCCACCTGCACCAGCGCGTTCTGCTGGCCCAGCACCGCAGCGGCGCTCTTCTCGGCGCGGTCGACCAGCGGCAGCATCGGCTCCAGCAGGGCCTGCGCGGGGCCCGAGACCGCCGGCACGCTGGGCCCGCCCTCGTGCAGCTGGCGGCTGTTGGCGGCCATCACGCCGACGGCCTCCTTGACCTCGGCAAACGCCGCGGCATGGCCCACCACGGCCTGTGACACCGCCTTGGCCAGCCGCTGCGACTGCATCAGCGCCTGGCCGGTGGCGCCCACCTGCACCGCATTGCGGCTGGCCGAGGCCAGGGCCAGCACCGTGGCCAGCACCAGCAGCAGCAGGCCCAGCAGCACCACGCCGCCCAGGATGCGCTGCTGCGTGACCACCGGCTGGTCGCCGATCAGTGGCAGCACCACGCCGGCCGGCCCGCCAGCCGCGCCCGCACCGCCGGGCAGCAGCATCAGCCGCGATTCGGAGAAGTCGCTGAGCTGCTCGGACGGCGGCAGCTCGGAAATGATGGACTGGTTGCCCGGCATGGGGCCCAGGCCGGCGGTGGGCAGGTCCAGGTCGGCCGGACGCACGGTGGCCGACGCCCCGGTGCGGTCGTCCTCGCCGGCGGCATGCAGGTCGTCGAAGCTGGCGGGCGGCCGCGTGTGGCCGTCCTCGTCGCCCGGACGGTTGGTCTTCAGTCTGTCCAGCAAACCCATCACTCCCCCTTCTCAACGCACCTCAACGCACCGCCGCCGGCCCCGCAAGGGGGGCGGCACGGCGGTGGCAGGCATCGGTGCTCCATCGGTGGTTCCGGCCGGCGCCGTCGGTGGGCGCCATCAATCGGTGATCGCCAGGAACTGCGGCCACTGCGCCAGCGCCGCCAGGTCGATCTCCTGCCACCAGCGGCCGGCGGCGTCGCGCCAGCGTGCCGGCGCAAAGGCGGGGCGCGGCGCGTCGTCCGGTGCCGGCTCGCCGGCCTGCGCCTCGGCCACCAGGTCGGCCGCATGCCGCAGGCCTTCCAGCTTGTCGAACAGCAGCGCGCAGTTGATGCCCAGCGCGGTGTTGAAGGCCACCAGCCGCGACGGCCCGCGCACACCAGGCAGCGGTGCCAGCGTGGTGTCGCGCAGGCCCAGGAAGCGCGCCAGGTCGACCACCGTGGTGACACCGCCGCGCAGGTTGACCACGCCGGCCAGCCAGGGCCGGGTGCGCGGCACCGGCAGCAACGGGCCCAGCTGGAAGATCTCGCCGGCCTGCTTCAGCGGCAGCAGCAGGCCCTGGCCGGCGCAGTCGACCGCCAGCCAGGACACGCCGGGCGTCTCGGTGCGCACCTGCTGCAGGCGCTCGGCCAGGCGGGTCTGCAGGTCGCGCAGGGCTTGGGTGTTGGCCATGTCGTCGGTGCGTGCGGTGACGCCCGGTCAGCCGAACTGCTTGATCTTGGCGATCAGCTCGTCGACCTGCACCGGCTTGACGATGTAGTCCTTGGCGCCCTGGCGCATGGCCCAGACGCGGTCGGTCTCCTGGTTCTTGCTGGTGCACATGATCACCGGCAGGTCGGCATAGCGCGGGTCGCGGGTGATCTTGCGGGTGAGCTGGAAGCCGTTCTGGCCCGGCATCACCACGTCCATCAGGACCAGGTCGGGCGCTTCTTCGGCCAGCCGTGCCAGGGCCTCGTCGCCGCTGGCGGCGGTGCGCACGGCGTAGCCGCGCTTGCCCAGCGCTTCGCTGAGGTGGTGCAGCTCGGTCTTGGAATCGTCGACCACGAGGATCTTGTGCACGGGCATCGTCTACTCCGCAGGAGGTGGCTGGTGCAACGCGTCGCCCATCGCCCGGGCCGGATCTGCCCCGCCGCCGAACTGCTGCACCGCACGCAGCAGCTGCTCCTTGGTGAAGGGCTTGGTGAGGTAGTCCTGCGAGCCGACCATGCGCCCGCGGGCCTTGTCGAACAGCCCGTCCTTGGACGACAGCATGATCACCGGCACCCGGGCGAAGCGCGGGTTGCGCTTGATGATGGCGCAGGTCTGGTAGCCGTCCAGCCGCGGCATCAGGATGTCGCAGAAGATCAGGTCCGGCGCGTGGTCGTTGACCTTGGACAGCGCGTCGAAGCCGTCCTCGGCCAGCAGCACCTCGTGGCCGCCCTGGCGCAGGAAGATCTCGGCCGAGCGGCGGATGGTGTTGCTGTCATCGATGACCAGCACCCGCGTCGGCGCCGGGGCGGCTGGGGTCGGCAGGTCATCCACGGCGGCTCCTGGGGCTGGCGGACGGGAGGGCAAGCGGCGCGGCCGGGATGCAGGTGGCCGGTGCGGCAAGGCACCGGCGACAGGCCCTCAGACCTGCACCATCTCGAAGTCTTCCTTGCGGGCGCCGCATTCGGGGCAGGTCCAGTTCATCGGCACATCGGCCCAGGCCGTGCCCGGTGCGATGCCGTGCTCCGGATCGCCGGCCGCCTCGTCATAGATCCAGCCGCAGATCAGACACATCCAGGTGCGCGCTTCAGTCACGTGATTGGGCACTTCACTACAATGAAGAGGTCATTGTAGCCACCGCTTCCCAGGCATCCGCCATGGCAAACCGGCGCACAGGCACGCATTTCCACCGTTGATCGCCGTCGATCCCGCCCTGGTGGCGCGCCCCTCCCCGCCGCACGGCCGGCGGCCTGCAAGCCGCCCGTTGCGGGCGGACCATTCCCCTGCATCGGACCGTTCATGAGCTCCAGCCCCTCCCCCCGCCCCGACGCCCCGACCGATGCCGGCGCCGACGACCTGCAGGAGGCCGCCGCACCGGCGTGCGTGATGAGCTTCAACGCCGCCGACCCCAGCGGTGCGGGCGGCCTGGCCGGCGACATCGCCACGCTGGCGGCCATGGGCGCGCATGCGCTGCCCATCACCACCAGCCTGATGCTGCGCGACACCGCAGAGATCTTCGACCACCACCCGATCGATGCCGACACCGTGGCCGAGCAGGCGCGCAACGTGCTGGAGGACATCACCGTGGCCGGCTGGAAGGTCGGCTTCCTGGGCAGCGCCGAGGGCGTGAGCGCGGTGGCCGAGATCCTGTCGGACTACCCCGACGTGCCCCTGGTCAGCTACCTGCCCAACCTGGGCTGGCTGGACGACGACCAGGCCCAGCCCTACCTGGAAGCCTTCCGCGACCTGATCCTGCCTGCCACCGAGGTGCTGGTGGGCAACCACAAGACGCTGACCGACTTCCTGCTGCCCGACTGGGACAGCGAGCGCCCGGCCTCGGCGCGCGAACTGGCGGTGGCTGCGGGCGAACGCGGCACGCGCTTCGTGCTGGTCACCGGCATCATGCTGCCGACCAAGGGCGGCAAGGGCGCCAAGACCGGCGCATCGGCGGGTGGCAGCGAGCAGTTCATCGACAACGTGCTGGCCTCGGCCCAGGGCGCGCTGACCGGCGAGAAGTTCGAGATGTTCGAGACCGGCTTCGTCGGCGCCGGCGACACCCTGAGCGCCGCGCTGGCCGCCCTGCTGGCCTCGGGCGCCGAGCTGCAGGCCGCCATCGGCGAGGCCCTGGCCTTCATGGACCAGACGCTGGACGCGGGTTTCCGCCCCGGCATGGGCGCCGTCGTGCCCGACCGCTTCTTCTGGGCCCTGCCGCCCGCCGAGGACGGCGAGCCCGGCGCCGAGGCGCCCGCCGAAGAAGCCGACACGCCCGATCCCGAGTCCACCAACGGCAAGGGCGGCAAGCCTGCGCCGCGCCGTGTGCACTGATCCGCCCAACCACGCATTGCAATGACCAGCAACCAGAGCCTGTTCGAGCGCGCCCAGCGCGTGATCCCCGGCGGCGTGAATTCGCCCGTGCGCGCCTTCCGCGCCGTGGGCGGCACACCGCGCTTCATCGCCCGCGCCCAGGGCCCCTCCATGTGGGATGCCGAGGGCACGCGCTACATCGACTACATCGGCTCCTGGGGCCCGATGATCCTGGGCCATGGCCACCCGGCGGTGCTGGAGGCGGTGCAGAAGGCCGCGATGGACGGCTTCAGCTTCGGCGCGCCGACCGAGCGCGAGGTCGAGCTGGCCGAGGAAATCATCCGCCACGTGCCCAGCGTCGAGCAGGTGCGCCTGGTCAGCAGCGGCACCGAGGCTGGCATGAGCGCCATCCGCCTGGCGCGCGGCGCCACCGGGCGCAGCAAGATCGTCAAGTTCGAGGGCTGCTACCACGGCCATGCCGACGCGCTGCTGGTCAAGGCCGGCTCGGGCCTGGCCACCTTCGGCCACCCCACCAGCGCCGGGGTGCCGGCCGAGGTGGTGCAGCACACCCTGGTGCTGGAATACAACAACCTCGCGCAGATCGAGGAAGTCTTCGCCACCCAGGGCGATGAGATCGCCTGCGTCATGATCGAGCCGATCGCCGGCAACATGAATTTCGTGCGGGCGCAGGTGCCGTTCGTTGCGCGCATCGCCGAGCTCTGCCAGCAGCACGGCGCGCTGTTCGTGTTCGACGAGGTGATGACGGGCTTCCGGGTCGCACTGGGCGGCGCGCAGAGCGTCTACGCCAGGCTGATCCCCGGCTTCGCGCCCGACATCAGCGTGTTCGGCAAGGTCATCGGCGGCGGCATGCCGCTGGCGGCCTTCGGCACCAGCCGCAAGATCATGCAGCAGCTCGCGCCGCTGGGCCCGGTCTACCAGGCCGGCACGCTGAGCGGCAACCCGGTGGCCACCGCCTGCGGCCTGGCCACGCTGAAGGAGATCAGCAAGCCCGGCTTCTACGAATCCCTCGGCGCGAAGACGCGGGCCCTGGTGGCCGGCCTGACCGCCGCGGCGACGGACGCCGGCATTCCCTTCGTCGGTGACAGCGAAGGCGGCATGTTCGGCTTCTTCTTCGCCGCTGAACTGCCGCAGAGCTACGGCCCGGTGATGGCCACCGACAAGGAGCGCTTCAACCGCTTCTTCCACGGCATGCTGGACCGCGGCGTGTACCTGGCGCCGGCGCTGTACGAGGCCGGCTTCGTCAGCGCCGCGCACACGGATGCCGACATCGCCGCCACCGTCGCCGCCGCCCGCGAAGCATTGCGCGCCGCATGATCAAGCCGACCACGGTGCTCGGCCAGCCGGCGATGTGGCTGCGCGCGCCGGATGGTGCCGAAGTCACCGTGCTGCTGCAGGGGGGGCAGATCGTCAGCTGGATTCCGGCCGGCGACCAGGAGCGCCTCTACCTGTCGCCCACGGCGGTGGCCGGCCCGGGCAACGCGGTGCGCGGCGGCATTCCGGTGTGCTTTCCGCAGTTCTCCAAGCGCGGACCGCTGGGTGCGCACGGCTTTGCGCGCCAGCAGGTGTGGGACTGGGTGGAAGGCGCGCAGCGTGGCGATGTGGTCGTCGGCGTGCTGCGGCTGTGCGACAACGCACAGACCCGCGCCCTGTGGCCGCATGCCTTCGAGGCCGAGCTCAGCTTCGCCTTCAGCGGCCTGCAGCTCGACGTGGAACTGGCGGTGACCAACACCGGCGAGACGGCTTTCGACTTCTGCGCCGCGCTGCACACCTACCTGGCCGTCGACGACGTGCGCCGCGCCCGCCTGGGAGGCCTGTACGGCGTGCGCTACACCGACACCACCAACGGCCGTGAGCAGCACCAGGAGCTCGACCCCTTCACCTTCGTCGGCGAGATCGACCGCATCTACTGGGACGCCGCCGGCCCGCTGACCCTGGCCACCTTCGCCGGCCGCACGACCATCAGCCGCGAAGGCTTCGACGACGTGGTGGTCTGGAACCCCGGCCCGGAGCGCGCCGCCGCCCTGCCCGACCTGCCCGACGACGACTGGCTGCAGTTCCTGTGCGTGGAGGCGGCGCAGATCGGCCAGCCGGTGACGCTGGCGCCAGGCCAGGACTGGGTGGCGCGCCAGGGCTTCGAGGTTTGAATCAGGCCGGGGCGGACCGCAGCCCGTAGGCCTTGCCGTCCAGCCACAGGTACTCGGTGCGCAGCACGGCGTCGCCCTTCTCGTCGGTGAAGGTGAAGCCCAGCACAGCGACCTGGGCACCAGCCTTGATCTCCGGCACGGACCAGGCCTGCATGCGCGTCAGCGGCGCCAGCTCGATCGTCCACACCCGGTCGCGGCGCTTGGGCAGTTGCGCGGCAGCCAGCAGCGCCTTGCCGTCCACCGGCGTCGATTGCGCCGGCACCGCGCGGCCGGCCAGGTCGGCGGGCAGCCTGGGGTCGGCCGGCAACTCCAGCTTCAGCTCGGCATGCGGGTTGCGCCAGGCCACCTGGGTGGCGCGGCCTTCCAGCCACAGCGGGCGGTTCTGGTCGAAGCTGCTCCAGCCATGGTGGGCCTGGACAGCCAGCGGTGCGGCGGCGCTGGCCAGCAGCAGGGTTCGGCGTCGGATCATCGGTGGTGCTCCTGTCGGCAGCCGTCAAACATAGGCGATGAACCGGCCGCAGGCCACCACCACCAGCCACAGCCCCAGCGACAGCAGGGCCTGGACCTTGGCGACGGCATCACCGCGCTGCAGGCTGCCGCGGCCATGGAACCACGCCGCGTTGCAGCCGGCGAGCATCACCAGCCCCATCTTCAAGGTGAACACCCGGTTGGCCAGCAGCTCCATGGGCTGGCTGGCGAACATCAGCAGCCCGGTCAGCGCCGCCAGGCCGAAGCCGGCGAGCACCAGCGCCAGCGCGGCGCGGGCCAGTGGCTGCAGCGGCAGCGCCGGGGCCAGGCCCAGCACGCGCAGCTCCAGCAGCACCAGGTTGCCCAGCAGCAGCGCGATGCCGACCACATGCACCACCTCCAGCGCCGGATAGGCCCAGGGATGGGCGGTGATCCAGGTGAACATGGCCCGATTGTCGGGGGGCCGTCGCCCGGTGCGCAGTCCGGCGGCGCCAGGGCCGACTCCTAGAATCCCGCCCCATGCACATCCACATCCTGGGCATCTGCGGCACCTTCATGGGTGGCCTGGCTGCCATCGCCCGCGAGGCCGGGCACCGCGTCACTGGCTGCGACGCCAACGTCTACCCGCCGATGAGTGACCAGCTGCGCGCGCTCGGCATCGACCTGATCGAGGGCTTCGGCGCCGACCAGCTGGCGCTCCAGCCCGACCTGTACGTGATCGGCAACGTGGTCAGCCGCGGCAACCCGTTGATGGAGGCCATCCTCGACGCCGGGGCGGCCTACACCAGCGGGCCGCAGTGGCTGGCCGAGAACGTGCTCCGCGGTCGGCATGTGCTGGCGGTGGCCGGCACGCATGGCAAGACCACCACCACCTCGATGCTGGCCTGGATCCTCGACCAGGCGGGGCTGAAGCCGGGCTTCCTGGTCGGCGGCGTGCCGCTGAACTTCGGCATCTCGGCGCGGCTGGGCGAAGGTTCACCGTTCGTCATCGAGGCCGACGAATACGACACCGCCTTCTTCGACAAGCGCAGCAAGTTCGTGCACTACCGGCCGCGCACCGCAGTGGTGAACAACCTGGAGTTCGACCACGCCGACATCTTCCCGGACCTCGCGGCGATCGAGACCCAGTTCCACCACCTGGTGCGCACCGTGCCGGCCAGCGGCCGGCTGGTGGTCAATGCCCGCGAGGCGGCGCTGGACCGCGTGCTGGCGCGCGGCTGCTGGAGCCCGCTGCAGCGCTTCGGCGCCCGCAAGGAGGAGCCCGGCGCCCTGCGTGCCCGCGGCGAGCCGCATGCCTTCGACGTGCTGCGCGGCAGCCTGAAGATCGCCCGCGTCGACTGGCCGGTGCTGGGCGAGCACAACCAGCTCAACGCGCTGGCGGCCATCGGCGCTGCCGAGCATGCCGGCGTGGCGCCCGAGCAGGCCGCCGCCGCGCTGGCGGGCTTTCGCAACGTGCGCCGCCGGCTGGAGCTGCGCGGCGAGGCTGGCGGTGTGCAGGTCTACGACGACTTCGCCCATCACCCGACCGCCATGCGCACCACCATCAACGGCCTGCGCCGCAAGGCGGGGCTGGCGCGCATCCTGGCCGTCTTCGAACCGCGCAGCAACACGATGAAACGCGGCGAGATGAAGGCCCAGCTGCCCTGGGCGCTGGAGGAGGCGGATTTGAGCTTCTGCCTGCAGGGCCCCTACGGCTGGAGCGCCGCCGAGGCGCTGGCACCGATGGGCGCGCAGGCGGTGGTGGCCGACTCGGTCGACGGTCTGGTGGCCGAGGTGGCCAAGGCCGCGAAACCGGGCGACCAGGTGCTGGTGATGAGCAACGGCGGCTTCGGCGGCATCCACGACAAGCTGCTGGCCGCCTTGCGGCGCTGACACGCCAGCCGGCCTGCTGCGGTAGCCTTGGCGCCGGTTGACACCGGACGAGGCGCCCCCAATGCAGATTCCACCCCTCTCCCGCCGCGGCCTGGGGCGCTGGCTGGCGGCTGGCGCCGCACTGGCCGCCGGCACCAGCCGCGCCGCCGACCTGCCGCTGTTCGACGCCCACATCCACTACAGCCACGATGCCTGGGAGCTGGTGCCGCCGAAGCAGGCGGTGACGATCCTGCGCCAGGCCGGGCTGCGCGGCGCCCTGGTCTCCAGCAGCGACGACGAGGGCACGCAGAGGCTGGCGGCCGAAGCGCCGGATCTGATCGTGCCCGAGCTGCGCCCCTACCGCAGCCGCGGCGAGATCGGCAGCTGGATGAAGGACACCAGCGTCATTGCCTACCTGGAACAGCGGCTGGCCAAGCACCGCTACGTCGGCATCGGCGAATTCCACCTCTACGGCGCCGACGCCGACCTGCCCGTACCGCGCCGCATGGTGGCGCTGGCGCGGGAGCGCGGCCTGCTGCTGCATGCGCACAGCGATGTCGAGTGCATCGAGCGCCTGCTGGTGCAGTGGCCCGAGGCGCGCATCCTGTGGGCGCATTCGGGCTTCGAGCGGCCCGATGCAGTGCGGGCCGTGCTGCGCCGCCATCCGCGCCTGTGGTGCGACCTGGCCTTCCGCGGCGACCACGCCAGCGGCAGCAGCGTCGACCCGGCCTGGCGCGCCGCCTTCGACGAATTTCCCGGCCGCTTCATGGTCGGCACCGACACCTTCACGCCCGAGCGCTGGCACTACATCCCCGTGCACGCCGCATCGTCGCGCGCCTGGCTGGCCAGCCTGCCGACGGCCCTGGGCGAGGCCATCGCCTGGCGCAATGCCGGCACGCTGATCCAGGCGGTGCGCGGCGCACCCGCCGCATGAGGCGGCCGGCCACGGCCGCGGGGCTGCTGCTGGCTGCCGCTGCCCATGCCGGATGCGGTGACACGCTGCCTGCGGCGCACCGGCTGCTGACCGATGCGCGACCCGATGCCGGCGGCTGGCAGGTCGCCTTCGCACCCAGCCCGGCGCCGCTGCCCGCCGGCCGGCATGTCGCGCTGGACATCGTGGTCTGCCCGCCGCCCGGCGCCACGCCGCCGGCCATGCTGTCCGTCGACGCCGACATGCCGGCACACCGCCATGGCATGAACTACCGCGCCAGCGTCACGGCCCTGGGCGGCGGGCGCTTCCGCGCCGACGGGCTGATGTTCCACATGGCGGGGCGCTGGCGCGTCATCGTCGACCTGCCTGCGGCCGACGGCGCCCCGGCACGGCGGCTGACCCGCGAGATCGACCTGCGATGAGCGGGCGCCAGTGGGCCGCCGCGGCGCTGCTGGCTGTCGCGGGCTGTGCCACCGCCGCAGCGCCGGGGCTGCTCGACTTCAGCGCCGACGAGCGCGCGCGCATCGCCGCCCACGGCCCCTGGCCGCCGCCGCCGGCGGTCGACCCGGGCAATGCGCTGTCGGGCCGGCCGGCGGCCATTGCGCTGGGGCAGCGCCTGTTCTTCGACGCGCGGCTGTCGCGCGACGGCGCGCTGGCCTGCGCCAGCTGCCACCAGCCGCGGCGCGCCTTCAGCGACGGCCGGACGCGTGGCCTGGGCCACGCCACGCCGGACGGCCCGGTGGACACGCCCCTGGACCGCCACACGCCCAGCCTGCTGGATGCCGGCCAGCAGCGCTGGTGGGGCTGGGACGGTGCCTTCGACAGCCTGTGGTCGCAGGCCCTGCACCCGCTGCTGAACCCACGCGAGATGGCCGCCGAGCCGGCCCGCATCGCCACCTTGCTGCGCAGCGACGCCACGCTGGCCTGCCTGTGGCGGCGCGCCCATGGCGGCCCGCCGCCGCTGGTCGACGGGAACGACGCCGACCACCTGCTGGTGCCGCTGGCCAAGTCGCTGGGCGCCTACGTCGCCAGCCTGCGCAGCGGGCGCACGCCGTTCGACCGCTTCCGCGACGCGCTGGTGCGGGGCGATCACCTGGCGGCCGCGCGCTACCCGCTGGCAGCGCAGCGCGGCCTGCGCATCTTCATCGGCCGTGG